>Ga0315339_1000082_pt1 | contig 164650 bp, 123 predicted proteins | sample ASW17metaG_FD_204514 | JGI IMG/M metagenome (GOLD analysis project Ga0315339, IMG submission 204514) | Ammonia-oxidizing marine archaeal communities from Pacific Ocean, United States - ASW #17 | ecosystem: Environmental > Aquatic > Marine > Oceanic | place: USA: California | collected 2016-12-05
CGTTCTCGTCAGCAATTGGCGAGACTATATCCACGTATATATTATTCTTTTTTCCAAAATTATTCAAGAATTCTGGTGATCCTTCCCGTTTAAAACCAAAATGGTGGTCATATCCAACGATAATACAGGTGGGTTTGAAATGCCTCACCACAATATCTTGGAGAAAATCAGCCGCTTTTATGTGGGAAAATTCTTCATTGAATGGTATTACAAGCACCACATCCAAATGGAGTGATTTCAGGATTTCCAGTTTTTTATTAATATGCATGAGCAAAGGCAGTTTATCACCAGACTCTAATACGTGGCGTGGATGCGGGTCAAAAGTTATCAAAACTGAAGTAGTGTTATTAAATTGAGCTAAGGAATAGACTCTTTTAATAATTTCCTGGTGACCGCGATGGCATCCATCAAAGGTACCAATTGTTAAAACACTCTCAGGAAGAACTGGAATTATATCTAATGCTCGGTAGATATCCATTTTTCTCCAAATTCCTTTAATTTGACAGAATCATGAATCCGATACTCACCAACCGCCGTACGTGTTAATTGAGTTAAATGTCCGACAGTCCCGAGTTTTTTAGCTATTTGCAATCCTAATACACGAATATAAGTACCTTTTGAGCAAGTTACTGAAAAATCAATTTGATTTTCTTCAATATGATTTAGTTTGATATCATATATATTGATTAAAGCTGGTTTTCTATCGACGAATTGGTTCTTTCGAGCCATTTTGTATAACCGAATACCATTCACTTTTTTTGCCGAATACATGGGTGGCACTTGTTCACTTTTTCCTAAAAAGTCATTCAAAACAGATTTCACCCTTTTTTCATCCATGAATGATACAGGGCACCTACTAATTATTTTTCCATCAATATCCAGTGTATCTGTTTCCTCCCCCAGATTAAGGATAGCTCGATAAGACTTTACGGTTCCTGAAATTTTGGTTAATGTTTTTGTATCAGCATTCGTACCAATAACCAAAACTCCCTCAGCAAACGGATCTAATGTACCAGCGTGTCCCACTTTTTTATCCCTTGTGATGCCACGAAGCTTTTTAACAACATCAAAACTGGTCCACCCTACCGGTTTGTAAATATTATATATCATAGGAATTAATCATCAGAATGTAAATCGTGAAAAATGGAATTTAACTTTTGGGTGTAAGCAACCGTATCATCATAATAAAAAGTTAATGAAGGTGTGTATTTTATACGTAATTCCATTCCCAAATATTTTCGAAATGCCTTTGCCTTTTTATTCATTAAATGTTGAATATTTTCGATAGAATATTTTTGTTGAACTACACTGAAATATACTTTTGCACTTTTTAAATCAGGGGAAATTTTAACACGTGATATGGTTATAAATCCCAAATTAGATAAATCAATATACTGGGTCTGAATTTTTCCAAGAATATGTTGGATTTCATTTGCGACTCGGTCAGTGCGCTTAAAGGGTCGTTCAGATCTCAACTGAGTTCTAATGTCCTTTTAATCGACTTCATCTGGTAGCAAATAATAATATCCCCTTCCTTAAATTTCGAAAAATCATTCAAACCAATTCCACATTCAAAGCCCTCACGGATTTCTTTTGCATCATCTTTAAGATGTTTCAATGAAGTGATTTCTCCCGAAGCGATTTCTTCTTCTTCTCGAAGTACTCTCGCTTTTGCGTTTCGAACAATGATACCTTCTGTTACTTTTGATCCCGCTATAACGCCAATCTTGGGGATTTTAAATGCTTCTTGAACCTGTGCCCTGCCTAATATTTCCTCCACAGTCTCCGGCTCAAGCAGACCTTCTAAGGCCAAGGTTATCTCTTCAACGGCATTATATATAACATTATATGTCCGAATTTCGACACCTTCCTGCGTAGCCTGTAGCTTTGCATTCGATGAAACTTGCACATGGAATCCAATAATTACAGCGTTGGAGGCAGAAGCCAATAAGACATCCGATTCAGAAACCATTCCCACAGCTTTATGAATTATTTGAACTCCGACTTCTTCATGAGTGATCTTTTCTAACTGCTCCGATAAAGCATCAATAGATCCATCCACATCCCCTTTAATAATAATAGGTAAATTATTAATGGCACCTTCTTTTATAAGAGCAGACATGGCATCCAATGATTGGGCAGAAATTTTCTTTTGATCAATTTCCCGTTTAATTCGCTGACGTTCTGAGGCAATACGCTTTATTTCTCTTTCATCTTCAACTACAGCAAAAATATCGGCGGATTGTGGAACGTGATCAAATCCAAGCACTTGTACTGGGTCTGATGGGCCGGCCTCCTTTATTCTTTGCCCGACCTCATTTATCAATGCCCTAACTTTCCCCGTAATATTATTGCATATAAAAGGATCCCCAACTTTTAGTCTTCCTTTTTGAATGAGGACTGTTGCAATGGGACCATGACCTTTATCCAATTTAGAATCAATTATAGTTCCCCGTGCCAATGTTTCATAATTTGCCTTTAATTCTAGCATTTCTGACTCAATCAACATTGATGATAAAAGATTATCAATACCCTCACCCGTTTTGGCCGAGATAGGAATAGCTTGAATTTTCCCACCCCAATCTTCCACAAGTACCTCATGTTCAGATAATTCGCGTTTCACCCGCTCGGGATCCACATCGGGTAAATCCATTTTATTGATGGCAATGATAATGGGTACCTTTGCAGCTTTAGCATGATCAATTGCTTCAACAGTTTGAGGCATAACGCCATCATTTCCCGCAACTACAATAACCACCATATCCGTTACTTTTGCGCCTCGAGCTCTCATTGCAGTGAATGCCTCATGCCCTGGTGTGTCTAAAAAAGTAACCGAATTCCCATTTGCGAGCTGAACTTTGTGAGCACCAATATGCTGGGTAATACCACCTGATTCTCCGCCAACAACATTGGTTTCTCGAATATAATCCAACAAAGATGTTTTACCATGATCCACATGGCCCATAACAGTTACAACCGGCGATCGTTCCATAGCTTTTTTTATATCATCTTCAGAATTTTCTAAGGTAAAAAGTTCCTCGCCGATATCTTCTAAACGTTCTGCTTTAAGTCCAAATTCTTCCGCCAATAACTCAATAACATCCCATTCAAGTCGCTGGTTTATTGTGGCAAGGATACCCAGACTCATACATCTTTGAATAATGTCGTTTGGTTTTGTATTAAATATTTTAGATATCTCGTCAACATTAGAAAATTCAACTATTTTGATTGGCTTAATTTCTATATCACCAGATTCATCATCTTTAAAAATCTTTTCTTTTCTATATACTTTCTTTTTCGTCTTCGTATCAATTTTGGCCGTTATCTTTCGAACGGTATCAACGGCTGATTTTGGTGGCTGGGCATCGGTTTTCTTTTTAAAATCCCTTCGGCGGTTTGTTGTTCCCTTACCAACCTGCGCTTCAATTTCTGACAAATCAATTTTTCGAAGTTTCTTTTTTGATTTTTGAGATTCTTTCTTCTTTTGAATTAATTCTTCTTTTTTTCTTTTTGCTTCCAGTACTTTTTGTTCAGCTTCTTTTTTTTCTTTTTCCTCATGCTGGGTTGATTTGGTTTTCGCTTCAATTACTTTGCGTTCTTCCTCAGCTTTTGCTTTAATCTTTTCATCACTTTCTAATTTTCGTTGTTCTTCAAGAGAAAGTAACTGCAATTTTTTATTCGCTTTTTGTTCTTCAAAAATTCGGGTATCATGAATTTCCCGCCGAATTTGTTCTTTTCTATATCGATCTATGGATTCCTTATCTTTGTGAAACTCATCCATTATAATTGTATAAGTTTCTTCATCGATGGGTGCCATATGGCTACCAACTGTAATGCTTTTCCCTTTTAGAAAAGACAAAATTTCTGTGTGAGAGATATTAAGTTCTTTAGCGATTTGAAATATGCGACGTGTTGCCATAACTATATTATCATTCAACCTTTTCTAATTTATCAGGTTCAGCATCAGGTGATGAGGAATCATCCCCTATAGCTTCAATTCCTTCAGGTAAGTATTCATTTTCTTCAGAATCCGATTTTAATGATGCATTTTCTTCGGAAGTTTCATTTTGATTTTCTTCTACAAATGACTGAACTGCATCATATATTTTTTCCAAAGTGGTAGACGCAATCCCCTTGATTTCAAGTAATTTTTCTTCATCAGAATTCAATAGTTCCGACACAGTAGAAATTCCACTTTTAGCAAGTGGATTCACTGCCCGAGCAGGCATATTGGGTATGTCAGCTAATAATTTTTCCTGCTCTGCATTCTTTCTTTCATATTCATTCTTGCCAAAAGCATCAATACGGTATTCGGTAACATTTGAGGCAAGATTAACATTGACACCACCTCTACCAATGGCAAATTCAAGTTCGTCATCATCAAAAATTGCAATACAATATTTACGATCATCGTCAATATACAAATCTAATGGTTTTGCAGGTGATAATGCTCGGGAAACTAAGATTTCTGATTGTTCACTATAATTGATAATATCAATTTTTTCATTGTTCAATTCTCGAACGATAGCTTGTATCCTGCTACCCCGCATACCCACACAAGCCCCAACTGGGTCAATGCGACGATCATGGGATTGTACAATTATTTTTGCGCGCTCACCGGGATTTCTTGCAATGGATCTGATTTCAATAACACCATCTTCAATTTCAGGCACTTCCATTTCAAATAATTTAAACAAAAAATGATTATCACTCCGGGAAATCATTATATCTGGCCCTTTTGACGTAATTTCTACCGATTTAATGACAGCACGGATGGCATCTCCCCGATGATATCTCTCCGATTTTATTTGCTCAGTTCGTGGCATTCTTAATTCTGCATGTTCTATATTGACAAAAGTATTATCTCGTTGAACTTGATGAACTGTTCCAATGATAATTTCGCCCACGCGATTTGCATAATCTTCATATATATATTTTTTCTCTACATCCTGGAGTTTCTGTGCAAAGAATTGCTTTGCCAAATGAATCATTCTGCGACCAAATATCAAAGGGTCAATAATTTCAATATATGATTCGCCGATTTCCAAATCCTCTGCTAGTTCAGGATCTATTCTAGATATTTCATCCAAAGTGATTTCCACTACTGGATCTTCCACATCATCAACAATAGTTTTTTCCACATAAATTTCAAACTCACCTTTATCTAGATTAACGATCACACTGCAATTACTCGCATCACCGCGTTCCCTTTCTACCAAATGAAGGAATAATTCCTCAATAATTGCACCAAGTTCTGATCGCTCTACATTCTTTTCACGAGCAATTTCTGAAAAAACTTCAATTAATTCTCTGTTAACCAAAATACCTCCAAAATGGATTAAAATTTAATTTCAACTTTGGCGGATTCAATATTGTCAAATTGAAAAATACCTTTATGACCATTAATCAATTTCCCCTCAAATCCTTCTTCTCTAACATTGCAAATTTCTACTCGAATTAATTCCGAATCACCCCACATTTTCAAACGAATCCGTTTCCCTATATATTTCTCAAATTGTACAGGATGAATCAGGGGAGCATCTGCTCCCGGTGACGTCACTTCGAGTTGAAATCCTTGGGGATAAATTGAATCCAATAAGCCGGAATCTCGAACATTCCTTGCTATAGTTGTTGTGGTAAATAAATCCACCGGAATTTTTCCATCTACAACAATCTTTACCTTTGACTGTGAAGCGAATTCTACGCAATCCAACAAAACCATGTGCTCGGGTATCAAATCACCAATTTTATGTTTCAATGTATCCATCGTTATGTAAAAGAAAAGTGGGTTGGGCAACCCACTTTTCGGCCGGAAATCTACTTGATTCTAGAGGCCAATCAAAGATTAATTCAACATGTTTTCAACCTTGATCTTAACTGCCAATTCTCCCAGTTATTTCATCGGCCCTCTGTCTTATGACAACATTGTTTTTAAAATCAGATATTACACGTTTTACCAATTCTAATGCTGCTATTTTATCTCCATTTGTTAAAGAGAGGTCAGCTAAGGCTAGAGAAGCCCATGCCTTCTCTTCCTTTGAATTTGAATGTTTTATGGACATTTTCTGAAATTTGATTGCATTAGGCAAATCTTGTTTAGATTGGTAAATATCCGCCATGGCCTCATATACTGATCCGGTTAATATTGAATTCCTGCCTTTCGCAGCATACCTTTCAAAATGTGGTAAAGCTAAATCATACTCACCTTGGTCAAGATAAATTCTACCTATATAGAAACTGGCATTTCGACCCGCCACCGTATTCTCAAATTCGTCAATCACTTCCTGCAAGTAGATCATAGCATTATCTTCATCGTTTAAGGCGATAAATACCATCGCTTTGCTTAGTATATTTTTAGAAGTCTCCCTATTAGAATCTTGATTTTTCATATAAAAAGATCCCAAGATAAATACAGCAAGTAGGGACAAAATGATTCGAGTGTAGTATTGTTTTTTTTCTGTAAGATGCATTTTTATTGAAAAAACACTTTCCACAAATGGGTCTCTCTTGATTTCTTTTTTTGAAATTTTTCTTTTTGGTTTTAACATTTTATCTCCAATTGTTTTACTTCCGATTGGGGTCCCAACCCGCTCCCGACCTTAGGGAGCGTTAGTGAGGAACCAGCGCCAAATCAATGAAAGGGCAACTATTATTAATTAATTGTACCCCCAACTGGAGTCGAACCAGTATCTAATCCTTAGGAGGGATTTATTCTATCCATTGAACTACAGGGGCATCGGGGAAATTACTTCTGATATAGATTTGAGTAAAAGAAAGAAAAGGACTATTTATGCGTTTTTTCTTTCATGTGTTAAGTCGCGATTCATAAGGGATGTAACCATTTCTTCCGGGTCTTTTTTATTGAATAATATTTGAAATACACCTTCCGAAATTGGCATTTCCACATGATACTTTATACATAAATCTCGAACAGATTTGGTAGTTTTGACACCTTCGGCTACCATTTCCATATTATCCAGGATCAAATCCAATGGTTTTCCTTTCCCGATTTCTTCACCAATAAATCGATTTCGACTATGATGACTATAACACGTAACAATCAAGTCCCCAACGCCGCTTAAACCTGAAAATGTTTCTGCGATCGCACCCATGGCAATACCCAATTGGGTAATCTCATAAATTCCTCTAGTTAGCAAAGCTGCTTTTGTATTATCACCAAAACCGATGCCATCACAAATGCCTGCAGCTATGGCAATAACATTTTTTAGAGAGCCACCTAACTCAACCCCGCGAATATCATGATTTATATAAACACGTAGGGTGTCCGAAGAAAATATTTTCTGAACATAGGATGCAGATTTATCTGATAAAGAGGCAGATACAAGCGTTGTAGGATAATTTGACACAACTTCTTCCGCATGGCTTGGACCATATAAAGAAACAATTTTATTCATGTCATGATTTAATGATACTGCAATAACCTCACTCATGGTTTTAAGTGTGTCATTTTCTATTCCTTTGGCTATATTAACAATCACTGCTTTTTTAGAAATAAAAGGTTTCGATTGCAACATAATTTTTCGAACGGCATGAGACGGAACGGCAACAATAATACATTGTGCTTTAGTGAGGCTGGCAGCTAAGTCATGTTCAAAATGAATATTATCATGAAAAACCAACCCCTTTAAGCGCGGGTGTTTTCTGGATAGGGCTCTAATATCCAACGCCTCTTTTTTATAATGCCATGCTGTAACCCGATGTCCATTTTCAGCCACCACCTGAGCTAAAGCACTTCCCCAAGTACCACATCCAAGTAATGAAATATTTGCCACTTTTATTAATTATACATGGATTCAATAATCGAATCCCAGTTATCTCTGATTTGTTTTCGACGGATTTTTAAAGTTGGCGTCAATTCTCCGTCATCAATAGTAAAATCTCTGGACAGAATTGAAAATTTCTTTACCTGTTCTGGGTTTGAAAAGCGTGTATTTAACACATCAACCTGATCTTGGATTTCTGAATATATATTTTCATTTTCAGTGAAATCAGATAATGTGTGCCCTTTCTCATTCAGCATTAATATTTGGCCCTCTGGATCTTTTGGAATAACATTGGCATCAACGCCCAATTTGTCACGTAATATTGCACTGACATCTAATGTAAATAAAGCCGAACAATATTTTCTCCCATCACCAATCAGAAAACATTGAGATAATAATGAAATTGATTTCATGGTTTCCTCAATGATTAATGGTGCAATATTTTTTCCACCGGAGGTTACATATATCTCTTTTTTTCGACCGGTTATTTTCAAAAAACCTTCATCATCAATTTCTCCCACGTCACCGGTATAAAGCCATCCGTTAATGATCGTTTCATTGGTGGCTGCCAGATTTTTATAATACCCTTTCATTAAATGGTCACCTCGAATCAGGATTTCCCCATCTTTTGCAATTTTTATTTCTGTTTCAGGAATTGCTTGTCCCACCGTACCAATTTTATTAGCATTGCCATGGTTTGCTGTCGCTGCTGCTGCATTTTCTGTCATACCGTATCCCTCAAAAAGTGGAATGTCCAAATATTGAAAGAGGTGTAATATATCTGTGTTGATAGGTGCAGCGCCAGAAATCAGAAATCTTGCATCACTAAACCCTATTGCTTCTTTCAGTTTTCCCTTTAATAATGTTGAAAGTCCGGGGATTTTTAATCCATATTTAAGAATGGCCTTTGCATCAATCGCTGATTTTAAATTAGAATATATTTTTTCATAAATTCTGGGTACGCCAATAAATAGGTGCGGCTTCACTTCTTTGGCATAATCAACAACTTTTAGCGGGCTGTCACTTATGTGTAAATGAAGTCCATTTTGGACCCAATAATTAACATCAATTAATTGGCCAAAGACATGAGCAAGAGGCAGCCAGGAAACGTACCGCTCACCCTGATTAAACTTGAATATTTGGTTACTGACTTTAATTTCAAATGACCAATTTTTATAGGTGAGCTCCACTCCTTTCGGATTTCCTGTAGTACCGGAGGTATAAATTAAACATGCGGTATGCTCCAGGGTTAGATTATCGAGAATAGCTGTAACGGTATTAACAGAAATATTTTTTCCCTTGCTAATAAAATCTTCCCATGAAATCATTTTTTCATGATTTAATACTTCAATACCACTCATCATGACAACAGTTTCAACCTGAGGAAGGTTGTCAAGTATTTTTAGGATTCGATGATTTGGCATTTTTTCCTTTTCACCATTGTCCATGGGATTGTCTCCCACAAATACGACCTTCGAATCAGAGTTACCGACAATCCATTCCACTTCTTGCGAAGAACACGTATGATAAACCCCTACGGCCACTCCGCCAATTGTCTGTGCCGCAAGATATCCTGCATACCATTCTTTTCTATTATAGCTATAAATACTTACTTTATCATTTATGTCCACACCGCAAGCAACCAACGATTTCGAAATATCCATGATTTCAGCTTGTAGGTCAGACCAACTGGTTTGTTGCCATTTTTTTTCTTGAACCCTTTCAGACAAAGCTGGTTCGGCACCGTACAGCTCTGAATTTTGCAATAATATTTTTGGTGTTATCTGCATGATCAATTCCCAATAGTTTTGTTTATACTAATTCTAAAATTTAAACCAATCGTAATTTATAAATTAGTAGTAAATCAGGTATATAACAATTTGACTCTCAATTGAGACAGATAATAAGTTTCGTGGCTAATTAAACGACTTTTTTGCCGGAGTGGCGGAATTGGTAGACGCGCACGACTCAAACTCGTGTATCGAAAGGTGTGGGGGTTCGAGTCCCCCCTCCGGCACATATTATACTTTTTTATTACCAATAAAATTGCTTGCATACCATTAATTAAACTTTTACTTTAACCCCATCAAGGTGCTGGCTTGGTACCTTTGGTATGTGGAAGGGGTAGACGTTCACTTAGTTCCGAGGTCTTTGTGAACTCTACCCCATTTTATTTGTATCTCAAGCTCATCAAATGCTTTAAGTGATATGTTTTCCTCTATATAATCATAAGAGAAACTTTTAGATAGATTCCACTTCAACAAGCACTTTAATTATTGCAATATTCTCATAATCGCAAGCACATAATCCGAATGTCATAGCGCACCACATCCTATTTTCCCAATTGAAATTATTGTTAAACGTCAGTGAGTTGAAGGAATACTTTTAATCCATTTCTTCACGTATGGTTACCTATTAATTTCTATGACATATCCCATTCTTTGTAAGCTTGTTTATATTGATTGGCATTGAAATATTGTACTCCCTTATAAAAATATTCAAATTCATTAACTGATTCGAGGATAAAAAAAAGGGTCGCTGTTTAGCGACCCTTTTGTCAAAGTGATTTTCATATAATTAGAAGATTATTATTATTTCTTCTTTTCCTTTTCACCTTCATCTTTAGGCTCATGCAATTCCTTCACTTGGTTTTGCAATTGGGTTATCGTTTGTTGTATATCAGAAAATTTTCGTCGGTTTTGGCGTTTTTGACTATCAAATGAGTCCTCCAGATCATTTAGAGCATTATTTGCCTTATCAATTTTTAGATCGGTTATTCGGCTGAACTCATCTAGGTTATATTGAACTTCATCAATTTTATCGTTAAGCTCAGATGCAGTTGTATTGATAAGATTGGTATTGGCAATAATATCTTGCTGAGCTGTACGAATATGCTTTCCGCGACCTTCGAAACGTAAATTTAGATTGCGTAAATCCTCCCGGAATTCTTTATCAATTACATCTAAATGATCTTGATCTTTTTGGTTCAAAGCATCCATTCTGGATTTCATATCATCTGATATCCACTGAAAATATCCGCCAGCTGCAATGAGGATGATTAATACTCCAAAAATGATTTTATCTTTAATGCTCATTGTTTCCCCATTGTATCGTTAACTAATTCCTTCCAATCTTTTTTCCCATTCGCTCAGATCTCTATCTTCATCAGCTTCAGGTTCACCTTCAGCATCAGCCTTAGGCGTCTTACCTGCTTTAATCTGTTGAATTAAATTTTCTTTTTCCTCAGAACTCTTTTTAAGGGAGTTCATTAATGTATCTACTTCCTTATTGAAATCATCTATGGTGGCTTCTAATCTTGACATAAGCTCATCCAATAATGATTGACCATAGGACGCGTTTATTCCATCCAATAAATCATCAAGTTTTGTTTGTAGATACCCTTCACGGGCTTCCTTTTTTCCGAAATCTATACTCATAAGCTGAACTTCAAATTAATGACGTCTGTTAAAAATTCGAATGCGAAATTAACACAGTTTTATTTTAATATAACGGAATTTATTTTGATTTTCGCATTGGACGAAAATTATTTTTAATCATTCCATTAAAAATAGGGTTAAAAATCTTCTTTTGTAAACGATATGGCATGGCAGTCTCTGATTGTTTTTCAATTTGACCACTACCGCCCACTGATGATTGAGATCCTCGTTTAAAGATACTGCGTTCTGCTGCGACTTGCAAATTGATTCGGTCGCTAATTTGCACATATACAACATAATCATAGCGCCTTAATGCACCTCTCAGTTTTACGGGTTTTGTGATTAACATATGACTTTCTGCCGCAAATATCTCGATATCATAATCCAACTTGACGAGTAGTCTTCTGCATTTATCAAGCACTTCTGATTTTGGAATGGTGTAATGAAACTCACGTGCCATCCTGGTTGGATAGGCGCCCTGCGCAATCTGAAAAATAAATAAGAAACAAATGATTGCTTTCCGCAAGAAAAAGCCTCTTAATATATTTCAAATATTGATGGAATTTCTTTTGCTTCGGGAACTGGTTGGGAAGAATGCATAAAGTCCGGATTATAATAAACCAGTTTTAATACACTCAAGTTTCCTGAGAAAATAGCCAAATCTGATGCAGGCAATAAAACAGATGTACTTAAAAATAATTCAATAATTGCAGGTGTAAACGACCAAGTCGATCGATAGAACGCTCGAGAAAACTTTTGATCTAATAAATTTGAATAAGATCCGGACGGTCCGGACTCATTCTGATTCATGCTTTTAGGTGGACCATATACTTCAGAGATATTTTTTTCCAATCTTCGAAAATCTGAAATTTGACCATCAATATTATTCAGCGGTATTACAATATCAATTTCAACTTTCCAAAATCCACTGTCCGCAAAAAAATAGGTTACGGCTACAGAATCGGACCCTAAAGTTCCTATGAAAACTTGAGACACTGCAAGACTGTCAGTAGATTCATTTTTCGTAAGCATTGAAGGAATTGCGGTACCACTTTGGCTACCCCAGACAAACCCTTTGTAGCCTATATCTAAACCAGAAGGAATTTCCTGAGATATTGTATCTAAAACCGCGGCTTGTAAACTATCAGACAATTCTTCCGATGAAGGTGCATTCTGTGAAGCACCAAAAGAAATTATGATTAATGCTGAAAATAAAGACTTCATTCTGTTTCCCATCCTTCTTTTACTACTTCAAAATACATTATCAAATTTTGGCAATCAAGTTCTATTGAATGATTGTACCAATACGATTAAATCGTGGAATCCAAGTTTTTAAATTTAATGAAAAATATGAAAACAATGCTTCCCCCAATATGTGAGATTTCGGCACAAATCCCCAATATCGTGAATCCAAACTGTCATCTCGATTGTCGCCCATGGCCCAATAATAATCTTGTTCAACTGTATAGTATTCGAGGTCACCAATGGGATTGCCATCTAAAAGAAATTTCCCCTTTGGGAATGTGTTCGACCAAGGTACCAGCAAACGCCCCTGAGGATAATAAGGAGCATATACGGACATTTTCCCTTTCCGGCGATATAACTCATCGGGGCTGACCATGGTGAAAGGATATTTTTGTTGTCCATTTACTAATTTCAATTCATGCCCATCCAATAGCATCAAGTGTAAAAGTAGTCTTGTATTTTCAGGGGTTACGGCTATTCTATCTCCTTTCATGGGCATGCGTAACGATTTGAAATGGTCTTTATTTCCCTGGTCGCCTAAAAATATATCTTGCTGAGTAAAATCAGGTGAAATTGGTGACATAATAAATTTTCCATTCTCAGGAAGCGTATATGGACTACCGTTAATGTAAATTAATTTATTGTTGATTTCCAGTGTTTCGCCCGGTTCAGCCACACATCGTTTTACGTATTTTTGTTTTGTGTCTCTTGGAAATTTAAAGATAATAACATCTCCCCGTTTTGGTTCTCGAAAGGATGGAAATTTTATTGAAGGTATATCAAATCCGATATCCGTGTAGGGAATACCAATCCATTCAGGCGTGCGCATGCCATAGACAAAGCGATTTCCTGTAAGAAAATCGCCCGTCATTATTGTATTTTCCATACTACCTGTGGGTACAATATAAAGTTCAAAAATTGTTACCTTCAATGTCAGTACAATTACAACGAGAATAATTAAAGATCTGACTTCATGGCTAATCTTAGATATTTTGGAATTCATAGGCGGCAAAATTACTTCAGTTGACGCTTCAAGACGAAACGATTATTAGCCTTTTTAACCACGAAGACAAAAAGATAAGATATTTATATTATAAAATTTAGCGGTCGAAATTAAATAATGCACCACTAAATGCTCTCCCCTTATTTCTGAAAAAACAAAGAGAGGACAGCTTAAATTGAAAAAATTTTACATTCTATACAGTTATATGCTATTGAGATAATATCAATCTAAACTGATTCGTTTATAATTTTGAATAATGGGTATTTTATTGAGCTTAACTGTTGCCACATCCAAACGAATGCTTTTAACATCTTCTTTATCCGATAAAAAATATTCAATGGCTGATTCTAATTTCTGAAGTTTAGAATCATTTATATTAAAAGCGGGTCCTCCCATCTGATCCTTTGTGGACGTTTTTACTTCAACAAATATCCACTCATCATTCTTTTGAGCAATAATATCTAATTCACCATAATGGCTGCAGGTTCGATTCATTTCTATAACTGTATATCCTAGATTATAGTATTGCAATGCCACCAATTGCACGCCCAGTAGCCCAATCTTTTTGTTGGATTTTAACCAATGCATGTTGGGAAGATTCTCTTTCACCGGTTTAAATGACTTTCGATGGATGGGTGTAGCCTTTAATTTCCTTAAAGCATTCATATGATATTGTGTGCCATATCCTTTATGCTTAGCAAATCCGAATTCCGGGAAAATGGGATTTATATCTTTCATTATACTGTCCCGGGTTACTTTCGCAATAATGGATGCTGCACTGATAGATTCTACTTTATTATCTCCATCTATTATACCTTCATTCTTTAATTTTTGATCGGGGAGGCCGAATCCATCAATTAATGATTTATGAGGCGGTTCCTCCAGTTTGATAATGGCTTGCCGCATCGCCTTGAATGTGGCCTGAAGAATATTTATTTTATCAATGGTACGATGAGAGACAATTCCTATCCCTACATCTGCAGCCTCATTGATTTCATCAAAAAGTTTTTTCCGTTTTTTTGCTGTTAACTTTTTGGAATCAGCCAATCCTTCAATACCATGATTTTCTGGCAAGATGACCGCTGAAGCCACTACAGGACCGGCTAAAGGGCCTCGCCCTGCTTCATCTACGCCTGCTATTATTTCCAATGAGCTTCCCAAATTATGGACCCACCAGATTGGAGCCTCATCGCTATCGACTGACCGATTCGGTGGATAGTTTCTGCATGTTGGATAATTCTATTCATAAAATTTTTATTTGGATGACGAAATATGCTTTTATACTCAACTGAAATTACGGCAAATTTAGGGAGGACTCTCTGAAGAAAATAGTTAGACAAACTGGTATTTGATACATGATGGCCCACTGTGACCATATCAGGTTTCAGTGCTTCGTTATATGGAATAATTTTGTCCTCTCCTTGAATTTTAAGTATCCAGTAAAAAGATATTATGTACTTCCATAAAACAATTTCATCACAATCTTGGCATTATTTACATTTCGCCACAAAAACGCGAATAATAAAAGAGAAATAATATATAATGGAATTACCATCCAGATGGGAAGCCAGCTAAAAGATATTCTTAAGATAGAGACGCTTAAAATGAAGATAAATGGTTCTGATTTCAGCTTTAGTATTAATCCTATAAGTTCAAATCTTTTTGAAATATCAATAATGAATTGATCTATATTAAACATTTCAGGAATTGCATATTAAGGATACATTTTCTAAGCTTGGCATCCTTTTACAAACAATTAAGCAAGATAACACATAAACAAACGGAATCAATTCCATTATGAACAAGAAAACAGGCGCAATTACAATATTTGGAATTATACTCTTTTTTCTCATCTTTTTTGGTGTAGAATTTTTTGAAGGAATTTGGTCATTCCCCTCTTTTAGTTTAGTCCCATTTATCATTGTGGCTCTTCTGGGCACGGGAATCTTTACAACGATCTATCTAGGTTTTCCTCAAATTCGCTATTTAAAGCATGGGATTAAAGTCACACGGGGTTTGTATGACGACCCCAATGAAGCAGGGGATTTGAATCATTTTCAGGCCCTTACCACTGCCCTCTCTGCCACAGTAGGGATTGGAAATATTGCCGGTGTGGCCACCGCCATTTATTATGGAGGTCCCGGCGCGCTTTTCTGGATGTGGATCACTGCATTTTTTGGTTCTGCATTAAAATTTGCTGAATGTACCCTAGCTGTAGAATATCGAGATTTTGACAGTAAAGGAATGACGGCTGGTGGACCCATGTATACTATTGAAAAAGGATTGGGAATTAAATGGCGATGGTTGGCCATTATGTTTGCCTGTTTTGCTGTTATATGTTCATTCGCGACAGGGAACGCCATTCAGTCTTTCACTTTATCTGATCAAATTTTATCTGAAGTCACTCAAGTTGTTGGTGCCGAACATTGGTTAACGATTAAACACCAGTTAACCGATTGGTATTCTGTATCCATTCAACAGGTGATTAATGGTATCGCAATTGCTTTTATTGCCGGGTTAGTGATTATTGGTGGAATTAAACGTATTGGTAATGTCACCTCTAAGTTGGCTCCATTTATGGCAGCCATTTATGTCATTGCAGCGCTACTAATTATTTTTGCTAATTTGGGTGATATTCCTGCCAGTTTTGCTAAAATATTTTCCATGGCTTTTAACCCACCTGCAGCCGTGGGTGGAATTGCAGGAGGTACTCTACTGGTTATTATGAATACCATGTTGTGGGGTGTAAAACGAGGTCTCTACTCAAATGAAGCTGGGCAAGGGAGTGCGCCAATTGCTCACTCAACAGCCAAAACTGAATTTGCAGTCAGAGAAGGTGCGGTCGCTCTTTTAGAACCCTTTATAGATACTATTATCATTTGTACACTTACGGGATTAACGATCATTGTAACTGGCGCATGGTATCATACGGAATTTTATACCACGAGAATTGACCCTGATTTTGCAGGTTCATTACTAAATGGAAGCTTGCTTACATCATTGGCTTTTAAAGAAGGTTTGTCTTACATCTTTCCATATGGTGATAAAATTATTACGCTGGGAGTATTGCTCTTTGCTATATCGACTGTTATTAGTTGGTCCTTTTACGGAGATCGTTCTACCGAATATCTATTTGGTGAAAAAGCAATTCCAATTTATCGCGGGTTTTATATTTTATTCGTATTTATTGGTGCCATTGCAAGTCTCGAAGCGATTTGGTCTTTTGGAGACGCAGCCCTTGGATTTATGACCTTTCCAAATCTCTTGTCTATAATTCTTCTTTCTGGTGTCTTAAAGAAAATGACGAAAGAATATTTTGAATTGGACCATCCAACTTATAAATAAATTTCACATAGAAAAAGGCCTCGATTCCGAGGCCTTTTTTTCTCATGAATAAAGATCTTATTACCATCGCCAAATGTGCAACCCGTGATGCTGGTCAAATCATTTTAAAGGCATTGGATAAGCCTCGATCCCCTGACTTTAAAGGACAAGCTGATTTGGTTACAGAAACAGATCGACAAGCCGAAGAAATCATTATTTCCCTTATTAATAATGCATTTCCTGACCATGCTATTTTAGCAGAAGAAAGTGGTTCTCAAGGCAATCAATCAGAATATAAATGGGTGATAGATCCACTGGATGGCACAACGAATTTTGTACATGGATACCCGTCCTTTGCTGTATCGATCGCATGCTTAATAAATAGTGTTCCAGAAGTTGCAGTTGTCCTGGAATTACCTGCCAATCATTTATTTACAGCCACACGCGGCGGCGGAGCTTTTGTGGATGGGGTTCCCATTTGTGTTTCTAAAAATTCGCAAATGAATCGTAGTCTTTTAGTGACAGGATTTGGATATGAACACGGCGAAAGATGGGAAGCCAATATGTCTTTATTCAAATTGTTTACGGATAAAACTCAGGGAGTTCGAAGGTTAGGCGCTGCAGCTATAGATTTATGCCATGTCGCTTGTGGAATTGTTGACGGATTTTGGGAGTTTGACCTGCACCCTTGGGATACGGCGGCTGGTCTTTTAATTGTTTCTGAATCGGGTGGAAAAGTTAGCCAGATGGATGGTAAGCAATACAATATACATAAAAATCATATTTTAGCCACTAATGGTAAAATCCATAAAGAAATGTTGGCTTTTACTAAGCCAGTTGTTGAATCACTTAACGGATAATGAATGAATTGATTTTTCTCCAATTCCCAATGCTAATGAATCTCCCGATTGAATTTGTCCCACGCCACTGGGAGTCCCCGTAAAGATTAAATCACCAGTCATTAGTGGAATCATACTCGATAAAAAACTGATTTGCTGAGAAATTGAAAAAACCATCTGGCTTGCATTTCCCCGTTGTCGAACTTCACCATTCACTTTTAACCAAAAGTCCTTTTGAACCATTTCCGATTGAAAAGTGGATACAACGGCGGATCCTTTAAATGACTTTGCAAGTAACCATGGCAATTTCGCCTCTTTAAGTTGTGTTTGATATATTCTGTCTGTTAAATCCAAACCAAGGGCATATCCATTGATAAATCTATCGGTACTACTTGCTGAAATCATCTCTCCATCCTTACCCATTAGAACTACAATTTCTAATTCGTGATGAATCTCTCTATTTTGAGGTAAAATGATTTCATTGGCAGTGTTTAAAGCAGGTATAGATTTTTGAAAGAAAAAAGGACTATCCGGTATATCATGGTTAAGCTCTGCTGCGTGGGCGCGATAGTTTCGGCCAATACAATAAATATTTTTTACTTGGATAAGTTTACCTTGTTCACTTTTAACATTATAATTCATTTTTCTAAACCAACTTACTCACTGGCAATTTAATGGCTTCATTAAAAGAATATATACCGTCATCTGTCACGCGGCCAATGGTCGTGGCGGGAATACCGATGGTCATACATGCTCTCTCAAACTCCATTAAATCTGTTTCTTTTATGCTCACAATGACAATGCCCTGTGTTTCACCAAACAATAATTCATCTATTTTGAGTTTCCTGGAGAAATGAATTCGAGCACCTAGATGTGCATTTTTCCCAAAAGACTTAGCTATTGATACAGCTATGCCACCAGCTCCTACCGGCCTGGCAGATTGTATCAAGCCTCCTTGAACTCCTATTAAAATTGTTTCTTGCAGACGGGACTCCATCATCAGATCAACCACCGGTTGAGTGCCAGTGTTTTCTTGATTGATGAGGGATAAATACTGGCTCCCTCCCAATTCGCCCCGATGGCTCCCCAGTAAAGATATGAATAAATTTTCACAAGGGAACACATCGGGAAATAACGCATTCTCAATACCAGTGCCCCCAGAGCAGAACTCACCGTCCATGGATCTATTGGTTTGTTCAAATGACACATGCTGTACATTTATATTTAAATGCTTTCCTGCGCTTTGTATGCCTGAAAGGTAGGAGCCTTTTTCTTCCAAGTTTCCACTGGAAACCGCAACAAATCCACTACACACTTCCGGACGAATACCTGCACAAGCAAGATGCCTCGTACTATTGGCAATAGCCGCGATTGATTTCATCTTATAATCTGCATAGTGAATGGTATTATTGTCATTGACAGCAAGACCATAAAGACGGCGGTTTTGTTGTATAAATGCTAAATTCCCTCTCGTAATGATTTTCTTTTGAATAGGTTCAAGGATTATCGTTTTATTGTCTTTTTTCATTAAAGAAATCAGCACATTGTTAAATCGTTTTTTCTCCTTCAGCTTTGATTCAAGTGCATTGGGAACAGAAGTTTGGATTTGAATCTCACCCTGATTTGTATTCTGGTTTACCAACTGCGTTAATATAGAAATGGGAATGTGACCGACTACTTTGTTCTTATGATATATATCAACATTAAACTCTTTTCTTAACCGGCCTAAATTCATACAGTTACATTTTTTCTCCTTCATTAAATCAGATAAAACATTTTGTTCTCCTTGATTTATTAGAATGATAAGGCCACTCACCCCTTTCCTAGATAAAATATTTATATTTTCTGACTTCTCAATTGGCATTATCAGTCCACGTCCATAATTCATGAACATTTGGTAAAGTGAATAGCCTAACCCACCTTTATTTACAGGAATGGCGGCCTCAAACCAGTCTTGGGAATATAAAGCTTTAATGGTTCGCCTAAGGTTTCCACCAGAAATTAAATAGGCATACTGTACTGTTTTGGGTTGAATTGTAGAACGGTCAGGTAAAATTCCTAATGTAAAAGATCCCTTTCTTCTTGAAATTGTTGCAAGTTTTTTACCATTCAAAGAGTGAATGGTATTTTCTGAGATTCTGTTACGTGGATCGGATTGACTCTGGGCTGTCAATATCATTTTTGATAAATCATTGGATTGAACTTCAGCTTGGTAAGCTTCTGAAGTAAACATGCTTTGCATCTGGTATGATTTCCAGAAATAGTGAAAAAATAATTGTTCTATTTCATTGGGTATGCGTCCCAACTCTTTTTGAAGAAATTGTATATCCATGGGTTTTACTTTTATACGCAAATGGGTTCCATCTTTGTTATCATTAGCTTAATTATCACAAAAGCTCGAAGTCACAAAAGGGTTCATTTATTAAATAAATTCCAATATTTCTCATTTTCTTTCGAGCCTTTTTGAAATATATATCATTCTATATTAATCCCCATTCATGATATACACCCTGAATCGTATCCCAATAAAAACCTTTCCGTCTAAGAAAGTTTGTCAGTTTGTTTTTATCTTTATGACTGAGTTGATTATTCTTTCCAATTCTTCTTTTGACTATATGGAATTTGATTAAATCGATAAGATCAAATTCTTGATATATTTTAGTAATGAGTGTTTCAATTAATTCCGGAGATAATTGATGAGGGTATATTTCTAACTTTAATGCCCGCGGTCCGATTCTTTTATTTTTGACTTTTTCTTTGACAAAGGCTTTTCCAAATTCTTCATCATTCAAATATTTTTTATCAATTAAATAATGAATAGTTTTACCGATCTCTTCTTCGTCGAAGTCTTTATCCTTGAGCCGTTTTTTCATTTCTGCGATACTTCTCATCCGATAACCCAACAATCGAAAGGCGACATCTCTGGCTTCCTGCAACCGCATTTTTTTACCAAAGGAATACATTTTTTCAAGAGTAACTGTTTCGCCGGCGTGTAACGGATTAGAAACAAAAGCGTCTTCAGGAATCCTGAAGACGCTTTTGTCATCTAAATGAATAATGATTCGGTCGCTATATTTCGAGGACCGCTTTACTCTGACAATTTTACGGTTTACCATTTTTATCGGGTTTGGATTCATCCAGCCCCATAAAGGATTTCACTTTGGTGACGACTTCTTTCATCACATCTTCGTTGTCAGTTAAAAAATCTTTTGAATTTTCACGACCTTGTCCGATTTTCATATCACCATACGAAAACCAAGAACCCATTTTTTGAATGATTTCTCCATGAATCGCCAAATCAAGAATATCACCCGTATACGAAATACCCTGATTGTACATGATATCAAATTCCGTTTGTTTGAATGGAGGTGCAACCTTATTCTTCACTACCTTTACTCGGGTGCGGTTACCCACTATATCTGTTCCAATTTTTATGGTAGTAATCCGACGGATGTCCAATCGAATAGACGTATAAAATTTTAATGCACGACCGCCAGGAGTGGTTTCCGGACTTCCATACATTACACCAATCTTTTCACGTATTTGGTTGATAAAAATAACAGCGGTATTAGAACGACTGACCGTACCAGTTAATTTTCGCAAAGCTTGAGACATGAGTCGTGCCTGTAAACCCACGTGGGTATCCCCCATTTCTCCTTCCAATTCTGCCCGAGGTACCAATGCAGCAACGGAATCAATAACAATAACATCCAAAGCGCCACTTCGTACAAGTGTTTCAGTTATTTCTAGTGCCTGCTCTCCTGTATCCGGTTGTGATACCAATAAATCCTCTACATTTACCCCCAGCTTTTTTGAATATTTTGCATCCATGGCGTGTTCCGCATCGATAAATGCAGCATAACCACCAGCTTTTTGTGCTTCTGCCACAATATGTAAGGCAAGTGTCGTTTTACCTGAGGATTCAGGTCCATAAATTTCTGTAATTCTACCTTTTGGAATCCCTCCTACTCCAAGGGCTACGTCCAGGGACAAACATCCCGTGGAGACACTATTATCGGACACAATCACCTGATTGCCGCCCAACCGCATGATGGATCCTTTTCCAAATTGCTTATCTATTTGGGTGATTGCCAGTTCTATCGCTTTTGATTTTTTATTTTCTGTGTTGGCCATTTATTTTCCTAAAGTAAATTATTTCCAAAAAAGTGAGTGCCTAAAATAGTATATACTGGCCCATTTGGGAAGAGTTCACTGCTGATAAATTGAATTTTTTCGATTCTAAATGGAATGGGTTCATAAGTTGTATTTAAGAAAGAAGAAATATCCGGGGTTTTCTTTTGAGGATATTTTGCTCTGGCCATGGCAATATGAGGATGAAATGCCTTTTCTTCCCTTGGGAAGCCAAGAGGGTGCAACCCATCGTGTACTGCCGTTACTAATTGATTTAGTTTATCTATTGCCCCATCCAATCCAACCCACATCACACGTGGACGCTCAATTTTGGGGAAACATCCTACTCCTTGAATAAAAATTTTAAATGGGGTCATTTGAATCGCGACCTTTTGCATAACACCAAGCACATCGTCGATAGATTCTTCCGGAGTATCTCCCACAAATTTAAGCGTTAAATGCAGTTGATCTCTCTTCATCCATCGAACCTTCCCCGTTTTTTTTACAATTTTGTTTTTAAGATTTTCTTGAAGTAAGAAGAGAGATTCCGGAACAGGGATCGCAATAAAGGTACGAATGAGTCTATGATCCATATAATAAATAAAGACGCGTAATATTTAATGCGGCTTGACTGGTCATGAGCTTATTCGTTAATCGGGAAGATGTGAACGTAAACTTATAGACTTTTTCACCATTTTCATGGCTTAGCCCTACATAGATTAATCCCACAGGCTTTTTATCAGTACCTCCAGTGGGTCCAGCGATCCCGGTGGTTGAAAGTCCAATATCGGACGATAGTTTCTTTCGAACACCAATGGCCATTTCTAACGCAGTTTCCTCACTAACCGCCCCGTATGTTTCCAGCGTATATTTTTTGACATCCAGCATATCATGTTTGACTTTATTTCTATATGCAACAATTCCACCTTTGTAATAAGCTGAACTTCCAGAAACATTTGTAAATCGATCGCCAATTAGTCCGCCAGTGCATGATTCTGCAGTGGCAATTGTTTTGCCACAGTCAATAAGCAATTCACTTACAGCATCTTCCAACGCTACCCCCTCGCCCCCGTAATGATATTTTTTGATTATCGGCGAAACAAGATCAATCCATTTGTTTATCGCATCTTCATTTGTAGATGATATTCTCATATCCACTCCGGTAAATCGTGGTAAAAAGGCCACATTCACTTTTGGATAATCATTAATAATTATATTAATCTTTTCATAGAGTACCGATTCCATAATACCGGTAGTTCGCATAATTTTTATATGGTGCTTGACCTCAGATTTTGATTCAATCCAAGGAAGGATTGTAGCCAACATCATGACTTTCATTTCCGATGGAACGCCGGGCATGGCGAAACAATCGTAATGGTTATGAGTAAAATGGAGTCCCCGAGCAGAACCGACAGGATTTGGAATAACTTCCCCAATATCCGGTTTTATGGCTTGATTGCGATTAGATTCGGGAATCGTGCGCCCGCGGGCAGAAAATTTCTCGGTGAGTAGTGTCCAGTATTCCTCATCAAACTCCGATTTTGCACCAAAATATTCATACAGAACCGTGGGCGTAATATCATCGTGAGTTGGACCTAACCCGCCCGTACATAAAACAGCATCGATTGATTTTGGAACGGTATCTAAAGCATTTACAATGGCTTCTTTTTTATCACTAACTGTCATATGCCATTCAACAGATCCACCGGATGGTATTACGTGTTGCCCAATCCAGGCAGAATTGGTATCGGTACGCGCACCATTGAGTAATTCTGCCCCAATAGTGATGAGTCCAATTTTCATTAGATATAAGTATAAAATATTAACAGAACAAAATATGCCATCATTCCTGCAATTACATCGTCAGCCATAATTCCCCAACCGCCCGAGAGTCCTTCTGCTTTCTTGACGGGGCCTGGTTTAAGAATATCAAAAATTCGAAATGCAACCAATCCAATCAGACCTGTCGTGATTGTTACAGGCATCATAGAAAAGGCAACCCATTGCCCCACCCATTCGTCAATGACTATTCTAGATGGATCATGTTCTTTTGTATCTTGAACGACTGTATCTGCGGCGAAGGCGCCTATCAAGAAAAGAAAAATAGAAACGCATGGTAGTACAAGTGAGTGCATATCTTGAAATAAAAAATACCAACAAATAGTAGCGACGATACTCGCCCACGTACCTGGAGCTAAAGGGAGCTTGCCAATGTAAAATACAGTACTAATCCATTCAGCCGCTACCCGATTCATGAATCAGTTCATCATCTCCTTGATTGCTTTTTTATTCTCCTGAATATAGGTAAAGCCAGTATATAGGGTAAACAAAACAGCAACCAGGGTTAAATAATAAACCAACTCGTACTCTTTAACGAAGCTGAGGTAATCTGTAACTATCTTCCAGCTTATCCCTTTCAGACTCACAATAGTAAGGGTAAAAATGATAATGCCAATCTGTACACCTGTTTTGGACTTCGCAATGTGACTGGTCATCATGGTAACCCCCTTACGGGACATAATGGCACGAAGTCCGGTTACAAATAAATCGCGGAATATGATAAGTGTCACCATCCAGAAATCAATTAAGCCCATGACTGCAAATGAAATAAATGCGGAAGAAACCAATATTTTATCAGCTAATGGATCCAAAAATCTACCCGTGTCAGTTACCATGTCATTTTTTCGCGCATAATAACCATCATAAGCATCCGTTATGGAAGCGACAATAAATATAAATAAAGCCCATAATTGTGCATTGTCAAACTCAGCAAACAAACATAGAATAAATACTGGTGTTAATAGAATTCTTAAAATCGTCAGAATGTTGGGTAACGTCATCATAGTGCTGTTCGGCCTTCCATGGCTCTTAAGATTGTGGCATCATCAATGTATTCTAAATCCCCTCCCATAGGTAACCCACGAGCAAGGCGGGTAACTTTCACTTCTTTGCCCTTAAGAAGTTTCGCAATATACAACGAAGTCGCTTCACCTTCTATGGTTGGGTTTGTTGCAATGATGATTTCATATCCCGATTGGGTGCGATTCACTAATCCATCCATATTCAGATCTTCCGGTCCAATACCATCTAATGGGGAAAGAACACCACCTAACACATGATAGAGACCTTGGAACGCATTTGTTTTTTCAAATGTATAAATATCGGCTGCATCTTCTACAATGCAAATGCAAGATTGATCTCGCTTAGGATTGGTACAGATTCTGCACGGATCTTCTTCTGTGATTCCATTGCAAATGGAGCAAAAACGAATTTTCGTTTTCATATCCATGACTGCTTGGGCCAATTCTACTGCGTGATCGTTCGGGGACTTCAGCACATGAAATACCATACGTTGAGCCGTCTTTTTTCCAATGCCTGGGAATCGAGAGAATTCCTCAATGAGCCGGTGTATACTATCTGGAATTGTACTCAATTAGATCCCAGGAATTTTCATTCCGCCCATTATACCGCCCGTGACAGAATTCATTCTGTTTTGGCTTTCTTCCTGTGCTTTAGACATGGCATTATTAACTGCGGAAATAATCAAATCTTCAATCATGTCTTTATCTTCTTCCAGAATATCATTCTGAAGAGCAATATCTAATAATTCCATTTTACCATTAACGGTTGCTTTTACTAAACCGCCGCCAGATTCACCTTTAATCTGTAAATCATCCAATTCACTTTGCACATGTTCGATCTTTTTTTGCACTTCTTGGGCCTGTTTCAACATTTTGGCCATATTGCCTTTATTAAACATCTATTCTCCTATCTTAATATTTCACCATCAAATACTTCTATAACCCTGGAGAGCACTTGGTCCCCATCTATACTTTTATCACTATCGACACTATCTTGTTTTTCCCTAGGTTTCTTTATCAGATCTATTGGGCCTTTACCTTCTTGCCATTCTGCAACCAATTTAAAGGAAACTCCATAATGCTCTTCGATAAACTTTTCGACTACTTGTTTGTTTCGATTCAAACTATCCACACTGAATTTGGGGAGATCATAAACTTTAATAACCAATCGATTCCCCGTGAGCTCAAAGGGTTCACTATGTTCCAATACAGTGCCTATAGAAGGCCTCTCCTTCCGAATCCCCTCAATAAACATGAGCCATCCTTTTTGAATTTCTTCAAAAGATATTTTCTGTGTGGGCGAATATGGCTCCTCAATCGGATCCGCTTTGGCTGGTTTAACCGAATTGACTATTGAATTTTCAGTAGATTCTTTCTTCGGGCTTTCTGAAACTATTTTTTCTACTTTTTTATTAACCGGAATTTCTGCTTCGAATATCTGAGGCATTTTTGAATCTACCGTAACATCTTTTGCCGGTTTAGGATTTTTTTTTACTTCCTTGGGCTCTACACCAGCAAGCAAATCAGATATAGAAACTGATGAATCAAATTCCAAAAATTTCATTGCAGTCATTTCGAACTGAATGGATGGCTGAGAGATTCTTTTTAAAGAATATTCTAATTCATTAAGTACATTAGTTATTCTGAGTATATCTTTATTATTCCACGACTTAGCGCTATCCTTGTATCTCTTTAGATGCTCATCGTTTAATTCCAACAAACCTTCACCATCCTTAATTAAGCTAATGAGTAAATTGCGAAAATGTTGATTTAATCCTTGGGTTACTTCTTCCAAGGGTAGACCAGTAGTTTGAATCTTATGGAGCACACTCATCATTCGGGAGGCATCTTTATCCGAAATAGCATCCGAGTAGTTAAAAAAGATATCAACAGGAATGAGCCCAATCACCGTAGCAACATCATCAATTTGTATAGTTTCTCCTGAGAAAGCAATTACCTGGTCCATGAGACTCAGCGCATCCCGCATACTGCCATCTGCCTTACGACTGATTGCTGATAAAGATTCATCATCAGTTGAAATTTTCTCCTCATCTAATATCATGGATAATCGTTCGGAAATAGTGGACTCAGTGATACGATTAAAATCAAATCTTTGACAACGGGAAATAATGGTTGATGGTACTTTGTGAATATCGGTGGTGGCCAAGATAAACTTTCCATGAGGCGGCGGTTCTTCCAATGTACGGAGCAGCGCATTAAATGCCGGATTAGTCAGCATATGCACCTCATCGATAATAAAGATTTTATAAGGAGCATTCATCGGAGCATATTTGATTTGCTCCCGAAGGTTCCGAATTTCTTCAATACCTCGATTGGATGCACCATCAATTTCTAATACGTCCAGATTTCGCCCATCTGTGATTTCCTGACATATATTACATGTGTTACAGGGTACACCCTCTTTGGATTCAGGACAGTTTAAAGCTTTTGCGATAATGCGCGCAGTGGTGGTTTTTCCCACACCACGTGGACCGGTTAGCATGTACGCTTGGGCAACGCGATCCTTTTTAAAGGCATTAATTAAAGTTTGTGTCACATGGTTTTGCCCAATCACATCATCAAAAGATTGGGGGCGCCATTTCAGGGATAAAACTTGGTAAGGCATTCTCTCTCGAATAATGATGGCCGTGCACTTGCGGTTGTCAGACCTGGGGTCAACATATTACTAATCAGTTAGCTCCATTCCAAGGGTTCTCCGGCACATAATCCTAATCACCTACCGCTGCTCCCTTCCGGTCCTGACGGAGTTTAGTGTAAAACCATTGCGAAGAATTGAAACTTCAACACCACTTAACTTGCATAAAATGATCATTATCTGCCTGATGCAAGCGTCAATCCTGCTATAGCGGATTGCAGGTTACAGGGCACCGCTAATTCCCCATCTAGCACGACCAAATTTTCAAATAATTATTACGGTGGAAATCTACCTGCTCTGACTGACGGGAAGCAATGGAAGAATCAGCGCCGCTAAAGGAGGCAAGTAAGATGGACGAAGTTTTATGGAAAATGGAGACATACAACCTTCTCAAGTTGCGCTATTACATCAATAAATTATTACCACCTTAATTTCATTCACCTCATACCAATCCCAAAAATTAGATCGATCCAATTTAATGACACCATTCTTAAAACTGTACCGAACACGTTTCCTATACAAAGATTCTGTAAACCAATCAGAATTATCCCGTTTATAATAAATAGCTACATAGGGAGGACTGTTTTCTTTTAATTCAGGTATTATCAATGTACAAATCGCATCATTGAATTCACCTTCCGGTGTAATGAACTCTACCTTTGTGAAATGATATACACGCTTGGCGAGAGACTTGAATTGAGTAAATTTTTGGTTAGATTCTTGGGAAACAGTTGCCGAGGATACCAAGCAACATATAAATAATTGGGCGATCCACTTTCCCCCAGGGATCATTCTCATTTTTTCTTTTTACGCTTAAAAAATGAAAATTTCTTTTTGGGTTTTTCTTCTGTTTCTTCCTTTTCAGGAACATCCTTTTTCAGCCCATCGCCTGTAGATAATTTCTTCTCAAATTCACTCAACTCAATGGGCTCGGCATTCGGGTCTTCCCCGCGCATGGTTGCTAATAATCCATATTGGTTTCTTGTCCGGCTATGGACGGTTTTAAGGAGATCATTCACTTCCTCATTAAAATGGGAAACGGTTCGTTCCATGCGAACAATGAGTTCCGCCATAAATGGCTCCCCGTAAGCATCACCTAATTTATCTCCAATCGCTTGGAGCTTTTCATTGAGATATTCTTTTTTGAACTCAGTTGTTTCTTCGGTCACATTTACTCCAGGATTCTAACGGTTTATTTTATCCAATTCAGTTGGTGTCAACCCAAATTGGGTTTTTTTTGATAATAATATCATAGATGTATCATAGACTTCCGCTCCCGCGATCAATCCAAATGTGGCACCCAAAAAGCGATTATGCCACTGTTTCCCCCATGCAGGTTGTGTCTGGCGATTCCAGGATTCCATTAAACCAAAACCTAAAACGGCCGCCAATCCATAAAAATGCATCTTCCACTTTGGTCGCTGAATAATTTTCTCACGATAGTTGATCCGCTCCATTTTTGAAATTGGAATTTGTTTTATGGCAAAAGGTGTTTGGAGTAATAGTCGTTCTTTTTGATACGACAATAACGTTCCTCGAACCCATTTTCCATCACGATGTTTAACAGATACATACTGCCCGGTTTGGATATTTTCCAAAATTTCCTCTGTTCGTAGATAGGTTAAGTTTTTCCGAAATGATTCTCGAATCTCTTCGCTGATCTCTGGCATTTGATTAAGTCTAATCTGCAAATCAATAAACTCTTTTTGGGTATAGGCTCTCCGGCTGACTTTTATCCGAGTATATTCCACAAACGAAACGCGGGATTCAATTCGATTGTTGTTTATTTCAAAAAACTGGGCACTTTCAAAGTTTGAAATCTCAGGAAACACTTTATAATATTGGTTTTCTTCTGCATCTAGTGTATACCCAACATGTTTAGTAAGTGGTACAACTTCGCCCTGTTGTCCGATCAAAGGAAAGATCAAACCAAGGATGAGTAATGGATTAAATAGGTTTTTCCAATGATTCAATTATTTCATCCAATTCTGGAAATCGCTCTTCAGCTTTTTTTGAGAAAATAAGATTGTCATTTTTTATCACTTCATACACGCCGCCGCCCGATGGGATTAAGGCCAACGATTGGACAGTATTCCCATATTTTTCAAGTAACGCGGAAGCCATACTGGCAGCCCGGGGTAAATAGTTTCACTGATTACAATATTCAATTGAGATACGCATATGTTCTCCTTTTTATAACCAGGACTTTATCCAAAAATAACCAAACACAGCTAAAAGGCTTGCTAATCCAATCAATATAGTAGCTACCTTTCGGAACCCGCGCCCACCTGCATCATACCGGTAAACAGTTTTTAATTCTTCAGCCATTAAAAATCAAAAGCCGTTTCAATTGTAGTTTGTTTCACCGGCTCTAAACCCGACCCCGTATCACGATAATATTGTCGAAAATCCCAGATTAAGCTCACACCTTCACTCACTTCATAACCAACCTTATATCCAAAAATAGTGTTCATGGATGGATTCCCAAAATCAAATGGGTTTTTGTCGTTATTCCGTTGGTAATACGCTTGCGCCACGCTGAGTTTTGGAATGTTTTCTGCATTAATGTTAATCATAGCGTTAAAACTATTTAACTCAATATCACCTTCCCCTTTCATGCTGGCATATGCTGCATTAAAGCTAACGAGGTTAAACAAGTTTGCTGAAGCAGATCCATACATACCAGAAGTATTAGATGAATCCACAAGTACCACTTGATCCTTGGTGCGAATTATAGTTGTGGAATCACTGAATTCAGCCACCACTCGGGAGAGATCATAACTGCCGTCAAAAAATTGCGGTGCAAAAAAGCCCTGCTTAATTCGATATTCAAAACTCACATTCAAAAAGCTGAATAAACTTGCTTGTATACCTGGGACGGTAATCCCGGTGCCTCCCATAGCTTTTCTACTATAATAGGCATCACCAGCCACGGCGGGGAAAATTAGTTTATTATATTCCATATAGGCCTTTAAACTAAGCGATTTCCCTTTCAGAATTGAATATCCCAAATCAAATGCAATTCCCTGAGCCGTTGCTTTATTATCCTTTAAACTAAATGGAGTGGGTTTTAGTGTGAGATCGTTATCAGCAGAATCAAGAATATTATCGCCGTCTCCATCGATGTCCCAGCCATTCTCCGGTTCTTTGGTTCCACCATCCACATCAGCAATGCCATCGCCGTCTGTATCATTCCAGTAATCTTTATCTGTGGGGAAATCATCAAATATATCGGGATAAGTATCTTCATCCACATCCTTCAATCCGGAGAATTGATTCATATCCATGATAAAGTTCAATCCAAATGTCAGTGGTATTGCATCAGATAGTTTGTACGTTCCTCTAAGTCCCATGAGCGTACCGCCTCGTGAGAAATCTTTCATATTTGATAAAAAGAGTTCGCCGCCAAAGTTGCCGAATGACATACCAGTATTTATACCAACTTTACGAACGGATGGGAATTCCATCATGTTGGAGTATCCAGCCAACAACCCACCATATCCGATCGTTACATTATTCAAGGAGCCCCATTTAAACCAGAATGGATCTGATTTTTGACCCCACCGAATGAATAAAAATTTATCAATAATATCGGAAGCCTCATCCCATTCATCTTCTCGTATGTTTCCTTGATCATCTATGTACATAACTAGGTCAAGACCAATTCCCAGTTTCCCAAAGGATAATTCCGGCCGGAGCGCCACTTGATTGTATATGGTACCATCAATCGTTGCTGATCCAACACCCAGCCCCAAATTAACCGGTTTTTTCGCCTTCGGTTTCGGTTTATCAACTGTGGATTGCTGGTTTGCCTGTGTCTCTGTTGGTTCAGATGGTTGTTCCGTTTCCATTTCAGTTTCGGAAGTGGGTTCTTCCCTTTGCGGTTGTTCGTCTTGTGTTTGTCCGTCCTGCTGTTCTTGAGTATCATCGCGTTCTTCAGGTTGGTCTTGTTCTTCCTGCTGTTCTTCCGGTGACTCTCCTTCGGGATCCTCAGGATAGTCTCCCGGTTCAGCCGGGGCTGGTATAACTTGACCCATAGCATTGGATATCGCCTTTTGGCCAGCGCCAACATTTACCGTCATTCCACTAATGGAATTAAACACGTCAAAATTTCCCGATTTCCCTACAAATTTATCCACACCCGCCACCGCATCATGAAAAGAAGAAAATTCGGTTCCTTTCACAGAGGCAACCGATACTGGTGTTTCCACACGATAGTCTTTTTTCCGATCTTTACTATTTACGTTGTGTAGCGTGGTTCCCTGTTCAATGATGAGACTGCGTGTGTTGGATGTTTCTACAAATTGGAAATCTGTATTTTCTCTAATTTTAACCACGGATTTATCATCGAGAAAAATCACTACAGCAAAACTGGATTCGCCCACGCGAATTGCATCCCCATTGGATATTGCCTGGCCTGGTTTCACACTGACAGAATAAGTTCCACTGCCAATGGGTTTTATGAGGACTTCACCATTCGCTTTCATGACTCTGCCGATGGTTTCAGCCGAACAAAAAGTAATGGTAAATAATATAAATATAATTGATATTTTTTTCATGTATGGCATCGTCATTTGATGGGCCTTATTTATGATAGAAAATTTTGATTATTGCTTTTGAATTTACCAAAAAAATGCAACACCTCAAGTGCGTTAGTTCATAGATTGATCTAAATATTCTTTTACTAAGAACGCAATGGATTGATAGTTTATTGTGGAGTGGGACATCATTCCCACTTCGCAGGTTCGACTGGTGGAATATCCGGTTTTATATCCTTTAATGTCCGATAATTCCATTGTTGTGGCTGATTCATTTAATTCTGGCACTATCAACCCACGATCCCCTGCAAAAGCGCAGCAGCCCCAATGGACCGGTATGGTAACCTTTTTTGTACATTTTTCTGCCAATGATTTCATTAAAGCCACTTGACCCATTTTTTCCGTAGAACAGGTTGGATGCAGCACAATTTCACGATTAAGTTTTGGCCGATCCAATTTCTCCACACATATTGCCAGGAATTCAATAATATCCACCATATTAAGTTGATTCAATTGTGTCTGTAATTCTGGTCGTAATCCAACATTCGGGTGTAGCATTTGATAGGTGCAGGGTGAGGTATCTATAAGAATCGGTAATTCACCATTTTTTGATGCTTCCCATAATAATCCTATGGTTTTTTCCTGAATAGAATTAGCTGCATTATGATATCCTTTTGATGCAAAAGGTTGACTGCAGCAGGTTGAATTAATCTCAGATGGTATTTGCAATGAGATTCCAGCCTTATCTGAAATATCCGTCAATATGTTCGCCAATGAGGTCTTTTGATCGTTACTTGAAAATACCCGCGTTAAACATGTGGAAAAATATACCCATTGCGCACCATGGTTTTCTTTTATTCTAAGTAAAGGTTTGGATGCATAGGGTAGTTTCTCATTCCATTGAGGGGATAATCCTATTTTATTTGTATATCGGGTAATTACTTTTAGGGCAGGTCCCCCTAATATTTTTTGAGTTGCTTTTCCCATGGATAACCCACCTCGAGCCAAAAACTGAATAAAGCTAAAGTGATTGGCCGCCCACCCACTGATCAGTTTCCCAATGGTTGATTCGTTTTTTTGCCTAAACGATTTTACAAAAGTACCCGTATTAATGTTGACAGGGCAGGCAATTTCACATAATCCGTCTGTAGCGCACGTCTCAATACCATCGTATTGAAAGGCATCCAATACGGATGGATCTGCATATCCGCCGGCAATTTCCCTTTGAACGACAATACGTTGTCGAGGCGTCATTGTTATCTCTCTAGAAGGGCAAACCGGCTCACAAAATCCACATTCCACACATAAATCCACTTCATCAGAGACCAAAGGCATTTTCTTTAAATTCTTAACATGCGTCTTCTTATCTTTTGTCAGTAATACATTGGGATTTAAAATACTATTTGGATCAGCCAAATTCTTTATTTTCCACATTATGTTGTATAAATCACCACCCCATTCATATTCAACGAATGGAGCCATATTGCGTCCCGTCCCATGTTCGGCTTTGAGAGACCCATCAAACTTCCCAACTGTGAGCTTAGCCATATCATTCAACAACCCTTCAAACCTTTTTTCTCCGTCAGAACTGTTTAAATCCATGGACGCGGCAAAATGCAGATTTCCATCCTTTGCATGACCAAAAATAACCGCATCATCGTATTGCCATTGCTGGCAAATTAATTTGAGTTCACTCACTACTTTGGGTAAATCACGATAATCATAACATAAATCTTCCGTGATTACGCTTGTCCCTTTCTTTCGCATAGAACCCACCGTAGGATAAAGCCCTTTACGGATATTCCATAATTGCAGCCGCTGTGCATCATTAGAAATCATACCTAATGGTAAGCGTCCTCCCATCAATGTTAATGCGTGAGGAATAGATTGGGTCAAATGTTCAATCTCATTTACTTGATGCTTTTGAAATTCAAACAAAAGTGCGGCGGAATTGTCCAAAATTTGGAGATGGTCATAAGGAGGATTTTCAAGATATTGTGCCGTGCGTAAGGAAGCATCATCGAGCATTTCTACCGCATCGGCGCCTTCATTCACCAATACCGGCAATGCAGCCATAGAAGATGCTACAGAATCAAAGAGAACCAAGCCCATTGTCTTTAATGGTGGATCATCAATGGTATCCAAAACCACATCTGAGAAAAAAGCCAATGTTCCTTCGGCCCCAACAATTAAATGGGCAAAAATATCTAAGGGATGCTTATAGTCAATTATAGCATTAAGTGAATATCCTAATGTATTCTTAATTCGATATTTATGGCGAATTTTGTTCATTAATTTTGATTGACTTTCAATCTCATTCTTACATAATAAGATTCCATTTGCAAGGGCAGATTCATTTTCCATAAACCGGGAATAATCATCTGAATGTGATGTATCGTACGTTTGGCCATTGGCCAGCATAAATCGCAAATGTTTCATTGTATGATATGCATTATTTTTTACACCGCAAACCATTCCCGATGAATTATTAGAAATAATACCACCAATCCTGGCTGAATTAATCGAGGCGGGATCGGGCCCTATTCTTCTCTGATGCGGAGAAAGATAAATATTCGCCCGAGCACCAATGACCCCCGGTTGAAGCTTAATAGCATTCCCATTATCTAAAACTTTATAATTTTGCCAATTCCGAATGACTTCTGCTATGATGCCATCAGTAATAGATTGGCCAGATAGAGATGTTCCTCCTGTTCGGAATGTTATGGGCGTTTTGGTGTCATTGGCATGTTGGAGCAATGCTTTGACTTCCCCTTCGTTATTCGGGCGAACTACTGCCTGAGGCACCAACCTATACATACTGGCATCATGAGCATAGGCCAAACGGTCGATGAGCCGTTCTGACCACAGATTTGAGGGTATTCCTGAAGGACCGGCCATTATAAGGGGTTATAAACGGTTTTTATTATTTCAGGAACGTGAATGGTTTTCTGTGTTTTATAATCAAAAGAGACAATGGTGAAGTTTCCGGTCACAACAGGAATCTCATTTCCTTCTTCGAAAATGGCTGAAAAAACATCAAAGCTTTTGTTTCCCAATCGTATAACTCTATTCCCAATTTCATAAGTATTAGGATAAGTAGACTGTTGGACATAATCAATTTTCATGCTGGCCAAAATCGTACCAACTTCAGCTTCCCATTCATTAAGGTCCCATCCCAGGTCAGCCCAATACTGAATTCTTGCTGTTTCAAAATAAGTCAAATAAATGGCATGATTTATATGACGCAATCCATCCATATCTCGCCAGCGCGCTTCTATTGATGTATGATATTTAAAATCGCTACGCCTGAATGCTTTTATATCCATATTATTGCCTCGGTTGGAGTTGCGCCCATTCGCCATCAAAAAACAAAATTGGATCCGATGAGGAAGATGCATTAACTCCCTTTGTGTACATGCCATTTGAAGATTCGCTTTTAAAAACAATTGAATCTGTGCTTGTGCCATAAACCCAGTCTGCGTATCGGCCTCCCGGCTGGAGAAGTGTCAATTCTGGAGATGCGCCAAGTTCAAATACATAGATGAAATAACTGTCGTTTTCATTTGACCATAAAATTGCTTTTTTACTGTTTGAAGACCAGCGAATATTTTTGAAATACTTAGTATTCTCCGGGATAATTTTTTGACCATCACTTTTCGTTACGGGTACTCCTATAGTTCCATTGGGATAATCCATAATGTAAAGACCATCGCCTTCTTTAACGAAAAGAATCTTAGTACCATCTGGAGACATTCGAGGCATGACGAATTTGTCCAAATTTTGCGCCTGAGTGATCTGTTTCACATTCTTTCCATCCAGGTCCATTGAAAAAATATCTTTTGTACCTATGTTATTGTTGGATTGGTGTATTTGCTGCCAATAAAGAATTCGCGTCCCATTATCAAAAAATTCAGGATCACCATACCATTCATTATTGGTGATGGTAGTTAATTGCGATGGAGAAACATCTTCGTTTAGATTCATTAAGTATATGTTGTGATCAATCCCTCTATATACAGCAAAAGAATGGTCCGGATTAAAAGCATAATCCTGTGCTTCTTCACCAGACATAATTCTCATATTATCACCATCTTCATCCACCACTAAACCGGGACCCCCGTCATTCAAGGCAAACACTTTATTTCCATTTTGAATCCAGACAGGGAAATATGCTTTTACAGAATTACCGGATTTATCTTTATTAAAATCGTGGGTAAAATCCAAAATAGGCCCGTGATTATAGATAGTGAGCTTATCTCCATTATCAGTTAATGTCTCCACCTTAACAATTCGCTGGAAAGACGTAGCGCTGCGAATATTAGAATTAGCAGTTTGACCCCATTTATCTTTTGTTATAATCTGGAAATACTGCTCTTCATCTATCTTCACATCCATCGGAATTGAATTTTTATCTTTATCGGTCTCACTTTCTCTTATGATAGCGTTTTCTCCTTTGCTATCTGTTTGTTGAATAAGATATCCATCAAAATCTGATATATTAGATTTCGACCATTGTAATTGGAAAGATTCACTGGCATAAGTGATACTATCAAGTACAACAGGCGTTGGGGGTGGATCTGCTACATGACCTTTACCAATACCTTTTGTTTTTTGGCCCGTGGAGTCTTCAACTTCAACCCAAAACCAATTCTCAATTGTAGGATCAAAAGTTGTCATCGTATGGCTGACTGTATTTTTATCATCAAAAGATTGAATGAACAATTGAGTACCGGTACTATCTTTTGCTTTGTATAAATTGTATTTGGCAAAATCTCCTTCAATAGATTGATCCCATTTAATTGTCATGAGTGGTTCTATTGTATATAAAACTGATACAATATCAACCTTATCCGGCGGTCCCGGTGTTGCCGGTTTTATTATTATGCTCACTTTGTTCGAAATATTTGTATCGGCAAATGCATACACCTGATAGGAATATTCAACCGGGTTTTTCACAACTTCCTTTAAATCGATCTTATCAACCCAAGTATATATAGAATCCCATAGATTTGCGACACTGTCCTGCCATTCCCCTTCTCCAACCATTTTATCAATTTTAAATCCGTCAAAATCACGGCCTTTCCTAAGCCATGACAATTCGATTTCATCGGGAGATCTTTGGTTAATTGTTAAACTGTCAGGCGCCCATAGACTTCGGTCACTTCGAGGGTCATATGGATTATCCCATATACGTTTTGCATCTTCACATGCCAATAATAGAATCATCAAAATGATTATTTTTTTCATCCTGTTCCCAGCCACCGTTTCATTTGTAAATATTTTGCATGATAATAAATGATCGGAAAAACAGAAAAAATGGAAACCCCCTGCATGATGGGTTTGAGTTGATCTAGTGCCTCAATTTGTTTATGATTCGCATCTCCTTCCACTATATCACTTCCATAAGATTTATAGATTTTTGCTGATTCATATTGAAGATATACGCTATATCCAGCGGTAATAGCCAAAGAACCGATTAATAAATTTCGTTTGAATTCGTATGAATCTCGATCATTTATGATAGATGAAATTAGATGAAATTGTGGATTCAAATGAGTGGTTCTGCGATGACGAATTCGAAATTCATCATTATGGATATTATATTTATCTGATTCTAAATGATAGGATCCCTCACCCAACTTTTTATATTCAATGGCACCTTCTTCCACAAGAAAGCGAGACTCCTTATCAGCGGATACAATTACGATTCCCTCAGGTACGGGCGCTTCGAAAGCAATATGTCCGATTTGTGGTACTAAGTGCTGTAACTCAACATAAATGATATTTGATTCATCCTCTGGAAGATGTTTTAAACGATAGGGTTCAAATCCTTTTTTTAAAAGAAGAATGGGGCGACTTTCTACCACCACACGATCCAATGCCATTGGAGTCAACCCTTTCAACGTATCCCGGCCAATCCTGACCAAAGCTCCTACAGGTTTCGTCTTAATATAAACCAGATCCATTCGTGTATGCACTTCCATGGGAACTCGGGTGGACATGAGCATTTCAGCTAAATTATGCATCCCTCTTGTTTTTAATCCCTCCAAGGATAGTTCATGATCATACGTGACTACATTAATAACTCGTCCAGTTTCGGATGCATACAAGCGACCTTCCGTCATAAAAACGTCACCAATTTTAGCAATATGGATGGTTGCCATCCATTCCGTGTCCAATAGCATGGAACTAATAACCGCACATTCAATGGTGAAACATTTGGGATCATCATACCCAGCTATGGACAATGCCTGGTTCATATCCCCATAATCCATTACCTTAAGTGTATCCTGCTTTAGGAGCTCCATACGGAAAAGTTCACTTAATGATTCTAGTTCTGTATCAGCAACCCCTTCCCCGGTAAAATCCAGGACCGATATGGTATGATCATCGGCAAAAAGATATGCGATAAAAATTGATAGGATGAATAGATGTTTGAGCTTCATTGTCCGACAGAAAAATTAGCCTCCACCAAAGGCCATCACAATAGAGAATTTTGAATTTAATTATAGTTAAAATTGGGTTGAATATGTGGCTGATATAACCCGATTTTTATTCTATTTCAATTGTTTTGCGGAGAGAGAGGGATTCGAACCCCCGATGTCCAAAGGACATACCGCATTTCGAGTGCGGCGCATTCAACCAGGCTCTGCCATCTCTCCAGAAATTGCAGATATGACAACGAAAATAAGAAGTTGAGACTTGACTTATTTCAAAAGAATCATTTTACGCATTTGCATCTCTTTGCGACTTTGCAATTTGTAAATGTAGACGCCACCGCTAACGGATTGATTATGATCATTTTTCCCATTCCACTTAATCGCATGATAACCTGCGGGAATGCTTTGCATATTGAAAGTTTTCACCTTCTGTCCCAGCATATTATAGATGGACAAGGTAAGATCACTTACTTCAGGCAGGTCAAACCTTAGTGTGGTCGTTGGGTTAAAGGGGTTTGGATAGTTCTCATGTAATGCAAACTGAGTTGGAATACCTTCGCTTTCTATCGAAAGATAATCATAACGATTAACAAACAAGACTCTATCCTCTCCTGTTACATTTATAGTGTCTATACCATCTGTAGCTACTACGGTAAACTTGACTGTTACTCTTGGTATCATGGGAAAACGTTCAAATACATTTTCCAATATTTCTTCATAGATGAGTTGGAATGTTGTTTCTGTAATCTCCTCTACTCCTTCTGCTGGATAGACACCTATTTTAGCAGAGACTAGATAATTAATTGAGTCACCATCGACATCAGTACTAGCATCCCATTGAAGAGTGTAAGTTTCAGCAAGGTTGGATTCATTAATATTAATTGTATCTAAAACACCACTCACCCATTCAAAAGCACTTGGCGCATCTTGTACTGGAGTTACAGTTAATTTAAATGATGTAGAATCTATTGAAGTGCCATCTGAAGCATAAGCTGTGATGTCAGTTGGTCCATTCCAGTTTTCATTCGGTGTCAAAGTAAGGGTTGATGCACTAATGGAAGCGGTCACTGCATTTGTATCTGAAACGGCTGTAAATGTAGTTGTTCCAGTAAAAGTTGTAGTAAGGGCAGCTTGGGCTTTACTATCCTCATCAATGGTTACATCGTCAATCGCAGCAATATCATTTACTGGGGTTACCGTAAGCTTAAATGTTGTTGAATCCTTTGCCATCCCATCGGATGCATGAGCTGTGATGGTAGTTACTCCATTCCAATTGGCATTTGGTGTTAAGGTCAACGTTGTGGATGATACAGAAACTGTTACTGCATTCGTATCTGAAACTGCGGAATACGTAATCGCATCTCCATCAGCATCAGTGACCCTAAGATTTACTTCATAAACTCCATCTTCTAAAACTGTTATATCACTCATCGCTTCAAAGACTGGGGTAGAATTAAAATTCACTGTATAAACTCCTCCACCATGTGTTGCTACAGCAATATACCCATCACTTTGTCTACCAGCCAATGCATCCACCACCACATTCCCAAGTGATTCTGCAGATTCTTGAACCCATGTAGTCGATGCACCATTGAGACTTGTAGTTGAATAAAGACCCGTGGATGTGCCGACAAAATACATTTGAGTATTTTTATGTTTCAAAATAAGTGCTGCACGAACTGACGGACCGTTTCCAGAACCGTCGCTATTCTGTTCTAAATTACCACTAATATCACTCCATGTTGATCCACCGTCACTACTATGAAAGATACTTTTTACACTATAATTTGAAAATGTAACCATTACTTCATTACCATTCTCAGGATTTACTGCAATATTACTTACGTAAGCATTAGAAGGAAATGAAGAACCAGTAATATTAGTAGGGGCTCCATTTCCAGAATTAGCGTTATCTAGTTTACGTACTATTCCTTGACTATCTCCGTAATACAAACGATGTGTTGGGTTACTTGTTGATGTTGCCAAAGCACTAATTGTAGCGTCAGATGCAGCATTTGTTAATTGCTCCCATTGATTACTTTTAAGATACCCACCACTAAAGTAAAAATTATCTACTGATGCATCATCAGTCATATCAATATTATTATTTCTCCATATAGTTGCACCTCCAGCATAGAAAAGCATTTTTTCATCAGCCTGATTCAAAACAAATGGATTAACAAATAATACGTTTGATGCTGGTGGTGTTAACTCAGACCAAGAGTAACCCCAACCAAAATTAAAAGGATCACGATAATCGTATATATGAAGTCTTCCATTTTGAGTCCCCCAAATATCAGCTTGCGCATTAAATGCTATAGCAGAAAAAACACCATCTCCACTTCCCACATTTTCCCAGAGTGTAGTCTCGGAATTCACGTTTGATTTCCAAGTTCCATTGTCCTGCAAACCGCCCATTACTAAATCAGGTTTAGTTTTTGATTGATCAATAGATACATGATAAAACTGTGTCGTATAATAACCATTGCTTAAAGAAGTCCAAGTTACAGCCGCATCTGTAATAGCTGTGGTTTTACTTATACCTCCATCATGGCTAGAAAATGCCGTGTTTGGATCTGAAGGCAGGAAAACAAAGCCATGCTGATCTGGATGATGATTCTCATACATTGCATAATTATTAGTTAATGCATAACCACCAATCCACTTAGTATTTGTTGTTGTAGAAAAGCCATCGGATGAGCGATAAACATTTGTACCTCCTAATATCACAAAATCTTTATCGTCTGGCTTCACTTTTATAATCAAATCATAGCCACCTTGAGAATCAAAATTACCGGCCAACCCGCCAAAAGCAGGAATATTAGCTGAAAGATCTACCCATGTTCCATTTGAACCTGAACCATCACCAGAAGAATAAGTATACTTCCATAGCATATGATTATCTGAGCCCAAATCGCCTATTACATACATTGTATTTTCATCGGAAGGTGCATGCCCTATAACTGTTCGATTATATGAGGAATTAAAATTACTTGGTAAAATATTTGTCCAATTATCTCCATTATCCGCAGATCTCCATATACCCCCATTATTTAAAGCTGCGTATAGGACTCCTTTTGAATTAACAGATATATCTACATATGGCGAGTTTACTATCTCTGCAACTAAAGGCGAATCCCACGTTTCTCCACCATCCATACTTCGCCTTAAACCATATATAAGAGAAACAAAGACGTATCCATTCAAAGGATTTACTACAATATTACTTACATAATCAAACAGGTCAACTGTTTGAGGTGTATTTGAAGCAGAACTGGTTAAACTTGTCCAAGAGTCCCCGCCATCTGTGGATTTATAAACCCCGTTGCCTCGGAATGATGCACCACTACCTCCTGCTGAATTACCAATTAATTCTCCAGAACCATAATACCAAGTAGAAGTATGTCCCGTACGCGTGTCTTGAGCTAGAGCAGTAACGCTATGAAGCTGTTCTGGCTTGGTAGTTTTCTTCCAAGTTGCCCCTCCATTAACAGACTTCCACATACCACCTGAAACTCCACCCGCAATTATAATACTCTCATTTGTAACATCAAGTGCCATCGCTCTAGTACGCCCACCAACATTATAGGGTCCCCTTCGGTCCCAATTTAATGTATTCAACATGGATGCACCACCTTGCTCATTCTTCATGAATACTTGACTGCGGTTAGGTACATTTTTAACAAATTCAATTTCCTTAACACGTATGTTTTTTGGAATCTCATTTGTTTGAGGGTTTCTTGTACGCATCCATTCAAATTCCCAGCGTGCATTTGGATTGTCTTCATCTCCAACTTGCATTTTTGAATTCATTAAAGGGAGTTCAAAGAAACTTTTAATGTTTTCAATTTTGGCCGTATGTTGAAAAGAAACCAGACAAATCAAAAAACAACAGGTAATAATCGCTTTAATTCTCATATGAGTATTCATACTATTTAAGTAAAATCATTTTACGATTTTTTACAAATTTTCCAGCTCTCAATTGATAAATATAAACCCCGGCACTTAGCTGTTGACCGAAGACATTTTTTCCATTCCATCGCACCTTATAAGATCCAGCAGGGTAATTATTATAGCTATAAGACTTTACCAGCTGTCCAAGAGCGTTGTAAATATTCAAATTGACATTAGATTGCTCTGGTAAGTCAAAGGAAATTGAAGTAGATGGGTTAAAGGGGTTGGGATAATTGGGATGAAGTGCATATGACTGCGGTAATGTCCCATCAGCAATATCAAGGTAGCCATATCTTTCAATAAACACATTGCGTGACCCACCAACACCTGAGACTGTGTCTATTCCATCGGTAGCATATACGTCTAGATTAAAAACCGCAGCTGGCAGCATGCGAAAGGCCGAAGGCCAGTTACCCATAAACGCTGCATATGAAATATGCAATGTGGTATCAGTTGACTTCCCTAAAGACGAGGACCACTGTATATTGTTATTTGAGATATTAACCCAATAGGTGATTGTATCACCGTCTACATCCTCACTTTGTGTCCACTTGAAGGTGTAATTGTTTAATGTATTTGACTTGGATACATTTAATGTATCCGCTGAATCAGGAAGAACCCATGTAAATACCATTGGAGGATCCTGAATATTATTCACTTTTACCGGTATCACCACTGAATCAGATGTAATACCATCATTTGCCGTTATAATTATGTTCGCATTTCCAAACCAATTTGTGTCCGGGGTTAAAGTTATAACATTACTCGCAAGACTTACTTTAAGAGCGCTCGTGTCACTTTTGACTGAGGCTGTAACTGGATCATTATCCGGGTCTGAGGTTACTATCGAAATGGTTACAGTCGTATCTTCATTCATATCTACAGATGCAACAGTAGAAACAACAGGTTTTTGATTCATTGAACTTGTATATACTCCATTCCCATGGGTCGCCACGGCAATGTAACCATCAGATGCCCTTCCTGCAACTGCATCAACAACAACTTTCCCAATCGAATTTTCACCTTCTTGGGCCCACGTTGTAGATGCGCCATTTAAAGTATTAGTCATATATAGGCCTGTTGAAGTACCTACAAAATACGAAGTTACCGATTTATAAGTTTGTATCAAGGATGATTTAACTGAAGGTCCATTTCCACTTCCATCGGAATTTTCTTCAAGGTTTCCACTAATATTCCCCCAACTTAATCCCCCATTTTCACTGTACCAGACACTAATGACTTCATAATTAGAAAAGGTAACTATCACCTCATCACCATTATCAGGGTTGGTGGATATACTACTTACATAGGCGTTAGAAGGAAAATCTGATGAAGTGACGTTTAAAGCAGCTCCAGTGCCAGTATTGGCACCATTGCGGCGGTATACTTGGCCCGCAGCGTCACCATAAAATAACCGGTTTTCAGGGTCGCTCTTTGTTGTAGCCAAGGCGGTAATTGTTGAAGCTGAGGTCAAGGCTGTTAACTCTTCCCATTGGTTACTTTCATAATACCCTTCTACTGAATTCCAACTGTAAGTTGTATTCACATCATCAGAAATATTGATGTTATTATTTCTCCAAATCGTTGATCCTCCAGCATAATAGAGGATTTTTTCATCACTTTGATTAATTATATAAGGATTAATAAATAACATACCTGTTGCCGTAGGGGGTGTCATATAAATCCATGAGTATCCAAAGGACCAATTAAAAGGATTTCGATAATCACTCAGATACACATTTCCATTTTGGTGTGAATAAAGGAGAACATTGGCATTAAACGCTACCCCATTGTATGCCCCATCTCCACTATGGACACTTTCCCATACTGTTTTTTCATCATTTGCTTCTGATTTCCATGTACCATTGTCTTGCAATCCACCCATAACTAAATCAGGTTTTGTTTGTGAAGGATCGATCGCTACATGATAAAATTGAGTCGTATAATATCCATTATTCATGGAAGTCCAACTCACCTCATTGGCTGTATTATCTAGTGTCAGACTTAAGCCACCATCATGACTGGATATAGATTTTTTTGAATTTGAGGGTGAAAAAACTAATCCGTGCTGATCTGGGTGATGATTTTCATACATAGAATAATTATTAGCTAATGAATACCCACCAATCCATTTACTATTAGTTGTTGTTGCAAAACCATCTGATGAACGGTAAAGATTTGTACCACCAACGAATACAAAATTTTCATCATCTGGTTTAACTTTAAGAAATAAATCATAACTGCCCTGTGAGTCAAAATTGCCTGCCAATCCACCAAATGCCGGAATATTGGCTGACCGATCTACCCATGTACCACCACTAGCGTTATAAGTGTATTTCCAGAGAGTATGAGTACCAGAACCTAAATCCCCGATTAGGTATACAATGTTATCATTAGATGGTGCACCACCCACAACTATTCGCGAATAGGATGATGGAAAGTTGTTTGGTGTAATGTTTGTCCATGTGTCACCATAATCGCCTGAGCGCCAAATACCTGCGCTATTACTTCCGGAGCTCATGGTTGCATATATAGCTGAACCGTGTACAATAACATCTGAGTAACTAGAGACACCAGTTGATGGTTTCAGAATATCTGTCCAGGTATCTCCTCCATCTATGCTGCGTTTTATACCATTATAGGTTGCTGCAATAACATAACCATTTGAAGGAGCGACTTGCAAAGTCCATACATAATTGAAATTAGAATCAAAAATTTGTGGTTTATTAGTACTTGTACTAGATAAAACAGACCACGATTTACCATCATCTGTTGATTTATAAATTCCATCACCTCTAAATGGAGCCCCGCTAGCGCCAGCAGAATTACCTCTCAATTCACCGGTTCCATAATACCATGTAGATGTATGTCCAGCTCTCGTATCTTGCGCAAGTGTTGTTACGCTATGGAACTGTTCTGATTTGGTCGTTTTCGTCCAAGTGGCACCGCCATCAACAGTCCGCCACATTCCACCGGAAACTCCACCAGCAATAACAGTGTTATCTGTGGAATCTGAAATATCTATAGCCATAGCTCGAGTACGTCCGCCGACATTGTAAGGTCCGCGTTTATTCCATTTAAAAGATCCTTGGAAACCGCCTTTGTTTAGTCTCGCCGGGAGTTGATTCCGCGTTGGAATACTTTGAGAAAAGACTAACTCTTCTTGACGAATGTTCTCAGGAATTTGATTGGTGTTAGGATTTCGGGTTCTAAGCCATTCATATTCAAGGCGAGCATTTGGATCTTCTTCCTCTCCCCGTGCTTGCATTTTTGCATTAGGCAAAGGGGGTTCAAAGAATCTTTCAATGTTTTCAACTTTAGCAGAATATTGAAAGGAAACCAGTAAGATTAAAAAACTACAAGCAATAATCGCTTTAATTTTGATATGAGTATTCACCCTATTTAAGTAAAATCATTTTACGCATTTGCATCTGTTGACCACTCTGCAATTTATAGATGTAGACGCCACCACTAACCGATTGATTATTGTCATTTTTCCCATTCCACTTAAATGAAAAATCTCCTGCTGATTTTTGACCTGTATATAGAGTTTTCACCTTCATGCCAAGCAGATTGTAAATGCTTAAATCCACATTGCCAGCATAAGGCATTTCGAATCGAATCTGAGTCACAGGGTTAAAAGGATTCGGGTAGTTGGGATGTAAAACAAAAGATTTGGGAATGCCAATTGATTCCGTATTTAAGTCACCCGATCTTTCAACAAATAATTGCCGAGTTCCAGTGATTGCAGTTGAATCATTTCCACTGTAGGCGTATACATCGAATTTGTAATTCAACCGGTTAATCATTTGCAAAGAGTTTGGCCAAAGTCCAATAAACTCCGCAAATGAAAATGAGCGGGAAGTGCCACTAAAAGATTCAGTCATAACTGTGGGAACATTATGAGGAGGGTGACTTATAGCTAGTTTGTAGGTGACGGCATCACCATCCGGGTCAACGCTACTACTCCAACCAATTGAAAAACTATCACTTCCATTAGAATTCGTTACCTCAATGCTATCATTCTCTGATGTTGGAGCCGTCCACGCGAATGGTCCAGGAGGATCGGGTGCAGCGGTTACGGTTAACGTAAATGATTGCTCTGCGCTGGTGTAACTATCGGTTACCGCAACCGTAACCACAGATGAACCATTCCAATCTTTTAACGGTTTAACCGTAACGGTGTCATTGCTGACTTCAAACGCAATCGCAGAGGTATCTGCAGTTGCGGAGTAGGTTAAGAGATCACCGTCAGGGTCAGATGCACTGGCAAAAACCATCGTAGTTGAATCTTCCCCTATTGTAACATCCGATATAGCCGATAATACTGGCGGCAGGGACGCTACATAATTGCGCCGACTGATCATTTCCACTTGAACGACTTCTAAGGTCGTTTTATGTTGCACAAAGGCAACTAGGTTCATATTTTTTTTATCCCATACCGTCGTATTCCAGTCACTTATCGCACTCAGATCTCTGCCATGAGCTTCATTGGGATAGTCACTCTTCATGGTCCAGGTATCAGTCCACTCTACGGCTTGATCTTTATTTAATGTCAGTTTTTTTCCCAATCCGCCTGGTCCCGTATCACCAATAAAGCCTAAAAACACTTGCTCATGCTCAGTCTCTCCATTAGCACCAGCATAGTGGACAGAGTCAATGGTTGCCATAACAAATAGATAAAGCGGCTCCGCTGAGAGGTCAGTATCACTTGATATCGTTACTTTTATATTGACAGTTAAACTATCAAAACTACTGCCCTTCAATGAAATTTTAACAGGTGTTGTTTCTGCCTGTGTTGCTTGTACATCGGCTAAATAACTATTAGTTTTTTGACCATCTATAAAGATAGAAGGAACACCTGAAATATTATACCATTCTACTTTATCACTCTGCCCATTAAGCCTGACACATGTGAAATCAGTATCACAAGTTTTACCTCCAATTGTAGCATACATTGGATCACCATAACCTGGATTATAAGTGTGGTAACGAACAACGACCATATCATCAACAATATCTTTACCAAAATAATCAGCGTGGGAAGGATCTTGATAGCGATCGAGCAAAACAGTTACTCCGGGACAAGCTGGGCATTGAGTTGAACCGACATACTCAACCAACGCTTTTTTCTTCTCAACTGCACTTAGTGGAACAATACAAATTAGCAAAATGGGGAGTAAACGATTAATATGCTTCATTTAAAATACCTCAATAGTTTATTAGCGATGGGTTTATTTACGTAAATCAAAGGATTTTGTTTGCTTGATCGATAGGTCACAATTTACTTAAAACATATATATAAATTCACTTAAAACATGTATATAAAGCTTATCTTTTGTCCATCTTCAAAGGGCTGTTTATAACGACATACACCGTTACTGCAGACTAAACCACCCTTTAAAGAACCATCAAAATAGGTTAACACCATATTTTGATTAATTCTATATAATAACTCCCAATACGTCCACTGCTCCGCTTTAAAGGACTTTTCATCAATTGACGTATTATCCTGAAAATAAGTAACGGACCATTTAGGAGAACTGGCGAACCCCAGACTAATAACGTTATTGTAACGCATTGGCTTTGCTACAACAGACATAAAAGTATTTCCATCGTTCGTTTCCCGAAGAGAACCTTGTTCCAATTCCTGGTATTCAAATTTTAATTCAACACTATATTTATTATTAATGGCATAAGTAAGACTTAAAGGTATGGTTTGAGCTTTTAATAATTCATGCATGCGAAACAGGCCATTACTTCCATTTCGATGTCCAAATAAATACTGTACATCCTGGATAGTACTCCACCCTATTTCATAAAATAATTTGTGATTAAAAAAATGGCCATCAAAATTAATAAATAGCTCATTATATGGATTTGCAAATGTCTCAGGACTGGGCATCCAATCAAATGTTTTATCAGTATTCCATTCATAATAACCATCCTGCATCTCCTGTATCCAGGATTGGTGTTGACTGGATTTTGCGAAACTGATAGAAGCTGTATGATTCATGGTAATCGGTCCTGATAATTTTATCTGGTATCCAATCTCGTCATTGATATTTGCTTGCCGCGCAATGCGACCATTTAAAACGGTTGTATGTTCATAATATCCTGGGGGCGGATTTGAAAAGTCAGCGTGATATCCAAACTGGTTAACAAAGTTTTCTTTTTCCATGGGAGATAGTGTTAAAAAATTATAATTTTTATACTCGACTAACATTGACCAGTCGCCAAGCGGTACCGTAAGATTGGCATACAATCCGGAACCATCTTCATTGTAATCGGTGGTTGTTTCCTTACTGGTTTTTTTCAACATCTCAACAAATAGAGAGGCCCTATTATAATAAAATGAGGCATAAGCACCAATCATAGTATGATCAATATTCTTTTTTTCTACAGTGCCAAAGCGATCAAATGAGTCATGCTCCTCTTTAGATTGAATAACATTAATGCCAGCCATTCCACTTTCAAAAGTATACTCTAAGTTCGTACCCAGCAGGTCGTGATTGGTGTCAAAGTTTGGAACTCTCTCATCAAAGCCAATAACCAGATTTGTACTTTTCCATGTATGAGTTTGTCCCTTTAATACGGTCCACTTTAGAAAATCATTATTGTAACTGAATAACGCTCCTCTGACTCCCGTATCAAAGTCAATGGCTTGATCATCCACTTGGTTCAGAGCCATTCCCATACCCCAAAACTCATAAATATCTCCAATCTTGGCTGTCATATTATCTGAAAAATATTCAAACCGTAATTTTCGTAATTTTTGGACAGGACGCCCCAATTCAGGCGGATCACTGAATTCAAATTGCGTCCACGCCTGGTACATACGGTCGGAAGTACTGTAATCAACATTAAAATCTAATAGATGTTCATTGAACCCAAGATTATTCTCACTATCCGCGTAGCGACTATTTAAGGAACCGGAATAGGAAAATTGGGCCGCTAAAAAATACGGTAAAAGCATTATTAAAATAATATACACAAAACGTAATCTTTTTTGAATCATTTAGGCTAGCGCTTTTTAATTTTGATTGTTGACATTTAATTCACACATTTTCATCCACCATATTTTAAGCCTTTTTTATGCATTTATTTTAAAATAAGTTTGGCGACGATATATGCGTCTAAACGTTAATATCTGAACAACACATACTATTAATAAATGAACGCAAAGCTAATACTTACCTATTTTTTTATTCTTTCGTCTATCGCCTATTCTCAGACCGGCGAAGACACAACACAGGCAGTTGTAGATACAGCGCAAGTTGAGCCTGATCAGATTAAAAAAATATCAACCATGGTTCTAGCCAATCGAATCACCAATGTTTCCGGATTTGAGCGAATGATTATCGGTGATTTACTTGGTGATGAAATGATGGAGACTTCAGCAGCCAGCATGGTAATCAGCGAGGATCAAGCAAAAGAAGCAATGGGTGCCGCTTTTGATCCGAATTGTTATTCTGATTCATGTGCAATTGCCATTGGTAAGTCTTTTAATCTATCCAATGTAATCACCTTTGGTATTTTAAATGTTAGAAAGATAGCTAACCCCGCTAAAGACGATACCCTATTAGCTGTAAAGGATAGTATAATTACAGCGACGGTTATTATGAAAAACTTTCATATTGGAACAGGCCAGGTCGTTAGTGAAATGACCTATCCTTTTGAAGGCGAGACTGACAAGCTTCTTATGACTGCGCGACGCATGGTCTGGACATCAGTCGGTGTTGAACCTCCCCCTGGCCGTTTTCCAGAAGACCTTATTGACAATAGAGTAAGCCTTAAAAAGAGAATACTCGATTTCTATTACGGGACCCTTGTACCCTTGGTCCAAGATAATACTGAAATAGCTATGATTATTGGCGGCATTGTAATCATCAGCGGCGGCTGGCTTGTTTTTGGCGGCGACGGTGATGACGGTGGTTTTGACGGACCCCCTGATTTTCCAGATAACCCTTCATCCATGGTGCCATTGTGAGTTTTTCATCTAAACAGTTTATTCCCCTATTGAAAGCTTCTCTGCTGTTAATTGTAATGGGATTTTCATTTTTATGGGGACAAAAAAAATACACGACCAGCCAGGATCTAACTATTCCTTCAAATCTTACAAAATTAACTGTTAAGGCCTGGGGAGCTGGTGGTGGAGGTGGTGAAAAATCCACTGGAGGTGCTGGTGGGTATTCGCAAGCAACGGTATCTGTTACACCGGGCGATGTATATAGGATCGTTGTTGGAGAACCAGGTGGATATAAAAATTTCAGAGATGAACCTGGTTCCCGCCCCGGATATTTATACCCGAAGGGAGATTCCGTTTGGGTGTCAGAAGACTGGTTCTATGGCTCTGGCGGATGCTCGGATACTGACGATGTTGGATGCGGTAGTATGAGTAGTGCAAATATCTGGCCACAGGTATCTCCACCAAGTGTATCTCCACACTGGTATAGTGCATCGCACCCGGAAAGAAGGTTTGAAACTTTTCCTAATGGTGATCAATACCCTGTGGGATATGCTTTAAAAACACCTGCTGATCCAGATTGGGATTCTTGGTTAGAATCACATATCGATCCAGGACCCGCGGTGGGAAGTGGTGGACAAATGTCAGCCATGTATTTGAATTCAGGTACAGACCCTCAATTAGATATAACTAAATATATACTTATTAGCGGCGGAGGCGGAGGGGGTTCTGATGTACAAGCGGGTTTATATGGAGGCGCTGGTGGAGGTGGAGCAGGACAAAATGGTGGTAATACTTCTTACCGAGAAGTCGGAGAAATACCAACTGGTGGTCATGATGGTATCGGTGGTATATCATTTGGAACCTCACACTACTTCAGTAAAGATGGTCAATCTTTTTCAGCAGGTGGAGCTGGTGGTTTTTTTAACCAAATAAATGGACCAAAGGTAAATCAAGACGGTTTTTTAACAGTTACCTCCTCAGATCAACTTGTGGACGGTACTTTTATAGTAGATTATACATATAATAACCAAGGTAGCAATGTATCATCTGGTCCTGGTGGTGGTGGTGGATACGGTGGTGGTGGTGGTGGTGAAGCATATTGGTGGGCTCCCGCAGGCGCAGCTGGCGGTGGTGGCTATGTAACATCACTCGCTAACAGTCCCATCCTTACTACAGGAGACCAAATGCAAACTCCCGCAACTGATGATGATGATTATACAGGTAATTATGGTATGGGCGGTGGTAATGCATCCCATGGGATTGGTGGCTATGTTGTCGTTTATTTAGGTGACAAACCTGTGGGCAATAGTATATCGGTGAGTACTTTCGATAATGTACCTATAAATACAGGTATTATTGCCTCTGATACGGAAACAGCTACAGTAGATTTAACATATGAAGTGACTATGCAACCTTTGTGGGGTACAGTTACAGGCACAGCTCCAAACTATATTTATACACCCAGTGTTACCCATACGGGTTCCGATCTTTTTCAAGTCACCGTTATTGATGAACATGAAAATCGTTCAGTTCCAGTTTCTGTTACAGTAACAACAGTTGCACGAGCTGCTCTATCTGAGATCACATATTCATCTTCTGGCCCCTTTACTGGCGCAGCTCTAATTGGTCAGCAAATCACGATCACCTCCACTTTTGATGAGGATATATTGGCGGTTCCATCTACTAAAATCCAGTTAAGTGGAGAACAGGTCATGTTTACAGGCCTAGATATGACTAGGTCAAGTGGGACTGTTTACACTTATAATCATACCATAGCTTCGGGTAATGGTAACGTTACAATAGCCTTATCCGGCGGCACAGATCTTGCCGGTGTTGCAATTGCAAGTGCACCAGTAAGTGGTGGTACTTTTATCGTTGATAACCAACCACCAGGTATCACTTTTGACCCTGCCAATGGCAATACGATAACTGATATAAATAGTCTCATCACAATCACTTTTAATGAACCTATTCGAAAGGTGATCGATGATTCTGCATTTGATGATTTAAATGTTGGCTCTTTAATCACCTTAAAAGAAAATACTCTTGCAGGCGCCGATATACCTTTTGTCGCCACAATCAGTGCGGATAAAAAAGTAATTACTATTAATCCTACAAATCCATTGAGCACCCAGGCAAATGTCTACGTAGGACTTGCTCCCGTAGAAGATCAATACGATCAGGCCACTTCTGCTACTGTTGCAGTTTTTGGAACTGATGCAAATGGACCTGTCATATCTGCGATGACTTTGGATGCTGACAATAATTATGTTGACGTTACTTTTGATGAAGCTGCCTATAGTGCCACTGGAGCCACAGGTTCTCTTGACAAAAGTGATTTTATAATTTATTTTGAACAAAACGGCGGTAACGCAACGGGTGTCACTATCAGCGCAGTAACCGATAATAGTGGAAACGCTCCTGCCGCAGGTGCGACTGTCGTTAGATTAAATCTTAATGTAACGGGGGCACCAGAAGGAATTGAAACGATCGCCTTTTCAGCTTCGACCGCTAATTCCATTTACGATAATAAATCTAATCCATCTGACCCTTCAATTCTCTCCAGTGTCTTGACTCTTAATGATAAAAAAGCACCGACTGCAGCCATTACTTATGATCCTGCTGGCCCCTATAATAATGGTACAGAAGTTACTATTACTGCCACATTCAACGAACCTATGGCCTCCAGTCCCTTGGCCAAAATTGCACTTTCAGGTGCACTTACCTTGGCGGCAGAAAATATGACCCGCTGGGAGGCTACGCGATATTCTTACACGCATAACGTAACTTCAGGCGATGGCGCTGTAACGGTTGCTCTTTCGATTGGTGAAGATGTTGGAGGCAATGTCTTGGAGTCAGCTCCATCAAGTGGGGCCACTTTTCTTATCGATAATACGTCACCGTTAGCTGGAGATTTTATTCCTTTAGACGACGCGGTGGCTATTGGTATCAAAGATAAACTATTCATAACCTTTGATGAAAATATGGCAGGTGGCACTGGAAGTATAAAAATTTATGATTCTGATAATAATTTGTTCGAAGCGATTGCTGGGAATTCTAGCGAGGTAAGCTTTTCAAGTGCAATTGCTATAATTAACCCGACGTATGATTTTTTAAGTGCTGCATCTTACTATGTTCAGGTAGATAATACCGCTCTGACTGACATTGCTGGTAATGGTTGGGCAGGCATCCCTGTCACTAATAATACATCCTGGAATTTTACTACTAAAGATCAGACACCACCCACCGTCACTTTTTCACCGGATAGTGGCGCTACTGGAGTAGCTGCTAACTATAACATAACACTTACCTTCAGTGAATTAATTAGACAAGCGGTTGATGATGCAGCACTAACAAATAGTAATATTGATGATCATATCGATTTTCGGAAAAACAATAGTGTTGGTCCCGTTGTTCCTGCGACAATTACGATCGATGGATCAAAACAAACTGTGACCATAGACCCCACGGCTGACCTTGACTATAGTCAGATTTATTATGTGGCTGTACTGGCAACCGTTGAAGATATATATGATAATGCTATTACCCTTTCTAGTTCTACGTTTCAAATTATAGATAAATCACCGCCGACAGTAACAATTACGCCAGCACATAATTCTTCTAATGTATCTGTTAGAGCAAACATTGCCTATGATTTTGATGAGCCGGTAAGAAGAAAAGACGACGCACCTTTGACCGATACAAATGTGGATGCATTAATTACGCTACGGGATCTTCAATTTAACAACTTTGCGTTTGACGCAACGATTAATGCAACCAAAACACAGATTACGGTTGTACCTGCAGCAGAATTTAATAGTCTCGAATATGTATATACAGCAATCGGCGAATCAGGTGCTATTGAGGATACAGCAGATAATGTTCTTATTGCCACATCCTCTCGCTTCAGAACTGTTGACGCTACCCTACCCTCCGTAGAGATTTTACCAGCGGATGGCAGCACAGACATACTGAGTAACAGTAGCATAATTTTGACATTTTCAGAGCCCATGCGACTCCTATCAGGTACTGCTTTGGATGATAACAATGTTGACGGTCTTATTAGACTTCGTGAAAACAATGTTGGTGGGAACAATATTCCTTATGATGGAAGTGTTAATACCCACAAAACAATTATCACTTTAGACCCAACGTCTAACTTTAGTAGCTTAGATATTATTTATGTGGGTGTTGAGGCGGCAATAGAAGATACCTCAGGAAATCCTATTACTGCTACTACATCCACCTTCACTATAGCAGATGCTACTGCACCTATTCCTCAATTTGACCCTTCAGATGCCGAAACCAATGTTGCCGTGAATAAAAGTATCCGCATTACTTTTGATAAAAATATCAGAAAACTTGATGATGGTTCATTAAATGATGATAATGTGGATGCACTGATCCGCCTCAGAAATAATAATGCATCTGGAGCTGATATCCCATTTGATGCAACAATTGATAATAACTATCCTATCATTACAATTGACCCTATTGATAATTTTAATAGCGAGCAAGTAGTCTATGTAAAGGTTGATAAAGTGGAGGATAATTCTAATAACGCCAGCCGCGATACGACCATTATATTCACGGCAGCAGCTGTAACCACCATTACTTTTAGTCCTGCGGATAAAGCCGTAGCTGTACCATCGAACAGCAGCATTACACTTACATTTAATAAACCAATTAGAAAACGTGATAATTCAGCAATAACTGATAGCAATGTTGATGAGTTGATCACACTAAAAGAAACCAATGAGAATGGCGCTATTCTTTCTTTTAATGCATATATCAATCTCACAAAGACAATAATAACCATTGATCCCACAAATGAATTTACCAGTCAGCAAAAAGTATATACGGCTATTGGCAACACAATTGAAGATAATAATAATATTCCTGTGGATGCATCCAGTGCCATATTTTCTGTCAAAGATATCTCACCCCCTACAGTAACCTTTAGCCCGGCAAATCTTGCCACCAGTGTCGCGATCAACCGGAATATGTCTATAGCCTTTAACGAGATGGTGCGAAAGGTTGATAATGGTACTTTGACAGATGACAATGTGGATTATGTTGTTATTTTACGAAATAATGATATAGATGGTTTCGATATTCCATTCGACGGTACGATTAATCTAGAAAAAACAGTACTTACTATTAATCCTACTACAAACTTTGATGCACTGCAAAAGGTTTACTTTGGTGTTTCCGCTGGTATAGAAGATACGTCGGACAATGCAGTTGCGCCTGATGGCGTTGTATATGAAACAGCTGATGTAGCCGTTGCAACGTTCAGTCCTTACCAGGATCAAAATAAAGTGCCTACCAATAGTAATGTCACAATCAGCTTTAATAAACCGGTACGTAATATCAATGATACGGCACTCGATGATTTGAATGTAGATGATCTTGTTGTATTAAAGACTAACGATTTGAATGGTAATGATATTCCATTTGATGCCAGAATCAGTATCCAAAAGGATCTAATAACAATTGACCCAATAGACGATTTTAGCAGCAATCAAGTGGTATATGCGGGAATTGGTTCAACCGTTGAAGATTCTGCAAATAATGTAATCAATCCGGCCAGTACAACATTTATAGCTGCCGATATAGTCCCTCCAACAATTACTTGGGATCCTGACAGTGGCGATGCAAATGTAGCTATTAACTCAACGATCCAACTATCCTTCAATGAACCGATCCGAAAATTAGATAATGGCGCCATTACCAATACAGATGTTACATCCATCGTTTCCTTAAGAGAAAACAATGCAAACGGAAGTGCGATTGCTTTTTACGGAAGCATGAACCCCAATTTTCCAATCATGACTATTGATCCTAAGGAGAATTTTAAAAGCCTTCAGACAATATATGTTGAAATAAGTGATGCTGTTGAAGATACGTCTAACAATAAGATTGATAGGCAAAATATCACATTTACAACAGCGGAAGTACTCACGGTCACCTGGTCGCCTCAAGACAGTAGTACCAATGTGCCCGCCAATAGCAATATTAATATCACATTTAATAATCCTATCCGCAAACTCGACGATAGTGGAATTGATGACAGTAATGTGGGTGATTACCTTATTCTCCGTGAAAATGACGTCAATGGATCTGATATAGCCTTTACTGCAGCTATAAATGTAGCCAAAACAGCAATCAAGATCGAACCGAGTAACGATTTCCTCAGCCAACAGAAAGTCTATGCTGCTGTCAAAAAAGAAGTCGAGGATGGTAAGAACAATCCCCTGGATGAAGCTTTTACAAAAATAGAAATTACTTTTACTGCTGCGGATATTAGTCCGCCCCAAATCACATTTGATCCCGGCAATCAAGAAACGGATATTTCAATCGATCGAGAAGTGATTGTTTCGTTCAATGAACCGGTTAGAAAAATAAATGATGATACTCTATCTAGTGCCGATTTAAATCAAATCTTTCATTTAAGAGAGAATGATACCAATGGTGCCAATATCCCCTTTAAAGGGAATATGGATAATGATAAAATGATATTCACTCTTAAACCGGTAGATTTCTTTGGAAGTGATCAAACTATATTTGTTGGACTTTTAAACAACGCATTAGAAGACAGTTCAAATAATGTTGTGCCTGATACAGGCATTACATTTAAAACGGCTGATATTGCTATTCTTGTCTTCTCTCCCGAAGATAGTTCAAAAGGTGTTTTTATAAACAGCTGGCCAACCATCATTTCGAATAAACCGCTGCGAAAAGCGGATGATTTGGCCATTACGAATGCAGACCTCAACGAACTTTTGATATTGCGAGAGGAAAACATCAATGGTTCTGATATAGGTTTTACAGCGACAATTAATCCGGGCAGAACAGATATTATGGTTAAACCGCAAGCTGATTTCAACAGTGATCAAAAAATATATCTTGCTGTTTCCACTGGTATAGAAGATACCTTAAACAATTCCATTCCCCGCCAAGGCGTTACCTTTTGGACTCAAGACCTCAGTCCTCCAACGGTTGTATTTGATCCTGATAGTGGCTCAACTGGCGTAGCAATTAATCGAACCGTTTCGCTCACCTTCAGTGAAAAAATTCGAAACCTTGACGATAGCCCGCTTGATGATGAAGATATCGATAATTTTATAATACTAAGGGATACTGATAAAAGTGGTGAGGATATTCCTTTTGATGCAACCATCAATACATCAAAAACAGTGGTTAAAGTTGACCCCACTGATAATTTTGATAGCAAACAAAAAGTATATGTGGCTCTTCGGAGTCCTGCGGTCGAGGATTATTCAAATAATGCAATGCCATCCACTGAGGCGACATTTGAGGTTGCATCTGTTGCCATTGTAGCCTTCAATCCAGGTAAAGGTGAGACCAATATATCTGACAGTTCTAACATTACACTCACCTTTAATAACCAAGTTGAGCTTCAAGATGGCACAGCGATTACCAATAGTAATGTATCTACATTAATTCATCTTAGAGATGAAAGTATTAATGGTGACAATATTGCTTTTAACGCATCTATTAACAGTGATAAAAATGTAATTACCGTAGAACCGAACGGTAAATTTAGAAGCTTGCAGAAAGTCTATGCGGGTTTAGCCAGTGCTATTCAAGATACCTCTGGCATTCCCATTCAAATGCAGGGTGTTGTTTTTCAAATCCAAGATACACAGCCGCCAGTACTTACTTTCTCGCCTCAGAATAATGCAACAGGTGTGGCTATAAACAGTAATGTCTATATTCGTTCCGATGAACCTATACTCCACCACAGTGGTCTTCCCTTTACTACTGAGTCATTAACAGAACTCATTACTCTGCGCGATTCAACAATTAATGGTTTCGATATACCATTTGTTGCCAGTGTTTCACCTTTTTTCCCCATCATCACAATTGATCCGCAAGTCCCTTTTACAAGCGAGCAGCGGGTTTGTGTTGGTATATTTGGGCTTCAGGATTCTACTGGTAATGAAATTGAATTTACCTCATCTTGCTTTACTGCAAATCGCGAATTTATTGTAAGTTTCACACCCAAAGATGGCGCTACAGGTATCGAGCCTTCCAGCAATATAAACATTGCCTTTAATTCCCCTGCCAGATTCATCGACGGCAGTGCCATTAATGATCTTACTGTAGATGTACTAATCACATTAAGGGATCGTGACCTCAATGGCGCACCCATAGACTTTGAAGCAACAATTAATCCAGAAAAAACAATATTCACTGTTGATCCGCAAATAGACTTTGCCAGCAATCAGTTGGTGTATGTTGAAGTGAGCACCGAGATCACAGACACTTTAGGGAAAAAGCTGAATCCGAAAGTGACCAATACCAAGGCTATATTCAGAGCTGCAGATAAAAATCCACCTAATCTTTCATTCTCACCGCTTGATCTATCAACTGATGTTTCGGTCAGTCGAAATTTGGTTTTTTTATTCGATGAACCCATTCGAAAACTCAATGACGATGAGCTCACTGAAGATAATATCAATTCGATGGTTGTTCTACGGGAGAGTAGTGTCAATGGCACAGACCTTGCCTTTAACGCCTCTATCAATGCCAATAAAACGTCAATTACTTTAGATCCAGACTCCTTATTTAATTTTGAGCAGACATACTATTTTGGCATGGCGGATGTCGTTGAAGATACTTCAAACAATCCACTACCAATAACTGGCGCAACATTTAAATCAGAACTGAGACCTGGATTTACCATTATTCCTTCTGGCGGTTTATTTACATCTGAAACCGGTGCGGACACCTCCTTTACTGTTTCACTGAATAGAGCACCAAAAGCTTATGTAACAGTTAAACTAACCTCTACAGATATAACCGAGGGAACCATTGACCCCGCTTGGCTCATCTTTACGCCAGAAGATTGGTCTACTAAACAAACAGTTACTGTTACGGGCGTGGATGATGATATTGACGATGACGATATAGAGTATAAAGTTGACTTTGAACCTGCAAGTTCTCCTGATACATCCTATCAAGGTATTGATCCTGTGGATGTGTCCCTTATCAATAGAGACAATGAAGAAGACAGTCTTGGACCTGTATTCCGGAATATTGCCAGCACTCCTACCGAAGCAGAAGTGCTTCAATCCATAGATGTTTCTGCCATTGTTGAAGATAAAAATGGCGTCTTTGATGTGAGTCTTTTTTATAAATCCGGAGAAGAAAAGATTTATAAAAAAACAGCGATGACAAACTCAGACGCAGATAATTACACGGGAACAATTCCCGCCGGTGATGTGCGTATCACAGGATTATATTATTTCCTTTCTGCAAAAGATGGCATGGATAATACAGGCTTCAGTGATACGGCATCATCTGAAATTATATTTGGGGCGGACATCATGAGCACCAAAATCCAGGGCAGTATGTACAACGCAGGCCTTCCAAAGAATCAATGGATGTTAATATCGGTACCAAGTGAATTATCTGATAATACTCCAAAAGATATCTTCTCTGATGATTTGGAAGCTAATCCAGGAAATAATTCTTGGAGAATTTTGGGCTATGAAAACGAGTCATTTACTCCTTCTGGTACCATTGAGTTGGGAAAAGGTTATTGGATGATTCAGTCTAAAAAGTCAGATGTTCATATATATACAGGCGCAGGTAAAACAGCTAATTATGTTTCAGGAACGAATATTGCCTTAGAACCGGGTTGGAATATCATTGGCTCTCCTTTTCCTCATTCTGTCGATATCGCTATAGATCCAAATAAATTTTATGGACCTTTTGGATATAGTGTTACAGCTCAGCAAGGTTGGTCGAGTGTAGTCAATACGATGGATCCATGGGGCGGTTATGTTATTTATAACAAAACCGGTGCCCCTGCCCTTTTAGATCTAAAAGTAACTCCATCATCACAACTAGCCAAAAAACGCAAAGATGAACATATCGATGGTTGGAAAATGAATTTGCAAGTGGCCAGCAGAAAATATATGGATCACGCTAATTACATTGGTCGCTCTAGAACCGCTAAAGAAGGCATAGACCCCAATGATAATCTCGATCTTAGATCTCCCGGTGGATTTATTTCACTCACAACCACCCAACCTACTTGGAAAGAGGATGGGTTAGGTCAGTTTACAACAGATATAAGGTCAAAACTTTACCGGGAAGGTTTGTGGGATATTGAAGTACACATTAAAGGCGACAAAGGCCCATTCACACTTTCTACTTCCATGATGGGTGAGTTACCGAAAGACCGTTCCTTTATACTCTTCGATTACAGCACCAAAGACTATTATGATCTGACTGGTGATGATAGCTTCCAGTTCTATCATCATGGCGAAGCCATGCCCTACAAATTTAAAATTATTGAAGGTCCACCAGAATTTATTACCAATCAATTATCGGAAATCATGCAAAGCATTCCCGACCAGTTTAAGCTGCACCATAATTATCCTAACCCCTTTAACCCAAAAACTAATATTAGTTATGAGCTCTCGAATCCGAGTCGCGTAACCATTACTATCTATGACTTAAAAGGTAGAGAAATAAAAACAATCGTTAATGAGTGGAAACAACCGGGCTATTACTCAGCTGTGTGGAACAGTACGGATAACCGTAACAATACGGTCAGTAGTGGTATTTATTTTTACCGAATGAAAACAAATACATTCCATAAAACGCTGAAAATGCTATTACTAAAGTAAAAGATATCTTATAGTATGAGGTATTTACTAACCTTTTTTATTTTTGTAAGTCATTTCTTATATAGTCAAGGTATTATATATGTACCTGATCAATATAGTAAAATCCAATTTGCCATTGATGCAAGCATAGATGGAGACATAGTTTTAGTCAAACCCGGGATTTATTATGAAAATATTAATTTTAAAGGAAAAAATATATCCTTAGTCTCTGACCATTATTTTAACGTTGGAGATACACAATTAATCAAAGATACTATCATTGACGGTGGCAAAAAAGGGACCGTTATTCGGATCCAAAGTGGGGAACCTAGCAGTGCATTAATTTGGGGGTTCACGATTCAAAATGGGCTGGGAACTGGAACTAATGATGTTTACACTTCTGGCGGTGGAATTAATATAAACACCCATAAAAATATAGATGGACTTCTTCCTTCTGGCGCCTCATCAAGTCCACAGATTAGATATTGTATATTCAAAAACAATGATGGAGGCACAGGAAATGGTGCAGCAATCCATGCTTATTCCAAATGGAAAGATTATGGTATATCTTCACCAAAAATTTCTAATTGTGTTTTTTATGATAACGCATCCCCCGCCGTTTTGATTGGTGAAGGTGTCAATGGATTGTTCTATAATATTACTATGGCAGATAACGATACAATAGGTTTGGAATGGAAATCAACAGGCGTAAGTAATGTTCAGTCTTCATTAGTAATTAATAATTCGATCATTTTGGATTCATTAGCACTAATAGATAGCGTATCAGCAAAAGAGATTGAAATCAATTCTTCAAATGGTATTTCATTTGGAAATAAGTATGGAAAAAATAATACCAATATTGATCCAGTATTTTGTTATCGCGAAATTAGAGAATATTCCCTTCACAACACCTCTCCATTGGTCTCCTTTTTTGCATTTACAGGTGCTCTAAATGTAGGTTGTTATTCACCTCAATTCGATCTTATTGAAAATCTAAGTATTTTAGAAGATTCTAAAAGGCAAGTCGTTCTCAGTGAGTACGTAATATACATGGTTGGAATGTTGTACACTAGCACCACGGCAGTCCCAACCTTTTCAGCTGAAAGCGTTTCAGCTGAAATAAAAACGTCAGTTAACGATGACACACTGACAATCACTCCTGATCATAATTGGAATGGCACTTCAGAAATAAAGGTAACCCTGAAAGATAACGGAGGTGAAAATTATACCACCTTTCAAGTTAATGTAGCGCCATTAAACGACTCACCCTTGCCTTTTGAGTGGGTGTATCCTACAACTTTAGATACCGTTCAAATCTCTGGAGAAAATTCACTTGACTGGGTTACGATCAAATGGACAAAGAGTGTAGACCCAGATGGAAATGAAGTATCGTATTGGTTTAATTTGGACGATACATATTATGTGTCACTAAGGGACACAACCTATGACTTGTCACATTCTGTCCTATTAGCTAATTGGTATTATAATGAATTAAGCGCCAGAACTTTCAACATAACAGTCTCAGCTATGGATCAAGCCCAGCTTAGTGCCGTTCCAATTAATGGTGGATCTCAAAAAATATTTGCAAACCGATTACAATTTTTATCTACAACTGATGATCTAATACCAAAAAGTTTTAAATTATACCAAAATTCGCCCAACCCTTTTAATCCCAATACGCATATTCGCTTTGACCTATCTAAAAATGAATCAATATCGTTAATAATTTATAATGTCATAGGTAAAGAAGTTGCTCAAATTAATCGGAACAACTTATCTGCAGGATCTCATGTGATCAATTGGAAAGGTCAGAATCAATACGGAGACCCCTTGCCAAGCGGCTTATATATATATCGTCTGGTTGCTGGTAATAAAATAAGTACAAAAAAAATGTTATTACTTAAATAGGATCACAAATTTATTTTTCGCTTACTCTGAAAAAATTGTTTTATAATTGATTTACACTCCGCCTCTATAACACCGCCTTTAACTGCTACTTTTGTTTTAAAACGAGGGTCACCGCATAATTGATACAACGACCCGCAACAGCCGGCTTCTTCATCATAACAACCAAATACGACCTGTTTTAACCTAGCATTAACAATTGCACCGGCGCACATGGGACAAGGTTCTTTCGTTACATAAAGTAAACAATCACTGAGCCGCCAATCGCCTAAAGTATTGGCTGCCGCCGTTATGGCTATAATTTCTGCATGAGCCGTGGGGTCGTTGAGTCGCTCACGTTGGTTATATCCCCGTCCAATTATACGATTTTTAAAAACCACGACCGCTCCCACCGGTACCTCTTCTGCTTCATAGGCTTTTTCGGCCTGGGCAAGAGCATACCGCATCCAGTATTCATGATCTTGTTTCAAGGAAGTTTTATTTAGTCAGGAGAAAATCTTGGAGGGTCATGATCTGTTTCGCCATTTCTTTTCGTCCGATAAGGGATGTATCCGTTATAGCAAGTTCACTTGAGTTCAATGAATCTAAGATCACGGTGACCTGTAGAATTGTAGAATCAAATTTTCCCACTGCAAAATATGATGCGGCTAATGTGATTCGCACATCCAAATAATTTAATAAGGTATCATGATCAAAAGTCCATCCAGATGTTAAAGGCTTTACGGTTGAATCCAAAAATGCGCGACCATATTCAATGACTTTTGCATCTTTACCATTGGCATGATACGCAAAAGTAAGTCCGGCAAGAATTTCAGACTGAATGTCTGCGGGATCCCACTTCTGATTCTCTTTAGTTAATCCCGTGTTAAAAAGAGCAATACTACTATCCAAAACCATTAGTTTTGCAAAGGACCACCCCAAGCCATTATAACTATCTTTCCAATCTTTATTATTTGCCGCAGCATCCTTGAACCATGCGTTGCTATTTAAGTAATCCTTGGTTTCGTATAAAACCCAACCGTATTCAGCCATATCTTCTGCTGTAGCATAATATTTTTTACGACATGCATCAAAAGTAATCAGCCCAATCGCCATAATGAATAAAAGTGTAGTCTTTGAGATACGTCTTGTCATCGCATTAACATAATCTTTTTGGTTTGACTTCGACCCATGTCTGTAAGCAAATGAACAAAATAAATTCCGGAAGCTACTGGCACACCATTTTGATCTTTTCCATTCCATTTCACACGGTAACGGCCAATTCCCTGCTGTTCATTGATCAGCGTTTTTACATTTCTTCCCAGGATGTCATAAACTGTCATATTCACTCTTTGGAAAGGCCCATCAATGAATCCCAAATCATACGCGATTGTTGTTACAGGATTAAATGGATTGGGATAGTTTTGCTGAAGTGCTGTTTCTCCCGGCACGATTAATGTTTTTGGTCCCATTCGAAAATAGCCCATTTTTTCTGTATAGGCCATGATGCGGTTTCCTTGCGTAATAGACGGTAATTCAATCCATCCTGTTCCAGTAGATCTTTGATATAGTGCCATTTCATTGTCCTGACCAGGCATAGAAATTTCCACTGATTTTTTAAAACGGAATGCTTCATTTCCTAATAAATAGGATGCGCGATCGCTAAAGTAAGGTTCAAATAAAGTGGAATCCATAATTATGATGGATTGATCAAAATCCACGGCACCATTTTGCCCAGTTACATTAAATTGACCATCTGCACTTCTTCCAGACCATCTGCCATACATTTTAGCTAATGCAAGGCCTAGGTTTTGGGTAATGAGCGTATCCCCGACGATTCCATTCGCCTCAACCTCAAAGGTATAAGTTCCCTTTGTTTTGAAATTGTAATGACCTACATAAGTAAAGGCGGCCGCCGTATCCAGTGTTACAATTTTAGACTGAACTTTAAGTGCAATATCCTTCGTTTTACCCACCGAATCAACGAGAAATATCTCGTAATAATTGGTGAACGCATTGTTTTGGACAACGTACATGCGGATCTCAGGACGTGGAACACGCTGGACTCGGAGAATGAATGTGTCTATTGCAGACGTATCTCCATCAGCGGCCGAAACTTGAAATTTTATTTGATTACTTAGAGGATCTATTGGATTCCATGGCCCAGAATCTTTATCAAACCACAATGCAGATGGTTTAAATTTTACAGTATCCTTCCTTGCATCGCTCGAATAGACATAACCAGTTGCTTTTTTCTCAAATGTTTTGGTTGGTTCAACCGTTACATTTGCATCATAAGTCAGTGGCAAGATTGAAAAAGTCACTGTAGAATCGTCTACATCTGTTAAATAATTTGCGAAATCAATATAAAGTGAATCATTTTCTTTAACGATTGTATCTCGCAATCCAGCCCAAACAGGCGGATCGTTAATTGGATCAATGAAAAATATTACAGTATCCTCATCTGTTAAGCCACCAGGATCTGTGACTGTAAACTCAACTTCCATATCGTAGGATGTATAATAATTGGTATCATTGGATGCTGGATCAGTTGGCATGATCCATGAGTAGATAGAATCACTCTTCTCAAGAGAATAAACTTTGATAGGATCTGAAAAATTTTCCACATTTGGTGGGTATATAACGAACGCATTATTCTTTTGTATAATGGTTGATGAAGGAAATTCATCTACAAGTTTCGAAATAAAGGATTTTTTGTGATCTGCATTAAAATCTGATAAGAAACCGGTTTTAGCTGTAGGAAACCCTCCTTTACTAGGCATAGTCGACGTTATCTTAAAAGAAAATTTTAAATCAGTAGTATCATTATCTTCATCAGAAGAGTACCTTGTTAAATTGATTGAATCACTGGATGCTCCTTCAAGGAAATCCAACCTACTTATCGAAGAAAGATCTATTATAGGCGCATCATTGACAGGAACAACACTTATATTTAAATCAAGTGTATCTTTATTCTCCCATCTCGTTTCTACCGTTAATGGCCAGTCATCTGTTGCTATAACACGAAAGGCATAGTAGCCGGTATCTATCTTGGTTGGGGTAAATGTTACCTTACCTGCAGTTGAAATATCTGCCGTTAAGTTGGTAACAACTGTCGAGTCAATAGGTGACTTTGTCGTATCAACCTTTATTGTGGTTAGTCCATATGTGAACTTATCACCTCTTAGTGTCAGTGCATCATTATCATTGACAAGTGTAAGCATTTCAAAAAGAACGTCTTCTTTTGCCGTGATATCAGCAACAGGCGCAATGTAAGGACGAGTACTGAATCTTAGTGTCCGGAACGAGTTTACGGTATCTGAAGCATTTCCAGCGATATCTACGGCCCGCATAGCAATGTAATACTTTCGTTCATGGGTTAATGCAAATGTATCGGTCCTTGTTGTATCAAGAAGATCTCCACCTACATTACCTTTGCTACGAAAATCCCGAAACTTTGTCCAATCTGCAGGATTATTGTCATCAGGGGTTAATTTTGTACTCTGATACAATGAATATTCATATTTGCTCATTCCTGATACTCTATCAGAAGTTACTAATCCTTCATCCTGAAAACTTTTAAAGGCAAATCGAATCGTATCATTGGCCCATAAAGTATCCCGATTTACTGTAAGGATATTGGATACAGCACCTTGCGTAAATAATGTATCACGAATAAACGTATTTGTGACTGGAGGTTTGACTGGAGGAATAGTATCTAATACAAATACAGAAGTACTGGGATCTCCACTCGTTGAATTTCCAGATCGATCGTATACCGTAGCTCTAAAACTCATAGTATCGCCGGCATTTAAGGTGCCTTCTAGAGACTTCAAAATATCTGCTTCCAAACGGTAAAAAGGTACGGCTACACCCACGGTTAAAATAGGGTCAACTGCATCGCCATCTTTATTCTCGACAGTACGCCAAGTATCACCAAGCTTTGCTCTAATACTAGCTTCAATCTTAACCTCACCTCCTCTTAAAAGTGTTGTGTCAGTCGAGCTTAAGGGAAGGAAAAATTTTAACGAATCGGTGTCATCGCTAAACCACCCAACAGGTATAGTTATCGGTGGGTCTTTACGGCTTCCTGCCGTAATTGTACCCATGTGTGAAGAGTCTGGCGGAGTATTATCTAAAAATAATTTAAGCGTATCCACTATACGAACAGCATCGATATAGTTGCCTGCTATATCTCTGGCCACGGGGACAACCCGAACATTTCCTGTTTGTTTTTTTACATCTTCATCATTCAAGGTTAATCGATATGTCCATATAGAGTCGTTTTCACCTATGCTCATTTCTGCATTCGTTATTGTAGGAGTGTCTGTGTCATTTGGCCAATAAATATTCAGGGATGGCTTGTCTGGATTGCTGTACATGTTATCGTTAAACTTGACTGTAATATCTACAGCATTATCCAGAGATTTGACTGCATTTCGTTCTGCACCGGATGTAATATCTGCATAAGTTATTTTTGCAGTGTCACCTTGCTGGTCAATTTCGATAATTTGATCAGCTGCCCACGCATCATTGTTTGCTATGTCATAAACGACAGGTCTATAACTCCAATCAATCCTAAATTCATCAAATAAAACCCCATTAGCTCTTCTCTTTGCTGGATCATGAGTTAAATCTTCGGCCACCTTGATTGTATCCGGTACCGTACGAACTGTATCATCATCTAAAGTAAGATACTTACCACTCTTATCGTCGTCAGGATCATTGGAATAAAGCGCGATTCTATGTCCTATTGTCACATTGGAGATAACAAACTCTGGTCGTTTACTGCTGGTAACCCAGTCTATACTATTCTCCCCCGTATTCGTCTCAGCGGTTATTTTATCTATAACAGGTATTGCTGGATCTATATTATCAAAATCATAAATTGATGCTTCGCTGGCTGGAGATTCATTTCCAGCGCTGTCAATAGCAAATGCAGTAAGGGTATATTCACCATTTTCAGTTAAAAGTGGTGGTGCCCCATTTTGTATCATTAGAGCATCTTCATAATCGGTGCCAGCTTCCCTTCTCATGGTTGCAGCCGTACGTTCCTGCCAATCCAACTGGTTGGTACCTGATGTAGTTGAGGGCCTAGCAAGCCACACGCCGTCTGTGACAAGTCCTGTTTTGTTAAACCTTACAATGATAGAATCTCCGATTGAAACACCTGCAACATACCACCAAGGGTTATTGTCAGAACTTATCTGATCTCCATCAGTACCACTATCGGAATACGCTAAATAGTTCTTTGATGGCGCTGCCGGAGCTACATTGTCAATGGATAGCTCCTTAATGCTATCACTCCAATTACCCACAAAATCTTTTACATGAACAACGCCTCGTGTCACATTACCAAGTCCACCCGTTACCGTTATTTTTGTGTCACTGTCTACTACAAAACTTCCTCCAAGACCGCCAGCGTTAACCGCAACTGCTAAATCAAGTCCTCCTATCAAAATAGCAGAAGCATCGCCCCCAAATTCTTTAAACCCCGATCCAGTAATAATTGTAGTTTCACCGTTCCTGATCCAACGATCAGAAATATTAGTGAGCACAGGAGGTGTGTTATCAATCGTGATGTTTTGACCCGTACTTGTGCTCCAATTTCCGGCAAAATCACGCACCGTGATGTTTGCATTTGTTACCTCTCCTGCACCTGCTGTAAAGGTGAGCTGGGTATTACTATTGGTTGCCCATGTAAGACCGGTGATTACATTCTCACCAAGCTTAACCGCCTGAATATCGATCACCGCATCTGAATTGGGAGTTGAATTCAAAAAACCGTTTCCTCCAATAACCGATGTTACTCCAGAACGAATCGCTGCCGTCCCTACACTGTTCACCGTTGGCAAATTATTATCAATTGTTAGGTAGACAAGGCTCTGACTTACATTCCCAGCTGCATCTTCCACAGTGATTAATTTATCCTCCGCGTTACCGGCACCCGCAGTTATAACAAGTGAAGTGCTCGTTACAGTACCATAAGTCATTCCTGTGGGCGTGGCTCCATCAATTTTCACTGCGTTTGCAGGTAAATCACCGCCTACAAGAAAACCCTCACCTGTCAAAACTGTCGTTCCTGAAGATTTTATCGATATAGCCGAAACATTAGCCAATGTAGGACGCGTATTATCGATAGTTAAAATCTTTCCAGTTTCAACACTTGTATTACCTGCGCGGTCGGTTACTGTAACATCCAATTTTTCTACAGCTTCACCAGGACCTGCCGTCACCGTTATTTGAGTGGCACTATTCACTTTAAAAGTCATTCCGGCCGGTATGTTTCCGCCTACTCTGACCGCAATATCAGTACCAGCTTCGGCACCAGTAAATGCTGTTCCTGTGGATTCAAATGCACCATCCACTGTTGTCCTAAAACCAGTTCCAGTAATTACTGTTGTACTACCATTTTTAATACTTGCTGTAGCCACCTCAGTGACAGTTGGCTTATCATTATCGATGGTCATTTTAACATTGCTTGTTGAGGCATTTGTCGCTGGGTCTGTTACAATAATCTGACCATCATCGATATTGCCAGTTCCGCCCGTTATGGTAATTTGGGTATTACTGTCCACCACATAAGTAAAAGTAGTAGATGCGGCATTACTTCCACCTACTGTTACAGTAGATTTGGCCGCTCCATTCATAAAACCAGTACCCGTTACAACAGCTGTTTCCCCACCAATAATGGCTCCCGGCTCAACCTTAGTAACAGTTGGCAAAGTATTATCCACATAAACCGTCCAGGTTGCTGCAGTCAATTCGTTTCCGGCTAAATCTGTAATAACAAGATTACCACTGGCCGTTCCGCCTTCGGCATTTGCTAAGGTTATCTGACCATCATTATCAACAGTAACCGTGCCATAAGTTGTCCAATTTGTGGAAGCTAATTTGACAGTAACGTCGGAATTAGCAACACCATTTTGGAAATCACTGCCAGTAATTGTGATACCTCCACCCGTCTTGATATGGATTAAATCGTCATCCGCACCACCATTACCCGTGTCATTATCAGGGGTAACGTCTGTCACAGTTGGAGATGTATTATCAATAATAACAGGACCTGCCGCTTCTACGGAATTTCCAGATCGGTCAAATATTTTTACAGCGCCATTCGTTTCACCTGCTCCAGCTGTCAATGTGATTGCATTCGTAGCTACAGATGCTGTCATTCCTGTTGGCCAAGCATTATTAATTCGAATTTGGAGATCACCAGAACTGGCGGAGGTTCCAGATCCTCCCGTATATCTTTCAGCTGCGGTACTCCCAGTATACTTTATTTGAAATTGAGTACCACTCTTAAATATGTAAGGCGCCGAGTTATCATCTATCTGGGATATAACTGGATCGGTATTATCAACAGTAACAAGCTTACCTGTTTCAGCACTTGTATTCCCCGCAACATCCGTAACCGTAACATTTGCATCTGTAAATTCAGTTGTATTTGGAGTAAATGTAATTTGTGTATCACTATTTGGAGTCCACGAACCCTCACCAGAAGTGCTAATAGGTTCACCGCCCAAACTTAATGCAGTGGCGTTGCCATTTGTTGTAAAACCTGTACCATTAACTACCGTCGCTACTGATCCTTTAACATATCTCGTTCCAATGGAAGTCACTGTTGGCTTAACCCGATCAATAGTAAAATTGACACCAGCTGTCACTTCATTCAGAGCAACATCAACAACCTTAACAGATCCATCTGCAATATCAGTACCTGTAGCTCCAATCGTTAGTGTAATCAGAGCATCAGCGTATGTTGCTGTCACGCCAAGTTCCGTCAATGATTTATCGCCAATTGTAACGACTGGATTACCAGCTACATTGGCTAAATTAAATTCGTTGGCACCGCTACCGCTTGTAAGCAGCACTTTATTAAAGTTTGTTTCTGCGCTGCCAACAGTAATATTAACACCAGCAGCATTTTTAACTGAAGCTACTGTCGGCGCAGTATTATCAATGGCAATTTTTGCATTATTTTGGTTAGAGCTTGCATTCCCAGATGCATCAGTAACGGTTAGAAAGCCATATGCCACATTACCTGTAGTGGCAGTGACAGTTATTCCAGTATTACTGTCAACGTTATAACCGGCAATACCAGTAGTCGCACCACCAAGCGTAACGCTTGCAATGGGGCTTGCTGTGGTAGTTTCCAAAAAACCACTACCATCAATTTCAGTTGTTCCCCCACTCTTCAATGATGTTTTTGGCGTAGAAGATGTAACGGTGGGGGCTGTATTATCAATAACCATGGCCAATCCCCCAGCGCTGGTTGTATTTAAGGCTTTATCCGTAACAATGATATCACCACCAAAGTCACCAGCGGGTATTGTTAAAGTAATCTGCGTATCACTGTCATAACTTGCAGCAGTAATGGCCGTGCCACCAATTGTAATGGATGGCGCATCAGCAGGCGTGGTATAACCAACGCCAGTGATGGTTACCGAACTTTGGTTTTCTTTTACATATTGGTCTGACCTAGCCGTTACTGTGGGGCGTGTAATATCTACATAGAATGCATTATTGCCGCCGTATCCTCCCGTCACTATCGCAGCTACAGTTCCTTGAAGTTCCACACTGCCATTATAATCTGAAACTTGAAAATAAAGCTGACTTCCAGATGCAATAGTAATACCAGAGGCAGCCTCAACATCACTTTGAGACAGATTAAACCCAAAAGCTGTTCCTGCATTATTTGTGATGTTTCCTACATTTGCCCAACTTCCCCCATGATGCTTGACTTGTACCCTATACACTCCGCCAGCTGTAAACTCAGACACTGCAATCCTAAAGCCAGCATAAGCTGCTGCACGAATGTTATAATAACCATTCGGAATCACACTGGCAGCAAGATTACCACCGCCCGAATATCTTCCAAGTGTTTCCGCCGTAGCGCTCCGTGCCCCAAATAGCATAGCTTGAGTAAGTAAAAATATTAGTAATAATCTTAAGATCATAAAAAAAGCTTAATAAATTATATTATAAACTGACACCAATGGCCACAATACCATCCAACCATGAAACCGTGCCCAAATCATTCTTTTTAGAATCTTTTATTCCAAAAGCTGTTGTTGACCTGAGCCCAACTCGAAAATCCAAACCATTGCCTATAGTCAATCCATATGAATTTTCTGCAATAAATCCAAATCCGCTTCCAACCAATCCACCACCCATACGTACTTGTCCTGGTCCTGCCGGAAATGATAATATACCCGTCACATGGACTCCAGAGAATGTGCCCCCGACAGGCTTGTAATTTGTAAATTTAAACGTGCCCACTTCTGCACCAAGGCGAAAACGAAACGGACCCATCTCCAGCAGCATTGGGAATTCAAAAGTGGCACGAAAATCCATGCCGGAGTTGTATGTACTTAACTGATGGTTAACAAAACTTGGAGATGAACCAATCAGGTTTAAGGTGTATCCCAAACGGCTGGCCGTTTCCTGCATAGATTCTTCAGGCTCGTCGGAAAAATCTTCTGAGAAATCATCACCGAATTCATCATCATCCGAAAATTCATCGTCAAATCCTTCATCTTCAAATTCGAATCCTCCGAGATCCTCGTCGCCTAATTCTTCATCTTCCGAAAAATCAAATTCTTCATCCAGCCCTTCATCCTCTTCCTCGTCTCCCCAAAAGATTTCTTCTACTGAACCTTCTTCTTCCTGAGCGGTAAGGATAGTAGAAGGAGTGAATATCAAGAATAGTCCAAGCATGAGTGAAATTGGAAATAATGTTTGTGTTTTATGCTTCATAGTCTAAATCCATAATTAATGTTTATCTATTTTAGGACGCACTTAGGTAAATGCACTCTTCAATAGAATACGTACGTTGTCCACTCAGAATATATCATTTTGCAGTCCAATAGAGCAATAATATATATAATAATCTGTGACTTGGGTCAAATCCTTATTAATCGAATAAAAACTTGATTATTTTTTTGGGATTTTATCTCCTTCTACCCATGGGGCACCCGACTTTGTCAATCGATGGCTTAGAGCATCTAAATCCATTCTATTTTGATTCAACTGGATGGATATGTTGTCCAATCCCTTTTGTGCCAAGGCTAAATTCTCAACAGCAGTGGCTGTGGGTCCATATGTGGAATATTCAATCACCCGCTGAACCACATTCAGACGACTTCCTACTGTAGGATTATTTTTTTCTCCCGGCTCCATTTTTGATCGATTTCCGCTTAATGCTTCATCCATCTCTATAATTGAAGAACGAATGTCATATAAACGGCTATCCAAATTTCCCACATCCGCATTGGATTGTTCCAAGGCTGTCTGCATACGGGAGATTTTTTTCAATATATTTCCTACCGTAACTTGGACTGCAGATGCCCGTTTCGCCGTTTGTTCATATTGACGCCAAAAATCAGCAATTTGCGAATACCCTTTTGTAGGCAACGCACCTGTTCTTAAGGGGACCACATTAAATTGTTGCGTTTCGGATATTTGGGTTGTTTTCCCATCTGCCTGGGTATACATGGTAACTGAATAGGTCCCCGGTGGGGCTAAAAATCCGGATCCTTGTTCAGATGATTTTTCTACTGTGACTGCTTTGGGTGACGGATATCGAAGATCCCATGCCACCCGGTGGAAGCCTTTGGTGGATGGACCTTGAACCCGGCGAATCGTATTGCCTTGTCGATCCTTTACCTCAAAAATTACCTGGGGTGTCATTTCACGACGTTCTGTTTCTAATACTTCCCATCCCGGGAATCCCACGACTTTTCCTTTATCTATCTTTGCTTTTTCAACTTGTTTCCGTATCGCCTTTTTGGATTGCAGATCTTTCCCTAAATGGTAGGTGAATACTGCACCAAATGGCGGGTTAGGGGCAGTAAAGTACCCATCTCCCTGGGTGCCTTTAGGTCGATCGCCAAAACCAAGATGTGATCGTGGAATATACCACCACGCTTTTCGAACAGGGAAAAGCGTGCCTGTATCCGCCATTTGTTTTTTGGATAATCCACGAAAAACGGAAATATCATCAAACACATAGAATCCTCGGCCAAAGGATGCTCCAACCAAATCGTTTTCTCGTTTATGAATGGCAAGATCACGGAAGGAAATAGTGGGCACACCACCATTAAGTTTTGTCCATTTACCACCGCTATTAATGGAGAAATAGATGCCATATTCCGTTGCTGCAAATAAAAGGTTCTGTTCTACATGATCTTGAACAATACGCCATGTAACCGTTCGATCCGGCAAATTAGAAGTGATAGACCTCCATGTTTTTCCCTTATCCGTACTCTTATAAATATAGGGCTGATAGTCACCATATTTATGGTTATCTAAGACGGCATACACTTTGTTTACATCAAAATTATCAGCTTTAACATCATTCACGTAGGCTGTTGCTGGGACGCCTGGTAGCTTTTTTACTTCCACCTTACGCCAGGATTTCCCGTCATTTTCTGTAATATTAATAAAGCCGTCATCCGTTCCCGCATAGATTAAGCCAGCCTTCACTGGTGATTCAGAAAGCGCTGAAACAGTGTTATAATTTGACATGGCACCTACATCCCATGGATTATCCCAACTCTGCTTTGACCCCATGATATCTAAATCAAACCTGTTTTGATTCCGTGTCAAATCATCGGAGATAGGTTCCCAGCTGTCCCCCCGGTTATCCGATTTCCATACACGTTGGGAGGCAAAATAAAGCCGAGATGGTTTATGAGGACTCACTATAATCGGTGCGTCCCAATTAAAGCGTTCGTAAACTTCTCCATCACGTGGCTGAGGTTGTACATCTACCACTTCGCCTGTAACCATATCAATTCTTGCCAATGTCCCTTGCTGTCTTTGCCCATACATAATATCTGGGTTTCCCGGTTCCGTTGCCGGTTGATGCCCGTCCCAGTTGAGGACTACTCGCCAATCTGAATTCTGAATACCCTGCCAGCTATCCGTCCGGGATGGGCCACCCTCTGTATTATTATCTTGTGTACCGCCAAACACATTGTAAAAGGGTTTCGCATCATCCAAAGCAAGATCATAAAATTGAGTTAAAGGCAGATTGGCCATGAAACGCCAGGTTTTAGTATGGTCAAATGATTCGTACAAACCACCATCAGATCCCACCAACAAATAATCAGGTTCATCGTTCCTAAATGCGATAGCATGATTATCACCATGCTTATTCTTTTCATTCATCCTATAGAAGGTTTTTCCCCCATCATTAGAAATTTGCATATTAGCATCCATAAGGTAAAGACGATCAAAATAATGGGGAGAAGCATAAAGCTCCTGATAGTAATGAGGTCCAGTTGCTCCCGCAACCGCATCCGATTGTTTAACCCACGTTTCACCTCGATCCATTGACTTGTAAACACCTCCGCTTCGACGATCCAATTCTATAGCAGCGTAAAGGACATCCGGTTTATGTTTGGAAATATCCAGCCCAATCTTGCCCATATTTGATTCAGGAAGGCCATTTTTTAATGCTTTCCAAGTTTTTCCTCCATCCTCACTTCTATAAATTCCCGATCCTGGTCCGCCGCCCATATAAGCAGCGATTGTCCGATGCCGCTGCCACATAGCCACATAAATCCGATCTGGATTCCTGGGGTCCAGCATCAGTTCGGTCGCACCAGTCCATTCATTATCAATTAGTATCGATTTCCAGTTTTTACCCCCATCTATGGATTTATATACACCACGTTCGCCGCCTTTACTCCAAAGTGGTCCTTGAGATGCCACCCAAATGATATTAGAGTCATCAGGATGAATAACGATTTTTGAAACATGTTCTGAATTTTTTAAACCCATATTGGTCCACGTCTTCCCCCCATCGTCTGACCGGTAAACACCATCCCCATATCCAAAATGACGACCCCCCAAATCTTCTCCTGTCCCGATCCAAACAACGTTTGGATTATTGGGATCAATGGTAACACAACCAATTGAATAGGACCCCTGATCATCAAAAATCGGCGTCCATGTAATCCCTGCATTTTCTGTTTTCCAGACGTTTCCAGAACCAACGGCAACATACCAGGTATTGTTATCCTCTGGATGTATAGCGATATCAGAAATCCTGCCCGACATTAATGCAGGTCCTATACCTCTGAATTCCAATCCATTGAAATTATCATCGGCCCAAATATCTTCTTTTTTGGATTGACCAATGGAAATAGTCAATGACAGTGTAAAAATTATTGCAGTTAATCGTAAATGATTTAGCATGATATTATCCTTCATTTTTTGGAAGTAGAATATAATTCATGAATAAAATGAAAATTACTAAAAAATGCTTACGGTGGTTTAATTAAAGTACAAACAAAAAAGCCCCCGTGAGGAGGCTACTTGTAACATTGTTTAATTCTAAGATTAGAATGAGACCACCTCCATTCGACCTTCCCTATTTAAGGCCTGAACGTATGATGTTCACTTAACATGCTGATAATAGGCAATATTAGCGCTACCGGAATTTCCAAAAACTATATCAGGGCGGCCATCCCCATTCAAATCTCCAACAGCCACTGCATAAATACGATCACCACCTGATCCAATCTCCACATTCATCGACAGGTCACCCTGACCATCATTTAAAAATACCCGTGAATAACCTTGAGAATTGCCAATGACGATATCTATATCCTTATCATTATCCAAATCAGTCGCAACAATGGCATAGCTTTGACCATTTTCCGCCCCAAACGTATGGGCCAATTCAAACCGGCCATCTCCCCTGTTAAGTATAACAGCATTCGCCTCGCCAATATTAGCGGTGACAATATCCGGCAGACCGTCACCGTTCATGTCTGCAACCGCCACACCCCTGGTATCGTCCGAGCCAGATCCGAACACCACTGGACGTCCAAACCGCATGCCACCCAATCCCATTAGAATCTCATTGGCATCACCATCCCTGTTGGCCATAACCAAATCCATAAGGCCATCACCATTCATATCTGTCACAGCGACATTCAACGTACGGTCTTCAACGGCTCCAAACGATAGAGGCTCACGCTCATCCCCTGCCATCGTCGGAAATGACCCTGCCCCATCATTCAGAAAAATCAGGTTCTGCGTTCCACGGCTAACCTCAAGGATATCAGACGCCCCATCCTGATTGATATCTGCTACCTCAATACTGCGCGTATTACTGGCTACACTTCCAAAAAACAAAGCGGGACCAAACTTTCCCTTACCGTCGTTCAGATGTATCTGATTTCTCATCTTGTCAGATGCCTGAATAATATCCAGATCGCCATCTCCGTCCAGATCCGCCAGTCGGACCCGATAGCTAGTTCGTTCCATCGGCTCAAGCTGATAGCGAGCACTAAGTCGACGATTATCCGCATTAAAATACACATAGTTCGCCTGCGGCCAATGTCGTCCGTTAGCCTCAATCATATCAAGATCACCATCTCCATCTATGTCACCAAGAGCGACGCCAGCCGTTAGAAATGGCTCCATGGAGATTGGATAAGATGCCTTGTTAGAATAGATAGATTCCTGAGCAGTCATAACAGTTGACATAAGAACCAATACACAAATCGTAGAAAAAACTATGGAGACTCTAGTTAACAACAAATGGCTCCAAATGCTTCGGAATGATCACGGTTGATTGCGGCGCAATCCGTGCAACTGTTTCCTTAAAAGGAATCAGCTTTGAGTTAACATTTTCTTCCTGAGAAAAAGAATAAGGCAAATTGAAGCTATCCCAATGTGTTGGAATAATAATACGTGGTTTACTCGTCACGTTAATGAGACGTTCATCATATTTATAAAGACCCAAGCGCGAGCCATTGATGCCCGCCAACAATATGTCAGGTTTCAGATCTTGAAACTCCCGCTCCAGAAAGTTCATAGAACCCATAGTTAGGACATTGTGACTTTTAAACCGTGCCAAAAAACTCAATGAGCCACCCTCAATAAATTGATTGATTCTTAATGGGGCTTCAAGTTTGGTGTCTCGATTATAACGACGGGTATCATGATAATGCTTGTCTCCTAGGGCTGAATGAATGGCCGGAACAACACGAACTGAGAAATTCTCAAACTGATAGTCTTCGCCGCCGCCCACAGCATAAAGCTGGTCATTCGGGATGCCATAGGCGCGCAAAATCATGACTGCTGTTTCAGTACCAATCACTTTAGCACCAGTCCTTTTCGCGATATAGGGCACATCACCCAGATGATCGTAATGAGAATGATGAATGAGAATAAAATCAGCATCGCTAATGAGCTGATCAATCATCTCGGTGTCCCAATCTCCCACTTCATCACGTCGGTAAGCCTTCCGATGATCGTCGGGATGGGATCGATCAGTGTACTGAAGTCGAGAAATATAAGGATCCACCAGAACAGTGATTGCACCGTCCGTTATTTTCCAGCCCGCAGCGCCGAAATAGGTAAATTCCAGCCCACTTTCCTCGAGCGATGTTGATGATACCTGTGCCGACATGCCCAGGACCAGGACAAATGTTGCCAAGAAACGTAATATTCTCATCTTTATTTTCTCTTTATCATTTTTCTACAACGGCCAAAAATGAAGTATCAAAGGTGTCCCTACTGCGACAATTATTATCTCTAACGGCAGTCCCATACGCCAATAATCACCAAACCGGTATCCCCCTGGGCCTAAAATAAGCGCATTGCACTGATGGCCGATGGGGGTTAGAAAAGCACAAGACGCTCCCACAGCTACTGTCATCAAAAAGGGATCAGCGCTCACACCCATAGACACCGCAATACCAACGGCAATTGGTGCCATAATCAGGGCAGTAGCAGCATTATTTATGATATCTGAAAGACACATTGTAATAATCATGATAATAGCCAGAATAGACCAGGTTGGCAAGCTTCCGGTCATGTTTACCATAAACTCAGCGATTAACTGGGTACTTCCGGTTGTCTGCAGCGCAGCACTCACCGGAATCATCGCGCCTAGCAGGACAATTATGGGCCAATCTATATGCTGGTACAATTCACGAACAGGAAGAATACCCGTAAAAACATATAATAAAATGGCGCCCACAAAAGCCAATGTAGTCGGCAGGATGCCGGCCATACTCAATCCAATTGCACTACCAAAAATTAACAGCGCCAAACTGACCCGTGAAAATTCGCCTACCTGTACTTCTCGCTGAGCCAGAGGTAAGAGGTTCAATGAACTGATATTGTCATCAAGATTATCTATATTCCCCTGAATAAGCAGCACATCCCCAACCCTGAATATGACATTCCCCAACCGTTTACGAATTGGTTTTCCCTGGCGTGCCACCGCCATCAGTATCAGTGAATTTGAGGTGCGCCTTCGAAAATACGTCCGACCCCGTTTTACAAGTGCTGAATCAGGTGTAATTAATACTTCTTTATAAGTGGTATCTCCATCTTTCAGCTGATCTATCCGTGCTCGCATCTTTTTTGTAAGTCTGAGGCCATACTCATCCATCATTAACTTTAAATCTACTGGATCCGCTTGAATTTGAAACCTATCTCCTTCCTCTATGATTTGACCGTGTCGTGGAGTTAAAATATTTCCATTTTTGGAAATGCACGCAATTATTACGATTCTGTCTTCAGTATATTTTTCGATCTCGCTGACCTTCTTACTAATAAATTTGCAACCCTTAGGGGTACGAATCTCAGTTATATATTCATCAATGGAAAATAGCGATTCTGTACCTGGTTTTTTATATGAACCTTTGGGGATGAACCTCCAGCCTACCAGTACGACAAAGAGCACACCCAGGATGGCAATTATTCCTCCAACTGGACTGAAATCCAGCATGCCAAATGGTTCTGGATTAAACTGTTCAACATCAATATTCTGAGATAAAAAATATTCAGCAGCAAGGGAGGTGTTGTCTTTAAGGGCCTGGGTCTTGAGTTCCATATACTGGGATTGGCGGAGAGTGGATATGATAATATTGGGCGGTGTCCCAATCATGGTGATCATTCCGCCCAGGATACTGGCAAATGCCAGGGGCATTAGTATAACAGAGGGTGAACGCTTCTGCTTCACTGAAGTTTTAAGTGCTACCGGCAACATGAGAGCAAGTGCCCCCACATTGTTCATAATTGCAGAGCATATTGATACGACACCGCTCAAGCTAAAAATATGAGTAACCTGATATTTCGAAAAGGGCATTATTTGCCGGGCAATGAGATCCACCACTCCTGAATTACGAAGTGCCCGGCTGATAATCAATACTGCAGCCACCGTAATTACTGCCGGGTGCCCAAAGCCCATAAATATATTGGACGTATCCATAATTAAACTTGATTTTTCACCTCCCAATATCTGATCGGCAATAAACAAAGTGCACAAGGAAATAATTGATACAATGTCATAGCGCCATCGCCCCCAAATAAAAAGGGTAAAAGTCAATATAATAATGCTAAATATGGCGATTTGATCTATTGTCATAACAGGATATCTAACTCATGTACCCGTATTCCAATAATGTGTGATCTATTTGATTTGGAAACTATATAAATTATGTTTTTTATATCCATATTTAGTACTCCTTTAAAGATTCAATTTACCCCATCACCCACTCTTTTACAAAGAGATGGGAAAACAAAAAAGCACCCGTTTTAAAACGGATTCAATTCTTGGTGTAGCCCGTACGGGAGTCGAACCCGTGTTACCGCCTTGAGAGGGCGGCGTCCTAACCACTAGACGAACGGGCCAGTGGTAACAGAAATAATCCATGAAATATAACTAATAAGAGCACACCCGGTAGGATTCGAACCCACAACCTTTCGGTCCGTAGCCGAACGCTCTATCCAGTTGAGCTACGGGTGCATGTTTTTTTAGTGAGTGGTTATTGGTAGTTGGTAATTAGTACCGATCTACCGGTTACCATTTGCCCAGTATGAGCTGGGGTGCAGGGAATCGAACCCCGACCCTCAGAACCAGAACCTGATGTCCTACCGTTAGACCACACCCCAATAAATTTTCCAAAAAACCGCTGCCTAACGCTAGGCAAGGGCGAGAATTTAACCAACCCAGTAAATCGCCCAAACCAATTTAATAGGAATCCTAGTCAAAATTCAGCTCGTTAACCTGGAGTATTTCCTTGTTGCTATTATCCTGGATCCAGGCTACCACTTTTAACCCGGACATATTGTATGTCAAAACTGAATGATTAATCCATTCTGTTCTCATAGACCAAGAGAAAGATTCTTTCGTAACTACACCACTTATAAGTTTTATACTTTTACCTCTATCACCAGTTAGTAAATCAATCACTGCGTTGTGATGTACCAACAAACCATTAGGGGACTTATCGTATTTAACCGTATCCATAACCGTGGCAATAAATAATCTCAAATCTCTTGAGCTTGAGGTAGACCTCACCGCATCAAGTTCAACATCAAAAGAAATCTCATTCCCTGATTGAACCCCGGAAATCCTAACACCATACAAGCCCACATCGTCCAGATAACCCTTTGGGTCGTTTTTCCAATTCCTAGTATTAGATCCTGAATCTTTTCCATTGGTGAACATATGGGGTGTGTAATTATTCCCGTAATAATCATTACGTGCACGGTTCATGGATGTATTGGCCAAGTACATGGGGTCATTTCCCTGGCCCGGCCACCAGACATGATAATATATCTGTGTCCAAATCGTGTCTAATCCATAGCCCACATAATTCACTGAAGCCGGTTTTAAAGATGCATTTAATGTCCGCTCCGCGGATGCGCATGGTCCTCATGTACTGGAGGTGAACATCTCACTTAAAACGCGACGGCGACTATCGCTCACCAATACTTCTGACATACCTTGGACATTGTCAATAGTTGCATAGATATTGGCCTCACCACGTCCTACCGCAGTTAGCATCCCTTCTTTTGAAATGGTTGCAACTTGATCGTTTGAAGATGACCATACAAAAGGGATATCCATGGAGGAATTTGATTTGTCAATAGCCAGTGCACTGAACTGAACCTTCTGTCCGGGTTGTAGGATGCTTCTCAACGGAGAGATCACTATAGCATCCAATTCTGGAGTCGCCTTCGTTTTATCTTCGCAAGACCAAAGTGAAAAAGTGAATAAAATTAATAGAAATATTTTCTTCAAGTATATCCCATAGAATTCATTATTTCCACAAAATAAACTCTTAATTTTACATAAAAGGATGGAATTATTTTGATTTTTTCCCTATCCCGCATGACCATTCCGTGAAATATAATTTTGACCAAACCCGGTACTGACCAACAAAAGAGTCGATAGAGATTGACGTAGGAAAGTCATAACAAGATTATGAATCTATTTTGAGGGCAGACCTTATCTCTTTTTCCATATTAACCTCATCTCCCGGTAGATAACCATAATGCCGCCAGAGTATTTTGCCATCTTTATTAATTAGGATATTAGTGGGCATAATATTCCCGTTTAATTTTTTAAAGGTCTGGCTATTAGGATCCTGGAAAACAGCAAAGGTGTATTTTTTTGATCGAATATAACTCCGTACTTGGGAAAGGCTTTTTTGGCTGTCAGTACTTACGGCCAAAATAGAGAATCCCTTATCTTTGTACTCTTTTTGAAATTGATCCAGATAAACCATTTCTTTTTTGCATGGCGAACACCACGTGGCCCAAAAGTTGATCAATACAGGACCTTCTTTGAGATAACTATAGAGCATAACAGATTTGCCATTGAGCTTTTTCAATTTGATGTTGGGTACTTTATTTTGCGCAATAATAATGGGCATGGAGAACGCCAGGACGCAAATCATAATTCGATTTTTCATATTTTTTTCTTTTTATTATTTAGAGCAGTTTGCTCAAGAAACTGTGTAATTCATTTTCCGGAATAAATTTCAGACTCACACGACTGATATCGTTTGCCCGATTCACATCCATGTTAAATCGATAGGATGCAGGAATATCTACAGTCTCTAATGCTACTTGCATGGACCATCCGCCTACGGTGAAATCAATTAAATTCGAAAAATGATGAAATGGCTTGTAAATAATACGATTGCTATTGAGCGCATGAATACTTTGATCGGGGGAATCCACTAAAATAACCAACGGATTCCCATTCGCATCCTGAAGCTGAATGACGGGAGTGGTCCGGTATATCCCCAATTGAATTTTTTCTGTAATCTCATCAGGAAAATTATATTTATCCCGATTAAAATAAAAGACGGTAAGATTTCCATCTTGCTTTAAGCCAGAATATGGCAGTGAGGTAAGCATATCTTTTATAATATTACCTTTTAAACCATAATTGACAGACATGACAATTTGAAATTCTTTCCGGTTTTTCGGGTCATAATTAAATTGAGGGGGGTCCAATTTGACTTCATAAGGATTTCCCATCAGATTTGATAAAACGTCAACCATCATATTAGTATTGATTTTATTTTCCGGACGATCATCCTTATAACTGTCTTTAGAAATATCGAGAACCCATTCTCCATTTTCCTCCCGCAATCCTTTGGGATCAATTTCTCCCCTGGCACCAATATTTAAATCTAGTTTTTTTTCTAAATCGATAATCGCCACATCTATTGCCGTACTCATATCAATGGCCTTTTCACCGTAAGATGGAGGAATGCGCATCCGCTTCCCCTCAGTCAGTGTTGGATAGGGACCCTTCTCTACTTTTGGTAAATAGGGTAACAGCATCGTATTAACTGATTCAGCCAACTTTCGATTAATCTCAGTTATATTATTATAATCTCCCCGCACCTTCCCATTGGCTAATTCATCCCAAGTGGCAATATCAATTAATTGAATAGAAATTGTTATTTTATTGAGCGATCTTTCAAATTTCCCAAGGACAAGTAAGTTCTTTGTTCCAGGACGCTGTTGCAGGAGTAAGGATCGATTCGTCATGATTTCTTCTAATCCATCCTTGTTTTTTAGATATATACGATCATGTTGACTGAGTTCAGAATTTACCATTTCCGCAAACACATCTGACAGCCAGCCAATGGCTACATCATTTTTACTATTATCAAATGGAATCACATAAACATGAAGCGCCGGCGGGGCTGCATTCAAGATACCGGCCAACAGTATAATAGAAAAGATCGATTTAAATTTGGTCAACATGAATGGTTAAATTACTCGGTTTTAAGTTCTATTCTCAATGCTAATTTTTCTGACCAGATAGTATTTGTTTTTCAATTTTTGCCCATGAATCCCGCAATGGAACCGTTCGGTTAAAAATGGTTTTTTCTCCTGAATCAGGGTCTTTGCAAAAATAGCCCAATCGCTCAAACTGGACAGTTGTACCTATTACTGCCTTCTCCAATTCCGGTTCCACTTTGCAGTTATTCAAAACGGTCAGAGAATCAGGATTTAACGCATCAATGAAATTATCTTTCGAAGCCGGATTAGGAACACGAAACAATCGATCATATAATCTTACTTCACCCTCAATCGCATGTTCTGCCGAAACCCAGTGAATCGTCCCTTTCACTTTACGGCCATCGGGAGCATTCCCTCCTTTAGTCTCAGGATCATAAGTACATTTCAATTCTGTGATATTTCCATTATTATCTTTAACCACTTCATTGCAAGTGATGAAATAAGCATATCGTAGTCGTACTTCTCGTCCGGGACCTAATCGGAAGAACTTTTTGGGAGGATCTTCCATAAAATCATCTTGTTCAATATAAAGTTCTCGTCCAAAGGGTACTTGGCGTTTTCCGGCGGTCTCATCTTCTGGATTATTGATGGCGTCTAATAATTCATCTTCGCCTTCTGGGTAATTTGTAATCACCACCTTCAAAGGATTCAATACAGCCATTCGTCTTTCACAGCGTTTATTTAAATCAGTTTTAAGTGCCGATTCCAACTTAGACATTTCCATAACGTTATCTCGTTTTGCCACACCAATTTCATCCATGAAATTTCGAATAGCTTTCGGTGTATATCCTCGGCGACGTAAACCGGATAGAGTGGGCATCCGCGGGTCATCCCAGCCGGAGACATGATTGTCATCAACCAATTGTTTGAGTAATCTTTTGGACATAATGGTATAACTCAAGTTGAGTCTTGCAAATTCGATTTGCTGAGGATGGTAAACTCCTAATGCATCCAAATACCAATCATATATCGGACGATGATCTTCAAACTCTAAAGAACAAAGAGAATGGGTTACTCCTTCAATAGAATCTTCTAATCCATGGGCCCAATCATACATGGGATAAATACACCATTCGCTTCCCGTTCGGTGGTGGTTGGCATGGAGAATGCGATAAATGACCGGGTCCCGCATATTCATATTGGGATGTGCCATATCAATTTTAGCTCTTAGGGTATGACTGCCGTCTTGAAATTCGCCATTTTTCATTCGAGTGAATAAATCCACATTTTCTTCTACTGATCGATTGCGAAATGGACTTTCCTTTCCAATATCCTTTAAACTGCCTCTTGTTTTTCGGATTTCTTCAGGAGTCAGATCGCAGACATAAGCCTTTCCACTATTCACCAAAGCTAGGGCATAGTCATATAATTGTTGAAAATAATCAGAGGCAAAACATAGTCGATCTTCCCAATCATATCCCAGCCACTTCACATCAGCCTGAATGGATTTCACATACTCTTCCTCTTCTGCAATGGGATTGGTGTCATCAAAACGTAAATTACATTTACCGCCAAATTCATCCGCAATGCCAAAGTTTAAGCATATAGACTTCGCATGGCCAATATGCAGATATCCGTTGGGTTCTGGTGGAAATCGTGTATAAACGCGATTCTCAAATTTTCCAGAAACATTATCTTCATCGATAAAGCGCTGAATAAAGTGACGAGGTTTGGTTTGTTCTTCCATTTAACCCGGTAATTTATCTAAAGCAGTTTCAATTCTATGTATCGTTTTATCCCGACCCAATAGTTCCAAAATTTCAAAGATGGATGGTCCATTGTGCGTACCGCATACCGCCATTCGTATCGGCATGATGATTTTTCCCAGGCCACATTCATTTAATTCTGCGAAAGATTTGAATGCTATCTCAAGATCTTCTTTGCGCCAATTAGATATCTCTTCACAATATTGTAAAAAAGTAGATACTCTTTCGTTTGCCGAATCATCTTTCCACCATTTTTTAAGGCCGGATTTATCATAGGATACTGGATCATGAAAAAAATATTCAGATTGATTAATAAATTCCGCTAAGGACTTTGCCCGTACTTTTAACAACTCGATGATGGAAATAAGAAATGAAATAGCACTTCCCTTTCCCCAATCAGGATGAATACTTCTGATGGATTCCAATAAAAATTCTGTTGATGTATTCATCACATATTGGCCACTAATCCAATGGAGTTTTTTTTCATCCCATACCGCACCCTTTTTTTGAACCTGACTTAAATCAAAATTTTCAACCAATTCGTTTAAGGAGAATACTTCTTTTTCTGTCCCAGGATTCCATCCCAACAATGCCAAATAATTCAACAAACTTTCCGGAAAATAGCCATCATCTCTAAAATTTTGAACACCCGGTGCGCCATGCCGTTTACTCAACCGTTTTTTATCATGTCCAAGAATCATAGGAAGATGGGCAAAAATTGGTTCTGTAAAATCGAGCGCCTTATAAATAAGAATTTGTTTGGGTGTGTTTGATACATGATCTTCCCCACGTATCACGTGGGTTATATCCTGATCATGATCATCAATTGCGACTACAAAATTATAGGTTGGAGATCCATCGGACCGGACAATGATAAAATCATCCAATTCCTTATGATCCACACAAATATCACCATAGATTAAATCTTTGTAGGTAGTCTCTCCATCAGGAATTCTTAAACGGATGGTGAATCCAATCCCTTGATTCAAGCGCAGCTTTATCTCGTCTTCCGTTAGATTTCTGCATGTACCTGAATATTGATAATTGCCAGCATCCCGAGCGGTTAGGAGATCCGCCTTTGAGCAAAAACAACGATATACCTGACCAGACTCTGTTAATATTTTTGCCCTTTCTTTATATACATCCAGTCTTTGAGATTGATAGACAACAGGCTGATCCCAATGGAGTCCCAGCCAGGTTAATGATTCTAAAATTTGGTCTGTATATTTTTCTTGAGAGCGTTCTAAATCTGTATCTTCAATTCTGAGAAAGAATTTTCCACCCTGTTTTTTGGCAAATAGCCAATTAAATAAGGCCGTACGGGCGCCGCCTATATGGAGTTCACCTGTGGGGCTGGGGGCGAATCGAACTTTTATGGATGGATTTGTCATAGAAAATTGACGAGGAAATTAAGCAATGATTATGATGAATATTTAAGGTTAATAAAAGGATTAACTTTTTCATGATAAAATACTTATCATAGCGTGTTAAGTTACAAATATAGATGAATTTCGTTTTAGCTCTTTAGCCTTATTAAGATTCCGATGATCTAATTAATTATATTTAATATTTTTCCCACCATGAAGTGAATTGCTTGCTTAATCTTTCTTTTGAGACTACCTCTCCAATTTCAGGAGTAAAATATCTCATTCCTATTTGATTTGCTAGTCTTATAGATTTTTTGACAGGTTCATCCCATGGATGCATGGACAATGTGAACCCACCCCAATGAATAGGCATGAAAAATTTAGTATCTAGGTCTTTAGCTGCTAATACCGCTTCAGATGGAAACATATGTGAGTGTTTCCAAGCTTTATTGTATTGTCCGCAATCAATTAATGATATATCAAAAGGTCCGTGATCCTCACCGATTTTCTTAAAGTGTTTACCATAACCACTATCTCCACTGAAATAAATTTTTACTTTAGGTGATTTTATTGCCCAAGAACTCCAAAGAGTACTATTCCTATTTAATGGGCCTCTTCCAGAAAAATGCCGAGCTGGAAGGCAAGTAAATTCCAAATCGTCCATTTCAAAAACTTCATTCCAGTTTAATTCAATAATCTTTTCTTCTTCAACTTTCCATTTTCTTAAGTGGTTACCAACACCATAGGGAACCACAAAAGTGTTAACATTATCTTTAATGCGTTTAATCGTTGAGTAGTCTAGATGATCATAGTGATCATGTGAAAGCACTACAACATCAATTTTGTTTAAAGAGTCTGGATTTATCGGAAGTATTTTATTATATCTTTTTAAGCTTGGAACGGGAACTGGTGCGGCATGACTTCCTAGCATTGGGTCTAATAAGATGATTTTCCCAGATAGGTTTATCATGAATGCGGAATGTCCCAGCCAAGCTATTTTGTAATCTTTTTTATTTATTTTTCTGAATTGAGAGTAATTGATATTCTTGGGTATAATTTCACCCTTAGGTTTCCTATTTTTATCATTCCTAAAAAAATCCCAGGTTGAAACCTCACCTGTCATCAGGGACGTCTCCTCTATACTCTCAAATCCACCATCTCTGTAATTTGTAAAAGTTTCATAATATTTTATCTGTTCAGATGAAGGATTAGAACCAAATTGAGGAGCTATACTCACAAATAATATTACAGTCACTACTAAAGCTAATAATGTATAAATAGCATAAAGAAAGATAGATTTTATTTTTCGAATAGTTAATATCCTAAGAATTAATAATCTCATTATTAATGTAAATAGATAAATGCATGGTCATGTATAAAATTAAATAATTATGTAACTTTAACATGAACCTTTAGATATACCTAAAGCCTCAAGGTATAATTGATTTTTAAAGAGCTGATTTTTGATATGGTAACTAAATTAAAATCAAATATTTGATCGCTCTCACTGATCCAGTTATGTGTATAAACCAAATATATGTCACTCCCGGGACGAATGGTATGTTGAAGTTTGGCAAAAAGGCCTAACGCATTGGATATATTATCATATTGTACATTGGTAAAGATAGCAGTGCGTGGAGTAGGATAAATTCCTAATTCGATATTGTATAATTCCGTATTAAATTTATTTTCACTCAATGTAACTTGATTCTTTTCGTACTCAGTTTGGATATTAAAACCAGAAAATGGTTTTATCGAAATTTGGGTTTTTAAGGTCTGTTTTTCACCAGTCCAAAAATCACCTATTTGATATTCTAATTCTGTCGATATCATTCGTTTTTCTGATGTTTCAAATTTAAACTGAAATTCATTACTGCTATATTCTTTAACAGGAATAGTTATATCCTTGTAAATAGCAAAAGATTTATCAAGATATTCTATCAGGTTCACAATTTTAATTCCAAGTTCATCCTGACTTTCAAAACGTATGTTAAAAGGTGTTATCGTCGTTTCTTTTTTAAGCATATTATTATGGAGATCGGTCATATACTCATATTGAATACCAAATTCTATTTGCCGAATAAACTCATACTTCTCTGGACGAGGATGATAACTAAAACTCGGTTGTATACGTTTAAAACCATTACGACTACTGAAGCCTACTGCAGGATTATACATTTCACCCAATTCTCGGTAAGATACATGTGTACGTATTATATCATTTGGATAGTTTAATCTAAAACCTCGCGCGGAAAGATCAGAAAAATTGAGATTAGGTTTATTTTTAGGTGCCGTATTATATACAAGAAAAGCCTGGAACTCGAGATTTTTATTACCCATAAATTCAGAAGTTTTTAAATCCAAATCTGTACCATAAAGACTTTGATCCATTGCTGAAGAGTCAACTTTGATTTTGCTTGATGAGCGGTCTGTATAAACAAAACCTATATAAGACTGTTTTAACAAAGCTCTTTTCACTCTGGCAACAGTAAAATTTTCACCGGGCATATTTTCTACGGGTTTGGTATTTGATTGAATAAAACCGAGCTCGTAATTCCCTAATTGGCCAGACAATCTAGCTCCATAGTTTATCGGTATTTGTTTTCCTTCGTTTAAACCAATTCGTCGGCTAAAAAATGGTGTCACACCATTTCGAGGCAAAAAAGAATAAACACCAGCGCCTTCAAGAAAAAAACCACGTTTTTCAGCATACCTTAATGGGAATCGCGTTAAGTTTATACGACGTTGGTCTACTTCTGCTTCTGCAAAATCTGTATTATATGTTAATGACCCTTTCAGCCCTGGAGTAATATTCATAGAAATATCAAATCCTAAATCATTAAGATTATTAGTTTCAATTTTTTTATCTGTATTTATTTGTCGCTGGTTACTGCTAATGTAGGGTTTTAATTCGATTCCTCTTCCCTGCGTCAAGTTTTTGAGTCCTGTAAGATGACCTGCGTGTATCGGGGTAGTCAACTTTTTATTGCGTTCGTATCCGCTCCATTTTGCATCTTCATTTTTTCGACGAACCGTACGCTGAAAATTGATTCCCCAAGTATCTATATTTGGATCAAAATTTAGTGTGCGAAAAGGGATAACCACTTCTACAGACCAACCTCCAGGTACAATCACTACTCTTGCATCCCAGATTCCATTCCAGTCCTTGTTTGTTCCCCAATAGGATCCACTACCAACTATAAGACCATCGCCCATAAGTCCAGCAGGATTCACTTCAAAAAAGTAACCGGTGCGTCCATCGAGGAAAGTATCTAGAATCCACATAAAACGATCATCGGTACGAAGGCTCTGATCTCTGCGTTTCTGGTAAGCAAGAATTCCATCAGGATTACTATCAAATAACATAGCTCCTATATACAGATTATCTTCGTCGTATATAACATATACTTCTGTTTTTTCCGTACTTGGAGATCCTTCAACTGGGTCTTTCTGGACAAAATTTGTGGCTGGCAAAACCATTTTCCATTGTGATTCATTTAAGAATCCATCCAATTTAATTTTACCTTTGGATATTTTTTTCGTAATAATTACTCGTTTATTATTTCCTGTATTTTCCTGAGAGAACGGTATTGTACTGAAAATTATAGAAAGAACTCCAATCAGAGTTTTGGATTTAAAAAACATAGTTATTAAAAGTTTTCGTTAGTAGAAAAAAACAATCCATTTGATAATAATACAGCTCCATTAACTTGAAAGATCATATGTAAATCCATAAAATCTTCATTTTTACTCAATGTAATTTAATTATAAATAAAATTATTTTATGTAGAAGGAAGTAAGCCTGCATGCTTACCCAATGAATTCTATTTTTTTCATAACTAAATCTTTCATTTGCTAATAAAAAGAACTTGTTATATTATAATTAAAATTATAATTTAGCAACAGTATAAACGCTCATAACGCTTAATTAAATAAGGAATACTAATGAAAAGACTAATATTGGCAAACAGTTTAGCATTATTAATTGCATGTGATCTTCCAAATGAAGAAAATTCATCTACTGAGTTAATTAATGGTGAAGTCATAATGGAAAACTTTGATACAAATAATCTACTTAATTGGAACATTGTAAATGATACAGTCATGGGAGGCAGATCTCAAGCGACATTAAAACGGGTAAGCGATTCATATGCTAATTTTAATGGATATCTTTCACTTAAAAACAATGGGGGGTTTTCATCTATTAGAGCGTATTATCCACCAGATCTTGCCAATGTTAAATCAATAGTGATAAAAATTAAAGGTGATGGTAGAAAATACAATTTTCGTATAAGGGGAAATGCTTCTAGATGGGCATCATATACGCATTCCTTTGATACTATTAAAGACGAGTGGATTGAAAAAGAATTAATCATAGATGACTTTTATCCAGTTTATAGAGGATATTCATTAAAGGATATGCCACTACTTTCTGAAGTAATTATTAAAGAAATTGGAATAATGATTTCTGATAAAACAGAAGGCCCATTCAATATTGAAATTGATTGGATTAAAGCAAAATAATAATATCATTTTATGATTTATGAAATTATTGATATTTTTTTATCACTACCCAGGATCCATATAATTGCAACAACTTCTACCCTTGCTGTTGTTGCTTTATTACTGATAGCAAAAAAAATATTAGATACACACTTTGATATAGCTCTTTATCGTAAAATAGCATTTACACCTCTAATTATAGAATTAATATTTCAATTGAGTGTTCTAAATGACAATAACTGGGTTCTTAAAGAGTCTTTACCCTTAGAGTTTTCTTATTTAACAAGTCTAAGTATCATCCTATACTATTTTATAAGTGATCTTCAAATAAAAAGTTGGTTGTATTTTGCCGGTATTTGGTCAGCAGCTGTAGCATTTTTTAATACAATTATAATTGGCAATGAAACCTGGTATACACTTCTTAGATATTACGGGCATCACGGTTTGCTTTTGTTTTATGGATTAGAATCTATTTTGGGTGGTTTTAGACCAACCTTAAAAAACTATATTAATGCTATAAAGATGACCTCTTATATTATTATTACAGTAGGTCTCTTTAATATATTAGCTGGTTCAAACTATATGTTCACACGAACAAAACCTGATGGTATGAACTTTACTATTCTTATGCCAGAATGGCCAGGTTATTTTATTATCATCTTAGCTCTGGGTTTGATGTTTTATAGTGTTTTGTATTTTTGTGGTAAAAAACAATTTAGAACTCTATAAATGATCAAAACTTTTTTAAATATAATTTTACTATACTATTTATTTTTTCAAACGGGCTTGGTTTGGACTCAGTCATATTCTTTTCAAACGCCTACTCCTGATGGTATTGGTAAAATATATCAAGGAAGAGAAATCAGTAAAGTAATGGGGCATTTAGGAGCATCATGGCTTGAAAGAAGTACTCGTATTGATGAAGAAAATCCAAACTTAGCTGTTGATTTATTGCAATTAAGAAAAGATATGTTAGTAGCAGATTTAGGAGCGGGAACTGGATATTTTACATCAAAAATGGCACCTAAGTGCAGTATTGTTTATGCCGTTGACATCCAACAAGAGATGTTGGATTTGAATGCAAAACAAATGAGTAAAAAAGGTATTAAAAATGTTGAGTTTATACTTGGTTCTATTAATCAAACCAGATTACCTAAGAACACGCTAGATTTGGTTTTGCTTGTTGATGTTTATCATGAACTTGAAAACCCTTATGAGATAATGAACGACATAAAATTAGCATTAAATGATAGTGGTAAAGTTGTGTTGATAGAATACAGAAAAGAAGATCCAAGCGTTCCTATTAAGCCACTACATAAAATGGGGATTGATCAAATGATCAAAGAAATGAATTTTATTGGTTTAAAACTGCATAGGAATATTCAAAAACTTCCCATACAGCATATGCTAATTTTTTCTAAATTATGAAACTCAAGCTTTTCCCTTTAGATATTGTTGCTTTTCCATTAAAGTTTATTCCTCTTCACATTTTTGAGGAGCGTTATAAAAAATTGATTAATGAATGCATTGATCAAAAAAATGAATTTGGAATTATCTATCGAAATAATAACGGTCTTGCGAAAATAGGCTGCACAGTCTCAGTTAAAAAATTAGTCAATCGATACCCAGATGGACGTATGGATATTCTTAGTGTCGGTAACAAAATATTTAAATTAGAAGATCAAACTCTCATAAATGAGATTACTGTTGGAGATATTACCTATTTACCTGAGCCAATTCAGCTGCCAAATCAAATTTTTGATCCTTTAAAAGACAAATACATTAAATTATTAATCATATTGGGATTAAAAGAAAACATTGATCATCACTTAACAAAAACAATGACTTTTGAGTTATTAGAAATGATGCAATTACCTTCACAATTTGAATTGGAACTTATTTCGATTGATTCAGAAAAAAAGAGAGCTGAAGTTTTAAATAAATTCTTTGATTCTCTGTTGCATAAGGCAAGTTTATTTGATTCCAATGAAAGGTTTTTATCATAATGAAGATCAATAATAATTTCATCAATTTTCAGAATCTGAACAAGTGTAGCTTAACTCTTATAGTTATTAAGATATTAGAATGAAAAAACTTTTTGTTATCATATCCATATTTTTATTTAACCTATTTGGCTGCTCTGATGAAAATGATGAGTTATCTAATTATGATAAGCCTGGTACAAATAAAGATATTGAAGGGTTTGTGAATCAATCTTTAATACATAATAATGAATCTAGAGAATATATGATATATGTTCCTGAAATATATGATGAGTCTACTAAAGTTCCCATCCTATTTAACTTTCATGGAGGATCAGGCACTGCAAGTGGCCATGTGTATTTTTCGGATATGCGATTAATAGCTGATACTGCAAATTTCATCTTGGTGTATCCTCAAGGACTTTATAATGTTTGGAACAATTCTTTAAGTTCAGATAGTAATAGTAAAAATAAAACTGATGATTTTGGATTTGTGGAAGCAATGATAAGTAAAATTTCTTCAGATTATAGCATTGATGCGACAAGGGTGTATGCCATGGGTTTTTCTAATGGCGCTGATATGTCTCATGCACTAGCATGCGTTTTGAGTGACAAGATAGCTGCAATTGTATCTATGGGTGGCCTATTGTATAAGCATACCTCAGAGAATACTAATCCATCTCCCAAAGGTATAATGAGCATTCATGGCACAAATGATAACGAGAGACCTTACTACAATGGAATTGATGGATATTATTTATCCATTGAGAAAATGCATGAATACTGGATAAGTCATAATAATATAAATACTGCCCCAATCATTTATAGTTTTTCTAGTAAGGGACTATCAATAGATTACTATTCTTATAAAAATAGTATAAAAAATATTTCAATAGATCATTACAAAGTTGTTGATGCAGGGCATGACTGGTTAGACTTCAATCATTTAGATTTGAATACCAATCAATTGATTTGGAATTTTTTATCTCAATATGATATAAATGGGCAAAAATAATTATTTCTTTCAATTGAGTTGCTGATTTTCTCACTCTAATCTGATACTAATTCAATTAATTCTCCATTTAAAGTTCCTCGAAAGAATCGTTTATTTTTAATAATTAAGACTTCTCCATATTTTCCATATTTTAAACCAGAATCTACCCCAAAGATTTTATTATTATATAACTGGATGACCTTTTCATTTGTACTATGCCCGACCACTATATGATCTGAATCTACCAATTTTAATATTCTTGAAATATCAGCATCTGTTATATCTGGATTATACTTTTTGAAATAGCCACGATACCATATCAAACTTTTATTACCATAATAGACATTATAAAAAATACTATCTGACTTTACTTCATTTCTGTTCTTTCTAAGTTTTTTGAGTTGAGGAATAGACTTTCGCATTGTATCATTTATCTTTTCTAAATTAAAATCCTCGTAAGAAATAAGATCTTCGGAGATACCACCGTGCGTAAAAATATTATTATTTATTTTAATAATATTTGATTTTGATCGTAACCATCTTCCGATAATCGTTTTATCACTATATAATTCATCATACTCCAAATTCAATAATGTAGAAGACGTTTTGTATTTTTCATGAAGGTATCTTAAGTCATTATAGAGAATCATGTACTCATGATTGCCAAGTAGATAATGTACACGACCACCTTTATTTTTTGCTTGAGCTTCAAGTCTATAGATGAACCAAAGCACTTCATTAACTTTATCACCTCTGTCAAATATATCTCCAGCAATTACCAAATGGCCCTTACCAAAACTCCAATTCAGAGTCTCGTCAATTATTCTATTATTTTTAAATAATTCAATAAGTAAGTCATATTGTCCATGAATATCACTTAATGCAGCTATCTTTCTTATATTATTAAAAGTAGACTTATCAGGAACATATATTGTATCGAATGAACTTGTTTTTAAAATCCTCGAAAAAACCTTACTGTTTATTATTTTTTTTTCAATAAGTTTATTTTTTTCAATGAAAATATATGGTCCATCAGAAATTGTTTGTTCTTGCCCAAAAGAAGAAAGTGGAATAAGCGGATTTTCTGATTCTTGCGCAATAAGTAAATTGCTTAATAATAACACTGCTAATGACCAAAGATATTTCATATGCTCAATTAATAATAATTAACTAACAATAGCTCGCTATAAATCATTTTTAAAGTTTAAAGAGGGTTGCTGAAAATATTGTGTCAGCAGATTAAATTAATCATCTTCCAATACAAAATTTCTTAATTCTTTAAGAAATTTATCAAAAGACGGCTGATGATTGTACATCATATGCCCTCCTTCAAACTCCGAAAACTTCACCCTGCTTGCATCAATCCCATTCTCATAAATCGTATTTTCAGCTGTAAAACAAGGCGTTGCCAGATCGTAAATGCCGCAGGCTAAATATACCTTGAAATCGATATTCTCCCGCATGGCCCGTCCAATATGGGGTGCCACATTCACATATCGTGGCCATCCATTTTGCGTAGAGACCCAATCCCAGTTCTTTCCCAAGTCTCGATCACCGCTACGGTAGAGTCTTTTAATGTTTACACCAATTTCAGCCAACCATGTGTGAATACCTGATACATAAGCTGCGGCAAAGCCCTCATTTGAAATGTCTGTATCCGGGTTTTCTCCGGCAACCATATAATCTTCACCCTTATACCTCGAATCAAGGCGTCCAACAGAATAGCCTTCCTCTCGAAGTAATTCTTTTCTAAAACTGCTGGCATCGACTCTCAAGTTAGAATTGAGGACAAATTGCTTTGACAACCCTGAATAATAGGCGATCTGTTCCGCAATTTCATCTTTTACCCTTTTGGAGATGCGCGATCCCTTTACCAGGGCCGGTGCCAGTTCATTCAAACTGAAATCTTTGGCCTCTTCATAAAATGATTCCAAAGATTTATTCGTTTTGATCTTGCCATGATAATAAGCGGTCGCAGCGTATGTGGGCAGATACCCCACGTATGTTGAATTGTTTCCGGGTGTAAAGCGAATATGCTGCAGGTCCGTAGCCGGAGAGACCAAGATTAGCCCATTAATTTCAATTTTGGTTAAACTGCCACTGCGGAGTTCATTGAGCATTTGAGGCCCTCGGATACCGCCATAACTCTCCCCAAGAATATATTTGGGTGAGTTCCATCGATGGTTATCCTGCACCCATCGGCGCACAAATTGGGACACACTTTCTGCATCCTGTTTTACACCCCAGAACTCTTTATTTTCATGCCCACCCATAGCAAGGCTATATCCCGTGCCGATGGGGTCAATGCATACAAGGTCTGCAATGTCAAGGGGTGATAATGGATTATCAACCAGATCATAGGGCGGAGAACCATCATCGGTCGCATCCGAGGGCACTTTAACCACTTTGGGTCCCATTACACCCATATGCAGCCATAAGGATGCAGAACCTGGACCACCATTAAAAATGAAAATGACAGGCCGATTCGGATCATTCTTGACCGAACGGTACTCCGTGACAAAAATTGATGCCATGGGTTTATTGTAGTCATCCTTCTCGTAAAGAATGGTTTCATAATGTGAGGCAAGATAGTTCATTTTTTTTCCATGAAACGTGCCCCGCATTTCTTTGGAGAATCGTATCGGCTCTCGGTGAAATGTTGAATCGGTTTTGCCTTCCTGGGCAATGCCAGCGGTAAATAATAGAGTAAAAATCGTAATTGTAATTCTCATTGGGAATAACCTCCTTGGTATTAAACTTAAGTGGGCTAAATTTATTTTAATAGAATCATCTTTTTGGTTTTGACATACTGATTCGCTCTTAGGTGATATAGGTACACACCCGCACCTACAGGGTCCCCATAATCATTGGTGGCATCCCACTTGATTGAATGGTAACCCGCAGGCGTATCGTTCATATTGAATGTTTTTACCTTTTGACCCAGCATATTGAATATAGTAAGGTTTACATCGCTTACTTGGGGCATCTCAAATCGAAGTGTAGTCGTTGGGTTGAATGGATTGGGGTAGTTTTCATGTAATACAAACTCAACTGGTAATGCTTCACCTTTAGTTGAGAGGTAGTCATAGCGATTAACGAACACTACTCTGTCATCCCCTGAAACTTTTACTGTATCAACACCATCTGTAGCACTTACGCTTATCTTGAGCGTGGCTTTTGATAACATTGCCAAATTAGGGGACCAATAATCGATGATATTTTGATAGTAAATCATCAAAGATGTATCTGCTGTTTCGAAAATCATATCCGCTGGTAACCGCCCCACACCTATGGATATAAGGTATTTTATTGTGTCGGTATCCACACTTTCGGACCATTTCAGTTTGTAGGTATCCGTAAGGTTTGTTTTGGTAATATTAATAGTATCTAAAGCGCTGCTCACCCATTCAAATGCAGTTGGAAGCATATTCTGAGGCGTACCCCATTTATGTTCAAATGCTCCCATATCAGGTTTAGAACCTGCTGGGTTTGGACGCGGGTTTCCTTCTATATCAGTTGTATGGGCACCAGTTGTTGTACCAGCCCCTATTGCGGGAGACCAATCAGACAAGTGATAATCACCGCTATCAGGATCCACAAATAAAGGATTAGCATCTATGTTGCCTTCGCCCCAAATAATGGTTCCACTATTTTTATTTATGATACCTTCATATGCCCCCTTGATATCTGAGAAATCAATAGACACAGTATCATCTGATGATGCAATATGTATTTCTTCCGCACCATTATTCCACATAATACTATTACGAAGTGCAAGATGCTTTGGATGAGTCAGGGCGTTATTATGAACACCAAAAAATATTCCACCTCCACTCCTACCATTTCCACATTGGTTATCAGATAAAGTTGCGTTAGAAAGCGTAACAATTCCCAAACCTCCAGGATATTGTGAGAACAGTATCCCTCCGCCATCATAAGTAGTAGTATTACCAGCAATTAAAATATCATGAATTTCTAAACTTGTATCTGATAGATAAATACTTAAACCTCCACCATGCCTTGCATGATTATTTTCAATAATAACATCCGAAATTATCGGTGTAGACTGTTCTCGAATATGAATACCCCCACCATCTCCTGATGTAATATTATCTCTAATTGTAACATTAGTTATTGTTGGACTAGAACTTTGTTTAATATAAATACCCCCTGCTTCATTCGAGACAATGTTACCTTGAATATTCAAATCAGTTAATGTTGGGTCAGATTGACTTGCGATCCAAATTCCAGAGTTCAAACCATTTGTAATAGTAAAACCGCTTAATATCGCATCAGATGTTTCACTATTTACGAATTTAACTACGTTCCCATTCTGGTTCCCATCAATGATCGTTGTCTCCCTATCTTTTCCTAAGAGAGAAATATTCTTACCATTATAGTTAATATTCTCAACGTAAGTACCAGCAGCGACAGATACTGTATTGCCACTGCTAGCAGCATTGATGCCGGTTTGAATTGACGCAAATGGACTTTCAGCAGTACCTGTACCCTGTTCATCCGAACCGGTTGTGTCTACATACCAGGTTGATAGATCGCTGGATCCACAAAGGACAGAAAAGGTTACGCCCGCATCGATATTCCCATTTGCAGAAGTCCAGTTAGCAGTGGCATAGGTTGGGTCTAAAGTTTCGATGCAGGTCAGGTTTGGATTGTTCTTTGCGTTAAACTCGGTTAATAAATCTGTGACTCCATTTCTCATATTAAAAGAGGTCAATTGATTACTATGGCAATAAAGAGTGGTTAAAACTGTATTCTTACTCAAATCAAGACTGGTCAATTTGTTGTTATTTATCTTCAAAATAGTCAAGGCTGTATTCTTGCTCACATCCAAGCTGGCTATATTAGTATTCTTGTTCAAATCCAAAGTGGTTAAAGCCGTATTCTTGCTCAAATCCAGACCAGTCAATTGATTACTATGGAAATAAAGTTTGGTTAAAGCCGTATTCGTATTCAAATCCAGAGTTGTCAGCTGGTTACCAGAGGAATGCAGTTCAATTAAAGCAGTATTCTTACTCACGTCCAAGGTGGTTAATTGATTACTATTAGCCCTTAAGTCTGTTAAGGCTGTATTCTTGCTTACATCCAGGCTTGTCAATTGATTACTACCGCAATTAAGAATGGTTAAAGCCGTATTCGTACTCAAATCCAGACTGGTCAATTGATTGCCATTTTGGAGCCGCAGTTCTGTTAATGCAATATTATTGCTCAAATCCAGACTAGTTAATTGATTGAATTGGAGATGCAGAATAGTTAAGGCTGTATTCTTGCTTATATCCAGACTGGTCAACTGATTATTTATGGAATACAGTTCGGTTAAAGCCGTATTCGTACTCAAATCCAGACTGGTCAATTGATTATTACCGCAATAAAGAGTGGTTAAAGCAGTATTCTTACTCACGTCCAAGCTGGTTAATTGATTAGCATTAGACGTTAAGACTGTTAAGGCTGTATTCTTGCTTACATCCAGGCTTGTCAATTTATTATTACCGCAATAAAGAGTGGTTAAAGCAGTATTCTTGCTTACATCCAGGCTTGTCAATTTATTAAAACCGGTACCAAGTTCTGTTAAAGCTGTATTCTTGCTTACATCCAGGCTTGTCAATTGATTACTACCGATAGAGAGGTATGTTAAAGCAGTATTCTTACTCAAATCCACACTAGTCAATTTGTTTGTATTGATCTTCAAAACGGTCAAGGCCGTAAAAGCTTCTATCCCAGTCAAATTGCTTATTTCTTTTCCAGAAACATCTAAAGTAGTTAAACTGCTGATATTTATTGTAAGTACTGAATCATTCATAGTTGTATCATAACCAAGATCAATTAGAGCCTTTTCAAAATTATCATCGGGAACATAGACCATTGATGTACATATGCTAGACCAGTCGTATGACCAGTTTGCATTAGAACTGAATTTTGTATGAATCGCACATTTATTTTTATCTGATAATGCATCTGTATTTAAAAACATACCATCCATATCAGTTACACTGGATACATCCCAGCTTGAGATATCCTGATTAAAACTGGATGCCCCCTTAAACATACCATCCATATCAGTGACATTAGACACATCCCAGCTTGATAGATCCTGATTAAAACTGGATGCCCAACCTAACATCTGATCCATATTTGTTACACTGGACACATCCCAAGTTGAAATATCACTATTGAAACCTGTATTGTTCTCAAACATGCCCCCCATCGTTATCACACTGGACACATCCCAGTTTGATAGATCTTGATTAAAATTATTTGCCATCTTAAACATAAGGTCAAATCTTGTTACATTAGACACATTCCAAGTTGAAATATCACCATTGAAAGCATAGGCCCTAATGAACATCCAACTCATATTTGTCACACTGGACACATCCCAGTTTGATAGATCCTGATTAAAATTACGAGCGTCCCTGAACATATCGTACATACTAGTAACATTGGACACATTCCAATTACTAATATCATCATTGAATGTCGTTTTATTATAAAATAATTCACTCATATCCGTAATTAGAGATACATCCCAGGTATTGATCTCACCATAGGTAGAAAGAGCAGTGGTACTATCCGATACCCATAAATCCACCGCTGTTTGCAGTTCTACTCTAGTCTTTGGTTGGAAGGTAATACAAGAACTAGACCAGTCGTATGACCAGTTTTTATTAGAACTGAATTTTGTATGAATCGCGCATTTGTTTTTATTTGACATTGCACTTGCATCACTTGCACTACCAAACATTTCATTCATATCTGTTACGTTGGACACATTCCAGTCTGAGATATCCTGATTAAAACTTCCAGCCCTATGAAACATCCGATACATATTTGTTACACTGGATACATCCCAACTTGAGATATCATGATTAAAATTATTTGTAATACTAAACATGTATTTCATATTTGTTACACTGGATACATCCCATTTTGAAATATCCCCATTAAAAATGCTGGCACCGGCAAACATATAATGCATTTGTTTTACATTAGACACATCCCAACTAGATAAATCACTAGTAAAACCTCTAGTTTCTTGAAACGTGGAACCCATATCAGTTACATTGGACACATCCCAGCTTGATAAATCACTAGTGAATTTTACAGCCGCTCTAAAAATCTGTCGCATATTTTTCACGCTGGACACATCCCAACTAGACAAATCCTGATTAAAATTTCCAGCAAATCTAAACATTTGATACATAGTTGTTACATTCGACACATCCCAGTTACTAATATCATCATTGAATGTAGATTTATCCTTGAATAAATCAGACATATCTGTAATCAACGATACATCCCAGGTATTGATCTCACCATAGGTAGAAAGAGCAGTGGTACTATCCGATACCCATAAATCCACCGCTGTCTGTAGTTCTTCTTTAGTCTGTGGTTGGAAAATAATACAAAGACTAGACCAGTCGTATGACCAGTTTGCATTAGAACTGAATTTTGTATGAATCGCGCATTTATTTTTATCGGATAATGCGACTGCTCCAGTAAAAATATCATTCATAGTTGTCACACCAGATATATCCCAGCCTGATATGTCCTGATTAAAATTATTAGTCTCTTGGAACATATTATTCATATTAGTTGCACTAGATACATCCCAGCTTGATATATCCGTATTAAAACTATCAGCATTATGAAACGTTGCACCAAACGTAGTAACCTTAGACACATTCCAAGATGATATATCCTGATTAAAATTAACAGCACCTCTAAGCATCCCAATCATTGTACTTACATTTGAAACATTCCAGTTACTTATATCACTATTAAATGACCCTTTATTCTGAAATAAAGTATTCATATCCGTAATCACCGATACATCCCAGGTATTGATCTCACCATAGGTAGAAAGAGCAGTGGTACTATCCGATACCCATAAATCCACCGCTGTCTGTAGTTCTTCTTTAGTCTGTGGTTGGAAAGGATTTGTAAGATAGACCCGCACGTGACCGGAATTATCGCCATTTCCATCGTTACTTGTTGCGCCAATGGCCAACCTTGATCCGTCCGAACTCATCGATATAGATTGCGCTGAATAATCGTTAGACGCTTCCCCGTCAATATCGGCTCCTAGTTTAGTCCAGACACTATTTGCATATTCATAGACCCGTACGTGACCGGAAGCAGAGCCATTTCCAGCATTATTGTTTGCGCCAATGGCCAACCTGGATCCGTTCGAGCTCATCGATACAGAATATCCTGATTGGTCACCAGCCGCTTCCCCATCAATATCGGCTCCTAGCTGAGTCCACCCACTTGCATATTCAAAGACCCGTACGTGACCGGAATTACTGCCATTTCCATCGTTACCTGTTGCGCCAATGGCCAACCTTGATCCGTCCGAACTCATTGATACAGATCTTCCTGAATAATCTTCAGCCGCTTCCCCATCAATATCGGCTCCTAGCTGCGTCCAGGCGTTATTTGCATATTCATAGACCCGTACGTGACCAGAACCATCGCCATTTCCATCATTTCTGTATGCGCCAATGGCTAACCTTGATCCGTCCGAACTCATTGATACAGAATATCCTGATTGGTCAACAGCCGCTTCCCCGTCAATGTCGGCTCCAAGTTGAGTCCAGGCCCCACTTGCATATTCATAGACCCGCACGTGACCAGAATTAGAGTCATTTCCTGTTGCGCCAATGGCTAACCTTGATCCGTCCGAACTCATTGATACAGAAGATCCTGATTGGTCACCAGCCGCTTCCCCATCAATATCGGCTCCTAGCTGAGCCCAGGCGCTATTTGCATATTCAAAGACCCGTACGTGACCGGAATAAGAGCCATTTCCATCATTAGTGTTTGCGCCAATGGCTAACCTGGAACCGTCCGAGCTCATTGATACAGAATATCCTGAAGAATTGTTAGCCGCTTCCCCGTCAATATCGGCTCCAAGCTGAGTCCAGGCGCTATTTGCATATTCATAGACCCGTACGTGACCGAAAGCAGAGCCATTTATAGCATTAAATGGTGCGCCAATGGCCAACCTGGATCCATCCGAACTCATCGATACAGACCATCCTGAAAAATCTTCAGCCGCTTCCCCGTCAATATCGGCTCCAAGTTGGATCTGAGGAAAGGCAAAGGAGAAAAATAAAAAGCATGTTAAAATATCGGATTTGAATTTTTTTGTCATTGATCGTCTCTCTACATAGATAGATTTATATTAAGTAGTATCGCTCACAATGATTGTGCTTCTTATGAATTAGAAGGGCTTGGTACTGAATAATAATTTATCACCAAATACAGTCATTTACAAATTTTACTGGTGGTAGTGGTAAAATGGTTAAAATATATTAATTAACGATTCCCATGAAGATAAAGGGAATCTCGGCATTTTATAAGAAATAAAAGGCCCCCATGAATAGGATTGATTGGACAAAAACAATCTTATCTACAATCAATTTTAGTAAAAAACCCATTAATGTGGAACTGATTTATAGAAATAAATGTATGAAAATATAAATGTTATATCTTATGTTTAACATGATGATTAAAATCCTGCCAATAGTTGGACTCTTACTTTTAATTCCATTGATAGCGATGCAATTAACAAATGAAGTAAACTGGTCTTTTTTTGATTTTATTATTATGGGTGCATTGCTCACAATCACTGGTCTATTGATTGGAATAGTAATTAAAAAGGACAAATATTATAAATATAGAGAGATATTTATATTTATTATAGTTATAATGTTTCTTCTTATTTGGGGAGAACTTGCAGTTGGATTGTTCGGAACACCATTTGCAGGAGATTGAATATTAAACCGACATCTTATAAACAAATAGCCCCCATAAGGAGGCTATTTGAGCCAGAGCTATTATATTAATAATCACCCATCAAATATATATGCTAGTAAAAATTATTAAACTCAAAACCATGAGAGTAAAAGATGGAATCATTTTATATAATTTATTTTTAACCTTCAAATGCGTAACCAAAGCACAAAACATAAGTACTGATATACCCGCAGATCCAATAAGTATAAGTTCATCAATACCACTTACAAGCATTGCGCTAAATGATAATTTAAGTATCCCAACGAAATCACGTAACCAACCAGGCAGACCGTATTCATTAAATTCTTTAATAATATGATCATAACGGACAACCCAAACAAAAAAAATGGAGACTGAGATAAATATTATCAAAATATTTATAGAAGTTTCAATATTCAATGGTTCATTCCTTTCTACAGTGTGGTGAGCACTTTTTCTTATTATTTATACAAACTCAAGTTTATAATTTAATAATATAATTATAAATTACCAATATAAAACGCTCATATCGCTTATTTTAAAATAATCTACTTGATAAAGCTTTAATAATTATAAAATTATGGAATCTAAATTTTTAAAATTATCACACAAAACTTCAAACAATTCACAGCCTAACCGGCACTATAAATGGCAGTACTCCTAACCGTTATCAAAGGATATGCTATCATATGAAAGCACAAGTATTATAAATGTGTAGATTTAGGGATTTCAGACAATCCTCTTCAATAATACAGAATTACTACAAGTGCGGAGGGGGAGGGATTCGAACCCCCGAAGAGTTTCCCCTTGCCGGTTTTCAAGACCGGTGCAATCAGCCAGGCTCTGCCACCCCTCCAAATCGATCTATATGTTAAAAAACGTTCCGCGAATTTATGAAGATTCACCAAAATGTTACTCTTAGAATTTGACTATTTTATCAAAGACATCTTCCGTGTTTTAATAAAACTTCCGGTCCGCAATTGGTAGAAATAAATACCAGTTGGTAAATGACTACCATCAAACGAAATGTTATGAATACCCGCAGATTTTATACCTTTATCCAATTGCATCACTTCTATTCCCAGTGTGTTATATAGCATCAGTGATATCTCTCCTGTCAATGGTAATTCGTACTGAATTTGTGTTGTCGGGTTGAACGGGTTGGGATAATTTTGCTTTAATTCATAATTTTCCGGAATTACCAACTCATCCCCAGTCGCCAGATTCCCGCCTGGAGATGGTTTTATAATATAAAGTCCTTCTTCAATCGAGCTCACAATTATTGTGCCACTATTAAAATAAGGATAGTTGCTCCATGAACCCACAAATGCAGCCCTATTTCCGGAAGGATAGGTGTCAAAATTGGCTACCTCCACAGGATTAGTTGGATCTTTTATAGATAAAATGCGGAGCCCAGCTGAATAATTTGATTGAAAAAGCAAGTCCCCTTTTACAAAATTATTATGATCAATAGTAGTCAGCCCGGAATCATAAACATTTATAACTCTGGGATTGTCCAAATCAGAAAGGTCGAAGATCAGCGTGGTTTGGGTGTCATCATTCCCGTAGTATTCATTTAGTTCGTCATTCACGAAGAAATACTTATGGTCCTCAGAAAGCCATCCCTGGTGTATATATCCGAAATCATTGTCCTCGAATTTTGAAATAATCTTTATATTTTCTTTATCTGTTACATCAGCGATACCCAAAGCTGTCTCATTGCAGGTAAGCGCAATCTCTTTTCCTTGGTAATCCTGATCCGGGCCTTTATAAATAACAAACTGACCATCGTGGACATATCCATCATTACCCCTTCCAGTTGTCTTATCACCTAAGCAACCAGCATAAGTTGGATTAGCAGGATCATTAATATCTATGATATGTGCGCCACATATATATTCATCTGAGGAGGCAGATCCAATCCCAACTGCATAAGCAAATCCTGTTTCTTCATTAATAGCAATGTTATGGACTGATCCAACCAAATCATAATGGTAGGTCATTGAGAATTCCGTGAATTCTGTAACACCTCTAAGTTGAGTAAGATCAAAAATCTGCACACCATGATTGCCTGCGTTATCAGCAACAACAAAGACGTGGTCCTTAAACACTTTCATATCGCGCCATGTGGAACTGGTTGTCGCCGTCGGTAAAAATCCAACAACAAATGGGATCAATGGATTTGACACATCCACAAAAGAAGTACCATTGGATAATCCTACAAGTGCGTATTCTTTACCACTCGTGGAATCTGTCCATCCCCAAATATCGTTCAATTCTGTCTTGGTGATTCCGCTCAGATCCTTCGGTGCTAAAAAAGCGAAAAAATCCAAACTATTGCATTGATAATCCCCAGCCAGACCATTGGTACAAGGTATCAATTCTCCCGTAATACTGGTAGAACGATTATGGCTGGATACAGTGTTTGAAGCAATCCAATTCCCATCTGATTCTTCTTCATAAATATATGCCTTTTCACCATAGGTCGCCCCGATAACAATTTTATCATCAGAAAGAATAACCGACCGACCAAATTTTCCTTCATTTGTTTGTTCTGGTGAAAAAATGGTCCGTATCAGCGAAAACTCATTTTCGGAGATGGAATATATGAATGCTCTTTCACCATTAAAATTCCCCACTACTATTTTGTTCTTATTTATTCCAATTGAGGCACCAAAATAAGACCCGACTTCATCCTCCGGATTGAAAATCGTATTTACTTTTTCCCATGAATCTTTTTCCAATTTATGAACTTCAACAAATCCCTTTTGATCATAACCCGGGGATCCAATAATTGCATAGTTCCCTGCCAATTCAACTGAAAACCCAAAACGCCCATTGCTTTGGTAATAGTAAGGAGAAAACACATGGCTTTCAGTCCATGAATGGGTAATTGTATCAAAATCATATTGAACGGCCACATTGCCATCGCGAGAGCCGATTAAAGCTTTTTTCTCATCAATTGAAATGGAATGCCCAAAATGACCATCTTCATTTATATAATGATAATTTAAAGGAGAACCGGTATGCCACTCCTCTCCATCTTTATACAAAGTGAATACTTTTCCCTCGCCATGATGCACATCACGATCACCTATTAATATTACATCTTTTCCAAGTGCAACTTCCGAACCAAAATCCATGGTCCATTCATCAGAATCGGGACTAATTGTCTTGATTAATGTCCATTTATCAATATTATTTTTTTTGTAAAGAAAAGCTCTGCCTTGAACGTTAGCACGATGGGGTGAACCAACAATCATTAAATCATTTTTTATATCAATGGCAAAACCAAAATCGAACCCAATCTCACCCTGGATCGGCGCCAATATCTCATCTTGAACTAAACTACCAATGGCATTAGGTGAATAAATATAGACAGAACCATTATTTAAAGATGACCCTGTTTGACCAACGTAAAATACGCCATTAGAAATAGCTACATCCCCCGCGACACCAAAACCCAGTGAATTGTGGTCACGATTCTTGCGTGAATCCGGATGAAGAAGGCTTTCAGCAAATAAAATAAATGGAATGAAAAAGATTAATTTTCGCATAAACTTCCCGCTAATTTGAAATTATACTAACATTACTACGATTTATTTATCATTTATCGCCGAGAAACTACTCACAATTTTATCCATAATGTTATCGTAAAGATCATTAACATAACCGTCTACTGGTATAGAATTAGAAGTGGCTGCAATCACAAGCGCCTTTGATGGAACTACGATGATAAACTGCCCAGCATAACCCAAAGCATTATAAATATTAACTCCGTTTTCTTTGGCAGTCCACCAGAGGTAGCCATACCCCCTACTTTGACTATCGTCAAATGGAATGAGCATTGTTGTGGATTTATTTATCCATGATGAGGAAATAATTTCCTGTCCTGCCGATTTTCCTTTTTGTAAAAAAAGTTGGCCGAACTTAAGCATATCCCTAATCCTTAAACTCAATCCGAATCCTCCATTAGATATACCATAAGCATCTTGATCCCAAGTGAAATCTGTGATTCCTAATTTAGGAAAAAGATGAGTGTCCGCAAAGGACTTGGCAGATTCCTGTGTGCTTGCAGTAAGAATATATGAAAGAACATGGGTCCCTGCTGAGGTATAATTCCAATAGGTACCTGATGGATATAACAATTTTTTATTCATAATGTATTGCAACGGATATGCAGCTAACATATAGGTAATATCATCAGGTATTCCTGACGACATTGTTAGCAACTCTGCAACAGTGATCTTACCTTTAAGCGAATCAGTTACGTTAGAATAATAAGAGGAAAGATTTTGAAACTCATCAGCCATCAGTCCTTTGTCTATCGCAATGCCCACTAAAGCAGATAAAACACTTTTGGTGATTGACCAAACATAATATTGAGTTGAAATGTCGCCAATGGCATATTCCTCTGTAACGAGACGACCCTTATAAACAACCGCAATAGTATAAAATCCGGTTAATGATTTTGCAATGGTAATACCTTCATCTAATTTTTCTGGATCAATCCCTTCTACGTTGGTCTTCCCTGTTTGCCATTCTTTAGTTAAGTCAAGATTTCTCCAATCAAGAATAGTCTCTTTTTCTTCCTGTTTTGTGTCCGTACATGAAGTAGATAAAAAGAATAATAGGAAGGCATTTATAATGAAAATGTATGTGGAGCGGTTTTTCATAGTAGTCAATATATACATAAAATTAAAAAGCCCCGACTCATGTCAAGGCATAAATTCTTGGAGCGGAGAGAGTGGGATTTGATTAAATATTTTCACTATCTTCTAATTAGAATATCAATGTATTGTTTTTATCTTGGAATTCTACAATAGCTTCATTCGCCAATTGGTCCGCTCTTTCGTTACCAGGATGCCCAGAGTGTCCCTTTACCCATAACCACTTAATACTATACTTTTGAACTAATTCATCTAATTCCTGCCACAAATCTTTGTTTTTTACTGACTTTTTTGCGGCAGTTTTCCATCCATTTTTTTTCCAATTATTAATCCATTGATTAATACCATTCTTTACATACATCGAATCTGTAGTGATTTCAATATGTGCATGTTCTTTTATTGATCTAAGGCCTTCTATTACAGCAACTAATTCCATCCTATTATTGGTCGTTTGCTGTTGAGTTCCTTTTAATTCATGTAGGGTTTTTGAATTTTTTATTAAAACGCCCCAGCCGCCTAAGCCTGGATTACCCTTGCATGCTCCATCGGAGAATAGTTCTATTATATTTCCATCAGCCACACCAAAATCTACCCATTATCCCACAAACAAAAAACCATGTGTGTACCCCAAAAGTGTGTCCCCTTTTTGGTAATATATGGATAAGTGTGATAATTTATGATAAACAAAAAGCCCCACTATTAAGTGAGGCTTTACGTACATAGAATATTCTAATTCAAATTATTCTTTAACTGGCCTGAGCTTTTTGTGTTCGACTATGATAACCTTAACGGTGTCGTCCCCAACGTTTTCCATTTGATGCTTGACTATTTTATTTCCATGGCCAACAAAACCATCAGGAACTTCCATTCCCTCTACGGTACCGTCTGGAAGTGTATTCTGCAATTTTCCACCCTTGATACCATAATAAGTAATAACACCATGTTCATGCATGTTGTCGCCTTGTCCCGGGGCAAAGGTCACATCTAAGACCTTAACGTCATCATTCTCAAAGATAGCCTCATAAACATCCGGAGATACTTCTTCAGGGAGAATGAGTGTTTCTTCTAACTCTGATGCTGATTGGGTATTTTTACGTTCAACAAGAATCATTTTGATGGCATTATCACCAATATTCTTTACCTGATGTCGTGCTTTTTCTGTGTTGTGCCCTATAAACCCAGTTGGAGGTTCTATCTCATTCACAGTCCCGTCTGGAAGAGTGACCTGTGCCTTTCCTCCTTGAATAATATATACTGTAGCAGGATAATGTTCGTGCATGTTGTCACTTTGGCCAGGTTCAAAAGTCACTTCTAATACCTTTACATCATCATTCTCCAATAATACTTTATAAACATCCGGTGATACTACTTCAGGATGTAATAGCTTTCCTTTTGATCCAGAGCATGAAACAATCAATAATAATAGAGAGGATATGATTAGTCTTGTCATTGGTTTACCTTTTATGAGTGATTTTTTACAAAATTAACGTCTCAATTATACCCACAAATCCTACAAATAAAAAACCCCGCTGATTATCGTTCGTGTATACCAAATTATACTAATAAACTATTATTTGAGCTTTTTTTGGGGAATACGCTATAGGTACACTATAGAAGTAATATAGTTACACTTTATGCAGGTATATAAAAGTGTCCTCTGGTTTATAGAGGAGCGGAGAGGGTGGGATTCGAACCCACGGTACGCTATTAACGCACACACGCTTTCCAAGCGTGCGCCTTAAGCCACTCGGCCACCTCTCCAGACATAATTAATAATTTTAATCTTACAAATATTAATTATTCAGATTTTTCTTCGGTGGACTCAGCTTCAGGTGTTTCTTCAGTTGCCTCTTCGATGGACGCTTCATCTACAACTGCTTCTTCAGTTACTTCTTCTACCTGTTTTTCAACTTTCTCACGATTTGAATCTTCTACTGATTCATCTTTTACAGTTTCTACTGTCGCTTCTTCCACAGCAGCTTCAGTTGCTGATTCAGCTAGTGTTTCTTCAGTTGCCTCTTCGATAGACGCTTCATCTACAACTGCTTCTTCAGTTTCAACAACAACTTCCGGTATTTCTTCTGCAACTTCAACTGCCGGCGACATTTCTATATCCGCTAAATTTGCTTCATCATCCATCCGTTTAAGGGTAGCTGCCAAACTTTCCCCCTTTTCCATAGCAATCATAGATTCATTAAATCGCCAGTATCCTTCTTTATTTGAAGCAACACTTTTAACATATTTAACGTGCACCATCTCTTTTCCGCCGTGTTTGACTACCTTTTCTGCAAAACTTTTCTGTTTCTTAGCCATAACTAAAATTCTCCTGTTCAAGTATCATATCAAAATAGCCGGCGAATATAAAGAGGAATTATCTTTTATCATCGAATAATCCGCACCATACCTACTCGGGACGCCACTCATATTCCATTACTTCACCATCCTGCCAGCTTCGAGGTTTTTTCTCACCTGTAACCACACGCATGTGCGTATTATCCAAAAATTCCATTAGACTAATTCTACTCTTCTTTGGATTATCCATTTCCAATATTAATACCCAAGGTTTTTTACTAAAATCAAATTTAAATTTTCCTTTTTCCTGATCACTGATTTTTGTTCCCAATGACAGACCCTGCATAAAATTACCCTTAATACCAGATTCGTCAGGTTCGAAGACCCAGATAACTTCAATTATTTGGCCTTTATAGTACCAATTCCCTGCCATACTCCTGATATATTCAATTCCTTCTACACTGACCGGCTCTGCCAGGTTTTTAGCGTAATCCTGCGCCTCTACGGAGAGTGAATAAATAACGCTGGAACTTAGTGTTTTATCCATGGGTAATTTGGCTTGAGGATGCAACCCCTCATTCAGATATTCATTATAAAGAGGTATTTTTTGCTGAGTAACTCTTGCCTTTAGTCCACCGGTACGGGTCCAAACCATTTTTCCATCCATTAAATCTTCACTAATTTCAATGGATATTTCTACACCCATTAAATTCGATTTTGATTGTGGATTATGAATTGTAATAACAGGACGGGTGATATCATATTTTACACTGTCAATCATATTGGATGTTGATGTATTCATTGCTAAATCAACACCCTCGAAAACAATATTATAAATAGATCCATCCTGCAATATGGGTGGATTCTTGGGTACTTTAGGCGATTCAAAAATAGTTTCAAGTTCATTCCCAGTTAAGTTAAACGTGACAGGTGAATTTAGATCCGGCTCACCACCCACACGCGTGTAAATAAATTGTCCCGTACTCAATACTTCTGAAATACCATAGGCCACATCAAGATGATTGACAGCCGTATTGGATTCGGGGTATTTTATTTCCAATGTTGGCGGAATATCATCATACACCACGCTCATAATAAATTTTTTCCCTGTATTCCCTGCTCTGTCCGATCCTTCAAGTGTAATGCGGTACATGGCATCCGTCACTAATTCTAAGTCCGGTAGCGTAGAATTATCATGGTCCCCTATGAAAAACAATTCAGGTGTAAGCTCAAAAGTATGGGGTGCAGCCGGATCTGCCTTACCACCCATATGTATCCAGGTATATTTCCCGCTGACCAGTTCTTCATTTACACTCCATTTTAAGATTTGTGAATTCACCCGGGAACTAGTGTTTGGAAACACCTGTGTAAACTTGGGTTTGGTTTTATCATAAGTCACATAATTAGCCAATGATATTTTTGCTTCGTTCCCCGACCGATCAATTGCTGTTATAGAAAGGTTATATACAGTACCATCAGACAATTCTGATTGGTTTGCCAATTTTGCTTGTGTAAATATACCGGGCTTTAATTCGTCGCCGGCTAAATCAATAGAAATGGTTTCGGCACCATCTATTGATGTCCAAATCAAATTGGCCATGAGGAGCGGTTCATTCAACTCATACTTCACTTCATTCACATTGGTAAATCCGTTTTCTATTGGAAATAACATCGAAATTTCTGGCGGTTCGTTATCATAGAATAAGGTACCCAACGCATAAGTTGAAGTATTTCCTGCCCGATCTGTCCCCGTATAGACTACTCGATACCTTGCGCTACTGATTAAGGATGGCGGTGGATCAAATTTCACTTCTGGATAATCTCCATCCTGTAGCTGATCGCCTATCATTTTTGATTCATGTGATCCTGCAGGATCTGGGTTTCCATCCACCCAAATCCATTCAATCTTAGCTTCTGATAGCACCTCATTTGTTCTTAAACCAAGAATGGTCTCGTTTATATAAGAATCTGGGGCCGGAGAAGTGACAGAAATATCAGGCGGAATATCATCAAAAGTCACGCCGGCTATTTCGAGTGATTTTCCCATATTACCTGCCATGTCTTGACCTTCAATATGAATATTATATGTGGCGTTACTGATCAAATTTGCATGTGTATTAATAAGGAAATCTGATTTATTTCCAGGAAATAATTGATCCTTAGAAAGTGCAATCTCATGTGGACTCATTGGATCATTTGCTCCACCCCTCCTTTCCAGAATTATTTTACCAGATACCAATGTTTCATTTAATTCATAGCCTAACATGACTTGATTATAAAATCCGTTCGCAGTTGGCTCATTTATCACTATTACTGGTGGTGAAGTATCAAAGGTGATGTTCTCTACAGAAACAGCTATAGCCACGTTTCCTGCTAAATCTTCTCCGGAAAATTGAATGGAATAAATACTGCCATCTTTAAGTTGAACATCATTATTGAATGATTCCTCATAATGATCTCCCTGTTTCAATCGGTTCCCGGTCAGATCGATCTCATAGGGACTTTTGGGATCTTCTCCACCGCCTGTTCGGGTGAAGATCATTTTTCCATTACCCATTTCTTCTGAGGTAGAATAACTCACTCTAGGACTATTGACATGGGATCCTGATACTGGTATAGATAAAGATAGGTCAGGTGGTAGTATATCAAAAAAGACATCACTTATTGGCGTGATTTTAGCTGGGTTTCCCGCTTTATCAACCGCTTCGATTGATACGCTATAACGACCTCCATCAGCTAATTGTGATGTGATTCCTAAGTCAAAATCAGAATGGACTCCATCCGTTAATTCCCTACCGGTCAGTGAAATCTTGTGAGGAGATGTTATATCGATCGTTCCGCTGGTTTGCTCAAAAATAACCGTTGCGCTCTCAAGAACTTCGTTGGACATATAAGAAATAATAGTGGTTTTAATTTGCTCAGAGTCAATCGGTCGGCTGATGGACATTACAGGTGGTTCATTATCAAAGTTCACGTTCGAGATATTGATTGGAATTGCCTCATTCCCGGAAGGATCTGAACCCGTGAATGTAATATCATAGATGGCCCCATTGACCAAAATAGGTCCATTTGCTAATTGTTTTTTGATAAAATCACCCATTTTCAATTCAGTGCCGGTAAGTTCAATATTTTGAGGTGAACGTGGATCGGCGGTACCTCCGATTTGTGTAAATATAATACTACCATTTAATAAAGATTCACTTAATGTATAACTTAATGTATTGTATCTTATATTATCATTATTATTTATGTTATCAATACTAATCAATGGCGGAGTAGCATCATATGATATTTGATTAATTTTTATGGGTTTAGAAGTATTTCCCGCTCTGTCATTAGCAAATAAGAAGGCTAATGAATACGTTGTACCGTCAACCCATTCTATACCGGATATTGCATTATCCCCAGCTATCCTATCGTTATCAGTTAATGTGATACTATGTGGAGAATTTTTATCAGCCTTTCCGGATACACGAGTTAAAATAATCTTTCCACTAATCAGATTTTCAGAAAGATTATAAAGAATTGATGGTTTATTGATATAAGATTCACTCAAAGGTGAGATTATGCTAACCACCGGTGCTTCATTGTCAAAATTTATATTTTTAATCACAGTTTCAGGAACAAAATTTCCTGCAGCATCCTGTCCTTCAAACCGGATATTGTAGATGGACCCATTGGATAATTGAATAAATGAAGAAGGTAGCTTACCCCCTCGTATTCCCTGCTCTTTTTTACTTCCTGCAAGTGTAATCATATGCGTTGTCTTGGGATCATTTGTACCACCCGCATAATCAAAATAAATTTTACCATTAACTAGGTCTTCAGTGAGGGTATAAGCAATATCTGCTTCTCGAATAAAATCGTCGTCAATAGGTTTTATATCTACAAATTTTGGCGGTGTCGTATCATAGAGAACTAAATCGACAGCCATGGGTAGTGATTTATTTCCTGCATAATCCGTACCTTCGATGACAATCTTATAGGAAACCCCATCAACCAACTCAGGTGGTGACTTAAATATAAAGTCTTGGTACAATCCATATTCCAACTGATCAGCTGGAATAGGTCGTATATGAGGCGATTCAGGATCATTCCCTTCAACAGACTCCCATCGAATGGTTCCCATTTCAATTCTTTCGCTTATATTGAAAGACAGTTTTGTATGATTCACAGGTCCATTTGATATCGGAGATTGAATAACCAATTCTGGTGGTGTTATATCAAAAAGGACATTTTCTATTGTATCGGATGTGGCAATATTATTTGCTCGGTCTGTTCCATTTATCAAAATCCGATATCGTACACCTTCCGTGGGTTTTATACCATAATTCTTTAAAGTATTCTTACCTTTTGATATTTCTTCTAAACGAAGATCGAACGACTGTGTTTCTCCGGAAATGTCAATCCAAATCATTTGACCGGCGATTAAGGGTTCATTACTAGTGTAGATAACATCGACAAGATTAACAAAACTGTCAGATTTTGGTAGAACTGTGATCAAGTCTGGAGGTGATATATCGTAAGTGACCCGATCTACAGTTAGCGCCTCGGACACATTCCCTGCATAATCTGTCCCAATAATTGATATGGAATAATTCATTCCATCACGTAGTTTAACCTTGTTCATGAGTTCTGACGGAATTCTTTGACCTGATTGTAGTTCAACATCAATTAATTCTGATTCTAGAGTTAAATCAGCTCCAGAATGCCTAAATGAGACTAGGCCTGAGGCAATGTTTTCTGATAAAGTCCACCCGATATTCACAAGATTAATAAAAGCGCCGGATTCAGGGGAAAATACGGTGAATTCTGGCGGCGTTAGATCGATCTTAATATCAGTCAGCTCAGCCGGAGTGGCCACATTCCCTGCGCGATCTTTACCATTTAATGAGATTGTATATGAAAAATCATCTTTTAATTCAGGTACCACCAAATCATCGGAGTTGTAAGATCCTACCGGTAATACTTTTTGTTGACTGAAATTAACAGGGTGAGATTCTCTAAGAATACCTTTCCCCGTCCAATCAATGTTAAAATCATAAATATCCTCAGACACATCAAAATTCAATTTTGTTTCTGTAGTAAAAATATTTGATTCTGGATATGTGAATACGATAGTTGGTGGTGTAACGTCATATTCAATGTTATCCACGCTGAGAGTGTCGCTTTGGTTACCCGCCGGATCAAATGCAACATAAAGCAAAGAATATTCTGCCCCATCAACCAAGTCTGGCGGATTTGTTAGATCTATTGGACCAATTTCAGCACCAAAAAGTTCTTTATTAATTAGATTAATAATATGTGGCGACCCGGAATCTTCAACACCACTTGTCTGACGCCATATCATCTGGGCAGATGCCAATAGTTCACTATTGGAATAATGAACCTGTTTATGGTTGACGGCATTCCCATTAGACGGACTGATTATGGTCAATTCCGGTGGCGTGAAATCATATTGAAGTCCCGGTAAAAAGGCCCGTTTTGTTTTATTTCCAGCGCGATCCGTACCGCTGATTGTCATGGTGTATAGTGCATTTTCTACCACGGTGGGATTATTGGATAATTCAATTTCTATATGTTCACCCGCCGCCCGTTCTTCTTTTGTCAAAATTGCAGTATAAGGTGCCAATGTATCTTTTATACCACCGAGCCAAATCCATTTGAATTTTCCTTCTTGCAGTTCTTCAGATAATGTGTAAGTCACAGCGCTGGTTCGTGAAATAGATCGCGGCAATGGATAAAGAATTGTAATCTCTGGTTGGGTAATATCATATAGAACATTTTCAACAAGGATATGATTCGACTCATTTCCCGCCGGATCAAATCCAAAATATGAAATATTATAAATTCCCCCATCTACCAGCGGAGGTACGTTTGCAATTTCGCCGAGCGCAAATTCAGCGACATTCAATTCGTCACCACTCAGTGCCATGGCATGAATATTGCCAGGATCCTCTGTACCGTTGATCCAAGTCCAAGTGATTATACCCGAATCCAGGAGTTCACTATTAGAATAATGAACATTTTTATGATTCACCGCAGTCCCATCTTTTGGACTAATCCAAGTCAATTCTGGCGGAGTAAAATCATATTCCAAACCGGTAACAAATGCACGTTTAGTTTTATTCCCTGCGCGATCACTACCTGAAAATGACATGGTGTAAAGGGCGTTCTCAACCACCGTTGGATTATTCACTAATTCAATTTGGCTATGTTCCCCTCCACTTCTTTCTTCCGGAGTCAAAATTGCTGTATAGGGTGCCAGTGTATCTTCCACTCCACCCAACCAAATCCATTTAAATTGTCCTTCAAATAAATCTTCCGATAATGAATATGTCATGGTGGTTGTATTTGAAATGGACTTGGGTAATGGATATTCAATGACCATTTCCGGTTGTGTGTAATCATAAAGTAAATCAGAAACAATGACAGTATCCGCTGAATTACCAGCACGGTCAGCGCCTGTGAAGAAAATTGAATAAACCCCTCCATCAATGAGCTGGGGCATATTGGACAAAACGATACTATCATGTAGACCTGATTCCATTTCTACATTCGACAAAGTTACTAAATGAGGAGAATCCGAATCTTTTATTCCCATCCTCCATTCCCAAATGATGGTCCCCTTATCTAAATTTTCAGAAATTTCATACGAAACGGCTTGATGGTTCAAAGCGGATCCTGAATCAGGAGAAGTATGCGTAAATACTGGCGGTGTAATATCGTATAAAACATTGGTAATGGTGACAGGATCGCTTTCATTTCCCGCCAAATCCTGACCCGTGAATAAAATTGTATAAATAGACCCATCCGTCAAAACGGGTTCATTCTCTAATTGAATATGAATTTTCTCCTTTGATGATAATTCATTATCCACAATCGTAACTGTATGTGGGGAGAGGGAATCTCCTGTCCCGTCCATTTCTGTCCACAAAAAATTCCCAGCTAAAAGTGTCTCACTGACTGCATAACTCACAGATGGTTCTTTGATAGCCGCATCATTAAATGGATAGATCATGGTTAGCACAGGAGGTGTAATATCAAAATGGATCGAATCAATTGAAATTGTATCAGAAACATTCCCTGCCAAATCTGAACCAACAATTGAATATGCATATATACTACCGTCATTTAGTTGAAAATAGACGGATAAATCATTTTCAGTATTTAATTGAACTGTATCTGTAAACGTATGCGAATGGGGTGCCTTTTCGTCAAGTGCTCCTCCCTGCCATACCGCCATAACCGACCAAGTTTGAATGGGTTCATTTGTATTCATAGAGAATGCTTGATGGTTTACCCACGCACCAGATGATGGGCTGGTAATGGCTAAAACCGGCGGTGTAATATCATAAATCACACCCTCTCGAATCCCTGGTTTTGAGAAATTTCCTGCACGATCAAATGCATAGATTTCCGGGTCGTACATTACCCCATCCACAAGATCCGTTTGATTAACCGGTTTAAAGCGATCCGTATGGATAATCTCATCGTGAATTAGGATTACGGTATCAGCGGAAATATGATTAAAATTTGAATCAGGTGCCCAAACGATAAATGCCGAATCAATGGGTTCGGTTGATGTAAACGACAATGAAACATCCTTGAGATATTTATCCATTTCTAATACCATGATAGGAGGGCTTATATCGTAAGTCACATGATAGATCGTGCGTTTGGTTGCCATGTACCCTTTTACCCCATTTCCATCAAAATGGACGTCATATACCGCGCTGTCTCGCAACACACTATCATCTTCAAGCATGATAGTATAATCACCTTTGAGGATTTCGGAGAGGTCAACCCGACTACTATCTGTTTCTCCCGGAACCACCCAATTGATATATCCCCATTTCAAGTCACCATCCAAATTATAGGCCACAGTACTGTGGTTTTGTACACTGGAATCCGGCGGTCCCGTAAACCATAATACGGCTTCCGTTCCATCGGGGCTCAGTTTTACGTCCATGATAAGTACACCGTTTGAGTCATATTCAAACATGTGGGTGATATTGAGGTCGTCATAGAATTTATAAAGAAATTTATGCATGGATTTATTGTCCGGCCGTCGGAACCATTCCTCTTGCGTTACCCTTCCCAGGGAATCATAATCCAATTCCTTCCCTCCATATTCAAAGGCATCCACATCATAGAAACGGTAGTTATCCGGTTTATCCATTTCGTTAAGATCCGATGTGGTAAAACGATCATCCCACCTTTTAACCGAATCCACACCAAATACCCATTCGATATAAGAAATGGATTGGGACTCTCGCCCAAAAACAGTCTGATAGAAAATATGGCCGGATTCGTCCACTAAATCTTTTTGTCTCATGACTGTGTTGGAATCAATGTAAGTATACTGTTCCTGGGATAAGACATCACCGATGCGGTTGATATGTGATTTGATTATCAGGCGGTCTAATTGGTCATATTCTGCCCGAACATGATTTTTATTTATGATTTCTGATTTGGGCACATTTTGACCTGTGAGGAAATCATGATCAGTGAAAAAGTATTTAACCTGCCTCTCTCCAGCACTGAGAAAGAGTAAAATGAAGGTCAGGAGTATGAGTTTCGCAGTTTTCACAAGCCTCTAATTTAGGAGGGAAATTCCCCTATGGAAATGGGGGAATTTTAAAAACTCACCCTATTTTAATTTTTTTAAAATTAAATTGTGATATATACTGTCCCTCTCTTTCAAAGAGAAGGATTGAGGATGCGTTTTAAATTACTCCCCATTTTCTTCCGATTGGCGTTTTTGTCGTAACTGATCTTTCGCCAATTCCCGCATATCTGCCACTTCATCAGATTCATCCATTATTTCAACCCCAAGAAGCGTTTCGATACAATCTTCCATCGTTACAATACCGGTGGTACCACCGAACTCGTCCTTCACGATAAAAATATGGGATCGCGTTTTTGTAAATTTATTCAAAACGGATTCTACTGTTTGTTTCTCAAAAACCGTATCAACAGGATCTAGTATATCAACCATAGTTTTATCAAAATTATCATCAGCCATAGCTTCTAAAAGTGTATCTTTATAAACAATACCAATAATATTATCAATATTCTCTTTATAAATGGGAATTCGTGAAAAATTAAGATCTTCATGCTCATCCATTACTTTACCAACAATGTCATTACCCCGGAGTGCAAAAATAACCGATCGGGGTGTTAAAATATCTTTAATGGGTATTTTTTTCAGTTTAAATAAATTCTCAATGATATCCGATTCATGTTCATCGATAGATCCTTCATCTTCACCCATTTCTGCCATGGCAGTAATTTCTTCTCTACTGACTTTTTTCATTTCATCTTCATCTGGAGTCAATTGGGTTGACAAAGCCTCACTCAACCATACAAATGGAAATGTAAAGATCATGAGTACCCGAATGATATATGCCGAGGGACTGGCCAATCGTTTCCAATAGGTTGCCCCAATGGTTTTGGGAATTATTTCTGAAAAAACAAGAATACAAAAAGTCAGAATTCCAGATACCATGGCAACAGATCCTGACCCAAATACATGCATGGCTTGAGCGCCAACGCCAGTGGCACCCACTGTATTGGCAATCGTGTTTAAAGTAAGGATCGCGGCCAAGGGGCGATTAATATCATCCTTGAGATATTGAAGCAATTTTCCGCTACGGTGATTTGTCTTAACGAGGATACCGATATGGGAATGGGTAACAGATAACATAACTGATTCCAAAGCGGAACAGAGGAAGGATACGCCTAAGGCGAGGAAGAAATAACCTAGTAATGTGGACATTTTCTATGTCAAACTTACGCAATTTTGAATGGTGTAGACCTTCCTTTTTCCTGACGATTTACAGAAATCCACATGGGTAGTTAAATCAATCCCATCATGGCAAAACCCACCAATTCAAAGGTGAATACGGCCAGAAAAAAGTGCAACTCCAATCTGTTGAGAAGGACTAAGATAATTTTTACCAATAAAAGGGAGTGCGAGCCAAATGGCCAAACAGAAGCCCATATAGACCATATGCAAAGTGCCAAAGGTGGGAAAATCAGTGGGGGACATAGATGGTAAAGTGCTTCAGTGTTTTATAAGGTGACTTTTTGGAATGCCTTGGCCAAATATACAGCCTTCCCTTCTTGAAACGCATTGTAGATCTTAGAATCTTTTACACCTGCGAAATCACGAAAAGCGGTTTGAAAAACTTTGGGTACATTATCAACAATCATGGATATTTTTCGTTCATGAATATCATCCAAAGCCTGGATCACTTCTTTCGTAATGGTTTCATTATGAATTAAGTTAAGTTCAGCCAAATTAAATGCTGATTCGATTTCGGCTAACATTTCTTTGCTCCGTAAATCCACCCAACTGAAATAACCACCAGGCTTTAATACACGAGACACCTCTTTTACAAATTGGGCCATATTCCCATAGCAATGGGACGACTCAACATTAATCACCACATCAAACGTATGATCATCAAATAGCAGGGATTCTGCGTCTCCTTGGACAAACTCAAGATTCGGTACATCTTTATGAAGTCTGCGTGATAATTCAATGGCAGATTGAGAATAATCTAACCCTGCCATTTCTGATGGATGATGATATCTCGTTACAAAGGATGCGCCTCCTCCCCGGCCAGACCCTACCTCCAGCACCTTTAAACCATTAATAGGGATTTGCGACGCGGCATAATCATAAAGTTGAATGAATAGTCTATTGGCTTCATCTTGGGGCAATAATTCAAGGGTTAACTCCCCATTCCGCGGCGTAAATCCATAATTCATGAAGGACCAATCGGTTTCCCGTCCACGATGGGCCAATCGTTGGTACCACCACTTCCATGCAGCCCTTTTGAAATCAGGCGAAAAGTTTAGCAGTGAGACAAATAATTTTGCGAGCATTCTTTTTGAAGTTACCCCTTCAAATATATATCATTAAACCAAGAAGAAATGCCGCCCCTAATCTCAAAAGAGAGGGGAATATTGGCAGACAATTGTTTTTGGTAATTCATTTATTTTGTAGTGAGTTGACCAAAGTGTTGAGTTTAATCACTGGGTCAAACGATAAATTAAAATGGCTGCTCGCGTAGTTGTTTTCGGGAATGATAGTAAATCAAGTCCTTCATTCTCAGAATGGCCTCCAAACCCATCGGGGCCCATGCCCGCTAAGGATGCATCCACATGAGGCGCCACAAAAGAAATATCTGCCGCGCCGCGCTTACTGGGATCAAGCGCTTCCAGCTTCCCATAACCCAAGGCAAGATTTACTGCTTCCATTTGATCCAATAAAGCATAGTTTGCCTTTGTCGGTTCCATGGGCGGATAACTGGTTTTGAATTTGATATCCGCCGTGGTACCGGGCAAATTTCGAGTAGCGATTTCTTTCATATTTTTCATAGCATTTTCAAATTGGGGAATTGAAATAGTTCGAATTCCCCCATGAACTGTGACCGATTGAGCCACCACATTGGTTTTGCCAAATGTGGTACCTTTCGAATTCACCGGATCGTAAGTCACATCGGTGCCGCCGACCATCGTACCGGGATTAAATGTGAGATATTCCTCCGGCGCTAATTCTTCCCGGAATGCATTCAAAATCCGTGATGCTTCAAAGATGGCACCATAACCCAACTGGTCTTTAAATATTTGAGATGAATGACCTTGAATCCCTGTCGTGGTTAAAACCCAGGACGATGAACTCCGTCGGGCTATGGTACCTGTGTTCATGCCCACGGTACCTTCAAAACCCAAGCCAATGTTGGCCCACTTCCCTGCTTCCACCAATTCTTTTCGGACAATAGAAACGGGACCGCCGGTTTTTTCTTCGTCGCCGGTAAACGCCAATGTGAGATTCAAATCGTGCAAGACACCAATTTTATCCAGTGCTTTCATGATATAGATCATGGATACATCGCCCGCTTTCATATCCGAAACACCGGGACCGTATGCCGTATCGCCTTTTCGAGTATATTTTTGGAATGGGTGATTCGGTTCAAACACTGTGTCCAAATGGCCAATGAGGAGTATATTTTGTCCTTTTCCACCGCGCATTTCTGCAAATAAATGTCCGGACCGCTTGATTTCTTTAGGGTAAGTGACCCAATAGGTTTTAAATCCCAGTTTATCCAATTCAGCCTGAAAGATTTTCCCGACTTTTTTATTCCCTTTGAAGTTGATTGTACCGCTATTGATGTTAACCACTTTTTCTACTAGATCAATGGCTTCATTGGTATGATTGTCGATATAGGAACGTATTTGCTTTTCTTCCTTTGATAAGAATTGGGCAAACCCAATGGTAATTGTCAGTAAAATTGTTATTAGTTGTTTCATGTTGTTTCCTTTTCTAATTCACCCAAAATATTTATTTTTTCTCCCCCCTTTTAATTTCTTCTCTCACCGCCTCAGCAATCGCCACCGCATTTGGCGTATCACTATGAATACAAATCGTTTGCGCATTCATTTCTATGACCTTTCCTTCGAAAGAAACTACTGTGCCTTCCATCATATTTTTCGCCTGAAATGCAGCTTTATTCGGATCAGTGATCAATGCATCATCATATTTTCTATCTCGCAGGGTGCCATCCAATTCATAAGAACGATCTGCAAATGCTTCCCCCATAGTATCCAACCCCAATTCTTTAAAGACGGTTAGCATCTTTGATCCGGCCAACCCCATGACTTTCAACGATGGATCTACTTGTATAATGGCTTTCGCAATGGTTTGAGCAACGCATTCATCATTGACGGCTCGGTTGTAAAGTGCGCCGTGGGGTTTTACATGGGTGAGTTCCACACTGTTTTCGACACCAATATCCACAAGCAATTGAATTTGATCCCGCACAGAGTGAAACAATTCGTTTTGATCCATATCCATATCTATGCGGCCAAAATTTTCTTTATCGGGATAACTGGGATGGGCGCCTACGTTAACATTCTTCTCCTTCGCCAAGGCCACCATAGCTGCCATCATAGTCTCATCGCCTGCATGACCGCCGCAAGCCACATTAATGGATGTGATATAATCCATAAGTTTTTCATAAGTACCGTTATTTAATAGGCCGTTGATTTCTCCCATATCTGAATTAATGTCCATCATTTTTTATTTCTACCCATTTGGACAATAATAAATGCCAAAGCAAAAGGTACCAACCGTTCCAAAGGATTGCCTTCTGGTTTCATATCAGAATAATAGAAAAATAATGTCCCGAAAAATCCCACCGCCATAGCCGTAATTGCATGGATCTTTGGCACGCCGCCCTGCATTCTGCCGATGAGCAACGGGCCAAATGCAGCGCCCATCGCAGAAAAAGCAAACAGCACCCGACTGTAAATACTTTTATCAACAAAAATGGCCATAACAACAGCAATGACACAAATAATCGCCACGACAATCCGCGTTTGATTTAAACTTAATTCTTCACCACTGCTTTTTAAATCGTGACTCACACTGGATGCAGCCACCAACAATTGACTGTCTGCTGTGGACATGATGGCCGATAAAACTGCCGCCAGGATGATGCCTGCCACGACAGGGGGCAATAATTGATTTCCCATCACGATGAGGATTTGTTCATGACCCTCAATGTCCATGAGAATTCGCCCAGCCCAACCGAGAAAGATCATTCCTGGATATATGATGAGTGCCCAGCCAATAGCAATCATGCGACCTTGCCGAACTTTCTTTCCTGGTTCAATAGCCATAAATCGATTCACAACATGGGGCTGCCCTGGATATCCGATACCAATACCTAACGTCCCTAAAATAAATCCCAATCCAACAATACCACCCATCCCAGAAGGCGAACTGAAAATGGATTGATTTGAAAAGCTTGCAAAAATATTCCCTAACCCTACTTGAGATACGGCTACAATGGGTAAAACTATGGCAGATAAAGCCATCATAACCCCCTGGAGCGTATCACTAACACTTACAGCCCAAAATCCGCCCAGAAGGGTATAAATGAGAATGATCCCCGCACCAAGTAGAATACTGATATTTTTATCCATACCAAAAGTGGATTGAAAAGACTGTCCTGCCGCGTCAAATTGGGAGGCAATGTAAAAAACAAAACAAAAGAGGATAATGACCGATGCGAGCCATCGCAATTCTTTTATGGATAAACCATTGTCGTCTGTAGCCAAAACGTCCGTTAATGTGATGGCACCTACTTTTTCCCCGTGGACACTCAATTTCGGTGCGATATAAAACCAATTAATCATAAATCCTGATAAGGTGGCGGGGAATAACCAAATCGCCGGCAATCCCCATAAATAGGCCGCACCGCTCACGCCCAATAGCGTCCATGCCGAAGATGATGTTGCAGATGCGCTCAAGGCGGCTACCCATGGACCGAGTTTTCGTCCCCCAAGAAAATAATCGGATGTGGATTTTGTACGCTTATTGGCCCACAATCCGATCAAGATGAGAACAATTTTATAAAAGATGAGCGTTACAAGTATGGCCGTAGTATTAGTCATGGTTTTTTAATGATTGAATAAATGATTCCTGAGCAAGTCGTAAGCGTTCACCCTCATCAATAGAAACCAATTGAAATGTGAATGAATCACCCGGTTTCAGCTGACCGACTTTACACAAGTCGGCCGTAATAACATTAGCAATTTTTGGGTAGCCGCCCGTGGTTTGGTGTTCCACAAATGAAATAATGGGATCTCCGCCACCGGGGACTTGAATCGCTCCCAAAGGAATGCCTTCCGTTAATATTTCATTTTCTTTAATAGATTTGATCGAATTACCTTTTAACCGGACACCCATTCGGCTGGATTTTTCTGAAACAGTATAGGATTGTGATATAAAAGAGTTCCAGGCATTTTTCTCATAATCATTATACTGTAACCCTTTACTAATTAGTAGGATAGATGTATTTATTTCATGTAACTTTTTAATCACTATTGGTTGAGAAACTTCCTTCATAGATCCGATTTTAAGTTCATCTCCCTTTTCGATTGATCTACCCTTAAAGCCCCCTAATCCGGACATAATGTGTGTAGTGACTCCGGAAAGATATTTTGGTATATCAAAACCACCGCGAACGCATAGGTAACAACGTGCACCTTTCTTCGTCACACCAATAAGTAAAATTTGACCTTTACGAATATATGTTCCCTGTTGAAATGAAAATGGTTCCCCATCAAGACTCGCGTGAAATTCACTACCGGATAAGGCAATAAAAGCATCTTTATTAAATTGATATTCACCCCCGGTTAATGTCATTTCTAAGCCACTGCAATTTTCGGGGTTTCCCACAAGTAAGTTCCCAATTCTTAAGGAAACCGCGTCGGCCGCACCGGAAGCAGAAATACCATAATGAGCAAATCCATTTCGACCTAAATCCTGTACGGTGGACTGCAGCCCGCCCTTAAGAACGGAAATACTCATTGATTTATTGCCAATATATTAAACTCAGACTCATTGATCGGTCGAAATCGTACTTTATCCCCCATTTTTACGGTGCTTTTCATAGGGTTATCAGCATTAAATATAGACAGGGGTGTTTGACCTATAATATTCCAACCTCCAGGAGAGGACTTTGGGTAAATACCAGTCTGATTCCCCGCAATCCCAATAGACCCTGCAGGAACAGAACTCCGAGGTGTTTCAAGGCGGACGGTGGAAATGGAAGCATCCATTCCACCCAAATATGGAAAGCCAATAGAGAAACCGATAAAATGGACTAGGTAATCTGACTTAGAATGGCGACGAATAACTTCAGCCGTACTCAACCCCGTTTTTTCACACACTCGGCTCATGTCAGGGCCCTCCATGCCATTGTACAACACAGGAATTTCAACATTCCTGCTCTTTAAGGTTCCTCTATCTTTAACCATTGACATTGACGCCATCAGTTGCTCAATCACTTGTTTAATCGATGCATCATTTGCAATCGTCACCATAACTGAATTATAGGCTGGGTGAATATTCAAAATTTCTGAGGAATAATTATCCAAAAGATAACGGGTAAAAGAAAAAACCTGCTTATGCAGGTTTTTTGATATCGTTTCACCAAATTGTACGATGATTGTACGATCAGAGGCGGGAATGAATTTGGGATATGAGATATCTTAATCCTTATTTGGGTTAAGAATCTCTCTCAATTCCAAGTGCTGTTCAATTTCTTTTTTGTTCCGCCAGACCGGCCGCATTTTCTTTTCTGAATAAAATTTTAATTGATCCGTTCGATGTTTTGATCCTTTCTGGCTCGCATTCCCATAACTCAACAGAGCCATGGCTTTCGGCTTATCTCCAAACTCAATAACCGCTTGATACGAATCTCCTCCTACAGCCATAAATCGATCGTCCTTAACAGGTGCAAAATTTGTCACTCGAAATAATCCATAAGGATCTCCCGGGCCCCCATTGGCAGGCAGATCAATATCATCTCGAATCAGCCGATACACTTCTCCCCATGGCACATCCAAATGTCCATATGTTTTTATTACAGATTCTGCTGCAGATTTTAATGGGCTTAGGTAATCCACGCTTGGATGAAGTCCAAAAGGCGTATCCATCGCTTTTTCTTCTTCCCAACCACCTTCAAAGAGTTCACTATTGTTCACAAAAAACTTAACGGAATCGACCCATGCTTTGAATAATACCGCCCCCTGACTATTCCCATTCGTCTGGCGATCCCAGCTTGATAACACTTGACTGGCTTCAATGATTATTTTATCGTTGGAATTTCCAGTCAATGCTAATAAATCATCAAGGACACGGTCTGCTAGTTCCATTCTCGTATCCATTTTATAATCTATTAATTCGGCAAATGTAATAGACCCATCCTCAAAGGCCATCCTTGCCGATCGCTGGGCACGGAAATGCATAAAGTTTTGTGACATATAATCAGGATAATTCTTCCGGATAATGGCCCGGGGGAAGGTAGTGGTCCAAGGCGGATCATTGGCGTTTTGTAGCCATCCGCTTTCGGGGTCGATAGATTTTGGCAATTCATCATAAGAATGAGTTTCATTCCAGATCGTTTCAGGCGAATCTCCGGGGACGACACCTAACCAATTCCAATCACCCGCGGGACGAATGGGAGTACGACCCCCAAATACGTGCATGATGTGTCCATCCTTATCCGCATACATAATCGTGAAAAAAGGATTCTGCAATGGGCGTATTGCATCCTGGAATGATTTAAGTGTTTTCGCCCTCGCCATATCAAAATATTGCCTAAAAACATGGGGCTGATTTAATCCAACCACCCTTAAAGCATAAGCTTTTCCATCTTTTTCACTGACCACGGGTCCATGAACAGATTCACGGATAAGAAATTCACTGGCTAACATATTCTCCTCAACATTTCTCACCTTAATTTCAACTGATCTTTCTTCAAATTGAAGAACTTCCTCGCCCCATTGATAACCATCACCCTTCAGGGTTAGTTCATACAGGTCCTGCCCATCATGAACATTATTGGTATGGGACCATCCCATATAATCGTTAAAAGCGATTCCCAAAAATGGCATCCCCACCAAACCAGCCCCATAGGCATTCAAATCATTGGAGATTGTATGGGCTTCAAACCAAGTGAACATATCAAACCAGGGTAAATGGGGATTGGCAATCAGCATGGCATTGCCCGATTCAGATCTTGAAGGTCCAATGGCCCATGTATTGGATCCTCCACCCTTTATCATGGAGGCAGGATTAAAAGTTGCCGCACCGGGATTTGTAACAAAATGGAACAGGATAACTCTTTGAAAATGAGAGAAACAATCCTCTGGTCTTACAGGAAGTATTAATTCGTTTAACTCATCAATTTCATCCGGATTTTCCTTGGCGTAATCATTAATACCATCCGTAAATGCTGTCATCATTTCCTTTATGTCAGGATCCTGCTTTTTCCACCAATCACGGGATCTTTGCATTACGTTATGGATATGAACCCATTGATCAGATTCCAAGTGTTTTTCACCAAAATATTCTGCCCCTTGCCCTCTGGCTTGCGCATACAATTTAAGCAGTAGATTTCCATGATTGCGCATTTGGGACCAGCCATAAGCATAAAATAAGTCATTATAATTATCGGCATAAATATGTGGGACACCATAAGTATCCCACAATATTTCAGGGTTACTTTCAGGTGATTTACTGCAACCGATTAATAATATACAGCTTAGGATGGTTAAAGGTTTAATCTTCATCAAGATTCTTCTTGGAAATTCAATGGGTGTGTATTCTTATTAAAATGTAGATATTATGGAATGGGTGTCACTGAATGAATCGGTACGGTCCAAGTCCTCGCTTTATCATCTTTGAGACAATAACGGGTGGGGAAATGGACGATACTATCAAGAATAACCTCCACTCCTTCTGACAAAATGCCCTGAACCTCTTGATGATCTTTTATCATTTTAAATTTTGTCCCTACGCTCACTCCGCCATGTTCATCTGACACTGTATGAAAATTTTTGGTAGCCATTATTTCCCTTTTTTAACCGGGTCAATTTAAATTTTATCATATAATTGATACAATCCCGGGATAAATTATTTTATTATATTCTGCTGGGAATTTAATGGCAAAAGACCAACATACGATATACGGAATTAATGGCTGTGCAGCTGTATTAGAATCCAGAAAATATAAAATAACAGATATATTGATTCAATCTGGTGGATCCGCCGAACGGAATGGCCAAATCACACATGCATTGGGATATCATGGTGGACATATAAAATTCTTCCCCGCTTCTCATTTTAAAACCAATTTTAAACAATGGCGGACTCAGGGAATTATTGTCCGGTTTTCCGGCAGGATGGAATCAGACCTTCCTTCTTTTTCAAATAGAAAAGGAAATATTGGGCTCCTTGCACTGGATCGCATTGAGGATCCCCAAAATCTGGGTCAAATTATCCGAACGGCGGAATGTGCAGGGATGGATGGCATCATCATTCCCAAACATGATAGCTGTGCCATGACCGATACTGTAATTCAAGTGAGTCAAGGAGCTTTTACGCAAATTCCTGTTTATCAAATTAATAATCTTCATCAAACGGTGACCAATTTAAAAAATGAAGAATTCTGGGTAATTGCCATGGAAAATGGCATAAAAGCCAAAGATTGGTATAAAGTTGATTATTCAGGAAAAATGCTTGTAATCGTTGGTAGCGAAGGTCGTGGAATAAAGAAATTGGTTTTGAAGAGCAGTGATTTTCAAGCGACCATTCCCATGAAGGGAAAGACCAGTTCCCTTAATGTATCTGCTGCAGTGAGCGCTGTTCTTTTCGAACGGTTACGACAATTATCCGCTTAAGGCGGAACTTTCCTTTTTACTTATTAAAAATTCCCAATCCCGAATATGGACAACCGAATAAATTGGAATTTTAACGGACTGAATCTCAGTAGTCGGAAAAATACGTGCTCGGATACCATTTACCTCAATATCTAAAGGCATTTTGAATCCAGAAATGACATCCGTCCATTTAAAGAAAAACTTGCCATCCTTTTGATGGTATTCAAGAGAGGGAATTGAATTTTCGTAGAAATACTGTTTAAAGAAATATTCCAAGTCTGTGCCTGTTTTATTTTCAACATGTTGAACGAAATCTTCTGTTTTCACATGGGATTTAGCATGATTAACGGCAAAGGACTTCAACACATCCCACCATATTCTGTCATCATTGATGAGATACCGCAGTGTATGTAAAACCCATGCGCCTTTATTATAAGAATCTCCAAAAGCCCAATAATTTTCATTCTCAGGACCAACAATGGGAAGTTTATTCTGGATCCCCTTACGCTTTCTGAGCATAAAATCGATCATGACGTTATAGCCCAGTTCCTGCTCAATATACATGGCTTCGCTATAGACAGCTGTTCCTTCGTGGAGCCACATATGGGCTGGATCCGTCGCAGTGATACTATTCCCCCACCATTCATGGGCTGTTTCATGGAATAACAACCCATCAATGATTCCATAATAATCTTTTGTCCAAGATCGGTGGTCGCTTCCCCAATTGCTCCATATATTTCCATAGGTCACTGCCGATTGATGTTCCATGCCTAGATAAGAAACCTCCACCAACTTATATCCATCATTCCAAAATTGATAATCCCCAAAATAATTTTCAAAAAAGTGAATAACCTTTCTGGCCTGAGGAAAGACAGTGCTTGCCACAGCTTTATGATAATCCAGTACATAATGATTTAACACTTCCACCTTATCCCCACGCTGGAGTGTATCTTGCAACGATACATAATTGCCTAATTGAACAGAAATATTATAATTATTTATTGGGTTGGTGACTTCCCAAGTATAGGATTGTTTTCCGGATAATCCAACCTGTTTGGTTTCTAACAATTTTCCATTACTGACACATACTAGATTTTGGGGAACAGTGAATGTCATTCGTGCGCCATTATCCGGTTCATCTGAGATATGATCCTTCATAGGCCACCATAAACTGCATCCATCTCCTTCACAGCTAACCGAAACATAGTCTCGACCCATTTCATCTTTTCCCCAGACAAAACCACCATCCCAAGGTGGATTTTTTGCTTCCTGAGGACTCCCCTCATATTTCACTCTGAATGTGAATACATCGCCCATATTCACTTCAGGAAATTCAACATAAACCGCATCTTCTTTTCGAGTAGTTGTTAATGGATTCTCAAGATACCATACGCCATTCAGCTGCATATCCTTCCCAAGATCCACTTGAAGCCGTGTAAAATTATTGACAGCTAAGGCTGTAATGTCCACATATCCCTGTAAATATTTCTTTTCTACATCGATATCTATATGGATGTCATAGTGCTGCACATCATAACAGACTCTCTCCGGTAATAATGCACCCAATAAGCGGTTTCGCTCAGTGAGTTCTGGGATCGTGGGTTGATGGGTTGAAACTGGTTTTAAAACTTTTTGCGGCCGCATAGGAATGCATCCGGCAAACACAATGACCAGAAGCCCAGTCAATTTATTTTTCATAGAATTACTATAAAGGAATTAAAAACTGATATTGATTCCGATGGATAATGTGGAATCATTTTTCTTGTAGTTCTGAATATAATAATCCCCCAATCCATCTTTGGCAGATTGGGTCGGGTCCTTATCATATAAAATGGAAACACCTTTTCCGTTACTATCAAATGTAATACTGGATGGTCTTCCTGTATCAGCAGTGTCATACATGCGAAATATCTTGGGTGCCGGTAAATTATCATTTTTAATTTTGTAACTAATCACAATATCCAGCCAATCTGCTTTGGTCTTCACCGTTAGTTTATTAGTCCAATTGGTTAACACATCATCTCCAGCCGGTTTATAGTAATACTGGGATTCGTAATAAAAGTTCTCTCCGATGGGCAATTTTAATTTGGGTCGAATGGATAATCTGGAAAATGTTTTGGGTTTTAAATCGTTATTGTCTTTTATATCAGAAACATAAAGTGAATCACCACCTGACCAATACGTATAAACATAAATTGAGCTTTTAGAAATGGTTTCCTCACTTTCATTGAGGAATGCAGCGCTAATTGAAAACATATCGCCGAAAACACGCCATTTAGCACCAACGCCATAATTCGTCCTGTTTTTAATCCCTTGAAGTTTATCAAAGGAAGTTTCATACATCAAAAATGGTGAAATTTGCCCATTTGCCCATAAATCAAATTTTAAAATGAGATCCTGGTCATCTTCATAGGATGCGCCCTGCCAATTAGAGACGTTTTTATCAAATGCGAGTAAAAATTCGGAATCTTTTAAAGTCAATCCACCAATGGCTATATCTCCATTAGCAACGGTACTCCATCCAAAATTATAATATTCGTAGTCTGAGTTACCGCCCCGATCATAGTAGCTACCCGTCAGATTATGTCTGAATGATTGAGCAAAAATACTCGTGATCAAGAATGGAAGAATGATAAGTGTGCGTGTGCTCATTACAATAGTCTCCTTTAATTGAGGGCAACAATTTTACATAATTAAAAGGTAAAAAAATAGGGCGAATCTCTTCGCCCTATTTTTTGGAATAAATCAGTTAGTGACTTAATTCGGCTACTCAGGCTCTTTAGTAGTAGTTTTTTTACTTCCAAACCTGGAAAACAACTTTTTCAACATACTCTGTTTCTGTGGGACTTTCGCATCTCCTGTGCTAGCATCTATTGGTCGTCTCATTGGTTTATTAATCATATCCCTTGAAGGGGCTTCGTTCACCTCACCTGGACCAACTTGCTCACTAACTTCTTTCGTAGGCATTTCTTTTTCAGTTTTAGCTGCGGCTGCTTCTTTTTTTGCGCTTTCAGACTGACCAACTACAACCGTAAGAGAGAAGAGAAAGATGCAGGCTAAAACCATGATTTTTTTAATTTGTACCATAATTTGTACTCCTATTTGTTATTTAGTTTGTATTTGATTATTCATGAGTCGTAGCAAAATTACCTTATGTCTGTTCATTAGGCAAGGATACATTTTTTCTTTGTGATTTATATCACACTATCTGGTTATATCAATTAATTATACACAAATTCTATTTAATTAAATTCTTCTTCTTTTCGAACCGAAATTAATAAGAAATTATTTAAATCTTAACCAATAATATTTGATTTTAAAAAATAGCCAAAAGACGGTGCTTTTTGTTAATCTTGAATAGGTTTATAATCAAACGGCAGTTGATCGCCCACACGCTCCCAACCCATATATTCCTGTTGTTCAATCATAAATTTCTCAAAATATCGGCCGTTCTTATCAAAAATTACCGAATCCTTACCTAATTTTAAAACTGACGTTTGGTGAATTTTTGGTTTAGATTTAGATTCAAACGTATAAAACAAATAATTTAATTCTTCTCCTTCTCTATTAAATTTCACCATCATTTTATCTTTAAATGACAGCGATAATTCGTTGTCATTTTTAGTTGACCAGACCAACCTATCATTTAATAGTTCCCTATAATCATACCTTTTTTTGTATTCTTCTTTTAGATATACTTCAAATCCTTCTTTGGTTAAGGGATCTATCTTAGATCCTGAAATCAATAACCAGTCATTTCTCTGTCTCAGACTATCTCCCTTCATTTTATATCGACGATCAAAGCGTTTACCTAATGTTGCCAGAAAATGCCTTAATGATCCATTATAGGCAATTTGACGGTTTTTAATCCATTGCTGTTTTTGTCGTTCGGATTTAGGTTCCATTTCGGTAAAAAACGATTCCCCTGTATATCGAACAAATTTTGTACTAGATATAAAAAAGAAATTAAAAAATGATTCATCATCGGAGCGAAGAAATGTATTATTTGTGGCAAATCCCTTCAAATAGTATGTTACCACATATCCAAGTCGCATATTTTCAATAATTAACGGCTTTTGAGTTGATGCCGAAAGTATATTTTCTTCACGATTAAAAGACAAAACATATTCATTTATAATTTTACAGGATTTACCATTTTTACTATTACCTAGAAAGGCGTTCTTAAAAACATTATAGTTTTTTTTCCATTGTTTGTTGGATTTTTTTGTAACTATAATCTGTTTCATATTAATTGGCTCTGTAGTCAACCGAAAATCCATATCTAACTGCACGTTGGCAAATAAATTTAATTCCTTTTTCTCCATAGCATAACCGATCATTGAAATAACCAGTTCGTATCGACCGTTTGAAATATTTTTTATTGTATATATACCATCTTTATCTGTAGTTGCCCCTATGGATGTTTTGGAAATAAATACATTAACGCCAATTAGTGGTTCACCTGTTTCTTTATCTACAATTTGACCATCAATACTTGACTGGCCTTCTAAAGTCACAATGGCTGATAGAATAACAAGCAGTTTCACCCATGAACGTAATTTCCTGTAAAAGGTATTTGCAAAATAAATCATACCAACTGAATATAAAAACAAAACCCCCTAATCTCGTTATGAGAAAAGAGGGCTTCTATTAAGTACTCGAGGCCGGACTTGAACCGGCACGGCTTATTCACCCAACGGATTTTAAGTCCATCTGACTGGCATAATTATAATCTTTTTGTTAGTTGTTTTTAAAGTATCGCCTTGATACTTCGGCTTGATTTGAATGATCGTACTCTTTCGTTGTTTTACTATTGGAATGGCCAATATCGAATAGAAAGTGACGACTAAATCCAAACGAATGCTGGGTACAAGAACACATAGCAGCAGACCCCATGGGCACTGAAAATGAAGGGTGGTAGGGGTTTGGAGTAAATTCTGTGCTCCCACTGTAAAATATTTTTTGTATATTCTCGTATAAACATCAAATAGATAAAGGAGAGAATATGAAAAAACCATATATCCCTATTCAATTGTTTTTCTTTGTTATATTTCTTTTAGGATCTTCCACACCTGCACAGCAGGAAATCGGACGGCTCACTGTCGATCGTTATCTCAGTTGGGAAGATGTAGAAAATCCCCGGCTCTCTCCTGACGGTAAGCAAATTATCTACGCCCGAAGGTGGGTAGATGCTATAAATGACAATTGGGAAACCTCTCTCTGGATAATGAATGTTGACGGTAAAAAGAACCGGTTTCTCGTTAACGGATCATCTCCTAAGTGGTCACCCGATGGTACGCGAATTGCCTTCCTTGCCCCAGGTAAACAAGGTGGAACCCAAGTCTTCGTCCGTTGGATGGACGCAGAGGGCGCAGTAAGCCAAGTCAGCCGCGTTACTGATTCACCCTCGAACATCACTTGGTCACCTGACGGAAATTCCATTGCCTTCCAGATGGTCGTACCTCCAGTTGATGATGGACTGTGGAATATCAAAATGCCATCTAAGCCAAAAAAAGCGGATTGGACCGCAAACCCTACCATAATCGAGCGACTCAACTATCGTCGTGATCGGGTAGGTTATCACCCAAAGGGATACCGTCACATATTCGTAATTTCTGCAGACGGTGGTATACCGCACCGCCTAACCCATGGCAATTGGCATCATAATTCTTTTAAATGGATGCCAGATGGAAAAGCCATAGTCTTTGAGTCTCTTCGAATTAAAGATGCGGAATACGAGTGGCGAGAATCTGAAATTTATTCGGTAGATGTTAATTCTGGAAATATTCGTCAACTCTCAAGTAGGAAAGGGCCGGACCGTGGTCCAGTACCGTCTCCAGATGGTCGTTATATTGCCTACACAGGTCATGACTGGAGTAACGACACCTACATCGAAGAAGGAATCTATTTCATGAAAGCCGACGGCTCCAAACCTAAACGGATCGCGGAAGAAATGGGTCGTCGGCCGGGTAATCTAACCTGGTCGGAGGATGGAAGCGGTGTCTACTACACCGCGGCTATGAACGGCACTTCGAATCTCTACTTTGCGCCACTATCCGGTAAACCACGACCTGTAACAAAGGGAAAGCATATTCTCCGTATCACAGATATAGGTAAGCGCGGCCTGGCTGTAGGGACAATAAGTAGCTACCACATACCCAAAAACTTGGTCTCTTTAACGATCAAGAGGCCATCAAAAATTCAAACACTCTACGCTTCGAATAAAACACATCTGTCGGAAGTCAAGCTTGGAGAGGTGGAAGAAATCTGGTACAAATCGGTGGATGATTTTCGTATCCAGGGATGGATCGTGAAGCCACCCGATTTTACCCCCTCAAAAAAATATCCCCTGATTTTGAGGATTCACGGAGGACCTCATGCCATGTATAATGTGGGATTCGATTTCAAAAATCAGGATCACGTGGCAAATGGCTATGTGGTTCTCTACACAAATCCCCGTGGAAGCTCCGGATACGGAAGCGCTTTTGGTAATGCCATAAAAAATGCATATCCAGATAAGGACTTTGATGACCTCATGGCAGGTGTGGATGAAGTACTTTCTCGCGGATACATCGATGATAAAAATCTCTTCGTCTATGGTGGGAGTGGAGGAGGAGTTCTGACAGCTTGGATAGTTGGTCACACGGACAGATTTACCGCTGCTGTGTCTAAAGCACCCGTCATCAATTGGATGAGCTTCGTTGGAACGACGGATGGTTCTTCTTGGTACTATAACTTCGAGAAGTTGCCCTGGGAGGATCCGAGCGAATATTTACGGCGTTCACCCCTTATGTACGTGGGCAACGTCACTACTCCTACCATGCTCATGACAGGGGAGAAAGATCTCCGAACTCCAATGGAGCAAACGGAACAGTATTACAGAGCTTTGAAGCTTCGGAAAGTCCCTACGGCCATGATCCGGCTCACAGATGGTTGGCACAGCAGAAGTAGGCCACCGACCAATTTCATCCGCGTACAACTTTACCTTAGAAACTGGTTCGAACGCTTCTCAGTTGAATGACCTTTGGTTATTAGATCAAAATAGTTGAACTGCTATACTCTTAAAGAGGTAAGCATATAAGTCATACAAGAACAAGACACGAATAGTTGTCAATAAGTTTCGCAGTTGTTCGTGGATCTGTTACGAAAGGTTCAGGATTCATTTTTCAACCTTATTAATGCTCAACTAACTAAATGAAACACTTCTGGTTTCCGTCTTGCGTATTTTGTTTATGAATAATTCCTTTCTTTTATAAATAATAAACCCCACGAATGTGGGGCTTATTATAATATTTACACTTTTTATTTCACCTCTATGATGAGAGGTATGATGCAAGTTCAAAGTTTATGCATCCATAGTCATATATTATTTATTAATATTTTGTAAAAGATTACGAGCTTCATTATAATGAGCTTTTAGATTTGGTATTGGAGTCTCTTTATACCCTTCAATCATTCTTTGCTCAGAGATCTCTAATAGATTTAGTAATTTAATTGCGGAAAGGGTTTTTGCTCTATGATCTGTACTTCCAATAAAATCTATCCAAATTGGTGCTGTATGCGCAAATATATAACTGTCCATTACAGGCCAACTAACCTTACCTCCACGAGCTCTAGAAGCAATCCATCCACCAAGGGGTAAATCAATTGATCCTTTATATAAAATACTACCTGGTTTATCCAATCCTTTATCAGACCAAACCACTTTACCATTAACAATAACTTCAACACTATCTACATTGATCGAGCTATGTAAATCTAAAGTCCAATTCGCACGTATCGATGGACTAATTACTTCACCTGGTGATGATTTTTCTATTTTAAAGTCCAACATTGGACCATTTGTAACAAAAGATTTTCCACTTTTAAGTGCCTCAGCATAAGAATCCCAATCTCTATTACCGTTAGTTTGAGCGTATACACGGGTAGTTCCGATTGCCATTGTTCTATATAAATTATTCATTACATCAGTTCCTCCAGACGGAGCAATAGGTATACCAATATTTAAGAAATTATACCATAAATTACTTGTCCCTATTGAATTACTCCAAAGACATACAATTTCCAAGAGATCAAATTTAGCTAAAACAGCATCAGCTACTAATTCTCTTGGAACACGTTTCATACCATCTTGAGAAAAAGGATCATCTCCACTAAAAGGATGTACGTACAAACTTAAACCACCTTGTTCTTTCGTAAAATCAAGTGGAGTAGAATTTGGTCGATCATCATTATTATAAACTTGATAACCTGGACCCCAAATCCATGGCCAAAATAGATCCTTATTACCCAATAACCCCAAATGACCAAGAAAATGTGAGCGAATTTCTTGAGCAAATAGTATAAGAGGTTCATTGTCTGGAGATTTCCATCCCCAATATTTTTGATCTCCAAATCTATTATGTAAGTTGGCGAGCTGTGGTGTTGCCACATCAAGAGCCTCTCCAGCCATCATAGGAAATAGATCTTCAGGGGTTAATTGATACTGACCTCCATAATTAAGATGGAAATGATGGTCTCCTGAAATCCAACCGTCATCCCTAGGATCCCAAATTGATTTCAAAAAAATTGTAACTTCTTTTAAACCTGTACGTTTTAAGTTTACTTCTTTTATTTTCAATGGTGTGTTTAGACCTTGGACAACTGAAATTTCAACAGAACCAGTTGGCACCTTTAATTCAACTGAACCATTAGAATAAAAAAATACAACACCATTTTGACCATCAAAACGACTTTGGCTTTTATCCGGAATAACAAAATGACCTTTATTATCTTTAACACTTATTCTAGTTGGAATCAGTTTATTTGATCCAGTCATTTTTGTTTTTATTCTTAGCGTTGAAATAGACTCACCCCAATCCCAGGAGCTTATCTTAATAATCTCAATATCACCACCGTTAACTGATATACGTTTTAAATGAAAGACTTCATCATCATCTGCTTCAGAAAAATATATCCATTTACTATCAGAACTCCATGATGGAGTTAATGGTAATCCATCTGAATTAGTAAGGAATAACGATGTAGTTGGATCTATTAAACTTATTAATCGAAGTTCGTAATCTTCTTGAGTAGGCCAATTATATGCAACAAGATTACCGTTGGGTGATAGAGCAGGTCTTGTCATAGATGTAATGCGTTCAGTTTTTAAAACTTTTGGGGCTTTATTATTTGGAATGAGGAAATGACTACCGTTGGTTTTATTTAATTGCATTATTTTAATATCATTAGAACGATCTTTATCTAAATAAAGTAATCGACTTCCATCTGTATGGGGTTGAGCTTTTAATTGAGAGCCATTATCTTCAAAGAGAATAGAATCTTTCCCAGTGGCAAATGAATGTTGCCAGAGATCCAATGTCCCATTTTTTGCTGATGAATAAAAAAGAAGACCACCATTGGCCGAAAAGACAGGGTCTAAATCTATAGCAGGTGAATTGATAATATTCTCCTTACCTGTTAAAATATCATAAATAACAATCCAAGTGTCACTTCCATCGTCACGAACAAATGCAAGCTGCGAACCATTGGGCGACCAATTAGGGCGAAAGTCCATTGGACCACTATTCGTAAGACGTTTAGCAATACCAGTTTCAAGACTGAACAACCAAATCCATCCTCTGGATGAAAATGCTATTGTAAGATTATCAGGTGAAACAGCTGGATCAATTGGCCCCATTGAAAGAGTAGGCAAATCATAGCCTTCAAGATAAATCTGATGACTCATACCTTCTATTTTTGGATAGCGATTAGTCCATTGAGATAATAGGATTGCATTAAAATGAATTAAAATAATAAATAGTAATGATAAATGTTTCATAATGTAATTTACAAAAATATTCTCCAATTATTACCCGAAAATTTTGTCAACAGATGTACAAAAATATCTTAGAAGAGATCGTCTATTCCAATATGATGAGCATAAAAGCCATTGTAAGCCTTCTAACCTGCAAGGAGTTCATAACCCAATAAGAGATATTGGATGAGTTAAAACTATTAGAGTTTGGGATGAAAAGGAAAAAATTGAAGAGAAGAAAAAAGGGAATCATCCAGAATCGGAAAAATTGGGTTTTGCGGGATTGATGCTCACTGCTTTGGAAAAAGTATAATAAAATAAAACTCCTCTACCCTATTGAAAATGTGTACCACTTTTTTTGTCAAAAGATGTCAAACATTGTCATTCTATGTACAAAAGAAAAACCCCCATTTCTGGGGGTTCTCTCCTCGATATTAGTACAACTAACACAAGTGTGCCCGAGGCCGGACTTGAACCGGCACGGCTTATTCAGCCAACGGATTTTAAGTCCGTCATGTCTACCAATTCCATCACCCGGGCAATTATTATTTAATAGCAGGACGAGACCTACCGATCCTAGTCCCAACTCACAGTGGGACGTAGATTGGAGGCGTCGGCCGGATTCGAACCGGCGAATGGCGGTTTTGCAAACCGATCCCTTAGACCACTTGGGTACGACGCCCTATTGCCGTTTCTTTAGTACCAATTTCTCATAAATAGGATACCGAACGATTCAAATAGCAAAATTATTTACACCGTATAGGGACGGAAATTAGTGTGGTTTTTTAACCAGAACAATCAGGCAAATCGATATAATAATTCTCGTACCGATTCCATCTTTATGTTGAGATCATTGATTGCTTGTGTTTGAAGCCATAATTGGGCCGAAAGTGATAAAAAACCTACAATAATTAGACCATATAGGATTTTAGTATGCTTATCCATAGAACTCCTTTTAATTTACGAATAAATTGGATAAATTTTTAAAATGGAAATGTCGATTCTAAACATGTATCAACGCCTAAGAGATTACCATGTACCTTTGCAAGTATTGGATGAAATCTTCTCAAATGAGAGTGATCTGAAAATCCTCAGCGATTCTTGGAAAGCATTAGAGGATGGTGGACTCATAGGAGATGAAGTTGCCGAAGAAATGTCAGCAGCCATTTTGGATGAATTGGGAGATGATTTAGTTCAATCATTATCCGACGATGTCAAAAAATAATTATATTTAATATTCTGTTTAATCTTTACCGGCAAAGCCCGGTTATAATGAACTTGCGATAAATTTTCTGCATCATTTTTTATTTTTAAAGCTTGAATAAATAATTTCTCATCAGATGCCTTTTGCCTTTCCAAATCTAAATACATATTGCATGACTCATGTATTACATTCATTTTGGCCGATTTAAGTTCATCCATATGGATAAGTGGATTCTGATCCAAACTTAATTTCATTCTGAGTACGGTTTTATAGGCATCACTCGGTTCAATTCGCTGAGAGAATAATACACCCCATAAAAGTATCATTCCAAAAGTCATTCTGTTTCGAAATATTTTCATACTATACGAAAGCTAAATAAACAATCAATGCCATAACACAATAGGCACATCCTGATGTGCGTCCAACAAAAAATTTATTATTTTCAGCATCATCTTCTAATTGTTTTTCATTCGCTGTGTTTTTAATTGTCTTTACTTTTACTTTATCCTTGCAGTTTTTTAACTCAACTAAATATGATTGTATCTCCGATATCTTAAGTGAACGCAATCCTTTCTTCGCTACTTTTTGAATTTTTTCCCCATTGCAGGGTGCTTCTTGATCTTTTTCAATACCAAATAAAATTGATACAAAGAATAAAAGTGGCAATAGTTTTACCACCCTAGCACCAAATGGATATTGAAAACAGGTAATTTTTTTATATCCATGGTAGGCCCATCGATCTTTTCTTTTTCCAATCTCCATTTTTTTTCGCTATATGAATTTTGAATAAATCCTGCTTTACCATCAACCGCTAACCATGAATAAATATAATAACGAAATCCGATCATACTAGCCAATCCGAACCATCTTTTAGTCATTTCAGCGTCTGTTGATAATTTTACCGAACTATTGCCATAACTTCCCAAAAGTGTATCCCAATCTCCTGATGTACTTTCTGCCGTTAACTTAACCGTTCCTTTATTATACATGGGAGCTAACATAAAATTTAATTCCATTTGTTTCCGAGGATAATAAAATGTTTCAAATGTCAGCATTCGATATGAAATGGTCCGTAGGAAACCTGAATCTCCTACTTTTCCAGAGTGGTAGGAATTTGAGCGGGCATAACCGACTCGAGCATTAGGGTAAAATTGATACTTAAATCCCCAATCAATAAGCATATTTTTACTGAATGCACTTAAAGATGGGATCACATTATTAGAGTCTGGATCGAGCATACCCAACGTTGGACTATAAAAACCACCTCCCAAATGAAATGATAATTTAGGTTGGGCAAATAAGGATGCAGAGAGCAACACTAACCAGAATATGAACGGAGTCAGAGATTGAAGACGGTGATTCATTTCCAAAAATTACGATGTTTTTTACCTATTGTCATGATTTCTCCCATACAGTATTAAAATGATTTAAATTTATCCATGACTCGTACACAGTTCATTATACTTACTGCCCTCTTTCTACAAGTAATCGCTGGTCAGGAAAAAAAATATGTAATCAATGGTGAAGTTGCTTATGCCAATGGAAATTTAATAAATGATGCAGTCGTAATGTTACTAGATACTACTGATAAAATGATACTGAAGACTCGTTCATCAAAAAAATTCTTAAAAAAGTATGGCGGTGGGAAATTCAAATTTGAGGATGTGACTGAAGGAAATTATTTTATCACAGTTGATTTAGGTACTCGTATTGGTATAAAAAAGTCCATACAGATTGTAGATAAAGATATTAATCTCGGGACTATTTACAATGTTGTAGAATTTCCGAAGTATGAAATTGGAGATTACCCTGTACCAAATCTTATCCAAATTCGTCCAATTTCTACAATCCCAGTCCGTTCAGATTCTATAAATATTCGCCATATCATTGTTGATCTTAATGGAAATGCCAATACCATCATTGTAGATTCTATTTTGAGCGACTCTGTTTATTATACCGATTTTGATATACTCAAAAAACACGTCATTGATTTGGATAAGGTTTATTTTATTTATAACGATTACGGTATTTTTATTCATCAATCAAGATCCATGAAAGACCGCATGAAAGAACTTCAAAATCGGAATGGCTTCATGGTTTTTCATAGTGGTGATACACTTCAGTTTGATAATATCTTCTTTGAACCGGTCAAAAATAATCCTGAGGTGGGTACCTTTCATAAAGCAGACACAATGGCTACTCCCCGTTATCATGCCCTTAAGGATATTTATTACGTGAAAACAGGTAAATCATTTTTGGAAAATTCCGTCCGAAAAGGTTTTTATTTAGGGTTGATCAGCGTTCTTAGTGGTGACTACGGTACCATTATAACTGTGGTCCCAGTTGTGACGTTGGGAAAAGTTGGTTACGATTGGTACAAAGACATACGCTCAAATTATTTTATACCAAAGAATGAAAATGATCCTTTTCCACGGAATATGTTTGTCTTTTCTCTGTCTGAATGGTTATGGAATAACTCACAACCCATCATAAAACCCATCATGAATAGTAGAGTGATTAAATGGTGGAAAGAGAGAAAATTGCGAAAAGTTCAGAAAGAAGCGGCTAAGCGGAAATCCGGCTCCGACTGAGGGCCGGTACGCCAAACCATCGGACTATTTTGTCCGCCAGTTTCCATGAAATTTGTCCCAAGGCTAGCAAAGGACGAATTGGGCCCGAATTAACGATAATTTCACAGGATCCTTTTTTCAACGCTTTCAAAACCGCGTCGGCCACTTTTTGTGGTTGAGAAGAACCTAATAATGCAGGAGGTGCTAAATGTCCGTCATAAAACATACCAGCTTCAGATATAAAACCGGGACAAATAACGGAAATATCTACCGGTGCATCTTTATATTCCTGACGCATTCCGTCAGACCACATGATTAATCCTGCCTTCGAAGCAGAATAAATTGTATTATATGCCATGCCTTTTTTTCCAGCTAATGAAGCTATATTTATAATATGACCTGATTTTTGCTCAATAAATTTAGGAACAATTGCGCGTGAGAGTTCTAGTGGTCCCCATAAGTTTGTCTTTAAAATTAATGAAATTTCATCCTTGCTGAGTCGGTCAAAATGCTGATAATGTTCAACAGCGGCATTATTTACTAATACATGGATTGAGCCATGTTTCAGCCACATATCATTAATAAAACCTTCGACTCCACTTATGTTTGTTAAATCAAAGGACTGTAAATGGCAAATGCCTCCATTGCTTTCGACCTCTGATTGAGTAATCTGAAGTCCTTTTTCACTTCGGGCAACAGCTATGATGGCCATACCCTTCTGAGCAAGAGATTTTGCGATATAGGGACCAATACCGCGGGAAGCGCCCGTCACGATTGCTGTTTTGCCATTTAAATCCATTTAGAGAGTCCCCGAGAGTGCTTGAATAGTTGCAAGAAGCGTTTTCGGATCAGTAGAATGAGGGGCGTTAGCAGAATCCAAAACATCCATATCGCCTGCGGCTTTCACAAATTCTCCTATATTATAATAAGCCTGAACTCGGGTCATTCGAATATCTTTATGGTCGATCGTTGTCTTATGTGAAAAAACATAATCAACATCCCCTGTGAGCAATGCGGATGCGTAGGTGATTACATCTGAATAAAAGCCACTTAGATTTCCTATAACAGCCAAACCGGCATAAATGTCAAACATGGCTTGGGATGTTGTATGGCCAGCATAATCATTATACACCTTTAACAAATCATCGTACCCTTCATTGTAATTTCGCATAAAAGCATAAGACCAACCACGGCCGACCAACACCTTTGAATGAAGGCTGTCATACAGTGAGCTCATGGTCACATATGTCATTACATTTTGAAAATCATCCATGCCTCCAGAGTAATTGCCCGTTTCAAATTTTGTCCAACCAGATAAAATGCTTGAATTAATATCGTCCGATTTGTCCATAATACCTTTAAGGTTAATTGTTGTGGGGCTTGAATTCACTGAGGAATTATGACTGAATTCAAGTGAACCATTTGACATCAACGATATTGGACTATAAGTCACTTTTAGAGTTAAAGAGCTCCCTATATCAACTGTATAGTCTGTTTGGTTATCAGCTATAAAATAATCACCTATTATTTTAGAGATGGTTATATTTAATGGAAAACCGGATGTGGAACTATTTTGAATAGCCAGGTCCATTGTTTTTGGTGAATCATCCTTAACAAGGCCAAAGCTAAGCATTGTTTCATTTGTTGAGAATCGAACTGGCCCAACCCCCGCACCATTGATCGGCATTTCGTAGAAGAAATCCAATTCTCTACTTTCATCAATAACTGTGAATCTACCCTGGTAGGTTTTGAGTATTGTGGGTTTGAATGTGAGTTTAATCTCTTGAGAAGCTCCCTTATCCAGTGAAATTTTGTTTTCGCCTTCAATGGTATATCCCTGTGTATCCATTACCTCCACAATTCCTACATACATCCCGCTTGAGCCTTCACCGTTCATAATGGTGATGGTTTCAGTTTTGGATTGACCCAGTTCCATTTTGCCATAGTCCAATTCTGATGGGGCGAAAGTAATATCATATTTCGTTTTAGTATCTTTTTTACATGCACTAAAGACGATTATAGCCGTAAATAATAATTTTATGAAACGGATCATGTCACCTCGCCAAAATCATTTTTTTTGTTTGTTTGTATTCACCGGTTGAAAGTTGGTAGAAATAAATACCACTGACAGCAGGATTACCAAAACGATTTTGTCCATTCCATAAAACTTGATATCGCCCAGGCGATTTGTTTTCTGAAACAAGATCGATTACTTCCCGTCCTAAAATATCAAATACTTTAAGGTTCACAAAGACATCTTCCGGTATTTCGTATGTAATCATGGTTTCCGGGTTAAAAGGATTTGGGTAATTTTGATTTAAAGCATATACTGTGGGGATAAACTCATCTTTAGTTGATAGTGGCGAACCACTTCCTTTTTGTATAAGGGCATAATGGCCCAAATGGGTACCTCTTCCCGTAAGATAATTGCCATCCTTGGAGATTTGTGTAAATAGTTCTCGCCATATTTCCCCGTCCCAATATCCAATGGATAAGTACTCCGGATTATTTGCGATAATAACATCTTCATGAATTTCAAACCGGAGGATAACAGGTTCATTCAATTCCTTGCCGAATGGCCCAACGGAAAAGGTATTCCCAATCGTTTCAGAAATATGCTTGGCTGAAAACAATCCATCATTAATAACGGATATGAGGTAAGTGTCTTCTTTAAGAGCGCCGGCGGGTATTTTCATTTCAAAGCGGGAATCGGAGGAAGCAATAACTGCATCTTTCTTAGCCAGTGCTTGAGCAACGGTAAACGAAAAAGTCGTATCAGTGGAAGAGGAGCCATAACGTAAACCGCCTTTCACATTAAGTGCCAGAGTTCCGGTCGAATTCAACCGATATTGGTTAGCAATTAAAATACTATCATTGCCCGTTAATACTGCTGCGTTCAGTTGTTCACTTTCGCCACCATTGGTTACCGTAAGTTTTACTTTATTTGGGCTTACGAACGAATTTCCAATTACATATAAGTCAAGCTCATCTGTAAATACAGGGTTTTGAACAAAGCCAGCCTTAAAGGCAGGCTGGGTATTGTCTGAATAGAAATAGGTAGCGCGCATCATATAGTTCCATCCTTCCAGCGAGGTACCTCCAATGCTAAAATTAGACAAACTGTTCATTTTACTTGCGCCATTATAATTGAAAGCATAAGTATATGTTTGGCCATTCACATTTTTGTCCATAGCCATGTAAGTACCAATGCTGTCATCCTCTACAATTCCAATATATACCTCTGATTGATCTTTTAATTGGTCTTTATATGGAGTAAGATCAATTGTAATGAATTCAGATGTAAACTCTTGACGATTTGTGGACCAGATAAAAGGGGTGATTAAGTCCTCAACCACGCCCTCTGAATCAGTTGGTTTCCATACATGGACAGAAAAATCTCTGTCCGCGTCAGCCGTAAGCGTTGACCCACTAAAATCCTGTGAAAAATTGGCCAAAATTTTAAATTCTACCAATTGGTTTTGAGCCATAGCCGGCTTGAAATACATGGACCAACCCAGTCCGCTAGATTCATCTCCCCAACCCAACCATCCAAAAGAAGATCCATCACTACTGGTAAATGAATCAGCCGTGCCGTCATCATAAGCTATTTCCTGGTATTCAGAATATTCAGATGCGTCTGTCCCAGAGGATGTAAAATCGTAGGTCAGGTTTAAATCCTGGGTATTCGCTACTATAAAAATTACCTTGCGAACTTTTAGTGAGTCATTATCTACCCTATGCAAAATACCATCAGATAATTCCTTCACTATTCGGCTCGAATCAGTCGTTTCAATTGAGACGTATTCTGGCTTGGTTAATGTTACTCCGGAGAATGTAATCGCCATTGAATCGGCGGAATTGGTGTATAAAATATAATTGGGTGTAAAACCCAGTACTATGTTTCCTGCCTGTTCAATATTGGCTTTGGCATACGAAAAGGTGGATGCAGCGCGCATGGGTATCCAAGCCTTATATCCATACTTTGGGTTCAAACCGATATCATCAATATAATTGGCGATAAACCAATTTTTAAACCACGTATTCAGACCTCCGATAAAACCATGATTTTGGAGCAGTTTATTGAAGGCGGTAAATCCTCGAATAGAATTACTCCCTGATTTCATTTGGACAAATTCTTTAATGGCGGCGTCACCGAATTGCTCCACCCAATACAGAGTAAACAAAGATGCCATTGAATAATCCTCTATATCACTATCCCATCCCCAACTAACAGCATTGGGTTTTTGCAAATAATATGAATGAGAAATATTATCACCGCCACAGATTATGGTAGCCATTTCACTCAAGCCCTCATTGAATTGAGTATCCTCATTTTTATCATAATTATAATGGATTAAATGTTGAAGTTCATGACTCAAGGTACCCTTTGTGTAGGATATCCCTGAGCCTACATCAATATAAACAATATCCCGCCGATTACTTCCCACATTGTTTGTTTGATCTAAAGGTGAAAAATACCCAGCTACACCAGAGTATAAGTTTGCAAACAAAAAGTCAACAACACCATCACCATCCTTGTTTGGCGGTTCCCCAAAATACTCTAATTCTAAGTCATAAATCCCTTTTGAAGTATCCCGAGAAAACACCGGTGTTGATTCTTCGAGGAGTTTAATGTAATCGTTGGCCAGATTTTCTGAAATATTATTAGCGGAAAGCATGGCAATTGTGTCGCCCCAAATAGCATTATGGTCACCCTTCGCCAATAATTTGGCCCCAACTTGCACACGTTTTGTTCCTCCAGAATCATCATCTTGAAGTACGTAAAATGTAGCCACATCACCAATTGAATAAGATTTTTTTAACACAGGCGGTCGTTGTAAGGCCAGGTATTCATCTGGATAATTTATACGCATATAATCCATAACATTTTTATTCCATTCATCAGTCATGATGGGCAAGCCACACAATTTCCGTTCAGGCAAATCTGTTATTACATCAATAGGACCAGATATACCAATCGGTTGATTTAATTGTTGACCAGTGCACACTATAACAGCACAAAAAATAAAAGGATTTATGATTTTTTTCAAATACGTCTCTCTACTTACTTATGGATAATAATGAATAAGTTACACCAAGATGATAATTTGCCCAACAAAATACTTTATCTAGGTAACCGATCATCCATATCCGCCACAACATATGCCATGACCGCCAATGAAGCGACACAGCGGTTAAATTCGTCACGATCCAGTTTATCCCAAGTATCCGCATTGGTGTGATGATACCAAAAATATTTAGAACCCTCAACTCTCAACCCCATACCGGGTACTCCTTCACGCATGATCGGTCCAATATCAGCTCCACCACCGCCTTTCGTAATAATGCCAGATTCTATTGGTCTTAATAGGGTACCAATATCCTGTAATATGGCTAATGCATCATCAGTTCCACTAAATCCAAATCCACTGGGTTTAAATACACCCGCATCAGATTCTATGGCTAAAATATGATTATCCAATGATGCCTTATGGGCATCCCTATACGCGTTGCCACCCCGTAATCCGTTTTCTTCATTTGTCCATAAAACCACCCGAACAGTTCGCTTTGGACGAAGACCCAAATCCTTCATCAATTTTACCGCCTGCCAGGCTGCAACACATCCGCCGCCGTCATCCATGGCGCCCTGACCTACATCCCAGGAATCAATATGGCCACCCATAATAATCACCTCATCAGGATACACACTGCCTTTGATTTCCGCCACCACATTTCTTGAGGGAGAATCATCTTCGTAATGACCTTCCATCTGCAATTTAATTTTAACCATTTGACCTCGGGCTGCCATTCGACTAATCATGGCTGCATCCTCTACTGTAATTGCAGCGTGGGGGATTTTTTCTACACCATCTTTATAATTGCTATTTCCTGTATGGGGCGTATTCATAGAAAAAGGACCCACCGATCGAACAATACTGGCCACAGCTCCCACCTCCGCTGCCGCAATGGCTCCTCGAGAACGATACTGTACCGTTTTTCCGTAGTTGGTAAATGGAACATTAAAGAGGACGATTTTTCCTTTCGCTTCATTTGCCTTTTCCGTTAATTCATCAAAACTCCCCACCACTATAACTTCCGCCGTAATTCCCGATGGTGGTGTACCAATACTTCCACCAAGTCCCAGCATGGCCATATCCTTTTTCCAGGGAGCAACCATTTGAGCTGATTCATTCCCGCGAACCCACTTAGGAACCATCACATGTTCCCCATGGACGTTTTGTAAACCATCGGCTTTCATTTCATCTAAAATCCAATCAATTGCTTTTTCAAGATTATCGGTGCCACTAAATCGAGGACCAAAGGTATCGCACATATCTCCCAGACGGAGAAATCCAGCCGTATCGGACATGGCTAAATCAATCAATTTGTTGCCATCTGATTGATGTTGTTTTGCAATAGGCCCTAAGGCAAAGTCTGATGTAATTGTCGAAGATGCGTGTGATCTCTCAACAAATCTTATATCTTGTTTCGAAGGTTGTGGCGGTTGGCATCCGATGAGTATTGGGAATAAAAGGATAATAAAATATGTTTTCATATGCTCTCCAGAATTAGGTTAAAAATATGTTAAATATCATCATTAAAAATGGAATGTCAAAACACCGATCATAATTAATATGAAATAGTTCACCAATACAGCAGCACCTGCATAGTCTTTAGCAAATCGCTGACCAAATATTAGTGCAAGTAAATTAATTCCACAAAGCAATAGACCATAAAGGAGAAAGTTGAAATCATTATAAATAATTCCGTAGGCAACGCCAATAAATAATAACAATCCACCAGCTACCTCAAGAATTGTAATAACGATAAGTAACAATGGTATTGTATTTCTGAAAAATGTTTGTGAAAAATGGTCGGTTAAAAAACTAAGATTTCCTTTCCAGTCTGTTACTTTATCCATACCTGATTGTATAAAACAAATTCCCAAAAATGAACCAATGAGAATTTGAACCAATTCAATGATTGAGTACCCTAATAACGTCGTCATTTAGTATCTCCTTCATTAAAGGAGATTATGCCTGAGACGTTATCTTTGAGGTTCATGATCATTTCCATTTGTTTCCCTTTATAAAAATGAGTGCTATTTAATTGATCTTGATAGTGAGCAACAAAAATCGAATTCGTAATTATTCACTTGGAATATATGTTAACATTTTCTATTACCAGATAGCACCAAGTAATGTCATGTTCATTTTTTTTACCAACCCAATTAAAATTCATTTACTTATTTTTTGATCCTAGATAAATTGGTTGTAAACCATGATGGTGAATCGCATCGTCTAATTATAAATTTTTCAACCATAATTGAGTCCGATTTTATGTAATTTATTTTTCTTTTATAACCATAATAATTCAAAAAAAGAATTCCATAGAATCAATGAAGTCAATAATAATTGGTACCATCCTATTTCGCGTTACCAAAGGCGGAAATAAATTGAAATGGAGGAAAATATAGCGGGACGATTGAAAGAGAATAAATAGAATTAGAAGACTTCCTAAAACCCTTATATTAAACAAAACCCCATTCCAAAATTTCAGAATAGAGTTTTTATAATTGAGAGTTCCGTCTAAATTTCATTAATACGGGCAGGCGAGACTTCCCGACTAGTCGGGATGATATCAAAATTAATTCCATAAAATAAAAAGCCCCACATTCTGTGAGGCTTTTTCGGGCGAGAGACGAGATTCGAACTCGCGACATCCACGTTGGCAACGTGGTGCTCTACCAGCTGAGCTACTCTCGCATTTAAATATTTTCTAATAACCTTTTATAAGATAAGACGAGCATCCCCGACCTGTCTGGAAGCTACTCTATCAATGATCTATGGAGAAAAATAACATAATTAGAGCGACGCGAACTTAATGGTGTTTCTAAATTCGTCAAACGGATTTTGGAAAAATTTCCAATCTTTTTTCATTCCGGTATAAAATCACAAATGACATAGCCAGATAGGCAATATCACGAAAGATTGTTTCCAAACCTATATTTTCCCCAGTTTCTGAAGAGACTGAAAAACAGCCACATTCTATACTAATCCCTCTAGCCAGTGCCTGGGAAATGGCAAAGATGAATACAATATTCATCACGATACACATAATGGCTGCACCATCTACCATAATCCCGGCGATTAAGCAAACACCTGCCAGAAGTTCTAGCCAGGGCAATACCATAGCAATCATATTTTCCAACCCAAGTGGCACTGCATGATAATTACCAATAGCGATGGCGAAAGCAGCGGGATGAGCGATCTTATCCCAGCTTGCATATATAAATATGATCCCAATAATTAATCTGAAAAAGAAAACAATCTGCACTTTAAAATAGCGTGTCATTCGTCCGTCTCACTTGGATATTTCGCTTTTGACCATTCCAGCCAACCCCCTTTAAAGACATATAATTTATTAAATCCAGAATCCTGCAAATCATATGCTAAGTCTTCACTGTCGCCACAACCTGGATCACCGCAATAAATCACAAGAGGTGCATTCTTCTCCTGGATTGCTTCAATTGAAAAAATCAGTTCCATTAAAAACGCATTTTTAAGCGCCCCCTGAATATGTCCTGCGATATAATAGGCATCATCTCTGGCATCCAAAAAAAGGATACCACTATCAAAAAGATTTTTTGCTTGGTTCAAAGATATGGCCAAGAGAATGGGCTCATTACTTTTAGTTTCTGGTTCAATGAAATCAGCAATTTCTAATTCCGCTGCAATCCATGGGATCGCATCACTCCTAATAATATTGGAACCAAACCCAATGATACAAGAAAAGAATAGAAGAAACGCCGCTTGACCGATTGGGGTGCGGATATTCATTAATTTAAACTTTGGAGCCCCTTTTTATCTAAGGTGTTGCAGGTTTTTAACGTTTCATCTACAACAGCCAATAGGGTTTTTTCACTGGCCACACCGCGTCCCAATGGTATTAATGAGTAAAAGGATGTATTAAGCCCATCAGTCAAAACTGATTTTGATTTTGCTAATCCATCTTTGTATTGGCTTACCATATTTAAAACATTTGGATTATTTTTATATATTTCTTCTAAGGGCTGATTTAAATCTCGTTTTTGCAAGTTGTTTAATCTTTGTTCAAAAATGGAAACCGTCATCATAGCACTTGTTATATCTTTGATGGGTTGGGCCTTATCCGCAATATCCACGTCAAATCGGCCCACATACTTACCCTGAATACCAAAACCATATGTAAGCGGTAACAGAGGATCTTGCGATTTTTCAGGACGGGTGCGCGTTGTTTCTCGACTGAGATAAATATAATCTACTTCCGATAAGTCATCCATTGCATTATATGCCTGGACTCTCGTGGAATTAAATAACATGACCAGTAAATCAACTTGAGGTCTTAATTCTGCTATTTTTATTTTAGCCGATTCAACATAATCCTTTACTTCAATGGCTTTTTCTGTTGCGGGAAGAGCTGTCGTAATACCAAATACACCAATTTTCAATCCATTCTTTTCGATTATTTCATGTGGAATAAAAGCCAATTCTTCTGTGCCGACTTTTACAATATTTGAGGATATAAAATTTGTGCCAAATGTGGTTTTCATCTCCTGAAGAAATTCATATCCTGCTGCCAGATCAAAATATCCTACATTAAAAATATAATCACCCATCGTTGCAGATGATTCTAAAAGGGTCTTCGCTTTAAGTTTGGACGATGCTTCTTTCCCTGCGACAAGGTAGTAGTTATCAAACAATGCATCACCTGCATCTAAAAGAATGGGGTCAATGCCGCTATCTTTTACCTGACTAATATAAGTAGATCTTCTGGGCAGACCGCCCAGTGGATTGGCCTTTCATCCGCAGGGGTCAAGCTGACCCCGAACATTCGTTGTAACCAATAATGTGATTTCTTTTGCATTAGATTCTTTTCCTTTACAGGACCATAATCCCAATAGCACAATGAGTATAGCGAATGATTTAAAATATTTCATGTTTGAATTTATTCCTTTTAAAACGTTTTCCCCAACGGTCTATCCGCCGGACGGTTTTGCTAAAAACCCTTTTTCAATTAAAATGGTTAAAACTTTATCACGGACATCTCCCTGGACCAAAATTTCATGATCTTTTACCGATCCACCCACGCCGCATTTTTTTCTCAATAATTTTCCCAATGCGTATAAATTTTGTTTGTTTCCTATATACCCTCGAACAATTGTTACAACTTTTCCACCACCCCTCCGATCTAAATGGACCCTTAAGTCTTGAGTTATATTGTCGCCTGGCGCCTCTCTTTCGTTCGGCTCAGCGGAAAATTCTGGATGGGTCGAATATACAATATTTTGCTTCATCATTTTATTTCATGTATTAACTATTTTATAATAAAAGAATATTTAGAAAGCAGCCCAGGTTAGAGACCATGCATAAGCCATGATTATTATTAGCTCACTAAATATAGCTGCTCCAAAAAATAATATTGCACGCCGCATATGTTTATTTTTGTATGCGTTAATATGTCCAAGAGCAAATAGTTGAGCAGAAAACATTTTAAAGGTATTATCATTGTCTTCTGTCATTTTAGCTAAATAAGACGCATACTCCAACGGGTTATTAAATTGAATAATCCCACCAAAAAAAGTAGCGTTAATTTCTGGAAGATCTTTATGGCTCATATCATTTCTGATTCTAGGTACAATAACTAGCATCAAATTTATCAGACCAAAAGCAGCGTTAATGAAATAAACAATAACCATTAAAGCTGATAATACGTTTATTTCATTATTATTCATAACTTTAGAAAAATGGACAATAAAGAAAACCATAAAGGCAGCTAGTAAAGACATAAGTGTAAATGCTTTTTGGTCCGTTCGCTGTAAAATAAGCTGTTCACTCTGAAGTATTTGAAAAATAGGAGCAATATTGCTACGTACATTCCACGAAGTAAATTCAGGTTCTTCTGTTTTTATCGGTTTTTCTTCGGACATAATCTAATATTTCCCTTACCTCATTTAAATCTTTAGAAAGATAATAATTACAACACTCCCCTGTTGGCAAGTTTCAATTTTAATAAAATCCCCGCAATTGCAAGGTTTTTTATTCTGTGGAGCCGGACGGGATCGAACCGACGACCTCTTGACTGCCAGTCAAGCGCTCTCCCAACTGAGCTACGGCCCCTTTGCCGTTAATAGACATGGAAAGTTAAACTTATTTGGGACATCAAAAGTAGCGATTTTGTAGCGATTTTGTAGCGAAAAAGCCCCCGTGAGGAGGCTATTTGAGCCAGAGGCGTTTCATTTAGTTAATTACAACCTGATGTATCTTGTTGTCCAATATTGCCTGAAAGACAGTCTGGGTATGGAGGGCAGAGTCGGTTATTGTTGATAGAGAACAAAAATGAAAGGTTAGGATAAATATCACATAAACTATCAGGTATCTTTCCGGTGAGTTGATTTGAAGATAAATTTAATCCGGTCAGATTTTTCAGGTTCCCAATCTCTGTAGGGATTTCCTCTGTAAATAGATTGTTAGCCAACCCTAGACCTTCTAGATTTTTCAGGTTCCCAATCTCTGCAGGGATTTTCCCCGTGAGTTGATTGAACCATAACTGCAAATGAGTCATATTGACTAGATTAACTATCTCTTGGGGTATGGAACCTGTCAGTTGATTATATTCTAAATTCAACTTAATCAATTTAGTCAGCTTACCTATTTCTGAGGATATGGAACCTGCCAGTTGATTGTAACCTAAATTCAAATAAGTTAGATTAGTCAACTTACCTATCTCTGGGGGAATTGAACCTGCCAGTTGATTTATAGCTAAATTCAAATAAGTTAGATTGGTCAATTTACCTATCTCTGGTGGTATTTGACCTGTGAGTTGTTCCGCGTATAAATTCAAACTATCAGTTTCAGCTATTGAATAACACTCACCCCATAGCTCAACATCACAAGAGCTTTCATCATCACACCCCATGTAAAGTAGAAATAAGGTCGTAAGAAGCAGGTATAATCTTTTCATTTTGTTATACTTTATTTGAGACAGAGGCGTTTCATTTAGATTTAGAAAAAATATTCTTAAAAGCGTTTACAATTGAAAGAATAAAATCATTTCTTGCTAAAAGGCGACTGCCACAACTTGGGCAGGATGCTAATAGAGATACATATTCTGTAAGTTTACTTCTTTTCCAATTATGTGAACATGATAAACATTTCATATTTTACTCTTTATTTGAGCCAGAGGCGTTTCATTTACAAATATCTTCTATCAACTTGGAGGAGACATTTGTTCTACTTTATATAAGTCACGTTTTTCTATATGTTCAGCCATTACATCAGCAGCAGGTGAATTTGGGTCGTTAAGAATTTCAGACATTTTTTGCATGTCTACATCAAATAACTGAACCATCGCGGTGTTATCGTCTACCTTAGCTACCCTTGTACGAGTATCATCAGCAAACTCTTCTCGGCCAGCAGGGTCAGCATCGAAAACAGCCTTCCAACCATCATAAGAACTTTTGATATGCACAACTATTAGTAAATCCATGTTATACTCCTTTTAGTATTTTTATACCTTGAATATAATAAAAAATTATAAACAAAAATCCCCAGGAATGTGAGTGTCTCTTTTATAAACAAAATAGCCCCCGTAAGGAGGCTATTTGAACCAGAGGCGTTTTAATTAATGATTATTTTTTACTATACATAAAGAATAGTGCAGCAAGAACAGCATTAAGAGCAAGGTTAACATAAACAGGTGGACCCGATGCTTGCCCTGTAGCAGCATGATATCCTATAAGTAATACCCATAAAACACCTATGACGCCATATAGTTGACCATATGAAGACATAGCTTCACCCGCAATATCAGGTGTTCTCCAGGATAATAAACCAATAGCGATAAGAGAGACTCCCATAGCTTGCCCTAAAGTCATTAATTGAGAGGTCATGGTAAATCCGGCCATTCCTAAATATGTTTCAGTTAATAAAAGGAAACTCAATCCATTTATTAATGATACAGCTCCATTAACTCGAAAAATAATTTGTAAACTCATAAATCCTCCTTATTGATTTTTCTTTCTTTATGCCAGAATCTACAATTAATTACATTTAATTCACTATACAATTAGATTTTGTGTCCAACAAACCCGTGTCCATTTTGAGCTAGAGGCGTTTCATATTAGTGAATGATAACCCAAATTAATCCAACTAATACAAGAATTTCAAAAGTAGATTCAACAAACCTCATTAGGAATATCGTTTTCCTCCCCATTATAATCTTTCCTTTACTATCTTTAATACTTTGTATGTTTTCAATATCATACTTGACACTATCCATATCAATAATTTCAAAATTCATATTTAATGGGTTTATAAATTCAATGTATGCATGAGAATTTTGGATTTGTTTTATTTCTCCCGACTTCAATAAAACAAATGTTGAATCTTCTTTTTCAGTTTCTTGAGCAAAGATTGGAATTACAATTAATACAAACCAAAGGCGTTTCATTTAGTTATTTCCTTCCTTTCTGCCTTTCCGATGCATCTCTGCATCTTCTTTAATCTTTTTTGCCATTGCTCTTACAACCTCAGGGCTAATATCCTTTTTTGTTTTAACTTGCCTTAATTCATTTTGATAATACCGCCACCCAAAATAAATAACGACTGCCAACAATAACCATTGCAGCAAATTATTATTTCCAATATTAAATATTTCCGTTATAAGGATGAGGGTTCCAATAACTAAAAATATATATGTGAAACCTCTATATGATTTCTTTTTTTCATCTTTTTTATTCATTTTCTCACCTATTCGAGCCAGAGGCATTTCATTTAAATTTATAAACTAATCTTTCAAAGTCAGTAAATAAATTATATGATTCTATATCATTAAATGGAAGAATCTGAGTGAAATGAAGTAGTGCAAAGCCATTTTGATAATCAATTGTAAAATAGGTATTAAAAAACCCTGCCCAATATGATGTTCCTTTTGGCCTTATTCTTGAATTTTCTTCATAGCCCCAAGCCAAGGTCCAATTATCAAAATTATCAAAGAAATTATCCTTATCTCCTCTAGCATCATTATCAACATCACCAACCTCCACGTATCTATGTTGTTGTTTATAGGTTTCAAGCTGGGGAGAATTCATTAAATCAAATGTTTCAGACTTTATAATAGTTGTTTTGTTATAAGTACCTTTGTTCAACATACAAATAAGAAATCTTCCATAGTCAGTTGGAGAACTAAATAAACCTCCTCCTCCACTAAACTTTTTTGTTTCTTTAGGTATTTTCTGAGGATTTTTAATTAATTCATTTGTTGACTTATTTCTTGTTGACGATGAAACAATAAGATGATGAAATTCCTCAGGAACATTAAACCAAGTGCTATTCATTCCTAATGGCTCTGAGATATTTTTTCTAAAGTATTCTTCTAGACTAAGACCAGATAATCTTTCAACAAGTATTCCCACCCAATCAATACTCGTACCATACATAAATTCTGAACCGGATTCAAATAGCCTAGGATTGTCATCGTAATCCCATTCTTTTATATTCAACTTTTCTTTTATTGAATTCCAATCTCTTATCCTCTTACTTGTAAACCAATAACCAAAGCCAGCTGTATGTGTTAATAATTGACGAAGAGTAATTGATGTTTTTGGTTGAATGAGATTATTATCCTTATCAAGGATAGGAATCTTATTCATCTCTGGTAGGAGTGAATCAAGTGGCTCATCTAAAGAAATGATACCTTGCTCAACTAATTGCATAGCTGAAACTGAAGTAAGAGCCTTTGTCATTGAGGCAATCCTAAATATACTGTTCTCATTAATATTTTTTGCATTTTCCCATATTGCGGGCCCTTTAGTGTAAAATGTTACGGTACCAGTTTTATCAACTTTTCCTACTACAACAGCTGGTATAGGTGAATTATCCAAAAGTATTTGAATGGATTTTGATAATTCATTCTCTTTATTTAATATATTACACGAATAAAATAGAAAGATTATTAAAAATAATTTCTTCATTTTCTTATCCTTTATTTGAGCTAGAGGCGTTTCATTTATATGATAAATTTTTATAGTGTGTTAGTTAGACTAATCAATACATTAATTGATAAAATGATTAAAGTGAAATAACCCAAAGTAAATATCTTTGCACGATAAGGTACATAATTTGAAGTCAATCGTATATAAGCATGTAAATAGCGAGAAATAGAGAATGTCCAAGAAAGCATAAGTTCATAGATAGTTATAGTTTCATTGATATAGAGTAGCACAACCAAGAAATAAAATATAACGGGCAATTCAAATTGATTTTTTAGTGTTTGTCTTGAAGTCTCAAGATAATACGGTGCTTTCCCATCGTATGTTTTAAAATACTTACCTTCAACTTCCCCTAAATTATATGCCTTATTTGCATCAAGTCTATTTTTTATATAAATAAAAAAAGTTAAAAATATCATCGAAAAAGCAGGATAGAGAATTAAATAGTTTTTCATTTCATTCTCTTTTATTTATGCCAGAGGCGTTTCATACAGGAAATTACATAGAAATTACTCAGCAATGCGGGTGTCTCTTTTATTTAAAGGGTACCCTCCCCCATAGGGTGTTTTTAATTTGAAAATGTGGGAAAGGGAACCTATTAGATTAGGTAGCACCGGAAGCCATAAATAATGATAAAATGATGGTTTCATTGTATAATAATTGTCTGTTTTTAAAAGAAAAGGAATATCATGATAGTTAAAATTATTAGTACGCTTTGGGTATTTCTTATCCTATTGTTTGGAGGATGTACCAATAATGATGAGCCTGTATTCGATGAATGGGTCGAAGGTCTCTACCAGCCCCGCACTGTAACAAATTACCAAATAAATGGAAAGCGCGATGGTGCAACAACACAAGTTTTCATCATTTTTCAGTTTGAAAACAATGAGCGAGCGCAATTGGAACTTGAGGTAACCTACAACCCCACACCCATACTTAGTTCCGGCCATTGGCAAATAGACGGAAAGAAATCGAGTTCAGGTGAGGTTCGAGCAGTATCGCTAAAATTTTTAGGTGGTCAAGGTGAGGGGCCAAGTCTTGGTGGAAGATTTCAACTTGAAGAAAGTTCCCAACCTCGTTTTCGCGTAGTTATACCACTAAGACCAATTAATAAACCAAAATGGTAAACAAAGCCTCCGTGAGGAGGCTATTTGATTCAGAGGCGTTTCATTTATTATGGGTAAAAATGATAACCAATTATTGGCAGTCCTAATCCTAAATGGTATCCTGCAAATGTATTGTTCTGCCAGCCTGATTCAGGCATTATAATATTTTCCTTTGTATAACCTGCCAAAAGGTATCCTCCAAAAAGTTTTCTTCTCTTTAGTTTTTTTCCATCCATAAAGGCAATGCCATATCCAGCACCACCCCAAATTCCTGCGCTCAAGACCACTTGTGCATCAATATAGGTATATGATTTATTTTCTTTTGATAAATATCTTTTACCTGAAGCAATGCCAGGGAATAAATATGGGCCTTCGCTAGGATTACCAATAGACGGTACTGCAAAACCAATGCTTATCTGGTATCCTTTTATTTTCTTTTTTGTATCAAACACGAAAGAAATACCTATATACCCGCCAGGTAGCGGAAGTTCACTTGGGTCACCGGAACGCTCATACTGCGTTCCTTGACCCCAAATAAAACTAATTACAAACAATATGAGCCAGAGGCGTTTCATTTAGTTATCTCAGCGGCTGACATCCCAAGCACTCCACATAATCCAAATAACAAATAATAAAATAAATAGACCTACTAATGGTCCTTTATATTTTGGTGGTATTTTAGCCCAAACCTTTGAAATCATCTCTCTTCTTTTAGCATATACTGCCTGTGACCTTCTTCTTCTAATCTTCATTAACCTTTATTTGAACCAGAGGCGTCTCATTTAGTTACTCATTCTTTAATACATATATTGCTATCGCTTTTACATATTTTTCAGTACTTGAGGATACTTGCGTTCCACCTTCACCATCACTTCTAACTGATTGAATAATATTATTTGTATCTGTATTTACAATCAAAATACCATTGGCACCCAGTTGTGCAGCTTCAATTTTTAATCGCTCCATAGCTTTATCCATTTTTCTTTGCCAATCAAAAAGTATTACAGGGTCTTTAAATGCAAAATTACTTCCTGCATCTATCAATGCAATTTTTTCATATTCTTCAGGATAGTCTAAATATATTTTTACATTAGATGGATGGATTGGTTCTCTGGTTTCCCCCACAACTATATGAGAAACGGGAACACATCCAATAATCAGCGATAATATGAGCCAGAGGCGTTTCATATCTTGTTTAGAATCAAAAATTCAAATCGATAAAAGGTAATAGACTAGTGTTACCACCAGATTCACCAGAAGTGCCACCCTCCAGCATCAATCCCATTACATCTTAATCACTCTTCCTTGCTTTTCTAACTGCTTTAATAGCTTTCCTTAATTTTTGTCTGGTTTCCTTGACAAGTTCTTTAAGACCGTCTCTGTCTTTATTCTTGAACTTCTCTTTTATAGTTGCCATATTTACTTTAGCGGCATCCAAATATTCTTGAGCTTCTTCGTTTGGATTATTAGTTAAATATTTAGTCAACCTACGAATTACTTTACGGAAACCCTGCTTTTTTACTTTTTTCTTATATTTCTTTATACTTTTATCTCTTTTTCCTTTTTTATCATCATCGCCCGCATCTGACATAATAAATGGTACATCATTATCATTCACATCATTCAACAACATTTCAATCTCATCAATCTCATCAATCTCATTTGGTTGCTGAGGTTGAGTAGGTGAATTACAACCTACTATTAAGAATGCACTTAATGTCAACAGTGAAATAAATTCTTTCATTACCTATTCTCCTTAATTTTAATTACCATTGGAAATTTAATAATAAATGCAATTCAATTAATAGTGAATTGATATATGCATCATCCCACAAACAAAAAAGCCCCCATGAGGAGGCTTCATTTTATTTTTTACTATTAGCAATCAACGCTCTACAAACTATTTATTATTAACAATTATTTGCCATGGTGTATCCATCCATTTCAAAAAAATGATTTATTAATCTAAAATTAATAAACAACTGTAATTAAAACGCTCATAACGCTCAATTGTGTTGTTTTTATCATACTATTGTTTTAAGCTTTGTTATATATATTTGATTAAATAACTAACTGAGGTTTTAATAATCTCAATATGGAAGTAGAGGTAAATATAAATGTATAAGAAATTCATAATAATTTTATCAACAATAGGATTAATCATGGCCATAGAGACCCCAACGTATAAATTATTAGAAAAGAAGGGTAATATTGAAATTAGAGTTTATGCTCCCATGGTAATAGCAAAGACCATCGTAAAGGAAAGTTATGATTCAGCATTAAGTAAGGGCTTTAGAAGGATAGCAAATTATATTTTTGGTGGAAATAATAAAGAAATGAGTATTTCTATGACAGCGCCAGTTATTTCTAAAAAATCAATAAGTAGTCCGGGCTTATATGAAGTATTATTTGTTATGCCCAAAGAATATAGTTTAGAAGATTTACCTAAGCCAAACTTTACCAGTGTAAGCTTGGAAAAGAAAAACTTAGGGAAAGTTATTTGTATCAAATTTGGTGGTTGGGCTACTGAAAAAAAAGTCGAGCGTTTACAAATTGATTTAATTAAATCAATTAGCGATATGGGCTTAGAAACAAAAGGTGATTTCTTAGTAGCTCAATATAATTCACCATGGGGTATCCATCCATTTCGAAGAAATGAGATATTAGTCCAAATTAAATAACTAACTGAGATTCTTATGCCAAAAATTAAAATTAACAAAACTCAAAATTGTTACAACTTAAAAAGTCTCGGGATGTTTAAAAAACTAGCCTTAATTGTAATTTCTGCAATAACCTTTACAGCTATTGGTTATGGTCAGAGAAACAATTTTTATGCTGAACTTGGTGGGGCTGGATACAGTATGACATTAAACTACGAACGTTTGTTAACTGATAATATTCTTGTTCGAATGGGTTATGGCTCTGGTAGAGGAAAAAGTGAAAATGACTCTTCTACTGATGATAAAATCAGTTTCATGCCTTTAGGTGCAGCATATCTTATGGGGTCAGGAGGTCATAAATTAGAAGTTGGCGGTGGTATGACTATGCTTCAAGGGACTCTTGAAATGGACGGTGAATATGTAGAATCCAATGCAATATATTTTGGTGGTGGATATCGTTATCAAATAGGAACGAGTGGATTTTTATTAAGTCTGAAAGGCTATTATTTATCTATTGGAAGATTTAGTTCCCCTTGGGCTGGGGTGTCAGTTGGCTGGACATTATAAGATAAATTATATTTAATGGGGTTGCCTCCATAATATCACCACAAACAAGAGAGCCCCAATAGCATAAAGATATTATTCTACAAGATGCAAATTTTTATTTTAGTTTATTTGAGCCAAAGGCGTTTCATTTAATCATTCCTTAAGCGAACCATCTTCGTTCCACTCCCTAACAGAAATTTTTTTTCCATTCTTGTAAGTTCCTTCATACTCTTTTTTTCCATTTGCATACCACCAAGTAAAGAGTCCATCTTTTTTTCCATTCTTGTAAGTTCCTTCATACTTTTTCTCTCCATTCTCATACCAATAAGTAACTAATCCATTAATTTTACCATTCTTGAAAGTTACTTCAGACTGTTTCTGTCCATTTTCATACCACCCTTCATCTCTGACACAATCAAGTAATGGAGGAGGTTCTTTAAATAACTTTCCTTTAATCAAATCAAATAATTTCATTTAACAATCACCCATTCACCTAAGGGAATCAATACCTGTTCCCCATCCTTTTCAAGTGTTAGGCCACTCGCATCTTCCTGGGCAATAAGAGGTAAGGCACTTGCAGTAAGTAATATTCCTATTATTAATCCTATTGTATATCGTTTCATCTATTTGAGCCTGAGGCATTTCATTTAATAGGAAACAATGTTAACATCATTTCTGAGATAGGAATGCTTAGGATTTTTTCAACATAATCTTTATAAAGTTTATGCCCCAATGGAAGTTGGGAGGATATCTCAGCAGAAGTACCAATGGTAAACTCTTCATTCCCTGATATTCCATTCATTTTTTTACCCGCTATTATATAATAATCCCACTCAGCTAAAATTAACCAGTAAGCATATTCTTGCGTTATAACTTTATTATAACCCTCCATATCACTCTTCATATCATCATAGCTAGATATATCATAGATACCTTTATCAATAGACTCCTGCATGGCTAATGATAATTCAGAAGAAGATTTGTTGTAATCCCATTCATTAGGATATGCCAAATAGAGAATTACATTTGTGACAGTATGAAGAAGATGTTCAATTACTTCTCCTATTTGTTCCTCCCCGCCAGTATTCATTTCCCATATATAATCTGTAACATTATGTTTATATGGGCTTGGTGGGAATCCTTCGGCATAACTCTCATTTTTATTAAATGAAGCTTCTAGGCCAACACGTTGATAGACATATTCATCTTTTGTAGTTGAAAGATAATGTGAACGCATTCCCTCGTCAATACTGCTGCCATCAGTAAACATTGCTTCATAAGCCTTACCTACATTCTTCAAAAATAAATCACTTACGCCTTCTTTCGCAAAAAGTCGCATATTTTTTGCATCTATATAAGCACTAAAATCACCTAAATCTTTT
>Ga0315339_1000083_pt1 | contig 163405 bp, 151 predicted proteins | sample ASW17metaG_FD_204514 | JGI IMG/M metagenome (GOLD analysis project Ga0315339, IMG submission 204514) | Ammonia-oxidizing marine archaeal communities from Pacific Ocean, United States - ASW #17 | ecosystem: Environmental > Aquatic > Marine > Oceanic | place: USA: California | collected 2016-12-05
CAGGGCCAGTACCAGTTGGTGTAAATCCGCTACTTGTAGTTAATAGAATCTTATCCACTCTGCTCCCATCTTCTCTCATCCATAGGTTTATCTCATGCTCACCGCTGCTTGGAACTACTATTGTTGCGTCAGAAGCTCCGCTCATCCTATTTTTAAACCATCTAAATGAACTGCAAGGCCTACCTGTATTCTTTCTGTTTGCTGTAGTGCTTTCATTCCCATCTATTCCCATATGGATTGAGTCGTCTCCGCTTCCGGGACCACATGTCCTTGTCCATACATGATATGTGCCTGGGGTTGTGAAGTTTACTAAGTACTTAAGCTCAGGGCTGTTTGCTGCATAACCCGTGTTTATATTAGTTCCGTTATTTACTCCACTTTCCATATATCCTGTGCCGGAATAACCTCCCTGGCTTGTACTTAAAAACCAGTCGTCTGTACTTCCGGTGTTATTCTCATCAAAATTCTCTGCTTCCATCACTACCTGACCACCTGTCTCTATAAATGCTCCTGTTCCTCCAGGTGGGGGCGGGTCATCATTCACAAGTTTATATAATCCTCCATTACCACTAAAAGGATTATGAAGTATAAAAATTTCACCGTTTTCGTCTTCACCAAATGCAGCAATATTTAAGGAAGTATCAATTAGTAAAACCGAAGACCAGTCTCCTGAAGAATCCTCTGTAGCACGCCAGATTCGGCCCGAACAATAATCTCCGTATATATAATCATCAACAAGAAGGGGAATATCATTTGCCTGGTACCTGTAACCACCTGTAACTGAACAACCAGAGCCGTGGTCATAAGATGTTATAGGAAGTGTGTGTGTAATAGAGGAACATGTATTGTCAAATACATTATTACCTTCAAAACACTGCCAACCATAATTTTCTCCTCCATTACTATCAACTGGCTGATAATTTATTTCTTCAATTTCGTGTTGACCGACATCACCAATAAATAAATTTCCTGTGTCATCAAAACTGATTTTCCAAGGGTTTCTAAGCCCGAGTACCCATATCTCATTCTCAAAAGGGTTAATACTTGGTATGCAGTATTCCTCCCCGGTCTCATTTGGACAGCTATCATTATCAACACCTATTCTCAATATTTTTCCAAGTAGGTTGGTTGTTTCCTGCGCCCTGTTTCCCGGGCTTCCTCCACCATCACCGGATGAAATATAAAGTAAATCATCGGAGCCAAAAGCAAGGGAACCCCCGTTATGATTGCTTGCAGGTTGATCAAAGATGATAATAATCTGGTCAGAATTTTCTATTACGCTGTTACCATCAGCAGATACAGTGTATCGTTCCACTACTGTCTGTCGATCGCCATCTATAGTTCTGACGTAATTCACATAGAAATATTTTTTGTCCGGGTTAGATGCAAATTCAGGATGAAATGCCAAGCCAAGTAGCCCTTCTTCGCTCCCGCTGTCATCCACCTTGGAAATAATATTTAGAAATGGTGTTGCCAGAATCTGAGTTCCATCATAGATTAATATTCTTCCATCCTGCTCTGTAATAAAAAGCCTTCCTGTTCCATCACCTGCATGGGCAATACTTGTTGGGTCATCAAGATTAGTGTCTAAAGGCGATACCGAAACATTTTGAGCATATCCATTTAAAAAGGCAGTAGTAACAAATAAAAAACCAGAAATAATGCCTATAAATTTGTTTGTAAACATTTTCCATTCTCCCATAGTTAATACTTATAGAAAGTATATGGTAAAAACAAGAAATATTTACAACTTTTTTTGAATCTAAAGAGATTGTCGAATCAACTAAATAAGCATATTGAAAAATGATACTTAACTGAGTCAATCCTCTAAACTCCTCCATAAGAAAAAAACCCGGCTATGCCGGGTTTTTTTTAACTATAGAAAAATATCAATAATGTCTTAGTTGAATTTAGAATTTAAGACTTTGATGCTTTTACTGCCCTATCGGATGCCCATCTTTCAAGTTTGGAAATTTCTTCTCTCATAGTAGTGGATAGTGGTACAATTGAGGACGTAGCAATTACAAGAGATGTGTTGTCTATCTCTTTTTCCTTTGAAAAAGAGTCAAACATTGCGGAGATTACTGCCTGCTCTATTTCAGCTCCGCTTAGACCATCCGAATTTTTTGCCAATGAACTCAGGTCAAATAAAGTAGGGTCTTTACCCCTGTCACGTAGATGGATCTGGAATATCTGGTTTCTTTCCTGTTGGTTAGGAAGAGTTACAAAAAATATTTCATCAAATCTGCCTTTTCGGAGTATTTCCGGTGGAAGTAAGTCTATCTGGTTTGCTGTAGCTGCAATGAAGACAGGAGCATCTTTTTCCTGCATCCAGGTAAGGAAATAACCAAATATTCTCGATGCCGGTGAATCAGATGATTTCTCACCGCTTCTTGTTATACCTGCTTCTATTTCATCTATCCAAAGTACACATGGTGAACTTGCTTCAACTGTCTTTATTGATCTTCTGAAAACATCTTCCGGACTTCCCATCAAGCCACTATAAACCTCATTTAAATCAAGCCTTAAAAGTGGGAGATTCCAACCGGTAGCTATAGCCTTTGCACAAAGACTTTTCCCGCAGCCGCTAATCCCCATCACGAGCATACCTTTGGGGATATCCAATCCAAAATCCCTTGCTTTAGTAGAAAAGGCCTTTGATCTTGTATCAAGCCATTCCTTAATATTTTCAAGTCCGCCAATCTGATCTATACTAATTTTTGATCTTATGAATTCGAGAGTTCCGGATTTACGCACAATCTGAGCTTTTTCTTCCAGTAGATCATCTATAAATGTGTCATCAATTGTTTTTTTACCAACCATAGACCTTTTAAGTGCAAGTTCCATTTCCGATGCACCAAGGCCTAGTAACCCGTGAATGCATTTGTCTTCAAGATCGGGTGTTATTTGTGAAGTGAGTTCGGAATACTGGTCATCCAAAATGATTTTTTTAAAAATTCCCTTTGTTTCGTCAAAATCAGGAAGTGGTATATCTATAACGGTAATTTCATTTTCAATATCTGGAGGTAAATTTAATGAAGCAGCAACAATAATAATATGTTTTCCTGCTTTACCAATTGTTGAGTTATAAAAATCTTTAAGTTTTCGAATAACCTTTGGATCATTAATATAAAAATTCAGATCTTTAACAAACAGAAAACCTTTATCAAAAGAGTTTATTGCTTTTTCAAGTGAATCAGAACAGTTAGAATCCGCTTCAATATTATCGGCTGACCAAATATTAAAGCTAAAATTTTCACCTAAGAACTGTTGACCTAAACTGTTAATGGCTCCTTCAACATAATTCTCATCAAATGATACAAGATAGATAACCGGGTAGCCCGAGGCTACCAGATTTTTAATATCATTACTTGGAAAAGCCATAAGCGTTAGATTCCTTTTGCATTTGAGACCTTGGGATGTTCCCTTCTCCAGCGCAGTTTATTAAGTGCATTTAAAAACGCCTTGGCACTTGCAACTACAATGTCTGTATCAGAACCGTGCCCCTGGGAAACAATATCATTCTCAGAAATTCTTACTGAGACTTCACCCTGTGCATCTGTACCACCGGTAATTGAAGAAACAGAATAATTTTCAAGTGTGGGATTTTCTCCTGTTACTTTCTTTATTGCCTTATAAATCGCATCAACGGGACCACCCCCGCTCTCAGAATCAATTTTTTCTTCGCCATCTATTTCGATCTTTATAGTGGCATTTGGTGACATACCGGTTCCACCAGCAAAGTTAACAGTGACAAGTTTGTAATAGTCGGAAGAACGAAGGAATTCTTCATTTATCAGTGCTTCTATATCTTCATCAAATACGTATTTCTTTTTATCAGCAAGGTCTTTAAACTTTTTAAATGCTATCTCAATATTTTCATCTGTAAGGTAATACCCGTATTCTTCAAGCCTGTTTTTAAATGCATGCCTTCCTGAATGTTTGCCAAGAACAATTTTATTTGATGGTATTCCCACGGACTCAGGATCCATAATTTCATATGTAATTTTTTGTTTTAGTACCCCATCCTGATGTATTCCAGCTTCATGTGCAAAAGCATTCGCCCCGACAATAGCCTTATTTGGCTGGACATTTACACCCGTTACCTGGGTAACAATTCTGCTTGTAGGAAAAATATTCTCAGTATTTATACCTGTTTGATAAGGAAGCAGGTCATTCCTGGTTTTAAGTGCCATAACTATCTCTTCGAGAGAGGCGTTTCCGGCTCGTTCACCAAGACCGTTAATAGTGCATTCAACCTGCCTGGCACCTTCTCTTATAGCTGCGAGAGAGTTCGCCACAGCAAGTCCAAGGTCATTATGACAATGTACACTTAGAATTACCTCATCAAGGTCCGGTACCTTTTTTTTCAATGTCTTAATTATCTTTCCAAACTCATCAGGCGCTGTATAACCAACGGTGTCCGGGATATTAATAGTGGTAGCTCCTGCTTTAACTGCTATATCAACTGCTTTGCAAAGATATTCAATATCAGTTCTAGTTGCGTCTTCGCATGAAAATTCGACATTGTCCGTGTAGTTTTTTGCATGCTTGACAGCACCGCTTATCATTTCAAGGACTTCTTCCCTGGTTTTTTTAAGTTTATGTTTTAAATGAATGTCGGAGGTGGCGATAAACGTATGTATTCTTGGACTTTCTGCATGCTTTACAGCTTCCCAGCCTCTGTCAATGTCCTTTTGACTTGCACGGCAAAGGCCGGCAATCTGGCAGTTTTTTATTTTTTCTGCAATAGTTTTAACTGAAATAAAATCTTCTTCAGAAGAAATGGGAAATCCTGCCTCTATGATATCAACCCCAAGTTTTTCAAGCTGGTAAGCTACTCTTAGCTTTTCCTCTGCAGTCATACCACAGCCAGGTGCCTGTTCTCCGTCTCTTAGTGTTGTATCAAAAATATTAATATAATCCGTACTCAACGTTCTTCTCCGCAAAAAGATTTAAGGATATTGCTTTTTCAATTTGTCGTCAATACCCGGTTTTAATATATTAATATCTATTTTCTTGATTTAAAGTTTATTTAGTAAATTAAAGCCCAGTAGGTAAATCAATAAATACGGAATTTGTTTTCATTTGTTTATCAACAACTTTTTGTAAGGCAGCTAAGCCTAATGTTTCGGTAGCATGATGGCCGGCAAATATTACATTCATACCGGCATCTTTTGCAGTATAAAAAATCTCAATTGCATCCCCTGTTATATATAGATCAACTCCCATACTAAGTGCATCATAAAATCCGCCGTAACCGCCGCCTCCGCTGCAAACAGCAACTGTATGTATTTTTTTAGAACCAAATGATAATACTTTTGGATTAGAATTTAGTTCTTTTTCCAAAATAGCACTTATTTGATCTACTGTTTTGGCTTTTTTTAATCTTCCTGTCCAGCCAATATTTACTCCTGACTGAAATAGAAACTCTTTATCAATTTTACCATCCAACAACTTGATAATTTGTACATTATTTCCTACTACTTTATGACGATCAAGTGGTAAATGACTGGCATAAAGAGAGATATTGTTGTCATGCAGTATTTCAAGCCTCTTTTTAGACCAACCAGTATAGGCGGGGTTCAGATTGGTCCAGAAATGTCCATGATGTACTACCACCATGTCACATTTAAGGGAAGCTGCCTTTAAAAAAGTTTCTATGCCTGCATCAACTGCGTATGCAATTCTTTTTATATCCTCTTTTCCCTCGTATTGAAGTCCGTTCCAGCAGCTGTCTTTAATAGAATCTATTTCTAAATATTTATCCAAATATTCAACTATTTTTTGTAATTTTGGCATTATTTTTAGTTATTTTCCTTGATTTTGTCTCTTTTGGCACTTATTTTGCACAAATATTCAGTTGAGTATTTATTGGAATATTCTCCTTAAATAAAAGCCAACAATAATTTACCCTGGTGAAGTAAGTTATAGTTGGCTTTTTCTTAATTCTGGAAATTATTAATAATTAATCTTTTAATCTATCTTGACGGCCCGATGGCGTCTACTATCTCTACAGTTAATCCATCAACCCCGATATTAAGTGCAACTCCTTTCTGTGTAGAACTGAGTCTTATATAAACCTTATTTTGGTTTTCAAGCACAGTTCCGCCAACTCCTCCTGCAAGCGCAATACCAGCCTGCCCGGCAACATATGTGCCTGAAAATTTTGCAAGGTCACTCATGTTGTACACTGTTCCCACAGCAGATACTTTAGCAACACCTATTGCGCCAACTTTTAATCCTTTTATTTTAAATTCGTAGTCAACACCCTTATAAGATAGAACTCCCTTCCCCCAACTGCCGCCAATGATAAAACTTATCTGAGTATCATCAATTTTAATTTTTCCTGCTGGCTGTAGCTCTTTTGCTTCAACCTGGCCTAATCCAAAAACTATTGAACAAAGTAAAACAAGTACAGTAGTAATTACTTTAATATTTTTCATTTATTTCTCCTGTTTAAAATTTTAAGGGACTATAAGTTCCTGTCCTACATAGATTGTATTGCTGGTTAAGCCGTTCATGGCCTTTAACTCTTCAACCGTTGTACCATATTTTCGAGATATTTCGTAAAGGTTATCTCCGGTCGATACTTTATATGTTTTAGACCCTTCCATTGTTGATCCGGCTTTACCAATAGCATCCTTGAGTTCAATTGAAATACCATCTACACCAATATTTAGTGCTGCTCCCTTCTGAGTTGAACTTAGCCTGATATACACCTTATTTTGGTTTTCAAGTACTGTTCCGCCAACTCCTCCTGCAATTGCTATTCCTGCCTGCCCGGCAACATATGTTCCAGAAAACTGGGATAGGTCATCCATGTTATAAACACTTCCAACCGCAGATGATTTGGAAATTCCGATTGTCCCTACTTTAAGTCCTTTAATCTTAAATTCGTAATCGGTGCCACCATAAGAAAGTACACCTTTCCCCCAACTTCCCCCTATTATAAAACCCAGCTGTGTATCATTAATAGTTACTTTTCCAACTGGATTAAGTTCTTTGGACTGAGTAGTTGATGATAATCCAAAAAACAACAGTAATGCTGTTACAGCAAACAAAAATTTAATCTTATTCATTTATTGCCTCCGGTATTTATTTCTGAATTTTGTTATTGACAGGGTACATTTGGAGGGGCGTCCCAACCCATAACTGAAGTGCATCTTTCCAGATCCGCGCAGGAAATATGGAATTCCTTATTGTCCGGATCTACTGCTGCAAGTTTTTCAACACCAACAGGGATCTTATTACAAACACTAGCATCAAAATCATCCTGGGGTGTTGACTGCCCGGCACATGAGAAAAGGAAAAATAATACCGGAATAACAACAAGAGTTTGTTTCATTTTGTACCTCCAAAAACATATCTGGAATTAATTTATAATATAGTCAAAGAATTATTAAATAGAAAGAAATTTGAATTTACTAATTTAAGCTAAATGTTTTAATTTTATATATGAAAATATATGTAAAAAGAATCTATGAAAAACCCTCTGGCGAGGATGGCTTTAGAATACTGGTTGACCGCCTATGGCCAAGAGGCATTAAAAAAGAAAATGCCAAAATTGATCTTTGGCTTAAAGATATTGCACCGTCAAATGAATTAAGAAAATGGTTTGGACATAAACCGGAAAAATGGGAAGAATTCAAGAAAATGTATTTTGAAGAGCTAAAATTAAACTCCGTGACTCTTACAGAAATAACAACACTGGACAATGAAATTATTACTTTTCTCTATTCAGCAAAAGAAAAGAAATATAATAATGCTGTTGCACTAAAAGAATTTGTAGAAAACTATATTTTAACCGAAAGATAGACCTTACCCTTAGCAAGAGATACTCCTCCGGTTTTTTTGAGGCTAACAGCGAACTGTTTAATAGCGCCAATAAATATTTAATAAAAACCAGGTATTAAATGTGAAACAAAAAGAATTCTTTTATAGTTTAATATATTGGATTCCCCAAAAGCTAAAGTGTCAAGGCAATCCCTACTCCCACTCCAACCTCCTTCCATTTTAGTATGTGGGAATCCACTTTTTGAGATTTATGAGTCCAGCATGATTACCACATTCCAGCCTGCTTCTTTTGTTGATAATGCAATTAAAACTATTACCCCTTAAATAAAAAGCACCCTCAAAATTGAAAATGCTTTTTGTTATGAAGTATATATTTTTGAAAATAATTAGCTTGGTATTAACTATTTTTTATTATTCTGTTCCTTAAGAATCTTTTGATTCTTTTGTTTTAGTCTCCAGGCAGCTCCCATACCGTCAGTCATTTCAGCTGGAGCCTTATCAAGTGGTACAACAAGATCACCCTCGACAGGCCACTCTTCGAGCAATTCCGGATGGTACCCTTCTGGATAGTATAACTTAGGATCGATTTGTTGCTCGCGTACAAACGGTTCCTGTATGTCTTCTCGTCTGTTTCTTGGATGCGGTACTACTAATTGCCCATTAGTAAAATCAAACTGAGGTGCACGGTTATTCGGGAAATCTGGCAATATACCTTCACGTACCCAGATTTGATCTTTTGTAACATTAACCACAATTCCGTCCGGGGCGCCAAAATGAAATGGCCCTTTCCAGTGTTCACGAATTTCAGCAACGGTTTCTTCGTTTTGGTAAGGGTCAAAGGCCATATGTGTTGTCAAAAAAAGCCTCGGTTGGATTTTATTGGCCAAATAACCCGCTGCATATGCCGGTGTATGATGGGTATCTACTGTATAACGTCCCAGAAACGGAGGTACTCCCTGCACACCTGAGCTAATCGCGATTAATTCAGCTTGTGTTTCGGTTACATAAACGTCGCAACCTTTGGCATATTTGATGTCCAAATTACTGGGCCGTCCATCACCGGTCCATACAAAGCACAAGTCATTCCAGTCAAGCCTGTAACCCGAAGCACCGTCTTTTGCATGTGATCGCTGCCAATGAGTAACCTTAACACCGTCTTTGTCATAGATAACTCCACCATTATCACGAAAATCAAATTCATGAACTTGGATGTCCCAACCTTTTCCTACGGGGAATACATCAAATGCGTCAGTATGCCAACCTAGCATCATTTTCATACCCTCAACCATCTTAGCAGTCCCGTATTCAGGTGTTCGGCCAGAGGGGCCATAAACATTTAATGCCTGATGCCAACCACCAGCCCAGGTACCGAACATCCATAAATAAGGCAAAGAACCAAAATGATCGACATGAAGGTGTGTGATAAAAACCTTGTCAAGTTCATTCAGGGCAATTCCGGCTGCCACGTAATTGGAAACAGAACCTTCGCCAATGTCAAATACAAAATTTTCGCCATTACCCAATTGAACAAATATAGATGTATTCATCTGTCCGGGCCTAATACTCGGTGATGTACCCATGAAGATGATACGCATCTCATTAGGCTGAATATCCTCTGTATTGGGAAACCAGTTCGCTGCACTCTTCAACCAGGGCTGTGGGGAAATTCCCTCAAACAAGAGACCTTCTTTCCAGCGTCCCATTGGTACACCGCCTGCAAGTGATTTGTTAATTTCTTCGTCAGAAGACGGCTTCTGCACAGGTGGCGGTTGAGAAAACACTTGCCCTATTGATAAAATAAATATGCATATTGAAAAGAAAACTAAGTGAAATATTCTATTTATTCTCACTTTCGTCCCTCCATAAATTATTTAAATTTAATTTTGTTATGACCAAATAAAATATTATTCTACAACACCCAGATATTTATCCCTGAACTGCTTTGTTCTTTCATTCAGTTCGTCTTCAACAATCCATCCCAGGTTTTCCATACCGCTTTCAGACAGTGGTGAAAGATCGCCTAGAAAAAAAGCATCTTTTTCACCTTTGTTGTCTTTATTAATATTGCTGGTCATGTCTGCTGCCATTCCAGCAAGCTCTTTTGTCCAGAAGAGGTAATCCACGGGCATGAGCAGGATTAACCTGCCTTTCTGATCAATAAAATAAGGAAGTTCACCAAATGATCTTATTTCAGCTAGTTTTTCTTTTTGTAAATCAAACCATGTCATTAAAATAACAGTTTCAAGATAAAACCTTGCAAAATCCTCTGTTTCTTTTGTATATGCAAGTTCAATCAGAATAGACCTGTTTTCTACATTCTCCAGTTGAAGAACCGCAGAAATTAAATATGTCTGCATCATTGGGGAATATAACTTGTTTGTCAGGAATTTTTCTATGGTTGCCTCATCTATTCCCAGTTCGGAAAGTTTTGCAACGTTCTGTTCCAGAAGTTCCTGGTAGCTAAGGTTCCAGATAGCATCGTTTGCCATATTTATATAATTAGAACCAGGAATTCTTGGAATCGGGGCAAATCTTACAGCAAAATTTCCGGCCCTGTCTATTTTTGCTACTTCACGCAGTGCGTTCTGTAGTAATTCATTCTTAGTATATGGGTCTACCCCCAGTTTTTTTGCCCATTTTCTCTGGCCTGCTGAAACACCAAAATACCAGTCTGCTGCCTTACCAGATGTATCTACAGCAGTTTCACCAAGATTTTTATCATCCTCATCTTTGCCTTCATTTGTGTCATCTTTATTATCGCTTCCAGTTACATAAGAAGTTGCATCTCCCGCCGCCTTTTTGCTACCTTCATATACATCTTCTGTAGTATCTTTTGTTCTTTTAAAAAGACGGCTTACTCCACCGGGTACACCCTTAGCTGTTTCAACTGGCTTTGTAGCAACCTGAAACATTGAGTTTATTGATCCGGTGGCAGAATTTGCAGCAGCTTCAATAAACACCTGAGATTTTGAAAGATTCTTTAGTTCATTTAGTGCATAAAGTTCACGAAGTACTATAAGCAAACTAAGATTTCCTATTGCCTTATATTCACCAAAATCACTTTTAATTGTATAAATATTTAAAAATCCGTTACTCCCAACAACCGGGTCAATTTGGTAATAGTCCGTTCTTATAATTTTCGCAGGTATTTGTGTGTTTACCTTAAGGTTATGAATTGTTTCATATTTTTCCTGGGCAAAAGAATTAATTGGCAACAATAATAGTGTTAACAGTAGTAGTCTTATCATCTCATTTCTCCTAAATTTCAATTGTTAATAAACCTTGCAGATTAAAAGAACCATAATTAATCTGTGTTACAATAGCATAGTTAAAAAACATTTTCTAATCATATTATATTTATGAAAATATTCGATTCGCACTTTCACATTATTGATAACAACTTTCCTTTATTAAAGCTAAATAACTACCTACCTCCAAATTTTACAGTTGAGGATTATTTAAAAAGAACAAGTGGTCTTGAAATTATAGCTGGTGCCCTTGTGGCGGGCTCTTTTCAGGGTTTTGAAAAGAATTATATGAAATCGGCTCTTAAACTACTGGGTAAAAACTTCGTCGGTACAATCCAGTTACCAGTCACAGCATCTGATGGGGATATAATGGAGCTCGACAAAATTGGAGTACGTGGTGTGAGATTTAATATAGCAGCTGGAGGCTCTGAGAAAGTAGAGAATCTTGAAAATTTAGCACATAGGATATATGAACTTTGCGGATGGCACATAGAACTGCATATCAAATCCTCCGATATATCACCTCTTTACAACTTATTAAAAGATCTGCCTTCAGTTTCAATCGATCATTTAGGTTATACAAAATCAGGTTTTGATACCCTAATTAAACTGGTGGAAAAAGGGGTAAAGGTAAAAGCAAGTGGTTTTGGGAGGGTGGATTTTGATGTTAAATCAGCTCTAAAAGAGATAGTATCTGTTAATCAGGACGCTTTAATGTTTGGTACAGACCTACCATCAACCAGGGCACCAAAACCCTTTAAAAATGAAGATATCGATTTAATAATGGAAACATTCAGTGAAAATATCAATGAAAAAATCTTTTACTACAATGCTGCTTCATTTTATCGCCTAAAATAGTTTAATTTTTGAGAGATTACCAAAATATGCATCAACCCTGAACCTGACTGAATAGTTTGTTTCAAAATCATTCTTCTCTTTCCAAACTAAACCTGGTGCAAATTCAAAAAAGAGCCATTTCCACTTAACATTTCTCCTAATTCTTAATCTTATCCTTGTTTCATCAATAAAGTCATCAAGGCTGGTTTCAGCAAGAGTTCTCCATTCTGGGGCAATACCAGTCTTTTCGTTTATTTTATGAAAATATGTAAATCTTTGTTCAAGGTAGTAACCGCTTCTCTTTTGAAACCACCTGCCCCTTGTTGTAGACCTGAAAAACGATTTACCTTCAACAACCACTCTCTCCATATCAAGCCGTGTTATATTTGTAAATTTTCGGTCTGTATACCATCTGAATTTATCCGTTAGCCTAAAACCCCAGGGGCCTATTGTCCAGTAAGACCTTCCCCTAAGTCCTGCAAACCATTCAACACCGGATGATCTGAATCTTAATCCTGTATCACCAGAAATAGATCCATATTTTGAATTGAGGAATAAGTATCTCAGAAAAAGTGAACCATTATCTTCGTTGTTATTTATATCCGATTCAATTGCATCATCATCTCCCTCATCTCCGTTTACAAAAAATCGCAGTTTTTTCTTCGTTCCCGGAAGCGATATATTTGCAAACACATTCGGACTAAGATCAACACTCTCATCCTGTTCAAAATCAAGATCTAGCCTGAGCCTAATGCGCGATTCATTGCTATCTACGATTGCCCTGTTATCACCAAAAAAAGTGTCTGCCCTGTTTGCAGCTCCCAGGACATTTGTAGAAACAAATGAATGTAAAGACCCTACTGTTGAACCGGTGTCCTCACTCTCGAATTGTAGCTCACTTTTATTCTGTTCTTTTCTATGATCCAATGAAATAACTGTAGGATCAGAATCCTGCGCCACAAGAAAACATGGGGAAAATAATAAGTAAAAAAAAAGAAAGGTAGAAATTAAAATAAATTTAGTTTGGATAATAGTAATAATCCGTGATGAAATCATATCAGGTATGTTAAATACTAATTAATTTTGTGGACTTGATCAATTATACTAATTATTCTTAATTTAATAATTACTAGGGGTTAATCTTGATAACTATTTTTAAAAATTTACTAATAACATTTTTTATTTCACTCTTTATTTTACCAGTGATTTCCTATTCCCAGACTGACAATCTTTTTAACTTACTCGGAGAAGCTGAAAATTTTGAAATAAACGTAAGGATCGTCGGTAAGCCGGAAATTTATAACAAACTTGGCATTTCAAAAGTAAATCTCAAAAACAGTATGGTAACCCACCTAAAGAATAAGGGTATGAGAATCGAAAACAGGAGTTCCAATATGATTCTTCTGACACTGACTATTCTAGAGGCAAAAGAATGTTATACATTTGATATTGAGATAAATGTGCTTGAAACAGTATTATCTGCCAAAAGCTATGACCCGGGAAGAGCGGCTGTCTATTCAACAGGTTCTGTGGGTTATATCTGCAACCTCCCTAATACGAGTGCAACAATAAATAATAATGTAAACGTTTTCCTAGATGACCTTGTAAATGATTTCAACAATGCTAAAAGTGCAAATGCCAAAAAAGCTGGAAAACCTAAAAAACCGAAGTAAACTGCAACCTTAATATTTCCGTAAGGTTAAATATATTAAAATGAATTAATAAGGAGATTATTATGAAATACTTTTTAATAGTTTTAAGTTTTTTATTAGTATCAATAGCAGGCGCCGCGCAAGTGGACACCAAGAACAGTGAATTCGACTGGTATGGCTCAAAAGTGACAGGAGATCATTACGGTAAAATTCTGTTAAAAGAATCTTCACTCGAAGAAAAAGACGGGAAAGTAATAGGTGGCGAGTTCATAATGGATATGACAACCTTTACAGTTGAGAATATTGACTCACCAAAGTATGAAAAAAAGTTTCTTGACCATATGAAAAGTGCAGATTTTTTTGATGTTGAAAAATACCCGACAGCCACTTTAAAAATAAATAAGGTCGATGGGAATAAAGTTGAAGGTGACCTTATCATTAAAGACAAAACAAACCCCATTGATTTTACAATGGAGCAAAATGGAGACGTTGTTACCGGAAAAATGAAGTTTGACCGAACTAAGTACGATATGATTTATAGTTCAGGAAACTTCTTTAAGGACCTTGGAGACAAGGTAATTCATGACGAAGTAGTTCTTACTTTTAAAGTAAAAGTAATAGAATCTTAATTCTGGGAATAAAAAAGGAGTAATGAATAAACCATTACTCCTTTTTTATAAATTATTTATTATTAATTAAATTGGATTTTAAAAAAATTGTTCTCTGTTATTGATCCATGTAGCATCCATCGTACCTCTTCCATTACCATTATTAAGGCCTATATAACTGATCTGGACTATATTGCTTCCATTATTAGATTGACCTGCTCCAACTTTATCCAACCGGACAAAACCTTCGGTAATATTGTTGCCAGGACAAAGAAGTTCACCACCCTTACTATGGGGTATTGCTTCATTAATGCCGTATTCAAAGCTGGCAACACTTGCCGTACCGTTACCTGCAACAACATTATCAGGATTAAGAATTTCTTCTATTAAAGGACTGTCCTGGTTAATACAGGCAAAGATCACGTTTCGGCAGGAAAAGGGGTTTTCATTAAGGTCGTATATATCTACATCAAATACATTAAATGTATCAAGAACATTTGCTACATTTATTTCAGCATTGACATTGAACAGATCCTGAAAGGGTATAATTACAATATCAGAAAAAGTAATACCACTCTCAGTGTTAAAATTAAATGTTGAAAAATCGAGGCTTGTTCTAAATCCTTCATCAGTTGCACCGGCAAGATTAGACCTGTATTCATATCCGTTCTCATCAATTATTCTAAGGTTTCCGATTAATTCGAATGATTCATTCATCGGGTCAGGTGTTCTGTAAACAGATACCACACCGTAAGCATTATTGGGTAAGACTACACCTGAGGCATTCCCATCATTTGTTAAAATATCTCTCAGGTTGTACGTATGAGTGTCATTAGGTGTGTATGTATCAAAGAAATTGTTCTCATTACAGTTATTGGATACATCAAATATCTGTACATGCACTGTCTCACTCTCAGCACCATCTATGTTTGTAATCTGTACAAATGTTTCCCTGTCCCTTAAATCAAAAAAACCTACAAACAGGTCATCCGCACTATCAGAATTTGGTACATTAATACCAACACTGCTATAACCCGGTATTGCCCCCAATAAAATTAAAGAAAATACCATTAATATTATTTTTATTCTGCCCACTAAATTTATCCTCCTTCAAAGTAAAATCCTAATAATTTTAATCTTTTATATTGTTTAATTCCAGATTAAATAAAAAAAGGAGTAATGGATTAATCCATTACTCCTTATTCTTATTTAAATTTTATATATTATAACCCAATAATAAAACTTTCTGAAAGTTGAGTAACCATTGCATCCATACTACCTCGCCCATTGCCATTGTTTAATCCAACAAAACCTAAAAGTTCAGGTGGCCCTGGATTTACTTGAAAACTAAGTTCCTTAATTTTAACAAATCCCTCGGGAATATTGTTTCCGGGACAAAGAAGTTCTCCACCCTTTGAATGGGGTATTGCATTATTTATACCGTATTCCAAACTTGCAACACTTGCACCTGATTCTGAGAATTCAGCAACTTCTTCCAATAGTGATTCCAATAATGGATTATCCTGGTCAACACAAGAGAAAATTACGTTTCTACATGAAAAAGGGGTTTCATTCAGATCAAATATATCAACATCAACCAAAATCCAGTTATCCAGAATATTTGAAATTTCAACCTCATTCTCATTCATAGTATAAGCAATTAATACTATGTCCGATAATGTTACCCCACTCTCATTATTAAAATTAAATTTTACAGGAGCATCCGATCTTACTGAACCTACATCATCGGGTGGATTAAAAATATACCTCGTGCCAAGTAGGTTTGTCCTGTATTCATAACCGTTATTATCTTCTATTCTTAGGTTTCCAACAAACTGAACAATTTCAGCTTCTGAATGGGAACCTTGTATTACAAATGCTACGAAAATACCATAAGCATCCGAAGGCAATACTACTCCGGAGTCATTTCCATTATTAGTTACAATATCCCTCAGGTTATATACATGTGTATCGTTTGGTGTGTATACATCAAAGAAATTATTTTCATTACAATTATCTGCAACGTTGAATAATTGAATATGTACCGTATGGTTATTAGCACCGTCGGTGTTAGTAATCTGGATAAATGATTCCCTATCCCTTAGGTCAAAAAATCCAAATAAAAGACTGTCTACTGTGTCTGAATTTGCCACATTGAATGCATTACTCGCAAAAACAGGTGAAACTGATACCATTAGAAATGATATTAATATTATAAGTTTAGTTATCCTGCCCATTTAGATTTATCCTCCTTCAAAGTAAAATCTGCGTAAATTGTAACTTAATTATTGATTTTTATCTATTAATACTGGCAAATTAGCTCATTTGTAGTTATTAATAAAATATTACTATGGAAATAAATGACTACGTTCCTCAGACAATCAGTACAATAAAAGGATATGCCTATGGCAACAGGATTACACGAGAAGACCTTATGGCAGTTCTGCTACTTTCAAAAAATATCAGGGCACGGCAGATGTATAAACTCATACTTGGACAAGAACTAATTGAACAAATAAGTGGTGAAACACGATTTCCCGACAAAGATGACGAATTTAAGATAACAGAAAAAGGTTTTGAATTAATAGGGGAGAAATAACTCTATGAAATTCAGCCTTGCACCAGTCCAGTCCCAAAACAGGTTTGATAAATTAAAACACCAGGCAATACTTGCCGAGCAGCTTGGCTACGAGGCACTCTGGGCACATGAACACCACTCCGAGGGGATGATGTACCCCAGCCCGCTTATGGTTCTGTCTATTCTTGCTTCAAAAACCAAAACAATAAAACTTGGAACAAATATGCTGCTTCTTTCGCTTCATCATCCCGTAAGGGTTGCAGAAGAAGGGGCAATGGTAGACAACCTTTCCAACGGAAGGCTCAGGCTTGGCGTCAGTGCTGGCTATTCCGAGATAGATTTAAATGCATTTAATGTTGACCCGAAAAACCGCGGAAAGAAGATGGAAGAAGGCCTTAAAATAATTAGAAAACTATGGAGCGGGGAACATATAAATATTGATGATGAGTTTACCCACCTTAAGGATTTTTCCGTATTTCCTCCCACTGTGCAGAAAAGCCCGCCCATATATGTTGGTGCAACAGTAAATAAAGCAATTCGGCGCGCTGCAAGGCTTGCAGACGAATTCCTCATAAGCGCAACTCAAAGAAAAAGTGATATCACGAGAATTTTAGATGTTTATAAAACCGAACTTGATGATATTGGAAACGATTTTGCGGATAAAACTACTACTATCAACAGGCTTGTACATGTTGTAGAAAACAGCGGACAGAAAAAATGGGCAAGGGAGTTCTTCGGAAATGCACTTCTTAGGCTCTATGACTCATGGGGACATTCAAACATCACCGAACTTGATGACAAAGAAAGGATACTTGATGAAGTATGCGATCAGAATTTTGTAATTGGCGAACCCTCTGAATGCATTGATACAATCAACGAGTATACAGAACTTGGAATCGGGGAAATTGCATGTCTTATGAACTTCGGAGGTCCTGACCTCGACAAAGTCGAAAGTTCTATGAAGCTAATGTCAGAAAAAGTAATGCCTGAATTCTTATAGAATTAAATATATTTCATTTCCCATTCTTTAGGCCCAATTACCTGTACAATTAATTTCGTCCCAATGCTGGCACTTGTCAGACTTCCTATATGCGGATTCTTTCCATTATAAGTGATAATCCAGCCCGTATATTCATCAGCACAACTAAAATGTACTTTTAGTACCTTCTTATCGGGTAGGTATTGGTGCATAACAAACTCTTTACCTGATACAAACTGAAGAACTTCATCCACACCGGTCCCATCATTTGAAATATTTATATGAAGGTTATCAAACCTGGAATAATCTACTCCTTTTTCGGCAAGATAAAACTGAGGATATGAATAACCAAAGGTTGTAACAGTAGTTGATAGCTCTCCGCCGCCTTCAACATGAGGTTTCCTGCCGGCATCATCAATAATATTCAAGAGCTTATCAATAGGAAGAAGAAAATGATCCATAATTTTATCCTTTTCATTTTTGGATAAAGTTTGTTTGTTTAGCAGCTGTATAAGTTCTTCTGAAACATCATTTAAATCAAGGACACAGGCCTTTGTCCCGATTATAGAAAGTTCGTTATTTATTTCATCTAGGGAATAAAGCGACTCTCTTTCATCAGGATAATCCAGCCTGATATTATGATTCATTATCCCTCAGAGATTATTTCAATAAAATTTCTTTTTGGCTTGCCGTCAAGGAAACTTCTTATCTGGTCCAGACTTCCGTTACCTTCTCTCCAGTGGTGATATTTTTCATAATGTTCCTTAGACTCCCATTTTTCTACCAAAAACATTAATGTTGAATCATCTTCATCAAGGTTCATTGATATACCCTGGTTACCATCAAAATTTCTTGTGTCAGGCAGATTGTCTATAAAAAACTGTTTTGCCTCTTCTAGGGTTTCTTCTTTTAGTCTAGCTTCTACTATTATTCCAATACTCATTTATTCCTCCTAATTATTTTTATACATTTAATATATAAAAAAATCTAATCAATGTCATTACCTGGATTATCGTTTTTATGTTTCTGGTATAATGAACAGGTAATTTTAATATTGAGGGAGTATTTCTTATGAAAATCTTTACAGTTCTATTGCTTTTGATTGTTGTATCCGATCCAGTTTATTCGTTTGCAGATGTTGTTTACTTTGATAACGGTGACAAGCTGAGTGGTGATATTGCATCGTTGGTTGAGAATAAACTGACACTTGAAAACACACCAGTTGGGAAGGTAGAAATTGATACAGCCAAAGTTAAAACATTTACAACAGAAGAACCAATAGACATTTATTTTATGGACGGCGAAAGTGAATCAAAGATTGTTGAAAAATCAGATGGAGGCCAAATAGCAGTAAAAACAGATGGTTTAGATGAACTCAAACAGGTTAAAATTGGAGATATATACCGCCTAGGCCCTCTCGATGATGCAGTAATATGGAGCGGAAATGTTCGGTCCGGCCTTAACGGTTCAAATGGTGATTCAGATACTTTAAATTTCAATGCAGGTTTTAATTTGCAAAGAAGATCACTCAGGGACAGAACAAGACTTAACGCTGAATATATATTCCAGCAAAGTGACGGAGAAACTGACGAAAACAAATGGTTCAGTGATTTGCAATATGATTATTTTATTTCTGATGATGTCTACAGTTTTTCACTTTTCAGGATAGAACAGGACGAATCCTCGGACCTCGACCTCAGAACCATATTGTCAACCGGGCTTGGATACCAGTGGATTGAAAAAAAAGACCTCAAGTTCTCTACTGAGGCAGGTTTATCATGGCTATATGAAGATTTTAGCACCGGCATGAGTGACAACAAATTAACTTTAAGGCTTGCATATAATTATGAAAACAACCTTTGGGACAAAGTTAGATTTTTTAATAATTTCGAAATCTACCCCAAAATAACCGACCCGTCTGATTTCTTCCTGACAACAACCGCAGGACTGAGAACCAATGTATCTAAAACAATCTTCACAGAGGCTAAAGTAATATACGAATACGATTCAACCCCGGCCGAAGGGAATGGTAAAAATAATGTAAATTACCTGTTTAGTCTGGGTATGAACTTCTGAAGAAGAAGGGAGGAGTAGCAGTATAAACCGCCACTCCAAAATTTTTACTTACTTTGTTGGTACATTGTTATTTAAAGCTCTAGAAAGCTGGACAGTATCTGCATACTGCTGGAGTCTTGTTAATTTACCATTACTAACCGTCCATATGTGGGCAAATGTTGGGTTAACATCCTGGCCCGATTCCTTTGCCTTAGTGTGATAAGTACCTAATACCGTGATCTTGTCACCACCATCAATGTACTCACTGGGTTCTGCCTGCCAGAATTCAAAATGCTGCATTACATTACCAAAAAAATCCTCGAATACTGAGCCTAGTCCGTTATAAGTTCCCCCGTATGGAAAACCTTCTATTATCTCCCACTGAATATTTTCATCTAAAACTTCCGGAAGCTTACTACCATCACTGTTTACTAACTCATAAAATCTTTTTACTGTATCTAAACTCATTTTAATCTCCTTTTTTATTTTATTTCATTGTAACATATTAATTCAATCTACCATTGTTTTTAAACATATACTAAAATACTATTAATAGAGACTATTTTTTGACTATTAGTGTAAATTACATTAAATATTCTATATAACTATATTTTACTATCAGGAGGTCACACATGCGTTACATAGCACTATTACTTCTTTTTGTATTCATTTCATCCACTGCATTTGCAGCCCAGTGGGTTACTCTTGCCAAAAGGGCTGACGGCACAGTGTATTCAATTGAAAGAGGAACTTTATCAGAAAAAGGCAATTCTCTTCAATTCTGGTTGAGGGCAGTACCCCAAAATCCTCGTCAGCTTGCCGACGGTAGGGAATATGTAAAAACCGAAAGTCATGAAGTAATCCTGTGCCCTCAGGATAAAGCCTCAACTGTTACAATCAACTATTTTGATACAAACAACAACATTATTGAATCAGAGAAGATTTTAAACAACAACAGGACTCTTGTTTACAGGGATATACAGCCCTCTGGTATTGATGGTTACATAGCTGCAAAATACTGTAACTAAAAAAATATTGGGTCTTCCACATTTATAATAATATTTATATAATAGGTGATTATAGGGAGGGATTTTTATGACCAGATATTTCATTTTTACACTTTCACTGATTCTTTCACTTGGCCTCTTGGTACCCGGTGAAACACTTTTCAAAACTGATTCTGCTTTTGCCGGAAACAGGTCACTTGGAAAGGTAAACTTCAAGACATCATGCAACAGGAAAGCCCAGAAACGAATTAATATTGCTGTGGCTCTTTTACATCACATGATGTACAAACAGGCCGAAAGAGAATTTTTAAACGCTGCAGACCTTGATCCTTCATGTGCCATGGCTTTCTGGGGTATAGCGATGACACAGTTTCATCCATTATGGGCACCACCTAGCAACTCAGAACTTCTAAAAGGCAATGCTGCAATACAGAAAGCAAAAAGATTAAACCCCGGAAATCAAAGAGAACAGGAATACATATCCGCCGTTGAAGCGTTTTATAACGGCTGGAAAGATAAAGACCATAAGTCAAGAATAGCTGCGTGGAGTGATGGGCAAAAAGTAGTTCTTGATAACAATCCAAATGATGTAGATGCAACAGCATTTTATGCACTTTCGCTTCTTGCAACTGCACCTAAGAAAGATAAAGAATTCACCAATCAGAAAAAAGCCGGAGAAATGCTTGAAAATCACATGAAGAAAAACCGCCGGCACCCCGGGCTTTTTCATTATACAATTCATGCATACGACAATCCCGTCCTTGCGGAAAGAGGTGTAAAGATTGCAAATGGATACGATAAAATTGCTCCAAATGTACCTCACGCACTTCATATGCCGAGTCATATTTTTGTAAGACTTGGTATGTGGCCACAAACTATAAACTGGAATATACGCTCAGCAAAAGCTGCTGAAGAACAATCAAAAGATGCAATGTCTCTTCATTATATTCATGCTGTCGACTACCTTATATATGCTTATCTGCAACAGGGCCAATATCAAAAAGCAGCACAGCTTCTTGAAAAAGTAAATGGAATACAGAACTACCAGGACAGTTTTGCAACAGCTTATGGCCTTGCCGGTGCTCAGTCACGTTCTATTATAGAGCAAAAAAAGTGGGATGAAGCAGCAACAATTCAGGTTAGATCACATAGTGAATTCCCATGGGATAAATACCCGCAATATGAAGCAATCACATATTATGTAAAGGGCCTCGGTGCAGCAAGAAGCGGAGATATTGCTTCTGCAAAGAAAGATAAAGCTATGCTTGACCAGTTATACGCTGCAACGGTAAATAATGGGCAGTCATACTGGGCTACCATTGTAGATGCACAGCGCCAGACAGTAGATGCATGGATCACATATGAATCAGGTGATAAGGCCAAAGGGCTTCAGATGATGCAGGTTGCTGCCGATCTTGAAGATTCAGTTGATAAACACCCCGTAACACCCGGGGCTGTAATGCCTGCACGTGATATGCTGGGTGATATGCTTCTTATGTCAGATAGGCCGGGTGATGCACTCGCAGCTTATGAGGCAAGCCTTAAAATATCCCCAAAACGTTTTTACAGTTTATACAGCGCTGGATACTCCGCCGAAACAGCAGGTGATTCTGAAAAAGCAGTACAGTATTATTCCAAATTAGTGGATGTTACCACCAAGGCTGATAAAGAAAACGAACGTATTACACACGCAAAAGATTACATTAATAACAATTAAAAACTTAAAAAGGGTCTGGATTACAGGCCCTTTTTTACACTTTCTTTTAACAAATAACATCCGTACTCTTACTGAATGATTAATAAATACAGTAAATGGATCATCTTTATTGCAGCTAGTATGGCTTTCGGTTCCATAATGCTGGATGAAACAGTTGTTGCAACTGCACTACCCACTATTCAGAAGGATCTTTCAATGTCTCTTGTGGAATCCCACTGGGTAATAAACTCTTATCTTCTGGTTATTGCCGGATTTATTGCTGTAGGAGGAAAACTCGGCGACATCATAGGTTTCAGGACACTGTTTTCAGCAGGTGTAATAATATTTGGTATCTCCTCTCTTGCTGCAGGTTTTGCCCAAAGCCCGGAAACATTACTTGTAACAAGGTCTGTACAGGGCATAGGAGGGGCAATAATATTTCCGGCATCAATGGCTATTCTGGCACTGATATTTCCCCCCGAACAAAGAGGTTTTGCAATGGGTATATACGGAGCAGTAGGTTCAGTGATGCTGGGTGCAGGGCCTTTGATAGGGGGTTATTTTACTGATTATTTTTCCTGGCGCTGGATTTTCTGGATAAATGTTCCCGTGTCTATAGCTGTTCTTACAATGTTCCTGTCATCCTGGAAAGAGCCTGTATTTAAAACCGAAAGGCCAAAAATAGATATCATTGGTTTAATACTGCTTGTGCTCGGAACAAGCACACTTGTACTTGCAATTATGCAGGGAGTAGAATGGGGATGGTATTCGGATATAATTATCGGACTTTTTACTGCATCAGCAATATTACTGACTCTTTTTATCATAGCAGAATTAAGGATTAAACAACCGTTAATTGAGCTTGATCTTTTTACAAACGGCACATTCAGTAGTGCTAACCTTCTAATATATACGGGACAGTTTACAAAAACAGCGGTAATAGTATTCGGTGCACTTTATTTTCAGCAGGCACTCAAAATGGACCCTCTTAAAGCCGGGTTAGCTTTGATGCCTGCAATGATCCCGGTTGCAATAATGGCTGTTGTAGCCGGACGGGCAACAGACAGGTTTGGCCCCAGGGGGCCTTCACTATTCGGTTTATTACTTGTTAGTTTGTCACTTATTCTTATGGGTCTTACAGTAGGTAAAGACAGTTACCTCCTTCTAATTCCTACACTTTTCGTTTGGGGGGCAACAATGCCATTTATATTTGCACCTGCTCTCATAGCAGTGATGAATTCTGTCCCCGAAGAAAAACAGGGGCAGGCAAGCGGTATTGTACTTACAGCTCAGATTCTAGGCGCAGCAGTAGGGCTTGCAATACTTAGCGCAATACTTATTGAATTTCACAATTTTAAATCCGTGTTCCTGACAATAGGGTTTTTTACGGCATTTGTTACAGTTGTGGCTTGGTTTTACCTTGATCCTGAAGGGAAAATGAAGGGGACTGGTTAATAATATGTTTATTCAATACCAATAATGATTTAAGCTATATATATGGATCAGGAAATTTTTAATATTGCGGAAAATTCAGAAATTGCAAACGAAGACCGGGAATGGTGCTGTGAAGCAATTAATAAAATCCATGCAGATTTCAACCGTTCATCCGATACCCATCTTATTAAAATTGATTTGCCCTGTTTTAATAATTCATCTCTCTATCTAAAAGATGAATCTACGCATCCTACAGGTAGTCTGAAACACAGGCTTGCAAGGTCACTATTTTTATATGGTATTTGTAACGGGCAGATTAATAAAAATACTACAATAGTAGAAGCGTCTTCGGGAAGTACTGCCATTTCAGAAGCATATTTCGCAAGGCTTATAGGACTTCCTTTTATTGCTGTAATACCTAAAAAGACCGCAGGGGAAAAAGTTGCCAAGATAGAATTTTATGGCGGAGAATGTAAAAAAGTAGAGCCAAAAAATATATACTCTGAAGCTGAAAAGCTAGCCAGGAAATTAAATGGTCACTATATGGACCAGTTTACCTTTGCAGAAAGGGCCACGGACTGGAGGGGTAATAACAATATCGCCGCCAGCCTTTTTTCTCAAATGGAAAAGGAACTTAGTCCCATTCCCGACTGGGTTGTTCTTAGTGCCGGAACGGGCGGTACTTCTGCTACAATCGGAAGGTACATTAGGTATTGCCCGGAACTGTTTCAAAAAACTAAGCTCTGCGTGGTTGATCCTGAAAACTCGGTTTTTTATGACTATTACAAAACAGGTAATAAAAAAATAACTTCAACAAAAAGCTCCAGAATAGAAGGTATAGGAAGGCCTCGTGTGGAACCTTCATTTCGTACAGAGGTTATAGACAGGATGATGAGAATCCCCGATGCTGCATCAATAGCTACTATTTGGTGGCTTGAAAAACTGCTTGGAAGAAAATGCGGCGGTTCAACCGGTACTAATGTGTACGGGGCTTTAAAAATAATGGCTGAACTTGGTGATGATAAGCCATACAGTGTAATAACATTAATTTGTGACTCAGGAGAGAGATATTTAAATTCATACTACAATCCTGAATGGGTTAAAAAAGAAAAACTTGATGTTACTTACTATTTAAACCAGCTTAAAAAGTTTGAACAAACAGGTGTATTAAGTTAGTAATTTTCCAACACTTGCAAACAGTTTAATTTTTTCAAAATCTTTTGAACCATCTTTACATTCGAGTCCCGAATTTGCGTCAATTCCATCAGGTTTTACCTTCTTTATGGCTTCTCTAATATTTTGAGGATTAAGACCTCCTGCAAGTATTACAGGAACGCTTAGTTCCTTAACTACCCGCATGCTAATATTCCAGTCATGTGTCTGACCCGTACCGCCTAATCTGCCTTTTACTTTTGTATCGAGAAGAATCATATCAGAATATGGTTCATAGACCTTTGCTTGGTCGACCGCTGTATGGTCCTGAACGTGTATTGTTTTAATTAGTTTTATATTATTCAGATTTTTGCGTAATTGCTTCATACTTTCTGTATCTAAATCATTATGAATCTGAATTGCACTAACACCGGAATATTCTGAAATTTTTACTATTTCATTTACTTCCAAAAGGTGAGTTACCATTACAGTACTTACGCCTTCAGGAACTGATTTCAGTATCAGTTTTGCTTTCTCAGGCGTTATTTTATCTTCAACATAATCAGGGACACTAATAAGAAACCCAAGTGTATTGGCACCAGCTTCAACTGCCCCTGCAGCTTCTTCCGGTGTTTGAATACCACAGACTTTTATTATCATAGACAAATTAATTATTGTTTTTGGGATTTATGAGAGAAGTAAAGAAGAACAAAACCAATTATAGGTAAAATAATATCCATCCAGAAAACCGTTCCGGCATTGCCGGGAGAAAAGTTATGTGCTTTTAACATCTGGTAGATATGGCCTCCTGCTGCACCAAGCAGGAAAAATGAAGGGCCTATAACAGCTGCTGCCCTCATTCCGAAACTTCCCCCGAATGCCAGAAAACCAACAACAGCAAATCCGAGGCTCGCAAAACCAACTTCAAGCTGAAACGGGCTGTTTGCCCATCCGATAAAAGAAGCTGTCATCTCACCAAAAAACACGTGGAATATAAAATTTACAAGGTAGTTTATGCCTATGCTGAAAAGAAGATAATAAGAAAATAGAACTTCAACAACACTACCTTCTTCAAGAGGTTTTTGTTTAAATATTAATATTAGTATGGAAACCAGTGTTCCAATAACAAAGATAGTAAGTGCAGGGTTGCTTAAGGTTAAAGAAATAAATGTATTTACTAAATTATCCTCCAATTTTATCTATCAAACTTTTACCTATTATTTTTGATGATGTATTAACACTAACTGTAAACCCAAAAAAGAGTCCGAAGTCCCTTGTTGCCAGCATGCTTGTTGCATACAGCCCCGAGATACTGGTCTGCATGTGACTGTCCAGCTCCGGATAACCGCTGGTTACTTTAAGAGTTTCAAGAATATTTCCATTATTTAAGAACGGAACATCTTTAATGTTCACCTTGTAGCCTGTAGCGAGTATAACGTGGTCAATTGAAATATGGTCACCATAGTTAAAATTAACTTTTAGTTCTTCATTGTCAGAAAGTATGATCTCGTTAATTTCCGTATCCGGTAAAATATGGATCGAGTCATGATCCAGCCTTGGTTTAAGCCATGGTTCCATTTTAAGCCTGCCCTCACCAAAAAATCTTTTACCAATTTTGTCTTTTTCAGACTCCTTCAGATTAAGATACGAACCTGGATTTTCAGCCATTTTTTCAAGCAAGGGTGTAACCCAGTCCCACTCCGATTCTATAAACTCAGGCATGTTGTGTCTGAAGGATACGTTTACTTCTTTCGCTCCTGACTCATTTAATAATGCAGCCGATTCAAATGCGCTCATCCTTCCGCCAACTATAAGGCATTTTTTATCTTTAAACCTGTCAAAACTATTTATATCACAGGTATGTGTGTACATATCTTCGGGGATTTGCACGGAAAACTCAGAAGGAATATTTTTAAAATATTTAAAACCTATAGCTAAAAGAACATTCTTTGATATAATCAGATCCCCGTTATCTATTTCTGCAATAAACTCAGATTTTTCTTCATCATAATCGAGTTTAGTGACCATATTATTAATTGGGTTTATGTTTTTTTGTCTTGAAAACCAAACAGCATATTCAAGATATAACTCCAGGGGCACCGGACTATAATCATCTATTTTTAATCCCTGCTCATGCATAAACTTTTCGAATGTATCTATTCCTGATGGATCAAGGTGCCAGTCATAAGCTGACCTGAGCTTCATACCTGCGGGCATATTGTTCTTCCAAAAGTCCATTGATCTGCCTAAAACAATATGGTCTATATTGTTTTGTAAACAGTAGGCACTCATGGAGAGCCCGAAAGGCCCTGCACCAATAATTAATAATTTAGTATTGATAGGCATAATAAATTGAGAAAGATTATATCAAATTTTACAAATTAATCTTTAATGATTTTTAAGAAAAAATAATCCATGTACTATTAATCTTAAATATAAAGGGAGGAAATATTGAAATATTCACAATTCATTGTAAAAAATACCGGATTAAGTTTTATTTTGCTGTTAATTATATTTGCCTGTTCTAATGTAGTTTTGGCAAATACAGATCCACTGCCGTCATGGAATGACACCAGTACAAAAAAATACATTATTGAATTTGTTGAAACCGTAACAAATCCAAATAGTAAAGATTTCGTTAAAATCGAGGATAGAATTGCGACCTTCGACAATGACGGGAATCTTTGGATCGAACAACCTGTCTATACTCAACTTGCCTTTGCATTTGACCGGGTTAGAGCAATGGCGCCAGATCATCCGGAATGGAAAGAAACCGAACCTTTTAAATCAGTGTTAAAAGGTGATTATTCTTCACTTGATAAAAAAGGACTTTTGGAAATTGTCGCCGTTACGCATTCGGGTATGACAACAGAAGAATTCGAATTAATATCATCAGCCTGGTTTAAAACATCCAGCCACCCACGATTTAAACGTTCTTATTCAGAGTTAATCTATAAACCAATGGTTGAACTCCTTGAATACTTAAGAACAAATGGTTTTAAGACATATATAGTCTCCGGAGGTGGCATAGACTTCATGAGGCCGGTAACGCAGCAACTATACGGCATACCACCTGAACAGGTTGTTGGTACAAGCGTTGTTACAAAATATGAACTTCGTGATGGCAAACCGGTATTAATAAAGATGCCGGAGATCTTTTTTATTGATGATAAGGATGGTAAACCTGTTGGCATTCATCAATTCATAGGCAAACGGCCGATTTTTGCATCTGGTAATTCGGACGGTGACTATGAAATGCTGCTTTGGACAACTACCGGCCCGGGTAAACGCTTTGGCCTTTTACTCCATCACGACGATGCCGAAAGAGAATATGCCTATGACCGCAAGAGCCATATAGGTAAACTTGATAAAGCACTTGATGCTGCCAGAAAAAATAAATGGGTTGTTGTAAGTATGAAAAACGACTGGAAAACAATATTCCCGTATCAGAATTAACATAGTTGTTGGGTAATTGTAAATATATATAACTAGGAGGTTGCTATGAGAAATAAAAATTTTCTCTATTATTTTTTATCATTAAATATATTCCTTTTCATCTTTCTATTCGGCATTGCTAATGCACAAAATGAAAAGCCAAATATTCTTGTAATATGGGGTGACGATATAGGCCAGTCCAATATAAGCGCATATACAATGGGTCTTGTTGGATATGAAACACCTAATATTGACCGTATTGCACAGGAAGGTCTGATATTCACCGATTATTATGGTGAGCAAAGTTGCACAGCCGGCCGTTCGGCCTTTATAACAGGACAGAGTGTAGTTAGGACCGGGCTTAGCAAAGTGGGACTGCCCGGAGCAGACCTGGGTCTCCAGGCTGAAGACCCTACTATTGCCGAACTTTTAAAACCTCATGGCTATGCAACAGGCCAGTTTGGTAAAAACCACCTGGGTGATAAAGATGAGTTTTTACCATCAGCTCATGGATTTGATGAATTTTACGGAAATCTTTACCACTTAAATGCAGAGGAAGAACCGGAGCATTATGACTATCCTAAGAATCCTGAATTCAGAAAGAAATATGGCCCAAGGGGCGTAATCCATAGTTATGCAGGTGGAAAAATTACCGATACAGGTCCTCTTACCAAAAAGCGTATGGAAACAATCGATGATGAATCCGTTGCTGGTGCAATTGAATTCATTAAAAAACAGAACAAAGCAGGTAAACCATTCTTTGTATGGTGGAATGGTACACGTATGCATTTCCGTACCCATGTAAAGCCATCAAGCAGGGGCAAATCAGGGCAGGATTTCTATGCAGATGGAATGGTTGAACATGACGGACATGTAGGGCAGCTTCTGGCAGTTCTAGATGAACTTGGAATAGCAGACAACACAGTTGTATTTTACAGTACCGATAACGGCCCCCATGCAAACACATGGCCTGATGCAGCTGTTACACCTTTCAGGGGAGAAAAAAATACAAACTGGGAAGGCGGCTGGAGAGTACCTGCAATGGTAAGATGGCCCGGGAAAATTGAAGCAGGAACAGTTTCCAACGATATAATGCATCATATGGACTGGATGCCGACATTTCTTGCAATGGCTGGAGATCCTAATATAAAAGAAGAATTAAAAGCCGGATATAAAGTAGGAAATAAAAATTTTAAAGTTCATTTGGATGGATACAATTTCTTGCCTTATCTGACACAGAAAACCGAAGATAGCCCCAGAAATGATATATTCTATTTTTCCGATGACGGCGACCTTACTGCTTTAAGGTTTGACGACTGGAAAATTATTTTTATGGAACAAAGAGCAAAAGGTACTTTATTGGTTTGGGCAGAACCATTTACTCCTCTTCGAGTTCCTTTAATTTTTAACCTGAGAAGGGACCCCTACGAAAGGGCTAATATAACTTCCAATACTTATTATGATTGGTTACTTGACCATGCATATATGTTAGTACCTGCACAGGCATATGTTGCTCAGTTTTTGAGTACATTCCAGGAATTTCCTCCAAGGCAAAAAGCAGCGAGTTTTAGTCTTGACCAGGTAATGGAAAAAATGATACCTCCAGCAGGCTAAGATTATTAAACTAAAAATTAAAAGGCCGGATGAAGATAATCTGGCCTTTTCTATTATTAATACCACTATAATTCCTCTAAATAGACCTAAAATATAAAATTATTGATTAAAACATTAAACCGGGATACGATTGATGGGATCAATAATTATTATCTGGAGGCAGTAATGATGATAAATAGATTTATTCTTAAGTTATTTTTTGTACCAGTTTTTCTTTTCTTTTTTCTTTTTAGTTTTGCTCAGGCCCAGGATAAAAAACCAAATATTTTGGTTATTATGGGTGATGATATTGGTTGGTTTAATATCAGTGCATACAATGACGGGATGATGGGGTACAAAACACCCAATATTGACCGTATTGCTAATGAAGGAATAAGATTTACAGACGGATATGGCCAGAATAGCTGTACTGCAGGGCGTGCTGCTTTTATCACGGGCCAGAGCCCATTCAGGACCGGCCTTTTAAAAGTTGGCTTACCTGGTGCAAAAGAAGGAATATTCAAAGAAGACCCTACAATTGCAGATGTATTAATAACGATGGGATATGCAACAGGTCAGTTTGGTAAAAACCATCTTGGTGACTTGGATGAGCATCTTCCAACAAACCATGGCTTCGATGAATTTTACGGTAACCTTTACCACCTGAATGCTGAAGAAGAACCTGAGAATATTGATTATCCTAAAGACCCCAAGTTCAAGAAAAAATATGGCCCAAGAGGGGTTATTCATAGTTATGCTGGCGGAAGTATTACAGACACAGGCCCTTTAACAAAAAAACGTATGGAAACTGTTGATGAAGAAGTTACCAGTAAGGCCCTTAAATTTATCGAAAAGGCTGTCAATGAAGATAAACCGTTTTTCGTATGGTATAACACAACTCGTATGCATATTTTTACTCACCTGAAACCTTCTTCACAGGGTGTTACAGGGCAGGGTATTTATGCTGATGGTATGGCAGAACAGGATGGTATGGTTGGACAGTTGCTGGATAAATTAGACCAGCTAGGAATAACTGAAAATACAATTGTTTTATATACAACTGACAACGGCGCAGAATTAATGAGCTGGCCCGATGGAGGCATGCTTCCATTCAGAGGTGAAAAAAATACAACTTATGAAGGCGGCTTTAGAGTTCCAATGATGGTACGCTGGCCCGCAAAAATAAAGCCTCACCAGATATCCAACGAAATTGTTTCTCTGGAAGACTGGTTCCCAACACTTGTTGCCGCTGCAGGAGATCCTAATGTGAAAGAACAGCTTCTTAAGGGACATAAATTTGGAACAACTGAATACAAAGTCCATCTGGATGGTTACAACATTCTTCCAAGTTTAATAGGGGAAGAAGTAGAATGGCCTCGTAATGAAATGTTTTATTTCACAGATGACGGATCACTTTCCGCGTTAAGGTACAATGACTGGAAAGTAATGTTTTCGGAGCAGAGGGCACATGGGTTTGATGTGTGGCAGGAACCTTACGTTGAACTCAGACTTCCTAAGCTTTTTAATTTACGCCAGGACCCGTTTGAACGTGCTGACCATGAAACTTATGGTTATGATCAATGGCGTGCAGAAAGATTGTTTGCCCTTGTTCCTGCCCAGGTATATGTTGGTAATTTCCTTTCAACTTTCCAGGAATTTCCACCAAGGCAGAAACCTGGAAGTTTCTCATTGGACCGTGTGCTGGAGACATTACAGAAATCTGGAACCCAGTAAAATAATTATATTTTATTAGAATTTTATAAGGCCGGACTCAATGTCCGGCTTTTTTATTTTATATCTTTAACACACCTGAATCCGGCATGGGATAATCCACTATCAGGACTTGTCTTCATCCTGAAAGCTACCCTGTAACCGGAGCAGTATGATTCATTGCAAAGAAATGATCCGCCCCTGTGTATTTTCTTAGGCACAGTAGGCTCAACAGGATCAAAACTGTCTTCCGGGCCTTTCGGATTTTTTATACCTTCAGGATTGTTAACTTTAGCGTAATAATCAGGACGGTACCAGTCGGATGTCCATTCCCATACATTTCCTGCAATGTCATATATTCCGTATTTATTAGCTGGATAGGATTTAACTGGTGCAGTAACAATAAAACCGTCTTTTGAACTGTTAAAATCAGGGAACCTGCCATTCCATGTATTGGCTTTTGCATTACCACTTTCTATATCTTCATCACCCCAGGTGTAAGGCTTATCAGTAAAACCGCCCCGTGCTGCCCATTCCCACTCCGCTTCTGTTGGAAGCCTTTTTCCCAGCCATTCGCAATATTTTTCTGCATCATACCAGGACACATGTATTACCGGGTGATTTTCTAAGCCCTCAATACTACTTCCCGGCCCTAAAGGATGTTGCCAGTTAGCACCAGTTACCCAGGCCCACCACTGGTAATGATCATTGAGACTGACCCTACCTCTCGGAGGATTAAAAACAAGTGAACCAGGCACTAAAATACTATCGTCTGGTTTGGGAGTACCTTTAGGTAGCTGTTTTTTCAGCTCTTCCCAATCAGGTTTTATTTCGGCAGTTGTTATATAATCTGTATCTTCGACAAATTTTGTAAACTGAGAATTTGTTATCTCAGTTTCATCAATCCAGAAACTGTCCAGGATAACCCTGTGCCTTGGAAGTTCATCGGGCCTTGCAAGTTTATCGCTTCCACCCATCAAAAAATCTGCAGGAGGGACTAAGACCATTTCATTAGAAACTTGTATTTTTACCTCCTCAACAGATTTATTTATTTCGGAATTTTCGCATGAGTAGATAAAGATAAGAATTAAGAGAAATAAAAGATCTTTCATAGGAAGTTAAGATAACATAACAATCAAAATAAATGTAATAATACAGAAAGGGAGCCCTCAGGCTCCCTTTATTTATATGCTTTTATTTAGCAATAACGATCTGTTATTAATTTGGTGGTGAAAATACAAAACCACCTATGTATATACAAGATAAATACTTTCTAGAATGGTGGACTGTCACTATCCATTATTTTTTACCTCAATAATATTATATAAAATTTAAAGCATTTTTTCAATAATAATTATTCGTATCAAAATTACAATGAAATAATAAATCTTGCCCCTAATACCGCTAAATGATTCTCTTTAGGATTATTGGTCGGATTAATAATTAACTGCAAATCAGGGGTAAATTGCATAATGGGAGTAATCTGTATTCTATAAAGTGTCTCGAAGATATACTGCGTTCTTAATGAATTATCCACAGGTTCGCCCATTGCAAAAGCAAGCCCAAAAAAATCACCAGGGTTATTTAAAGGTCCTGAAACGCCAAAACCCAATGATAACAGCTGTTTAACATCTGTAAATTTACCGTCTGAGTAACCGTATCTTAAAAATGCACCGTATTTATCATCAAATTTTTTACTTAAATTAATATTAAAACCTTGTGATGAAGGTTTATCTTCTTCTTCTATCTCATCACTATGCCAGAAAACTATATGATAATTTCCTTCATACCCTAATTTTTTGGCAAGTGGAGCAAAATTTAATTCAAGTGTTGTAAAATAATCGCGGTCTTTGAAAAATGATTTTACATTAAAGTCCCCAGCATCAACTCTTAAATTTCCAAGGCTGGCTATAACGTAGAAAATATCATTTGGCTTAACTTTAATAAAACCCAAAAAACCCGGATCGGGAAACGGAATAGTTGGGTTCTGGGAAAATGCCTCATTAAGAAAAAATCTTTTGGAACTGCTGTACATATAAAAATCTACAAAGTCAGACTGGTCTACTTTTCCTATTCTAAAAGTTACCTTTTCGTTAAATAGTGATTGCTGCCACCAGATTTGATCTAAAGAAAAAGGTTGGTTATTAAATGTTGATGTTGTTTGCCACAATGAACCTATTTCATTATCTAATTCGGTAGGTGGAATATCGGAAAATATTTTGTGTGACCATTTAATTTTAAAACCAAGATAACCGGGATCTTTTCCTTCGTTACTATGAAATACATTCCATTTGCCAAAAAATTCTAAAACCCCGCTCGCAGCATCGTTTTCATTTTGCTGTGTGATAGTCTTAGTGGAATATTGATAGAGGACTGAATAACTGGTACCTACATCCAAACCTAAATCCTTTTTTAATCTACCAGTCAAAAATACCCATGGCTTAAGTAATCTTTCAAAATATCCATATTGAAACAGTATATTTCTTCTAATATCACTGGATTCCTGAAGTTCACCGGAGATACTGTTTGGTGATTCACGCTGATAAGAAGGCTGGTCCTGATTTGCAGACGGAGCTTCGTCATCGGAATCCGAAAGTATGTTTTCGCGGCTTTCCCCGGATTGCTGCAATTCACCGGAGATACTGCTCGGGGATTCTTGTTGATCTTGGGTTGGACGTTCTATATTAGGATCGGAAATTGTAGTATCAGCATCATTAACTACACTTTTTTCTAATTCTTCAGCATGTAATTGTATCCCAGAGAAGCTATATAAAAATATTAATGTAATGACTATTTTTATAATGTTTACTCTCATTGATGGTTAAATGGTCAGAATATATTTAAAGAACACCGGTTTTTACCAGTTGTTAAAAAATACCTGAGAATGAATTTTATCAAAACTGTAATATAAATAATTCTTTTAATATTAGTGTTTAAGAGAGAAATAACAGGGAAAATTTATAACAGAAACCTCATTAATCCTGCACAAAAAAGCACTGATATTGTTATCAATGCTTCCTGGGTAATTATCTTAATTTTTTACCTTTTTTATACTTCTATAAATTACTACAAAACTAGAAAGGAAAGAAAATTTGGTGCAAATTTAAATTAAATAACTTAATATCTTTATAAAACCGAGTGGACCTATTTTCTATATTGAGAGCTAATTTAATAAACTTATTTTTCAATCATTCACCTTCAATATCAAAAGGACCCACTTCGAAATCATTTAACTTTGGTACAACCGATAAACCAGCTGCTTGCCACCCTATTCGTGGCCCTCACCAATCGGACCCACTTCGAAGTCATTTAAATCTGCCGCTGTCGAGGGTCCTTTTGTGCCCGGCAAGACCTCGAAGAATAGGTCAAAGTCGATCATTGTCGAAGCCAATTGCTTCAGCACTCCCAGATTACCTTCGCTCTGAGCCGTACCGTCCTCAATCTGTGCCATAAATGATTTGGCGCCCATCATGACTTGTTCCAGATCAGAGCGATTGATCGTGACGGACAACTCCGCGTCATCCGCCTGATACCCTTCGATGTTGGTCAGGGTCGCATTGCTGAGTTCTATCACGTATTTCTCGCCATTGTCAGGCGTTTCGAGGTTAATCGTAAATTCGAAATCCTCAGCTTTGGTGCTGTCCATGCGGATACCCAGAAAATCGAGGAACAACCCCGTGCTCATTGCCTGAATTATATCGGGACCGCCGGTTTTCACCGGTTCGCCTTCCGGGATACCTGATCGTAATTCGAAAGCACCGGCCAGGAATGCATTACGTAACCCCGGGTTTTCCTGCTGATAGCCCAATTGCTCATACGCGTCCGCCAGCAGATCTTTGGCCGGTTGATTTTCAGGTTCTGCAAACACCAATCGGTCCAGAATCTCTACGGCGTGCCGGTACTGACCTGCATCAATCAATTCTACACCCTTGGCCATGATCTTATCGGAACCACCCATCATCTCAACATAGAGCGGCGCTGAATCACGTGGTGAGAGCGGTATCAAGGTAGCGGGATTCGCATCCCAATGGCCGAGATACTTGTTAATAACGCCACGGGAGTTGTTCTCTTGAGAACCGTGGTAGAAACGCGTTAGCCAGCCATCCTGCAGGCTCTGAGGCGCCCGGTACACGTTGTGTATTTCATTGATCGTCACGCCCTGGTTTGCATAGTGCAGCACCTGGTTGTTCTGGTGCGCATAGATATCGCGTTGGGCCTTGAGCACTTCCTGAATCCGTTCATTACCCCACCGCGGCCAGTTATGCGAAGCGATCATGACCTCGGCTTCCTGACCATAGGTATACAGCGCTTCATTGATGTACTTTGACCAACGCAAAGCGTCACGGACCATTGCGCCACGTAAGGTGTAGATATTATGAACCATCGCAACGACGTTCTCCGCCATCCATAATGTCTTCATGGATGGAATATAGGTATTCATTTCCGAGGGGGCCTCGGTGTCCGGTGTGTTCTGGAACACCATCTCGATACCATCAACCTCAAAGGTCTCGACCGCATCTTCAACTACCCTGGTTGGCGGAATCAGGCCGAAATTACCCGCGCCGACGTTCTGACCCAGACCCTGACCCGCGTGACCATACGGACTGGGAGGAAGTAACACGCCGTACTGAAAAAACAATCTTCGGTTCATGGCGTTTCCAGCGTAAACATTCTCGGCAACGGCGAAGTCCATGAAGTCTCTGGGGGCAATAATCTCGACTTTCCCTGCAGCCACATCTTCCAGGCTAACCAGGCCGCGAACGCCACCAAAATGATCGCCATGCGAGTGTGAGTAGATGATAGCCACGACAGGTAGTACTTCAACATGCTCATCAAGAAGTTCTTTCGCGGCCCTGGAGGTTTCCAGGTTTGTCAGTGGATCAAATACGATCCAGCCGGTCTTACCTCGGACAAATGTAACATTGGCCAGATCAAAACCACGCACCTGATAGATACCCGGGATGACTTCGTAGAGGCCGTAGTTGTTATTCAACTCGGATATGCGTAGCATCGACGGATGCACAGAGTTGATTTTCTCCGGTTCGTCGAGAAACAGGTAGCCCTCCATATCCCAGGCGACGTTGCCAGCGTCTGCCATGATTTTCAGATTTTCACGCCGGGCAATAAAACCGCGCTCCCATTCCTCGTAATCCTGCCTATCCGAGAACGGTAATGTATTTCGAGCCTCTTCGAATATTTTCAGCGTATGTTCGGACGGCGGTTTGCCCTTGGGATGAAAGTGCCCGTTGGTTGTTCCAGAAGCTAACACTTCTTCTGTTTGATTAAAAGCAGGTAGAAACATACTTATACCACCACCAATTATTGTGGATAAAATAATTACTAGAATTATATTCTTTTTAATATTTATCATTACTTAGCTCCTCTATATATAGTTATTTTAAATTTAATTGTTTGTAAACCGTATAGAAGTTAATCTTAATTATAAAAATAAATTTCCTATTTTACTTTTTTTTTGGAAACAGCAACTGTAACTGACATCTGAGCTGCCAGTCAGCACCGGTAAGTTCCGGTTTTTCTATGTTATAATAGGCATGGAGATTCAAGTTTATTGGTAATTTCCCAATACTAAAAACCTTACCCCCACCCCCGCCCACAGGGAGTGTCCATCTATCATCACTATCTGCTTCCCAATTAGATGTAATTATAGGTGCAGAAATTAAATACCATCCATTGCTTAAGTTATAATTTACGAACAGCTGGGAAAATAAAAAGTTAACATCCGCCCTGTCTGAATTACCAGCAAATGACCAGAAATTGCTAACGAAGCCCCCAATGACCCATGGGCCGGTCATATACACTCCCACCACAGAAGGACCGGCAGACCATTTGTCAGTACCTGTTGTATCCTCGGTAGCTGTTGGCATTACCATTGTACCGCCTGCACCCCAGATGAACTTACCGGCTTTACGAGGGGAAAACCAAGCGGTAAAATTCATGTCTCCAAGACCAGTACTGCCACCGCTATTACTTAATACATCAGGTTGATAAATGACAGGTAAAATCGTTCTTGTTATTAAATTCCAGTTCTCTGAAATATGGAAAGGTATTACAGGCTGAATATTTAATGTATAACGTGTTCTGTTATTGGGGCCTACATTGAAATCAATATTATTCTGGAAAGGAAGACTAATTAGATCTGCAACAGGGTTTTGAGTTTGTTTTGCCAGATCAGTTTCGCTTTGGGAAAATGCATTTGACACTATACAACTTAGGACAATTGTTGTTGCTATAATTATCTTATACATATTGTCTCCCGTATCATCTGTTTATTAGTTAGATTAACATAAGTTCAAAATATATTAAATATTAATAATGAAAAGAATAGCGCTACTTACCTTCCTGCTTTTAATGATCCCCCAGATTTCTATATCGCAGATCTTACCTTTTAGAAGGGACAAAAACGATGATGATACCGCAGATATTGATACTGAAAGCAGTATAGAATATGCAGTAGAGAAGAAAGGATTAAAAATCAGTGGGGATTTTCGGCCTATCTTTGACTATTTTGATCTGGAACAACGCGATGGGTCCACAGATGACGAAGTTAGGTTTGGCGGCCGTTTACGAATTAGGGGAAATTGGGGTATTACAGAAAGGTTTCACCTTGTTTCCCGTATTGCCGGTACCTGTTTTACTAATGATTGCGACCCCGAGTTTGTATTCGAAAGTTCTCCAAAGGACAATAATGGCCTTACCGGTGGTCAGTTTACTTTTGATGAACTATTTCTTCACTGGTTCCATAAGGACAAATTTAATATTGCAGTAGGCCGCCTCCAGACCAGGTTCGTTCTACGAGGTGGTGTCTTCAGCAAATCCCTTGACCGCAATAACAGTAATAATGTAAATGTTAACTGGACAGACGGGATTCAAACGACATACAAGGCCAGCAACGGATGGGTATCAAGTTTCATACTTCAACGAAACGATGATGATGGAACAGGGAGCATAGCGCATAGGCCGCTGGACTTCAATGATGGAACCGCCCACAATACTTTTTTCCTTGGATTTGAAAATATACGGAGTTGGGGCCCAATTGTTCAAAGGTCATTTGACATCTCATATCTGCCGAGTTCCCTGCTACAGGATGGATTTCCAGATGGGAGTAGAGTGGATTACTGGGGTTTTGTTGGCCGACTTGCTTTAAGGTGGCCGCAGCGCTCAATGGGACCAAGATTAAGAGCAGGTGTCGAAATAGGTTACGCACCAGAAACTCAGACTAAAATTTCCAGCGGACTTGGAGGTTCCGGAAGCGCCGATGGTTTTGCATTGGACATTGTTGTAAGCATTATGGATTTTTTACCTGACCACAGTATAGGAATTGACTACGCACGAACAGGTGCTGGTTGGCTCCTGTCACCACAGTTTCGCCCAAATGAGGAACTGTTTGAGATACGGTACCAATGGAATTCTGCTCGTTTACCACTTTTAGAGGCACGAGTACGTTGGCGTGAAGACCTCAAGCAACCTGTAGGAACCACCAAGAAACAAAAGGAATTCGACCTCTATGTCCGTCTTACATGGGAATTTACATTAAAAGATTTTTGAGAAAACTTCTTCGAACTAATATGAAACATAGTTACCTTAAATGGCTGGGGCACAAGGATTCGAACCTTGACTTACGGATTCAGAGTCCGTTGCACTACCATTATACTATGCCCCATAAGGAAACACTATTATTTATTAAATATTTTTTTGAGTCAAGTATATTTAGTAATTAATATGCCGACTTTATCGAATTTTTCGCTTTTCTTAATTCTTATATTCCTAACTTTCTCAAGCTTATCCGCAGAAGAAAATCCGAAAATTAAAATACTTCTATCGGAAAAGCAGGAAAGATCAATTTCACTAGATGAAATGAAACGGTCCCTAAAACAGTACAAAATCACTATTGATGACCCATACTATTCAAGAGAAAAACATTATAAGGCTTTTAAATTAATAGATTTTTTAAACTTTGCATATGGAAATAAATGGAATAGCAGAAATTTTACCGACATAACATTTAAGGCTTACGACGGTTATGAGTCCGTATCAACAATATCAATTTTAAAGCAGGAAGGGGGTTACCTTGTCTTCCGGGACCTAGATTACCAGGACTGGGAACCAATAAGTTTTACAAAGGCTTACCCCGGGCCTTTCTATATTGTATGGACCGGTAAAAATCAGACAGCAAAAAATAGTTTCCCATGGCCATGGCAGCTTGCGTCTGTAAATCTTGTAAGCTTTAAAGACCAATTCCCAAAAATAATTCCGAAAAAAGCCAATAAAAAATCATCGGTTTATGCGGGTTATGAACTTTTTAAGGCAAGATGCCTTAGGTGCCATTCAATTAATGGGGAAGGCGGAAAGATTGGCCCTGACCTCAACGCCCCAAGGAATATACTCGAATACCGGAAAGCCAATTTTGTGAAAAGCTACATAAAAGACCCATCTCAGTACAGGTTCACCCATATGCCTGACCATAAGGATTTAACAGACCAGGACCTTGATAACCTTATAAGCTATTTTACTTATAACATGAAGAAAAACCCCTGGTCTTTTGAGGAAATAAACTGATCAGATACAATTGTAATTATGAGTAAAAGCCAGATAGATATTCTTGAAACATTTGAAAACCAATGCCCTGAAAGAGAATACGAGATTGAAATCTCGTGCCCCGAGTTTACGTGCGTATGTCCAAAAACCGGACAGCCTGATTTTGCGACCATTCATATTAACTATACCCCGGATAAGCTTTGCGTAGAGCTTAAATCCCTTAAACTGTATATGTTCTCTTACCGTGACCATGGGGAATTTCATGAACATGTTACAAACAAAATCCTCGATGATATAGTTGCCAAATGTAAACCCCTAAGGGCCGAAGTCATAGGTGACTTTAATGTGAGGGGCGGTATTAAAACCGTAATTAAGGCTAAATATGAAAAAAACTGAACAAATTAATATGAATTGTGGTTCTTGTACTTTAAACTTTATGAATCAAATTTTATAAGAATATACGGATAAATTGCTCTTAAAAACTCAAATAATTTTATCTTCTTTTGTTATCTTATTAATACTGCTTATTGCAATAGCGGCTCCCTATATTGCGCCCTATCCGTATGATGAAGCGGATTTTACAAATACTCTTCAATCCCCAAGCTCAAAACACATTATGGGAACAGACCAGGAAGGAAGGGATATGCTGAGCAGGGTAATTTACGGCTCCAGGGTATCAATAACTGTTGCCCTTGGTACGGCGCTAATTGCTCTTATAGTAGGCACTGCTTACGGTGCATTTTCAGGTTACCTTGGGGGTAAAACAGACGAACTTCTAATGAGAATAGTAGACATTTTCTATTCACTGCCTGACTTGTTAGTAATAGTGCTTCTTACTCTATTAATTGGTAAGGGCGTACTTGGTATTGTAATCGCACTTGGTTTTACCGCCTGGATGAGAGTTGCAAGAATTGTAAGGGGAAGTGTACTCCAGATAAAATCATATGAGTATGTCGAATCTGCCAGAGCACTTGGCGCAAGGCCAGTAAGAATACTTGCATTGCATATACTGCCAAATATTCTGGGTGCTATTATTGTAACTATTACTTTTTCCATACCCTACGCCATACTTGCTGAATCAACACTCAGTTTTCTTGGGCTTGGTATTGCACCGCCGGAGTCAAGCTGGGGCACACTTGCCAGCACAGGGTGGCAGGGAATCAGGACATTCCCGCACCTGATTGTATTTCCAAGTCTTGCAATATTTATTACAGCATTCTCATTTAATCTGCTTGGAGAGGGTATCAGGGACTATATTGATCCCGATAGTTCTAATGTATAAAAAAAATATAATTCTATTAATCTATATTTTATGCGTAATTCCATTTGCAAGCTCCTCAGCTGGCGAAATTAACTGCATATCACAACTTTCTAAGAGTCCCCAGGGTCCGCAGGAAAAGTTCAAGACAGCGTACTGCCAGTACAAGTCAGGAGAGTATGATAAAACCTTAAAAAACCTCAGGGGACTTGAAAAACAACTCCCCATTCTAGCCGATTACATCTATTACCTTGAAGCAGGTTCTTATAAAAATCTTGGAGATATGAGGCAGGCTGAGAAAAAATATAAAAAAATATTTGCAAATTATCCTTCAAGCACACTTACGGAAGATTCCCTTGCCTCACTTGCTGAAATTTACAATGGCCAGGGTAAATACCAGGATGGAATAAACATTTACCAAAAATTAATAGAAAAAGAAGAATCTAAATGGAACAAAGCAATTTATACAAATGAAATTGGTGAAATTCTTTTAGAACAAGGACAAGTAAATGAAGCCTTTGAAATATATAAAAGAATATGGACCAGTTACCCCCAGTCTACCTTCTCTGTTAAGGTTGTTGAAATAGCAAACAACAACGGGCTTGATTTTAAACCCACTAACGCTCAGCGTTTTGAAAGAGCTGAAGTACTCTATGAACTTAGAAGCTGGAACAATGCAATTGATGAATACAAAATGCTCCAACCAAATAATGATATTAATTTTAAAATAGCAAAATCTTTATACAGCCTTGGAAGACTTGAAAGTGCAATATCCAAATTCAGCACTGTTAACAGCCCCGAGGCATTGTACTGGAAAGGAAGAAGCTATGAAAAAATCGGCAGGTTTAAACAAGCCCGCCAGACATACCAATCTGTTTATGAGCTATATCCTGCAAGCGAATTTGCACCCATGGGCCTTTATATGGCTGGTAAACTCGAACAACGAAACCGTAGATTTACTAATGCTTCAAACTATTATAAAACTGTTATTTCAGAATACCCGGCATATGAAAAAACCCCTGAGGCAGCGTGGAACCTTGGATGGATATATTACAAAAAGGGCCAGTACCAAAATGCTTATGACATTTTTTCCGGCTATTCCTATCCCGAGGACTCCTTTAATGCCCAGAGTTTTCCATACTGGAAAGCAAAGTCGCTCGAAAAACTTGGACAGAAAGCTGATGCTTATAATATCTACGAGTTGCTGGCCTTTTCCGATAGGTTTACGTACCACTCTTTTTTAGCACGAATAAAAATCGATCACAATGCAAAAGTCCGGAATACTAAACTAAATAACCCCGCTGCACTTAAAAATCCAACCTATAAAAAAGCAGTAATGTTAGTTGATATGGGTATTTATGAATATGCTAATTATGAAATTTTGGCCCTTGAAGAAAGCGCTGAAAGTGATGACCAGATTATTGTTGTTAGCCAGTTATACAACAGGACGGGTAATATATACAAATCAGTAAATTTGCTTGAAAAAATAGACACCCCGGCTGCTCTTCCCTATAAGTTTCCCCAGCCCTATTCTGATGAAGTCTTTAAATACTCAAATAAATACGGACATGATGTACTGCTCGTCTATTCTCTTATTAGGGAAGAAAGCAGGTATAACAAAGACGCTGTTTCAAGGTCCAATGCAAGGGGACTTATGCAGCTTATAAGCGGTACTGCAAACGATTCGGCACGGGAAGTCGGTCTTCAGCAATATAACTTTAATAAGCTGTTTGATCCTGAAGTAAATGTAGAACTGGGATCTTTTTACCTTAGAAAGGTTTTAGACAGGTATAACGGCGAGATTCCACTGGGGCTTGCAAGCTACAATGCAGGGCCAAACAGGGTTGCCCAATGGGTCGATACAATTGGCTACACCAAATTTGACGAATTTATTGAAAAAATCCCAATCACTGAAACCAGGAATTATGTTAAAAGAATTCTGAGGAGTTACGGTGCATATAATGCAGTCTATAGAAATTAACTTCAGGTGGTAAGTTCGGCAAAGTTTTTAACAAGATCAAGTCCATACCTGCCGCTTTTTTCCGGGTGAAACTGGCAGGCAAAAACATTATCTTTTTCTACAGCAGCCGTAAATTCTATACCGTAATTTGATGTAATAATACTCAGCCCGTTTTCTTCCGGATCCACATAATAAGAATGTACAAAATAAAACCATGTACCTACGGGGATACTGTTAAGTAAGCCCGAACCACTAACAAAATTAATAGTGTTCCACCCCATCTGCGGCACTTTTATTCTTCTTTCTCCAAAATCAGGAAACCTTACAACCCTTCCTTTAAAGAGCCCAAGCCCATTTACACCCGGGGATTCCTCACTTTCTTCAAATAAAATCTGGAATCCAAGGCAAATTCCAAGAAAGGGACGTCCTGAGTTTATATAATCTTTAATAGGCTCAATAAGCCCCAGCCTTTTGAGATTAGCCATGCATTCACCGAATGCACCAACGCCCGGTAATACGAGCCCGCTTGCTTTATTTATATCATCCGGGCTGCTTGTGACTGATACTTCGAATCCCTGGGTTTCAAATGCCTTGGATACACTTCTCAGGTTACCCATACCATAATCAACTATTGATATCACTAGAGTGTGCCCTTAGTTGACGGGACAGCCTTGGAACGAGTATCGATCGATGTAGCTTCATCAAGTGCAATTCCTACAGCTTTAAACATTGCCTCGATATTGTGGTGCAGGTTTGTGCCGTATTTAAGCTCAATATGCAGGTTGCACTTCAAAGTGTTAGAAAATGACTTAAAAAATTCCTCAGTAAGTTCCACATCAAACTCACCAACTTTGGATTTTGGGATTTCTCCTCTGAACACAAAGTAAGGCCTGCCGCTGAGGTCAAGTGTGACGGATACCAGGCTGTCATCAAAAGGTACAGAAGCATGGGCAAACCGCCTGATGCCTTTTTTATCACCAAGTGATTTGTCAAATGCATCACCAAGTACAATTCCCGTATCTTCAACCGTGTGGTGGAAATCAATCTCGGTATCACCAATTGACTTTATCTTTAGATCAAAATAGCCGTGTTTGGCAAACTGCTCAAGCATATGGTTAAAAAATGGTATACCGGTCTTAATATCATACTTGCCTGAACCATCTAAGTTTAAGGTGATACTGCACTTTACTTCTTTTGTTTTTCTGTTTACCGTAGCCTGTCTTTTCATCGTGAGATTAAGATAACGGAATAAATATTATTAACCAAGAGCATTAGACTAAAAAAGGCCGAAACTGGAATATATCCAAAATCGACCTGATATTCTAAACTCCTCTTTTTTCCAGTCCTGGTGGAAGTTCTCCATAATATGGGGAATCTTCTTCGTACATCTCAAGGATCCTTTCTTTGGGCATATCCGGCATTGCTTCTGTAAAACCAAACATTCTGCAGATATGTTTTAGCTCCTCTTCCCTACCGGGAAGCGGGTCCATGGGCTGAATTAGATTTTCGAGCTCAAGTTCTTTTCTTACATCCTGATCTTCAACAAGCGGAGTACCATATTCTCCTGAATGAAAAAGCCTGTCAAACCTTTTTCTTGGTCTTTGTCCTGGCTGTTCAGCAGAATATCCAACAGCCATAAGCCAGATTGGGACAATGTTTTCCGGAGTTCCAAGTACCTGGGGAAACTCAGCAGGTTTTCTTCCCGTTGCAAGAAGACATGTGCCAAGACCAAGTTCTGTTGCGGCAAGGAGAGCCTGTGCAATTGCCTGTCCTGCCTCTATTCTCAACAGGTCTTCGGCCTTATCTTTTGGAAAACTCATGAGCCTAGGATATGTCTGTTCTGTAAGATGTTTGAATGTCCATCCGTGTGCCGCTGTGATTGCGCGAGCAGGAAATAAAACCTGAAATGTCTGGATCAGTTCTTTGTACCATGCATCCATATTGATAAGCCAGGCAATTATTACGGGGGCCTGCCTAAGCTGTATCTCATTAAAAGGAGAGGCACACTCTACTATCTGTTCAAATTTATCTTCAGGATAAGTCCGTTTGTCTATAACTATTGCTTCTGTAGAGTTACAATTACCCTGACATGATGCATATCTTGCCGCCTGAAGTATCATTTGAATTTTCCATTCTTCAACCTCTTGCCATGGCTTAAAAAATCTTACGCTTCTTCTTGTTCCCATTGCTTCAAAAAGTTCCATTTTCTGCCTCCTTTCAATTAAACTATAGTTTAGTAAAATATCAAATTAATATAACACATTTAATAATCTAGTTATTGATACAATCATTCAGGGAGTTATTTATACAATTTAGTTTAAATTAGAGGTTAAGTAAGTTATTAATAATGGAAAAATCCATAATATTACTTTTATTTTTTTCTCTTGTACTCGCAGTAACAAGTTTTTATTTGGGGTTTATTAAACCCTCAAAAAAACTTGGTAATGCTGCAAAATCATCATTTGTTTTGGTAACTATTATATTGATCCCGCTCTTTGTCGGGATTTTATGGTTTCAAAGCAGTGCAAAGGAAAGGCTCATGGAAACCGGAATTGTTCCCTATCCTGGAATAGGTGAAACAATCGGGATTGCATTTGGTACCGGAGAGAGGCCGGTGTGGTTATTTAGAACCGGTACGGATAAATTGAGTATTGGAAGTTTTTATTCTAATGAAAACAACAGGCAGGGTTGGAATCTTAAAGAAAGCGGAGTGCAAACCGCAATACTTTTCAATTCTGAAAACACTATGACTGTCAAAGCACAGACTGGACCTGAAAAAGGTTCTGTAATGTACCTCATGGAAAAGATACATGTAGACAAATGAACATAATATTCTATTTCGACTATATATGTCCTTTTTGTTATGTAGGTACAAAAAGGATGCTGAAAATTGCAGATGAATTTAAACTCAGTATTGACTGGAGGGGAATCGAGATTCACCCTGAATTCAGCCCCGAGGGTAAAATAAGAAAAAAATCACCAAGAACGGAACACCTTGCAGAAACTCTCAAGGAGATAACCGATATTGATAACCTGGATGTAAAACTTCCCGGTTTTGTTACAAATACAAGACTTTGCCTTGAAGCATCAGAATATTCAAAAACAAAAGGAAAATTTACTGAATTTCACACCACCGCTTTTGATTATTTTTTTAATCGAAAAGAAAACATTGCTAAAATTGAGACCTTATTAAGTATTGGTAAAATTGCCGGTCTGGATGAAGTCGAACTTGAAGAAAATCTTAAAAAAAGATTGATGAAAAACAAAATTGATAATAATCAAAAGTTGGCAGACCAAAATAATGTTATTGGGGTACCTACTATATACTTTAATGAATTCAGGCTACATGGAGTACAGTCTCCGGATGTCTATAGAAATATAATAAAAAAACACATTCTTAACTAACTTTAACAACTGAATAATAATTACTTATTTATTTTATCTTGAGCTTTACTTCGTCGATGGACCGGTTTGTAGACCTGGTAATTTCAAAAGTTTTATTAGAAAAAACAATTTTTTCACCAACCCCGGGAAATGAACCATACTTGTAGAGTAAAAACCCTCCAAGCGTATCATAATCTTCTCCATCAGGTATGCCTAGTCCTATATCGTCATTTATTTGCTCTATCTCAATTTTAGGATTTATCAGGTAGCTCTTTTCCCCGGTTTTTCTCCAGAGCCTTGTACCTTTGTCATATTCATCCTCTATTTCTCCTACTACCTCTTCAAGTATATCTTCAAGGGTTATAGCACCTACGGCACCACCGTATTCATCAACTACTATCGCCATTCCGGTTCTTCCAACTTTCATCTCATCTAGGAGTTCATTTACGAGCTTGGACTCAGGAACATAGAACGGTTTTAAAGCGTATTTACTAATAGGTTCCTCCGAACTTATGTCACCAAGCAGATAAAAAGAATGAAGAACAGCTGTTATATTATCTATTCGTTCATCATACACCGGTATCCTGGTATGGCCCGTTTTTTTAATAAGCTTTATAGCTTCGTCAACATCTGAATTCCTATCCAGTGCATCAATATTCACAAGAGGTATCATAATTTCATCAACCGTGGTCTTCGAAAACCCGAATATCCTTTTTAAAATCCTTGTATGAAAATCTGTAACCGGTTTTTCCTTGTCGCCTTCAAGAACATCCAGTAATTCGTCCCTTGTAATAGATGTATTCTTGTCCTTGCCAATAAGCTTCATCAGTAGCTTTGTAAAAAGACGTACAACAACAAGAAAGGGATAAAATACTTTAGAAGCTGCCCATAGTGGGTAGATTGCCCAGAGAACAATGCTGTTTCTCTTGCTTTGAAACACTGCCTTGGGAACAACCTGTCCGAATATAACAATCAATGGGGACAGAATGAGCACAGTATAAAATTCACTGCTTATACCGTAATTTTTTTCAATGTAAAAGGTAAGAATAAGTGTATTGATAATAAGTGCCAGATTTATTCCCACAAGTGAAGTACCAAGGAACCAATCCACGTCTTTGTAGGCCATAAGTACTAGTCTTGCGCTTCTTGATCCCTTATCAGCAAGAGACCTCATCTTTATCTTGTCGCATGAAATAAGCGCTATTTCAGACCCTGCAAAAAAAGCCTGAAGGATTAACAGAATTGCTATGCAAACTATTAAAATCTCAAGCGACATAGGAAACCTCTTCCTCTAAAACTTCCACCTTAAGGTCGGAAATTCTTTTTTTATGTATTTTTTGTACAGTAAACTTCAACCCGCCGTATTTTACAAATTCGCCTTCAACTGGAAATCTGCCAAACAAATTAAATATAAATCCACCCAGAGTTTCATGCTCCTCTTCAATTGGCAGGATTGAACTTTCAATGATATCACCAAGCCTTTTTAACCCGCTGAACCTTGTAACCATAAACAGATAATCATTGTTGAATTCTTCAATTTTTATAGACCCTGGAAGAACTATTGAATTACCTTCAAATTTAGGCTCTGTTTTTTTATCAATCTGCGTTTCATCTTCTATCTCACCGAACAACTCTTCCAGTATATCCTCCATTGTTACCAAGCCGTCTACTCTTCCGTACTCATCGACTACAATAGCCATGTGTATTCTGTTTCTCTGGAATTCCCTGAGTAGGTCGAAAGCCATTTTAGTCCGCGGTATAAAATAGGTCTTCTTAAGAAATTCTGATATAGCTTTATTGCCTATGTCCTGTCCGTAATCATTCGATGTTAATAAATCCTTACTGTAGAGAATACCTTTAATGTTGTTTACATCGTCTTTGTAAACTGGTGTTCTGGAATACCCCCTTTTCCTGATTTCATAAATAGCTTCTCTCACAGTGCTTTCTGAGGAAAGTAAAAAACAGTCGATATTCGGAGTCATTATTTTATAAACCGGTATATCCTCAAGTTTGTAAAAACTGTTTACAAGTCTATTTTCTACCTCATTCAGAACACCTTCTTCATTACCTATACCCACAAGTATTTTAAGCTCCTCGGTGGAAAAACTGTCATGCTGTTTATAGTCAGCATCTGCACCAAAAAGTTTTGTAAATCCTATAGATATTATCAATAGAACCCACCTTATCGGAGTAATTGCTATGTGAAAAATATTAAGCGGGTAGGAAACAGCCCTTGCTATAACACGAGGAAACTTAACGGCGATTGTTTTAGGCCCGATCTCTCCCAAAAGTAGAAGTGTCGGAGATGCAATCGCAATGGAAATTATAGCAACGGTCTTCTCCGAATGTTCTGTTAAAAGCTGCTGCATTGTAAGCCCCACAATGCTGGAAAAAGCAATGTTTACAACTTCATCTGCAAAAAGGATTGTTATAATTAATTTAAAAGGATTACTCAGAAGCTTCTTTATTACATTGCTTGTCCTGGAGTTTTCCTTAAAAAGGCTTTGCTTCTGGTGTCTGCCAAGTGAAAATAAGGCTCCCTCGGCAAAACAAAAAAATGCAGAACCAAAAAGCAGCAGAAATATAAGAAATAAATTATACGCTAATGGTATATCATCCATTTAATTACTAAAGATGTACAAACCCCTTTTTTCCATATTTAAGTATTTTATTATCATGTCCGTAAAGGTCTATTCTTTTGTTTTCTGTTATAACTCCTATCTCTGAAATATTGAGATGGAGCTCATCCATTAAATTTTTAATTTTTTCCCTGTTGCTTTCGTGTGAAGTAAATAAAAGTTCATAATCTTCGCCTCCTGAGAGTGCTAATAAAAATGGGTCTTCATCTGAATTTATTAAATCTGTATAGTTTTTTGATAGTGGTAGTTTTTCCAGAAAAATATCAGCACCTTTTTTATACGCAACAGTAACTCTTTCGAGGTCAATTAAAAACCCATCGCTTATATCAATCATTGAAGAGGCAATTTCCAGATCTCCAATTAATTTTCCTGCATTTATTCTTGCTGTTGGATTTGTATGCCTTTTTTCAAGATATTCTTCTCTTTCTTTATTTCCACGTCTTAATAACTCGAGGCCTTTTGCTGAATCCCCGAGGGTTCCGGTAACAAATAATAGATCTCCTGCAGATGCTCCTGACCTTTTAACTACTTTATTCTGATTTGCTTCGCCAATAACAGTAATATCAATAAAGAGTTTTTCACTGGTAGTTATATTCCCCCCGATAAGTTCAATTCCATATTCATCTGCAGCTTCTTCAAATCCATCCAATAGTTCATCAACCAGATTCTGTGGGGTGCATTTAGAAATCCCTAAAGTCGATAAAAAATAGTTAGGCCTGCCTCCCATAGCAGCAATATCACTGACCGAAGCTGATACTGCTTTTTTGGATATTTCACGGAATGTCATATATGAAGTTGAAAAATGTATTCCTTCAACAACTGTATCGCTTGAATAGAGGGTAAGAACTTCACCTGCTTTTACTGCGGCACAATCATCTCCAATACCGATAACAACTTCGTCAGAGCATGAAGTAAACCTACTTTTGAGCTCCTTAAGTACACTTAGTTCATCAATCATGGCTGTAACCGCCATAAAATATGCACGTGTTTTTTTTTGGGAATTAATTTATAATATGGGCTTCGCTTATGGGGTTCGGAACTATTCATAGTTCAAATCTTTATAGTTAAATTTTATGACATTCTCTTTGTTAAGTCAATCAAAAATAATGCCTATATTGATATCACTTTGTTTACAATATTTATAAGTTGCTCAAAATTGTAGGGCTTTGGAACAAAATCGCTAAATCCGTATTTTGTATATTCAGCCATAATCGGATCATTGGAATATCCACTTGAAACAATTGCTTTTACTTCCGGATCAATTTTAAGAATTTCCTGAATTGTGTCTTTTCCCCCTAGTCCGCCGGGAATTGTTAAATCTAGTATTACAAGGTCAAATTTTTGTTTATCATTTATTGAATTTTTGTACATATCTATTGCTTCCCGCCCCTCTATTGCAAATTCCAGGCTGTAACCTTCAGACTCGAGCATCTCTTTTGCAACATCTCTTATTAGTTCTTCATCATCCATAAACAGTATTTTTCCATTGCCTGCCTTATAGGTGTGTTTTTCTTCTTTGGCTTCGTATATATAGTCACTGTTGGCAGGTAAGTAAAAGATAAATTCTGTTCCTTTACCGAGCTCGGAATTTACATAAATAATTCCTTTGTGTTTCTTAATTATTGAATAGCATGAAGTAAGTCCCAATCCATGACCATCTTTTTTTGTAGTGAAATATGGATCAAAAACCTTACTCAAATATTCAGTTGGAATACCAATTCCTTCATCTCTAATGGTTACTTTTATGTAATTACCATAGTCTATGTTTATCTTGCTTTTATCATTAATAATCACATTCTGGGCATCAATTTTAATTGTACCGCCTTCAGGCATAGCCTGATTAGAGTTAATTATTATATTGTTTAAAACCTGGGTAATTTGTCCTTCATCAATTTCAACAGGCCAAAGATTTTCATCAATATCAAAATCACAGACAACATTTGATCCCCTTAGGGAAAGGTTAGCGGATTGCTCCAAAACATGTTCAAACATTACTACTTTTTTAATAGGTTCCCCGCCTTTTGCAAAAGTAAGTAACTGCATAGTCAGGTCTCTTGCCCTAAGCGAGGCGAATTCGGCATCTTTTAATCTGTCTGAAATATCTTCGCCTGAAATAAGTAAACTCCTTGATAAAGTAATATTACCAAGAATTCCTGTTAACAGATTATTAAAATCATGTGCAATTCCTCCTGCAAGAATCCCAAGTGATTCCAGCCTCTGTGCTCTAGCCAGGTCCTCTTCCATTGCACTTCGTTGAGTAATATCTTCGTAGGTACCAAGTAGTCCGATAGTTTTAAATTCTGAATCTAATAAAGGGATTCTGTTTATCTCTATGACTGCCTGTTTATCTTTCTGCCTCTGTGTTTCAATGCTTCTGTATTGAGGTGTTTTAGTTTCAAAAACTTTTCTTTCGGCTTCCAGGTAAGCTCTGCTGTCTTCGTCAGTCCATGGCAGTTCCTCATCCGTTTTTCCAAATAAATCAGAAACATCATCAAGACCTGCGTGTAAGGCGAAGGTTTTATTACATCCAAGGTATACAAAGTTACTATCTTTCCAAAAAATTGCCTGGGGTATGTTGTCCATTACGGTACTCAACATCTGTTGTGACTCCCTGAGTACTTCTGTAACACGCTTCCTTTCATAAACTTCATTCTCCAGTTCCTGAGTTCTTTCTTTTACCCTGTTTTCAAGTTCGGATCTGGCACTTTGAAGTGCAGTGTCTCTTTGCTGAATATTTTCGAGCATCTCGTTAAACTTTTCCACAAGGTAGCCGATTTCATCGTTACTATATTTTTTGGCACGTATAGAATAATCTTTGCTGTTAGATACCGTTCCCACAATTTTTGCAAGTTCGGAAATAGGCATAGTAATCAATCTTTGAAAGTTAACAGACAGAATATATATAAGTACAAGATTTATAGTTAGTACTAATACTACAATTGCAATATACCTTTTAATCGAAGTCCTAATCTGGTTAAGGTCAGAAACTATAAATATTGTACCGATTGATTTTCCATCAAGTAAAATAGGCCTTTGGAATGAACGATAATTATCACCTAACAGGTTAGATTTAGTATCTTTTTTTAAGTCCTGAAGGCTGAATTTATTTAATCCTTTCTCCAGGGAGGCAAATATATTGTCATTGCTATCATAAATATACGCTGCCAGTACCTTAGGATTATTACTCAGAGAATTAATAGTTTCATTACCCACCCCTTTATCATTAAATTCAAGGGCCGCTGTACTATTTCTTCCAACTACCTCAACAAGGCCCATAAACTCGGTTTTAAGCTCAGCGTTAAACCTATAAATATCCAATACAACAAAAGTAACGGCAGCAAAGAAAGTTGCGAGCCCGGCTACAAGAACCATTAGTAACGTTATCTTAGATTTGATTGATTCGCTTGGAAATAATTTCATATCATCTTATCCCATTTTAATTTGATGCTGTCACGCTGTTAGCAAGTCTTAATAATTTAGAACTGACTTTAATATTTGATTCTTCAGCCGATTTAATATTTATCTCAAAGTTAATATGATTATCTTTAAGAACAAGGTTTATCATTCCCCCTTCTTCAATAAAACCATCAAAATGGCTTACCGTTAAAACACTTTTTTTGGATAAATAATTGAGGTACTCTTTTCTGCCGTCTTTACTGGAAATATCTACAAATAAAAGTTCACAGCTATGTAAATCGTTAAGATTTTCTACAATTTTGACCTTTAGTGTTAAATCTTTTATTTCACTGTCAACAAGTGAATTAATTGAAGGCTTAATTTCTCCATTTCCCGCATAACAAACATCAAAAAATTCTTCATCCTCAAATGAGCCCGGCCATTCGACGAATTTAATAAATTTGTAAACAAACGCAGCTTCCAGATCATATCTCGTAGTCTCAGCTGAAAGATATGTAAAGTTGCAAAAAATAAGTAGAAAAATTAATATATATCTGACCATCTTAATTACTTAAAATCCCACCTGACAGATCCTATAAAACTTCTTTCAATCTCTGCGCTATCACCAATAAAGGAATTACCAAATTCCTGGTGTTCTTTCTTTAATAGATTTTGGCCCACAATGCTAAAACTCAGATTTTTGATCGGGGTATAACCAAGCCTTATATCCAGACGGGTGTAATCTCCAATATCAAACTCATCTAATTCATCTACCCAGTATAAAGTTGAATCAAACTCAAAATTATGTGGGAGATTTAGGAATGATTGAATGGCAAATTTATGTTTTGGACTGGTTCCTTCCGGAAATCTTATTATTGCCGGATCAGATGTCTGAAGATCCAGATCAATATTAAAAAATGTGTAGTTGAGCCTCAATTTCCAAAAATTATAAGGAGTAAAAGTAGAGGCTACTTCAATTCCGTATGTCTTACCATTCTGATCATTTTCAAATTCAAACGGCAATATTATAGACGGATCGCCGGGATTAAACATAGGAGATTGAGCAACTGCAACATTTAGGTTTTTATATAAATTTATGTATGACGCAATATCTAAATTTACCCATTCATAAGGTGTCGTCCTGTATCCCAGCTCAAAAGCCCAAACAGTTTCTGACAAAAGGTCGGTATTTCCAAAGATCTGGTTCTCTACCGGTTGTCCTGTAACAGGGTCTGATACCGTAGAAACCAGGAACCTGACACTGTCGTCAATTCTGGCAGGTACCCTTACGGCTTTTGAAACAGATGCCCAAAACCTGTTTTTTTCATCTGGACTAACAAGCACCCTGAAATTTGGCTGAACTTCAAATCCTGTAAAATCGTTGTGCTCAAACTTTGATCCTAATGTTACAATAAGTTTGTTATTAAAAAATGAAACCTGGTCCTGTATAAATCCGCTGATAAGATTTATATTAGCTTTGGGGTCATTAAGGCTGAATACTTCACTTGAATCAACATCATCAGAATAAAACCTGTAATTCAGTCCCCATATTAAATCATGTGCGCCATGATAACTGAAAGGTATCCTGTGTAGCATTTCCATATCAATAGTGTTTCTTTTTATCTTGGTAATGCCTTCCAGGTCCCTGTTTATATATTCATAGTAAATTTGAAAATCTATATATGAATCCCCGCCAAGCTGCCTTCTCCACAAGGCCTGCATATCAAAACCATAGTTATCACTCTCTGACTTGAATGTTTCAAATATATCCGGCGTTGTTGTAGCAATCGTTATGTTTCTATTAAAATCGGTTGTAAAAAAGTTAGCTGTTATCATCAGCTCATCCTTTTCAGTCGGATCCAGATCGAACCTCAAGCCCACCCTTCCTGACTGCCAGTTATCATTGTTGCTTCCACCGGTTGTGGATTTAAGGGAATCCCGATTAAAGTAATTTGCAAAAATCTTGTAAGTACCTATATCGGAAACATCTCCGCCATGTCTCAGATTTACAAATCCCCTCTGTTCATTTCCACCTCCACCTTCAACAAAATTACCTTTTGTATCTTTAGAATTTTTTGTGATTATATTAATAACACCGTTAACTGCATTATTTCCCCAGACTGCACCTCCAGGGCCTCTTATTACTTCAATCCTCTCTATTTCTGAAATTAGTGTATCAAGATCTGACCAGACAACGCCGCCAAACATAGGAGTATAAACATTCCTGCCGTCAACCAGTACCAATAGCTTATTTGCAAAAGAATCATTAAATCCTCTGATACTTACTGCCCATTCATTTGAATTTATTTGTGCTACATCCACCCCGGGGACTATTCTTAGGGCATCCGGAATACTTCTTACCCCCGATCTTCTTATATCTTCAGCCGTAATAACATATACTGCTGCAGGGGTATCAAACATTTTTTCCTCCATTTTAGAAGCAGTGGTTACTTCTATTTCCATTAGCTGCTCAAGACTTAGGTCAATCAGGTTATCCTTAAATTCTTGAGCCTGGGAAATTTTTGAAAATACAGAAAAAATGCAAAGAAATATCAAGATATTTAAATATTTTGTTTGTTTCTCCATCCTACCACCCTGAATATTAAAATTATTTAATATAATTAAAGGCAATTTTCTTGCCAAAAGAGGAAAAAATGGAAATATTTTTAAAAATTTCAGTAAATTACGAATCTGTCGAGGCTCCTGTACTGAATGGCTTCGGAGATATGTCTGCTTGTAATATCCCCAGAACCTTCAAGATCTGCTATTGTCCGTGAAACCTTTAATATCTTGTCATAAGCCCTAGCGCTAAGCCCAATTTTTTTAATTGCTTTGATAAGTAAATTAAGGCCTTCATTATTTGGAAATGAATGCTTTTTTACCATTTTAGGGGTCATTTGAGAATTTGAAAATATATTTGAATTCTTGAACCTTTCCTCCTGAACAGACCTAGCGTTGTTTACACGTACTCTGATTTTATCCGACGACTCTTCTAACTTATTGTCTGTAAGTTTTTTATAATCGAGTGACGGTACCTCGACCTGGATATCAATTCTGTCGAGCAGCGGGCCTGATACTCTTGACCTGTACTTTCGTATCTGCAAGGGGGAACATACACACTGTTTTAGAGAATCCCCAAAATAGCCACATGGGCAGGGATTCATAGCAGCAACAAGCATAAAACTTGAAGGGTATGTAATAGTGGTTGCAGCCCTTGATATTGTTACGTTGCCATCTTCTAGGGGCTGTCTTAACACTTCAATTACGTTTTTTTTAAACTCGGTTAGTTCATCAAGAAATAGTACCCCGTTATGGGCAAGGCTAACTTCTCCTGGACGGGGATATGCACCGCCCCCTATTAGCCCGGCGTCACTTATAGTATGATGCGGGGTGCGAAATGGCCTGGTCGCAATCAGTGATTTATTCTCAGGAAGAAGTCCCGTAACAGAGTATATCTTTGAAGTCTCTAGTGCTTCTTTGAATCCTATATTGGGAAGAATAGTCGGAATTCTCCTAGCAAGCATAGTCTTACCGCTACCGGGAGAGCCAATCATAAGTACGTTGTGCCCACCACTTGCTGCTACTTCAATAGCCCTTTTTACATGAAGCTGCCCTTTAACTTCATCAAACTCGAGATCATAAGCAGTACTGTTTTTAAAAATCTTTCCAATATCTGCTTTAGTAGGTTCAATTTCTTTATTGCCTGATAAAAAATCCACAACATCCTGCATGGAATCAATCCCTATTACGTCTATTCCCTCTACAACAGATGCTTCACCGGCATTTTTTTTTGGAACAATTATCCCCTTTAGTTTATTTTTCTTTGCACACATTGCAGAAGAAAGTACTCCTTTTACTCTTTTCACTTTCCCGTCAAGTGAAAGTTCCCCAATGATAAGAAACTGTTTTAATAAATCAGATTTAATTAATCCAGAGGCTGATAAAATGCCTATGGATATAGGAAGGTCAAATGTAGAACCATGTTTTTTTATATCTGCAGGAGCAAGGTTTACCGTAATTCTTTTTTGCGGAAATTCGTATTTACAGTTTTTTATTGCAGATCTTACACGTTCCTTGCTTTCCCTGACAGCAGCTTCAGGAAGGCCCACTGTTGTAAACTGGGGAAGTCCGGAAGCTATATCAACTTCGACAACGACTATATAGCCGTCCACACCCATTACGGCGGAGCTTAGAACCTTCGATATCATATAATTAATAATATTATAATTAATTATATATACAACTATAAATATATAAATTTGTATGTACTCAATTTACTCATGTAAATTAAATAAATATATTACTTAGATATAAACGGAGGAAGATAAAATATGAATTCTAATTACCTAACTATTTTTATAATACCTTTACTACTTTTTCTTATTGCCTGTGATAGTGATAACAACAGTTCTGCCCAGGAAAGTCCAGTGCCAAACTTTATCTCCACTACTTGCCCTTGTTTTTCTGCAATGAGCCTTGAAATGGAATTTAATTCAAATAGCAGCACAAAACCAGAACTTTCGTGTAGTTATGGCCCTGACAATTTTAACTTTATTTTTGAATGGTTCGATTTAAATAACGATGAATTTAATGTACAAATTATATGTTTTAACGGTGCATTTGAATCAATGGATTGTAATTGTAATATTGGTAATCCGGAAAATAATCCGATAGCTGTCGGTTCATTAACAGTGGAGGAATACCTGGCTTGTGCTGTTGATATGAGGGAATTTGCCGGTTCGCAACGTGCCACACTTGAATTCTGCAATTTGGAAGGAATTGATTGAACCTGGAAATTTTATGTTGAAATATATTACTTGGTGTTAAACCCCTACTAAATCATCAAGAACTTTACTAAGCTGGGTAAGGGTGTAAGGCTTTGCAAGTATGCCGCTGAAACCGTAATTTTTATAATCCGACATCACCGGGTTATTTGAGTAACCGCTTGAAACTATAGCTTTAATATCAGGGTCTAATTCTCTTAATTTTAAAATTGTCTGCTTACCTCCCATTCCTCCTGGAATAGTAAGGTCAAGTATTACGGCATCATATTTTGATTCGGTATTTAATGCAGTAGCGTAAAAGTCTATTGCTTCTTCTCCGTCTGTACTGTAACTCACATCATAACCTAGTCTTTCCAGCATTGAGCCAACGGTATCCCTTACATCTTTTTCATCGTCCATTATCAAGACATTACCACTTCCCTCAATTAAGTTATTATCATATATTTTCAGGTCTTCAATCTGGTCCTGACTTGCGGGGAGAAAAACATTAAATGTAGAACCGCCCCCGGGATTTGAGTCCATAGTAATAAACCCACCGTGTTTTTCAACAATAGAATGCGAGGTGGACAGCCCAAGGCCGGTACCCTTGTTTTTTGTAGTAAAATATGGGTCAAATATTTTTGGAATATATTCTTTCGGAATTCCAACTCCATGGTCGATAATTGATATTTTTACAAAGTTTCCTTTCATCAGAGAATCATTTTTTTCTACAATATTTTTTATACTAACATTTATGTGACCGCCATCCGGCATAGACTGCTGGGCATTAATTACAAGATTATTAAATACTTGGTTAAGCTGGCCTTCGTCGGCTTCCAAATACCAAATGCCATCGGGAATATCGAAATCCAGCCCAATATTTGATCCCGCAAGTGCAAAAGAAGAAGATTCATTTACAACCTTGGTAATATCTACAAGTTTAGTTACTGGCTCCCCGCCCTTTGCGAATGTGAGTAACTGGTGCGTTAGTTCCTTTGCCCTGTTGGAAGCAGCCTCTGCATCTGTAAGTATTCCCAAAAGTTCTTTATTATCAGTTTCATAATATTTCGCAAGAGATAGATTTCCCAGTATAGCTGTTAATATATTGTTAAAATCATGTGCAATACCCCCTGCAAGAATACCAAGTGATTCCAGACGCTGGGCTGTGGTGATCTGTTCGTTTGCTTTCCTGACATCTGTCCTGTCTTCCACAAGTGCAATAGCCCCGGTTACTTTTTGGTCCTTATCCCTCAGGGGAGCAACAGAAAGGGAAAGCCATAAATTGTTATTACTTGTAGTTGCTTCATAGTATCCTTCATGCTGTATAATTTCCCCGGACAAACCTCTTTTCATTACTTCTAAAAATTTTAAATCTTTGAGTGTGTTCATATCCAGCCCGATAATTTCATCCCTGGGGGATTTTATTATCTGGCACATCCTGTCATTACAATTTGTAATAACAAAATCATTATTGAACAGATACACGCCAAGTGGTGACTGTTCGAAAAGGGTTCTGTAACGGTTTTCAGAAATTGAAAGTACTTCTGCCTGATTTGCATTGGAAATTGCCGCTTGAATTTGCTTGGAAACCATCTCAAATGCATCAAGGTCTTCAGTACTAAAAGCTTTATCTTTATATGAACTAACGGAAACAGCTCCAACCGGTTTGCCCTTTTGAAAAAGAGGTACTGAAACAAAACTCTTTATCCCCAACTCTAAAAGGGATAATTTATCTTCACTATTGTTTAGGTTCGGATCATAAGTTGTTTTAGCGTCTTTCATTGATTTCCATATTAGACCCTGGGGACTAGGTATTGAACTTAATTTATCAAGGTAAGCTCCTTCAATACTGCTGCTTGCTTTTAACTCTGCAATGTTTTCAGAAACTATATGGATGGCAACATGTTCTACCGGATTAATTTTTTCTCTTATTGATTCCGCTGCATTTTTCAGGATTTCCCCAAGGTCCAGACTTTCATGAACGCTATCGGTAATAGATCTTATTATTGATTCATATTTACTCTTGGTTGAAAGCTGGGAGATCTTTTCCCAAAGCAGCTCTTCTGATTTTCTCAGGGCCTCTGCATAATTTGCGTTGTTAATCGCATTCTCTATCTGGGCTGAAACTATTTCAAGAAGTTTTAACTCCTCGGAATCAAAAGCATCTTTGCTGAGAGAATTGATATTTATTACCCCTACTACATGATTGCCGGATTTTATTGGCATCGACAAATAGCTCTTTGTGCCCAGTTCCTTCCCGGCTTCTCCAATAACAATATCATCCTCTGAATCTGAACAGTAGATTGGTTTTCGGTCAAGTATTGCTTTCCAGGTAAATCCTTTCTTATAAGGGATTATAGCAACCTTCTTTATAAAATCTTCTTTATATCCCCTGTATGATTTAAGTACCGCGTTTTCGCCTTCAATTAAATATATTGAAACATTATGGGCTTTAATAATATTTACACTTAGTGCTTCTACAGCATTCTCAAGGACTTCAGACAAGTTTATTGATTCATGAACAACTTTACTAACAGAATTAACAAGTGTTTCATATCTGTTTTTCTTATATAGTTCTTTGTATACCTTGGCCCGGTTAAGAGCAATGGAAAGATGTGAAGATAAAGAGGTAAGGAGATCTAATTCACTTTCAGAAAATTTTCTTTTCTCTTTACCTGCAAACCAAACTACTCCAGCATTTTTATCTTCTATCTTAATTGGAACCCCAAGAATTGCACCAAAATTTAATTCGTATCCTGCAGGGCCAATTTCGGTGTTTTCCTCTGTACCTTCAATTATTTCTATCTCTCCCGAATTAATTACCTTCCAGGTTATACCATCAGGGTAGTTAATAACAGATGCTTTCTTAATATAACTATTGGGGAGGTTTGAGCTGTGATATTTAAGTTCAGCACTTGTTCCTGTTTCATTCACGATATAAAGACTTGTAGTATCCACATAATCAAGAGTAGTGGACATTTCAATCGCCATCTCACAAACTTTTTCAATATCCAGTGAATTATGAATTGCCCGTGTTATTGTATTTAAAACTTCAAGGGCATTATTTTTCCTGTCCAGTTCCAGGTTCGCCATTCTAAAATCTTCGGTCTTTTCCCTTACCTGGGATTCAAGATCCGATTGCACATGGAGTAGCTGCTTTTCCAGTTCCTTTCCCTGGGTTGCCTCTGTATAAATTTCTTTCCATCTCCTAACTAAATAAATACAGACTGTAACGCAAAAAATAACAAAAAATAATAAAATCTTTTCAATATCAACATTTGAAAACGTGCTTTCGAGAAAATGAAAGATAGTCTTATTAAGTGGTTCAATATAGATCAGGGCTATACCGGAAATTAGAAGTAATATTAAAAGGGCGTAGATATCCCTTCTGGCATTTTTTGCCCTTTCGCTTGTGCTTTTAAATACAGTTAATAACTTTGACATTTCAAAGTATGAACTAATTCATTCACCCCACATAGAATGTTGCTATGATAATTTTAAACCTTTTTTTTTAAAATGTTTTTTTAGGTTGTAAATTATTTTAAATTTAAGGAACAAAAGTTAATACAGGACTGTATCAGGGAATTAATCAACTAAAGATTTTATATTTTCTGCAGGCCTTGCTAGTATTACTTCATCACCCTTGACTACTATTGGCCTTTGCAAAAGATCGGGATGTTTAAGTATAAGATTTACTACTTCGGAAAGATTTAATTCTTTATATTCAAGCCTTAGCTCTGAATATATAACTGCCCTTTTCCTGAGCAGCTGTTTAGGTTCAACTTTTAATTTTTTTATCAAATCCGTCAATTCTTTTATTGAAAAGTTTTGCTTATAATAATCGATGCTATCATATTCCACTTTACAACTGTCTAGAATTTCTTCAGCTTTTTTACATGTCGTACATGTTGGTTTTAGGTAAATTGTTATTTTTTTTGATGACATAATTTTTTAATTAAAACTGATTATATTCAATAACCACAGGTATTAAATAATACATAATATTTAACATAAAATTAACAAACGTTTTTGCACTTTGTTTGCAGTACTTTTGTAAAATTAATACAGAATTAATATTTTATTTTGTATAAAATGTCTAAGTATAATTCAATAATATCAAGATGTTATACAATTTACAATAATTTTATATAAAAAATATTTTCCGAATTTTAAAAAATTTTTATGTTTTTGCAAAGTAGCAACTCACTGTAATTATTGGATAAATATTTTTTTCTTGACAACTTATTTTGACATCTGTTACGCTCTATTCCAAAGCCGTCGGGTGGGCGTTTTTATTAAATATATTCATAGATTTGTTATCCACAGACTGTTGATAAATTGTGGATAAAGAACCTTCTTTTTCATGGAGGAGAAGAGGTAAATTGCGTAAAAAATCAGCCTTAACTAACCAGGAAATTGCCAATGATGATATTGCTGAAAACTTTGAGGAATCAAATTTAAGCCCTGTTGTATGGGATTTGATTTTAGAAAAAATTAATGAAAAATCTAATCCGCAAGTATTTTTCTGGTTTAAATCATTAAAGCTTATTTCTCAGGACAGTAAGTCTATAACACTTCTTTCAAAAACAGTATTTGATAAAGACTGGATTGAGAATCATTACTTGGACTTTATTAACGATACTATAATTGAAATATATAATCGTGAATTTGAAATAAAAATTGAAGCAAGAAAAGAAAATCTTTCTTCTGTTAATAAAAAACCTAAACGGAAAGTAAACAGGCCAATAGCTCCTTTTTCCGGCTCTTTAAATCCACACTACACATTTGAAAGTTTTATCGTCGGGCCAAGTAACCAATTTGCCCATGCGGCTTCTATTGCCGCTTCTCAAAAACCCGGAAAAGCATATAACCCCCTTTTTATATACGGAGGGGTTGGACTTGGTAAAACCCATTTAATAAATGCAATTGGTAAATATATTTTAAAGAAAAGCGACGAAACTCCCAGAGTCTGCTGTATATCTGCCGAACATTTCACTAACCAGGTAATTAATGGTATCAAGACAAACAAAATGGAAGACTTTCGCAACCGTTATAGGTTTGGTTGTGATGTCTTACTTATTGATGACATACAGTTTATAGCAGGAAAAGAGAGTACGCAGGAAGAGTTTTTCCACACTTTCAACACTCTTTATGAATTAAAAAAACAGATCGTTCTTACAAGTGATAAAACACCTCATGAAATGTCATATTTAGAAGAACGTCTTCGTTCGAGATTTGAGTGGGGACTTATTGCTGATATTCAACCACCTGATGTAGAGACCAGGATAGCTATACTTTCCCAAAAAGCAGAATCAGAGGATGTAGAGATGCCAAGTGAAGTAGCACATTACCTTGCTGAATATACTCATTCAAATGTAAGGGAACTTGAGGGTCTTTTGAACAATATAATTGCATACTCAAAACTTATGAATACAGAAATCTCTATAGACCTTGCAAAACAGGTATTAAAAACACTCATTAAAAGAGAAGAAAGGCAGATAATTTCAGTTGAATCTATTCAAAAAGAAGTTGTAGCGTATTTTGACCTCAGGCTCACTGATTTAAAATCTGATAGAAAACAAAAGAAGATATCACTTCCCAGGCAGATAGCCATGTATTTGTCCAGAAAATACACAGCTGCATCTTATCCTGAAATAGGTGAAAAATTTGGGGGCAAGGATCATTCAACCGTCATTCACGCAGTCAAAAAGATTGAGGGGTTATTGGGTAAGGATATTGCTTTAACTAATTCTATTAACACAATTTCAAAAAAAGTGGATTACAGAAGTTGATAAGCTGTGAATTTTTTTGTTTAATAACTGTTGATAGTATTTATAAATTTAGTATTTTGGTTTTTTGTGTTAATTAATGTTTATAACATCGGTTTTTATCAACAGGGTTGTAAATGTAATAATCTAATAATTAGAGGTGTTTAAGGTAGATATCAACAAATTCACAAAGCCTACTACTACTACTATTATATATTATATTTTATTTAACAGTATTAACAGGAGTGTTGAAACATGAAATTATCAATAGAAAAAAAGGTGATGCTTGAAAAATTAAACCTTGTTCAGGGAATTGCCGAAAGAAGGGCAACAATGCCAATACTTTCTCATATTTTGATAAGATGTTCTGAAAACAGAGTCAACATAACAGCAACGGATCTGGAAACAACACTTTCAACTTGGGCTGAAGCAGAAGTTGAAATAGGAGAGAACGGATCTAGTATGGCATTACCGGCCAGAAAACTTTTTGAAATAATAAAAGAACTCCCAGAAGGTAATATTAAAATTGAAGAAATTAAAAACAACTGGGTAGAATTAAAAACAAGCAGTGGAAATTATAAAATTGCCGGGTTACCGGGAGATGATTTTCCTATTCTTCCAGAAATTCAAACAGACGATTTTTTTACAATAGATTCTGGTATTTTAGATGAGCTTATATCTAAAACCATTTACAGTGTTTCTCCCGATGATTTAAGGCGAAACCTTGCCGGGATTTATTTTGAAAAAACCGACAATGGTTCATTGAGACTTGTAGCAACAGATGGTCACAGGCTTAGTCTGGCTGAGAAAAAAATTGATGAAGAAGTTGTTCTTAAATCCAACGTACTTGTTCCAAGAAAAGCTGTTACAGAGCTTAGAAAAATATTAAAACAATTAAAATCAATAAAAATTGGTTATGAAAAAAACTTTTTTATAACACTTGGTGAAGATTTAGTTCTTTTTTCAAGACTTATTGATGCAGATTTTCCAGATTACAAACAGGTTATACCAGAAAGTTCAGAAATAGAGATTAATTTAAACAGAGATGTGTTTTTAAGTGCTTTAAAGAGAGTTTGTGTTTTTTCTTCAGAGAAAACCAAAAGTGTAAAACTGAATTTAGAGAACAACTCCATTACACTGACCTCTGTTTCTCCAGATGTAGGTGAGGCAAAAGAGTCTTTTAGTACAGAATACCAGGGTGAACCAAAAGAAGTAGGATTTAACGGTAATTATATAATAGATGTACTGGAAACTATGAGCGAAGCTGAGATAAAGTTCCAACTTACCGATGAGTTGAGCCCTACTGTGCTGAAACCGGCAGAAAACGACAACTATGTTTCAGTTGTAATGCCAATGAGAATTTAATTGATTTAATGTTAAATATCTTTTTTCCAAATCTATGTATCTCTTGTCATAATCCATCTTCTGAACAACTGCTTTGCAACCTTTGTTCTTCAGAAATTAAACTTATTAATACAACAAACATATGTATAAGTTGCGGAATCCCTTTTAATTTATTTAGCGAATCGACATTCATAAAAGGGCACAAATGTGATAGTTGTATAAGGGAAACAGTTAATTTTAATAAATGCAGATCGATTGCACGTTATGATGGAACGCTCAGGGAACTACTTCACAGGTTTAAGTACAAAAAAAAACTAGGTGTTGGAAATTTTTTTATAAAATTAATTTTAGATAACTTTCCTAAAGACTTAAAAGGTTTTGACCTGGTGATGCCTGTACCTCTTCATATCCGCAAACTTCGCGAGAGGGAATACAACCAAAGTGCGGTATTGGTCAACAGCCTATCCAGGAAATTGAACTGTGAAAAAGACCTTTTTTCTCTTGTAAAATCAAGAGAAACTGAACCTCAGATTAATTTTAAAAACAGTAATATGAGAAAAAAAATATCTTAAAAAGTTTTTCAGTAATCGATGTTAAAAAAGTAAAAAAAAGATCTATACTTTTAATAGATGACGTATATACATCAGGATCAACAATAAACGAATGTGCAAAAGTGCTGCTAAAAGCCGGTGCAGGTAAAGTACAAGCCTTAACACTACTCAGGGCAGTTGATATATAAAACGTTTGACATTTAAACATGGTTTCTATAGATTTTAACTTGAAAAATTAAGTTGGTTACTTAATAATTGGCAAAACTTAAATGTACGGAAAATTTTTAGGAATAGATTTTGCAAATGATGAAATAAAAGTAGCTGTTATAAACAGATCTCTTAGGGAAGAAAAACTCGAAGAGTACTACAGTATAACAGTCCCGTCTAATATCTCTGACGAAGATGCTACTTTTCAAACATCACTGGAAGAACATTCGCTTACAAGCGGGGATGTATCTACCTATCTTACCACACCGCCAATATCAATCAGAGTACTTAATTTTCCGTTTACAGATGCAAAAAAAATCAGTCAGATTTACCGTTTTGAACTAGAAAATGTTTCAACTTTTAATCCTGAAGAAAAGCTTCATAGTTACCACCTGGTAAAAAGAGATGGTTTTTCAGAAGCACTTGTTTGTATGTTTGAAAAAGAAACCATGCAGGAATTCCTTGATAAACTTGCAACAAACAATATAGACCCAAGATTTGTTACTTTTTCACCTTTTGCATTCAGCGCCATTGAGAATAAATTACCTAACACAAGACCTTTACTACTGATAGATATAAGTTCAAACGAGATGAATTTTATACTTTTTGATGAATACGGATTAAGAAGAGTCAGGTCATCTAATAAAATCCTTGAAAATTTTATTAAGGGACTGAACCTTCCAGAAAAGGACTTTTTTAGTTTTAAAGATATGGAAGGGCTTAAAATTGATGAAAATATTTTTGACCCTATTATTACCGAGATTGTAAGAACTACTCACTTTTTTGAGACTGAACTAAGAAAAGCTGTCGAAGAATTTGTACTAACCGGGGATGTGTGTCTTATAGGAGGCATAGAAAACATTCTTTCTATAGGACTAAATAAACCTGTTAGTAAAATATTCATTCCGGAATTTGGTGAAAAAGATTCTCCATATTATGCAAAACCTTATGCGAATGCACTTTATGGCAGCAATTCAGGCCAGGAAGGCCTGGATTTAAGAAAAGAAGAATTTGGTTTTAAAGGTAAAAGCCTGGAATTCAGGAAAACATTTTTAATTCCATTACTGCTTTTTGCATTACTATTAGTATTTACTTTTTATAGAAACATATCCGATGTTATGGCTTCTAAAAACACTGTAAGTTCCCTTCGGACCGAGATACAGGAAGAGGTAAAGGAACTGTTTCCTGACGTTACTCTCATTCCTAATCCGGTTTCATTTATGGAAAATGAAGTAGCAAAGGTAAAGGAGAAACTTGAGATAATTGAAGAGGTAAAGGGAAGTTCTACACCACTTGATGTGTTGAGGGATTTATCAATAACATTCCCTTTAAATTCAGGTCTTAAAGTAGATGAAGTGAGATTTGAGACTGGTAAGAAAGTAAAGGTTTGGGGACGAAGTGGTTCATATAAGGAACTTGCCACAATTGAACAGATATTAAATGATTCAAAAAGATTTACGAATGTAAAACGTGACCAGGTGAGCAGATCAGTAAATAATACAGTAAAATTTGTAGTATCAATGACGGTTAAATAGATGGATTTAAATAAAATCAAACAAAAAGTAAGGTATTTTGCCCAGCTTCTTTCAGAAAAACTTGATGAATCCCTAAAGTCCGAAAGAGAGAGAAGGGCAATTTTTATTGGAATAGGAGCAATTATAGTTTTTATATTATTTGTTTCCTTTAACACTTTTTTTCGTGATTCAAACAAGTATCAGAAACAAACTCGTGCACTTGAAACTGAGCTTGTAAGGGTTAAATCTCTTGGGGAAGAGTATGGTTTATTAAAAAGCAGGTTACGTGAACTTACTAAAGCGGTTAAGAAAGAAGATGAAGCACTAATATCAGTTGTTGAAAAGGTATTGATTGACAATGATATTGAAAGAACCAGTTTTTCAATTAAAGATAGCAAGATAGTTCTCCCTGATTCAGAGGATCTTTATGATGAGAGCACGGTTGAGGTAAATGTGAGGAAAGTGCCGTTCAATAGGGTTATAGATATTCTTTATACAATACAAAGCAGGGATAGTTTTTTAAAAGTGTCAGACCTGAGACTCAAAACCAAGTTTGATAAGCCTGAACTTGTAGATTTTTCGTTTAAACTTTCAACTTTCGGATTCAGGCAGGATGTTTAATAATGAAAAGTAATACTCAAAAATATATAGCGACAATTATATTATTTTTATTGTTTCTTACTCTTTTTTTCTACCTCACTTTTCCGACCGAGGCCTTAAAAAAGAGGGTTGAGTCAGAAATTGAAAAAAACACAGGATTTCATGCTGAAATAAGTGAAATTGCAATTTCACCATTCCTGGAATTAATAGTAACGGATCTAAATCTTGAAAAGAAAGAAAAAGACATAAATCTAAAAATTGATAAATTAAAAATAAAGCCTTCCATTTTTTCTATATTGTTAGATAAAAAAAGTTTTCCTTTTGATGCTGATATAGGGAAAGGCAAAATTATTGGAACACTTGTACTGGCATCAAAAACCAATAGTCTTGATGCAATTAAAGCAGACATTAGTAATATACATACTGATCTCATAACTACTTTTACAAAATCTGGAAAAGACTCCCCCGAATTTGATGGATCAATTAATGGTAAGCTGAATATTATTTTTGCAGATAAGAAATCAGGGAGTCCAAGCGGAAATTTTAAATTTGTATCCGATAACATGTCTATCAAAAATTTGAAATTTGAGGGCCTAAAACTTCCAAGTTATAGTGAACTCCTTGTAAACTTAAATGGGAAAATTGAAAAGAAAAATACGGTAATAGATGAATTAAGTTTTAGTAACAATGACTTTGATCTTCTTTTGATAGGTTCCATGCCTATATTGTGGGACATTAAAAAGGGTGGAAAGTTAGACCTGTCTTTAAACCTAAGCTTTAAATCCGATGCAGCAAAAATGGGGCTCCTTCAGGCTTTTATGAAAAAGGAAACAGATGGATCACTCTCGGCTAAAATTGCCGGTACACCATCAAAGCCAAAGTTTGTTAAAAGCGAAAAACTGTAAAGCTCCATCCCGATTTTGCTGAACTTGAAATAAATCTATAATTTAGAGCATAAGATCTATTTGACATAAGTTTTTGCTAAAGCTATCATTTGATCAAAATCCATTCCAGTATCCCGAATAAATGAAATCTTCTAAAAGTTTAAGCAAATTAAGAGAAAAAATAGACATTATTGATGAGCAAATTCTTGATCTCATTAATCAGCGCGGCAAAATTGCACTTGAGGTATCCTCTCAGAAACAAAAGAATTCACTAAAGATTTATGACCCTGCAAGGGAAAAAGAGATAGAAGATAAGCTCAAGTCAAAAAATTCAGGCCCGCTTTCAAATGATTTTGTAATTTCTATTTTTAAAGAAATCATTATTGGCTGCAGGGGTCTTCAAAACCCAACTAAAGTAGCTTATCTGGGGCCAGAAGGAAGTTTTTCAAACCAGGCGGCTTTTCATAAATTTGGAAGTTCGTCTGATCTGGTACCGCAGGGAAGTTTTGAAGAAATATTCGAAGAAGTAAGTAAGAAAAGAGTGGAATTTGGTATAATACCAATAGAAAATTCTGTTGAAGGTTCGATTGGCAGTGTACTTGATATTTTGCTTGCATGGGATTTGGTAATTACTTCTGAATACTATGAAAAGATAAGTCATTGTCTAATCTCCAAAACTGGAAATAAAAACAGTATTAAGACCGTAGCATCTCATCCACAGGCGCTTGGCCAGTGCAGAAAATGGTTAAACAGGAATTTAAGCAAAGTGGATCTGCTTGAAACACCGAGTACTGCAGCAGCAGCAAAACTTGTGTCAAAAGATTCAAAAAAAGCTGCTATCGCAAGTCTGCATGCTGCTTCTATTTATAAGTTGAAAATTATTCAGAGCAATATCGAGGACAGTGCGCAAAACACTACAAGGTTTTTAATAATCGGACGTGAACCTAGCCCTGTTACAGGAAATGACAAAACCTCATTAGCTATTTCCTTAAAAGATGAGCCGGGAGCACTTCAGAAATCTTTGTTTCACCCCTTTTCCGAAGCCGGTATTAATCTTACCAAGATTGAATCTAGGCCCTCAAAAGACAGACCCTGGGAATACAATTTCTTTATTGATCTTCTAGGCCATTCAGAGGATAAAAAGGTAAAAAGTTTATTACGCAAAGTAGAAAAAAAATGTATTTTTCTTAAAATCCTGGGTTCCTATCCTGTTGGTAAAACAACTGATATTTAATGGAGTATTTGCAAAAGTGCAATGAAACCGCTGAAACAGGTTAATAACCTGATACCTTATGTACCCGGAAAACCTGTTGAAGAACTTGAAAGAGAGTTGGGTATTACAGGTTCTATAAAAATTGCTTCCAATGAAAATCCGCTTGGCCCATCGAGACTAGCTGCCGAGGCAGGTGTAAAAGCTATAAATGAAGTAAACAGGTATCCGGATGGAGACTGTTTCTATCTAAAAAAGAAACTTGCCGGAAAGCTTGGTGTAAATGAGAGCAATCTTATAATAGGCAATGGATCGAATGAAGTAATTGAAATTATTGCAAGAACATTCTTATCTGAAGATGATGAAGCCATATATGGTGAGCATGCATTTATTGTTTACCCCATTGTAACCCAGGCAATTGGGGCTAAACATGTGGTCTCACCTATGCCTGACCTTGTGCACAACCTTGATGATATTGCCTCCAGAATTACAGAAAAAACAAAAATAATTTTCCTCGCAAACCCAAATAACCCAACCGGTACAATTTTTAAAAGGAATGAATTTGATAATTTTTTAAAACGCGTACCTGATGAAGTAGTAGTTATAGTTGATGAAGCTTATTTTGAGTATGTTGATGACATTGAGTACACAGATTCACTCCAGTATCAACAAAACAGAAATAATATTATTACGGTAAGGACATTTTCAAAAATACATGGGCTCGCAGGCCTAAGAGTGGGTTACGGAGTAGGGTCAGAAGATGTTGTTTCCTATGTAAATCGGGTGAGAGAACCTTTTAATGTTAACAGCATTGCCCAGGCAGCAGCAGGGGCAGCCCTTGATGATAATAAGCACATAGAAAAAACAAAGACTGTAAACAGAGCGGGACTAGATTATCTTTCTGAACAATTTAATAAAATGGGTGTAAAATACACGCCTTCTTTTACAAACTTTATTTTGATAAACTTAGAAGAAGACGTAATACCATTATATAATAAACTACTAAATGAAGGTGTGATTGTAAGGCCGGTAGGAGGTTATGGACTTAAAAACCACCTAAGGGTTAGTATTGGCCTTGAAAGTGAAAACAAGAGGTTCATTTCAGCACTTAAGAAGGTATTAAACAAATGATAGTAGATAAAATAACTGTTATTGGACTTGGCCTAATAGGGGGATCAATCTGCAGTGCTGTTAAAAAGTATGGTCTTGCAGGTGAAGTTGTGGGTTTTGATACTGACAATGGAGCCCTGGAATACGCGCTGAAGAACGGATTTGTGGACAACTGCCTTGAAAGTTTAAACCAAAAAAATGATTCAGGCCTTGTAGTTATTGCAACATATGTGGACAGGATTGCCGAGACGGTGAGGAAAATAGCTCCTAATCTGAATAAAAACTGCATTATTACTGATGTTGGAAGTGTAAAATCTAACGTTGTTGAATCTGTAGAAAACTTTTTAGATAGCGGCCCTGTTTTTATTGGTTCACATCCAATAGCAGGCAGTGAAAAACCAGGTATTGAGAATTCTGATCCAAACCTGTTTGATGGTTGTAATACTATAATCACACCTTCCGAAAATACCGATGAACAATCAATAGACTTTATAAGCAGTTTTTGGAAAGGTATAGGATCCGACATACTTAGAATAGACCCCGCCCTTCATGACAGAATTTTTGCTTACGTAAGCCATCTTCCTCATGTTGCTGCGTATACTTTAGTAAATACATTGAGCTCTTCGGATATAGAAAATATTTTTTCCTACTCGGGAGGAGGGCTTAGAGATTACACACGTATTGCATCAAGTTCACCCGAGATGTGGAAGACAATATTCATGCAGAATAAGGAATTTTTACTCGAGAGTATAAAGGAGTTTAAAAATAATCTGGAATTAATTGAATCGGCTATAGAAGAAGATAATCTAAACAATCTGCAGACAATTCTTGAGAATGCCCAAAAAAATAAATTATCTCAGGAATAAAGGTAAATTTTATGAGTGAAAAAATTAAAAAATCAGAAGAAGAGTGGAAAAATAAACTATCAGACCAGCAGTACAGGGTAACAAGGCTTAAAGGGACCGAAAAACCCTTTACCGGCGAACACAATGATAACAAGGATAAAGGTGTCTATAGATGCGTTTGCTGTGATATGGAACTTTTCGAATCCGATGCAAAATATGATTCCGGATCAGGCTGGCCGAGCTTTTATAAACCAACAAAAAAAGAAAATGTCAAAGAAGAAATGGATACCGGTCATGGTATGACAAGAGTTGAAGTACTTTGCACTAAATGTGATGCACACCTTGGCCATGTATTCCCTGATGGGCCCAACCCTACCGGGTTAAGATACTGCATCAACTCAGCATCCCTTGATTTTAAGAAAGAAGAAAAAGAGTGAATTTTAATACAGTATTGTGTTAAAATTTAAGTTGTGGCCAAGGGGAGTAGTATCAGGGAAAAAAAGGAACTGCTTGTTGACAGTACCTTTAAGAAGATAGGTCTTATATACGGTAAAGGCCTCTACGACTTTATTGAATCAAAACCAGCTTACTATGAAGAACTTGTTAAGCTAGAAGAAAAAATCCAGTATATTTGCAGTTCTGATATTAAATCAGTTGAAGAATTAAGAAAAGAGCTTTCAAAATATTACGGTGTTCACCAGCGTGCATCAAGGGCATATGGGATAATTAATGAGAGTTAAATTACCTCTTCTCATCTTTTCACTTTCACTTTTATTTCTTACAATAAGTTGTTCAAAAAAGGCCGATTATAACAATTTTTATCATGAGGGCCCGAGTTATATAAGACCACATCATCAACAACTTGGAACAGAGTGGTAATAGTGCTAATACCCAGGGTCTTCATTTGATCCATAATTACCAGGGTCTTGTTCACCTGCTGAATTGTCTAGAGGAGGCATTTCTTCACGCTGCCTTCCGAATGCTTCTCTCTGTTCTGCACACTCAGGGCTATCACTGCCGTATTTTTCTATGCATTTCTGGTAATCCATGCCAGGGCTATCATAAACCATTTTTTGCCCGCACCCTATGAGAAAAGGTGTACTTAAAATTATGGCAATTATTATCTTCATTTTTTCTCCTTTAAAAAAATATAAAATCTGTTTAGAAATATTATAAAGGATTTAAAATTATATTCTAAGAAACCATGAATAAAATATTTCTGATACTTTTGTTTTTTATACTGGTATTTATTACTCCAGAAACAGTTAGGGCCGAATCAAATTATTATATCAATAAGATGAAAGCAGCCCCTGTATCGCAGTTTGATCTCTATATTTATAAACTAAGTGAAAAACTCAAATGTAGAAGCGACCGTGTAAGTATGACAAAATCTACGCAGTCTAAAACACCCTGTATGACTGACATAGAATTTGATCCAATTTCAAATGTTTTTATTATGTATTTTTATGTTGATTCAACTAACAAGGATATGCGAAGTTTCAGCAGGCAAAATAATAAGAATAAAGAGAAAACAATGTTGAAAATCCTCAAGAAACTTTCTATTGAACTCGGAGTAGAAGGTCAGATAGTTGGAGATGAGGTAATAAGGCTTGGGACTATTCAGCTTACGCCCGTTTCTTATTCTTATAACAGTGATCAAACTACCGCAGAGTATGTAGAGTTTTACAGCGAGATTGCTGATATCACTGAGATAAATATAGTTACAAACATCAGAAGTAGTGTATATAAAGCCACGAGGCAGAAATCTGGAAACTATATTTACCGTGTGGATAAATCTGGGAAATAAAAAAGGGGACCTGAGTGTCCCCTTTTAGAATAAAAAGATATATAAATTTTTTAACCAGAACCTTCCATACCTTCCATGCCTTGTGGAAATAATCCGTTTCTAAACCAAAATGAATCAATGCTTCCCCTGCCGTTACCGTTATTCAGTCCAATATAACCTACAAATTCCTGTCCATCATCATTATCTGTTTGAAATTCCATTTTTAGAATTCCTTCTGAAGTAATGTTACCCGGGCAAAGAAGTTCTCCGCCTTTACTGTGAGGAATTGCATTATTAATTCCGTATTCAAAGCTTGCAACATTAGCACTGAATTCGCTGCCAATAAAGTCATCATCATCATCTCCGGCAAGGAGTTCTTCAAGGAGGGGGTTATCCTGGTCAACACAGGCAAATATTACATTTCTGCAGGACTGGGCAACTTCGCTGTTATTTATTATATCAATGTTAAAACCTGCAAAATTATCAAGAATATCAGCAATTTCTACTTCGCCGGCCTCTTCAATCTTTGTATAACTAAAACCTACTACATCTGAAAGTGTTACCCCGCCAACTGTGTTGAAGTTAAATGTTACAGTATTTCCTCCAAAATTTGGCTGCCCATCGAATTCTACAGGGTCACCTGCAATATTGGTCCTATACTCATACCCGGAATTATCGAGCATCCTGATATTACCAATTAAAGTATCAAAGTTAGATTCAAGGAAACCGCCAGCATTAATAGTTGATACTATTACAATACCATACGCATTCTCAGGTAATACAACTCCTGAAGGAGATCCATCATTTCTCAATATATCCCTCATATTGTAAACGTGAGTGTCAGCCGGGGTGTAATTGTCAAAGAAATTGTTTTCATTGCAATTTTCAGCCACATTAAAAATCTGAACATGAACCGTAACGGCAACATTTGTAGCAAGGCCATCTCCAAGTTCAATATCATTTCCGGTATTGGTTACCTGGATATATGTTTCCCTGTCCCTAAGGTCAAAGAATGCAGACAGAGTGTCTTCAGAACTGTCTGTCTCAGGGAAATCTAAGTTATTACCGGAACCACCGGAAAATGCCTGGGGTACTGATAGTAATAAAATTGTCAAAAATGAAAAGAAAAAGATTGCTATTTTGTTATTCATCTAAGCCTCCAAAATGATTTTGATCCAATATGTATTATAGCATATATTTTTTAACAAGATTACAAATTGTTTTTAATTAACTCTTTCAAGCCTTTTGTTTTTATGATTATTTTTTCAACCAGGACTTCTTCAAAATTCATATTATAAGCTTTTGTGTTCCCATTGGATAAAATTACAAATGCACTCGGGTTTTTTGAACCGTAGATAAAACAGTTATTAAAAACCGATTTCCCATAAACTGTTGTTTCCTCAATAGGGATTATAGTTTTATCTTCAAATCTTATTGGCTTGGCGGCAGAAAGAGTTTTCATGAAGTACCCCTTAGATCAAACCAGTATGTTTTAAGTACGATCGGTGAAAATATATAGCCGAGGGCAATAAAAAGAATTTCCAATGGGATTATTGTGAGTCTACCCTGTGTTTCAACATTAAATGCAGGATCAAGAAAATCGGGTTCAATTACTAAATCTTTATTTGTAAAACCATACATTACTCCCGAAAGCGGGCCCATAAGGCCCCATAGAAGGCCTGTATCAGCCGGGTCTTCAAGCCCAATTTTAATATATAATCTTTTTAAGTCTGGTTTTACAGATTGTAAAAGCTTGCGAATTGTATTATAGGTTTTAATGGTAAATTTTATATTACCCAGAATTTTTTTTATTTTAGCAAAACCCATACCCTTTTTCTTCTCAGTACGGGATTTAACTTCTTTTTTTTCTTTTGATGAGGGTTTTTTAGGATAAATTTCAAATGTGACTATACCAAAAAACCAGGATAGATTTATTTTTTTCCCCGGTGTTTCATAATTTTTATAGTTAAATACAAGTTCCACCGGAATAATTAAAAGCAGGAATAGTATAAATAAAATAATAAAAACAGTTAACATTTTGGCCTATTTTATTCTTTTGTTTTATCAGATCTTGAAGCAACGGTTTTACCGACTGCATCAACAACTTTTTCGATTATTGAAAATGTACTACCACCTGAAAGTGATTGCAGTTTGACGCCTTCTTTCGAAACCACTACAACTGCTACAGGCTTAACACCACCACCTGCACCAGTACCGCCGGCAACATCTTCTGTCTCGCTTGTGGGTTTTCTTGAAGCCCCACCTGCACCAAATCCAAATCCTATACTTACGAGTGGAATTATTGTAGCCCCCTCTACAGTAATAGGGTCACCAATAACAGTTTTCGAGTTTAAAACCCTTTCTATATCTTCTACAGCTGTTTTTAATAATTTATTAACATCTTCCATAGTAGTTCTCCATAAATATTGAATTCAGGCACCCTCACCTTTTTATAATAATAAGTCCAATAGTTGAGTTCTCAACAAATTAAATAGAAATATTCATCATACCTGTTGTGAATATACATTAAGGATAAGACAATTTGGTTGGATTTATTGTAAACAATTTTTCAAAAGGTTATCTATCAATTTTATCACATTTAATTTTATATTTTAACTCTCGAAATTAATGTATTTGTGCCTATATTAAATATATAGGATAATAAATTATTGGGAGGTAAATATGAAAAAGATATTGTGGGCTTATGACGGATCAAAGGAAGCAGAAGAAGCTTTAAAAGTCACAAAGTATTTTTCAAATCTTTATGGTTCTGATATATATGGAATTTACATCAACCATGTGTATTACCCGATTACTCCAAACTTTGTATATTATGCCGGATATATTGAAGAATCTGCACATAAGAAAAAACTTCTGATTGAAAATAAATTTGAGACAATAAAAAATGACTTTTCTAAGAATAAAGTGAAATTTACGGGAAAAGTAATTAAAGGTGATATTAATTCCGAGATAAAAAATTATGCTAAAAAAATAAAAGCCGACCTAATTACTGTTGGAAATACCGGAAAGGACTTTATAACAAGAATGATACTTGGCAGTAATACACTTAAAGTACTAAGAAATTCGGAGATACCGGTATTGACTGTTCCGCCAATAAAAATTAAAGGCAAATACAAGATCAATAAGATTTTGTTACCACTGGATATTTCTGAACCTAATTATGACTCGCTTGAATATGCACTGGATATTGCCAAAAAAACAGGTTCACATATTACGGTTCTTTACATACTTTCACTTCCTCACAATTCAAACGAAATTCCTCCAAAGGTCATGGATGAAATTATAAGTGGTTCAAATAATGAACTTAATAAATTAGTTGCTGACTCAAAAGAAAAAATTAATAACCTGAGTATTAGTAAGAAGATGATTATGGGACTAAATCCATCTACTAGAATCCTAACTTATGCAAGGAAAAATAATTTTGATCTAATAGTGATAAATTCAAACAACAAGGAAAATCTTGCAAGGTTCTTTTTAGGTAGTGTGTCAGAAGAAGTAATAAGGGGATCTGTTTGCCCTATATTAACAATAAGGAAAAAAGTTTAAAGATGAGAGCCGAAAAGATAATTTCAGTAGCGCTTTTTATTTTTATCATGGGTTTTGCCGGAGGTTTATTAACTTTTAGTAAAATTCAGATTTCTTACCCGTTTCTGACTTATGTAATAGTTTTGGTTCTCTTAATATCTGCTTTGTTTTTTGCTTATAAAACAATTAATTAACTCGGAGGTGTAATATGATTGGCTTTAGGTCTCTTTATATATATTCTGGACTTGTAATTGTTTTTATTGTAATTGCATTAAGCAATATTTTTGCTGAAGACCCGGTTAGCCAGGCTGATATGGTTGAAAGGGGGAAGCTCATTACAGATATTTACGGATGTGTTGACTGCCATTCTCCTAAAATAAAAGAGGGAGAGTTTCTTGTAAATGATCCGGAAAGGCTATTTTCGGGACATCCTGCCGATAATAAATTACCCAAGTTTCCACCTGAAATAATAGGCCCCAACAAATGGAGAGGACTTTTTACCGACAGCATGACTGCCTGGGGAGGGCCATGGGGAATTAGCTATTCAGCCAATCTTACACCAGACACGGAAACCGGTATTGGAAAGCTTAGTGAAAAAAACTTTGTTAGTGTATTAAACCTTGGAATTCACTCCAATATGAACAGGAAACTGATGCAGCCTATGCCGTGGAAGGAGATTTCAGAACTGGATGATAATAATTTGAAAGCTATTTATCATTATCTTAAATCTGTAAAGCCGGTTAATAATAAAGTCCCGGAATCTGTGCCATTAATCAACCACGAAAATCTTGTCCATAAACAGGATTCAAAATTAAATTAATGGTAAACGAAAAAGAACTAACAGAATTAATAGAAACTCATACGCCTTCGGCAATAAAAGAAAGACTGGAGAGTGGGCCCCAAAACAGTTATCTAAAAGATTTTATATACGGATCCATTGATGGGATTATTACAACGTTTGCTATTGTTTCGGGCGTTATTGGTGCCGAGCTATCAAGTGGGATAATTATTATCCTTGGTCTTGCAAATTTACTGGCGGATGGCTTCAGTATGGGAATAAGTAATTATCTGGGAACTAAGTCCGAAAATGAACTTATTGATAAGGCAAAGTCAGAAGAATTAAGTCATATAGAACATTATCCGGAAGGTGAGAAGGAAGAGATCAGGCAAATATTTTCAAGAAAGGGGTTTAAGGGTGATGAGCTTGAAAATGCAGTAGAAACAATTACGTCAGATGTAAACAGGTGGGTGGAGACTATGCTCCAGGATGAACATGGTTTTAGTTTGTCCAAAAAGTCTGCACTAAAATCGGGGCTTGCAACTTTCATTGCGTTTATTCTTATTGGCTTTATACCACTGGCTTCATTTATAATAAACTGGTTCATGCCAGGTATCATTGAAAAACCATTCTTAATTTCAGCTGTTTTTACCGGTCTTGCATTTTTTCTTGTTGGTACTTATAAAACTAAATTCGTTGGGAAAAATTGGTTTATAAACGGACTTGAAGTTTTACTGATAGGCGGAACAGCTGCTTTTATCGCCTTTTATATTGGTAGGTTACTGAAAGCACTCGTATAATTAATTATTACTTTTCTCCAGAGCATCGAGCCTTTTCTCAATCTCGATGAGTTTGTGAAGGATTAATATATGGGTTTTCTTTGCGTCAATTCCCACAGGGCTTTTATCACTGTGGATAAGTTCTGCAATTTTATTATATGTTTCTTTTTCAATATCAATATTCATGAATTGTTCTCCTTGTGAATTTCTTCGCCACAGTATTTACAAAATTTGGCGTCATTGTCATGGCCACCCTCAAAACATTTTTCACAGATTTTTGTAGTTGTCTTATTTTTAAAAAGCTCATTCAGCTCAACTGTGATTATCCCTGTTGGCACAGCTATTATACTAAAACCCAGGAACATTATAAATGTAGCAAGCAGCTTGCCAATAGGTGTGATAGGAGTAATATCACCATAACCCACAGTAGTAATTGTTACGATTGACCAGTAAATACTTGTTGGGATGCTTGTAAAACCGTTCTTTTCCCCCTCCACTACATACATTAATGACCCAAAAATAATAACAAGGGTGAGAACTGTAAACATAAATATAAATATTTTTCTACTACTGGATTTTAATGCCTGAAAAAGAACCTCAGCCTCTCCAATGTACTGAACAAGCTTTAATACTCTGAATATTCGAAGCAATCTCAAAACGCGTACTACTAGAAATAGATGAGATCCTGGAATTAGAAGATCAATGTATGTAGGAAGAAAAGACAGGAGGTCTACTATACCGAAAAAACTTTTAGCGTATTTTAATGGACGCGGGACACAGTAAAGCCTGATTAAATATTCAACTGTAAAAAGAAGCGTAAAAAACCATTCAGCTATGAAAAATAATTTTCCATATTGATTATTAAGGCTTGAAACACTTTCAAGCATTACAACGATAATACTAAGGACTATTACAACTATTAGTGTTACATCAAAATATTTACCAGCTGGAGTGTCAGCTTCAAATATTATTTCATAAAGTTTATTTTTCAGATTTTTATTGCTCATTGAGATTATAATTATAGATAAAGCGGAGTTTAATCATAGTTATATGATATTATTTTTGATAAGATTATCAAAATATGTTTTAATTAATCTCAACATTTGTTTTGGGAGGGAATTTATGGGAAGACTCAAAATATTTTCTATATTGTTATTATTTATTTTTGTAGTTCCTGTTATAGGAATTGCAGGTACAGGGGGTCCGGATTTTGAAGATTTTCCTGGAAACGACACTGATACGGTTGATGATACGGTTATTTACTTCTTTGACCTTAGAGACCGCGAAACCTTTTTGCAGCTTACTCATACCGGTAGGGTTAATCCGAGTGAAGAAGACGATTTTGACCCTAATACTAATCTAACTGTTCACATCCAGATTTATGATGTAAGCAGTGACTGTAATGAGAATGATTTTTTTGATGTTTACACACCCGCAGACACTCATGTTTATAATATGAGGGAAATTCAGACTAACGACGGCAACCCTTCAGGTGTTGTGCTTCCAGATGGCGCTTATGGCTTTGTTTTTGCTTTTGCGATAGACGATGAAAACACCCTTGATGATGATGCCGATGTTTTTATAGGCAACATGAGGATTATTGATAATAATGGTTATGAATACAGAACAAATGCGTCAACTGAAGATAATGGACCAACCATGAATGATAACAACGATGAGTTAGGTTATTTTAATTATAATACTTCATCAGGTGTAATATTATCCGATATTGTCGGTGTTGTTTGGGATGATAGTACTAATGAAATTGACATAGATGTTGCACCCCTCGATAATTTTGCTGTTTTAAATGTAGATATCTTTAATCTTAATGAAACGCCTTTTTCATGCCGAAATGTAATATATGCCTGCATCAGCCCGGATAGTCCTCTTCAAGAAGCACTACTTGAGAAAGCTGCTGAGGAAGCTTCCCAAGCGGCCAGTGTTGCAAGGGCAGAGTATGGAATAAATGATGCAATACCTCACAGTAAGGGCGGAGAGCTACTGTGCCCGGGCAACAACATTTCAGAAGGATTTGTAAAACTAGAAATATTGAATTTTGACAACACGATTAATACAACCCTTGATGATATTGTTATTTGGATAGGACTTAATAACGGAAACGGCAGAGGTTCAATGGATTCAAATTGGATAGACAGCGACGTTATTCCTGATCCTGATGGTGATGACGATGATGGATAAAGTTCTAATACTTGATTAAAAATATAATTATTATTAATACCCCGGAGATAAAATCCCCGGGGTTTTTTATTTTATTAGTCAAAAATACTGATTTTAGATTCGCTTCTTTCCCTGAATAGATTATCTGCACTTGGGCGTGCATTCTTCTTCAGATTTTGATCGAACATTTTAGGTGAAAAAGGTTCATTGAATATCCAGTCATTTATTATTGCGATAAACTGCGGTGCCTGGGGCTCAGTTTTATAGGTTACAACGACCTTTCTGGGTATTCTTCTTTTTCCGTCTTCAATCCAGATTTGCCAGTACTTATCATATTCTTCAAACAAAAGATGGTGGCATCTCACACCAAAGACGTTGCTTGTACCAACATACTCAGCAGACTGAACATTCTTTACAATTTTTTTATACGGATATATATAGATTAAATTACTTAGAGGCATAACAAATCCGAATGAATTTTCGAGAAAATCGAGTGCGGTATTAATAGAACCTGGTATTTCATTTATAGAAGTATATTTATTGGTGGTTGTATCGAGGTAAGTGGCTGTATTTTTATTATATAACAGCCAGTCTGAATAAAAATCTGTCTTAAATTCGATAAAAAGCTTATCAGGTTTTTGGACAAATACCTTTTCTGACCCGGTTCTCTGGATCTTTATACCATCGTCTCTAACCCTGTCGTACATTACCTCGGCTTTAAAAGTAACGTTGTCGTGTCTGCTTATGTACTGGGTCATTTCCTTAAGGAGCTTGTAAGGTTTGGATTCCCCAGAATTCCTTGCTAATAATTCTGCCTGAGAATAGTTACTTCCGGCACTACTAAATATGAATAGAGTAGTTATTAAAAGTAGGACTAAAAAACAAATATTCTTAATTATTGTTACAACTCTCATATAGCCTGTTCTCCCTTAATAAATAGAAAAATATTAATAACATTATAAAGGGTCTTTTAGTTTTCTGATAGATGTTGTAAATAATGATAAAAAATTATTGATTACTTTAATGAATATTTATAAAATAAAAAAAATATATATTGGTTTGTTTAATTTATGTGCTATAGTAGAAATATGGGATCACCTTATAAAGCCTTAGCCGACGACGTTAGAAGGGAAATACTGGATATTCTGAGTAAATCAGAAACAAATGCTGGAGATATTGCCGAAAATTTTGAAATCTCAAAGCCAGCCATATCAAACCACCTGAAAATTTTAAAAGAAGCTGACCTTGTCAGTGAGAAAAAGAACCAACAGAACCGTATTTATTCTCTCAACAAAAAAGAAATTAAACAGATCATTAACTACCTAGAAAAGATTACTTAGCAGTTCCTTATTAATTTTCTTAATATATTTTTTTAAAGTAAAAAGAGAGTGAATTTATATTCACTTATGGTGCATGGGCAAGTTCGCGGAGCCATTTATAGTGCGAACGAATACCGTCGAAGAAACCATCATGTGAACTATATGGTATTCCGTATTCTTTGCATGTTTCCTCAACAATTCGTGACATTTCCGGGTAGTTGAGATGGCATATCTTCGGATAGAGGTGATGTTCTACCTGGTAGTTAAGTCCTCCAAGATACCAGGTAAGCAGCCTGTTTCCCCTGGCAAAATCCACGGTTGTACAGATCTGGTGAACAACCCAGGTCCTGTCCATTATTCCTGTTTCTTCGTCATGTGTTGGAAATTCAGCTTCCTCAACGCAGTGGGCAAGTTGAAAAACAACTGACATAACTACACCCTGAACCATTGCTATAAATATATAAAACAGAATTACATAAGGGATAGGGTAATAAAATGAAGGTATAACAAAAACTAATATGAAGAATAATATCTTTCCTCCAAACAGTATTGCTGCATCCATACCTTTGGGGCGCTCAATTTCATGGTCGTTTAGTTTTCCTGAAAAGAATACATAAAAATCATCTAGAATATGCCATTTTATTGCTAAAAACCCGTAAAGAAACCAAATATAGATATGCTGAAAACGGTGTAAATAGTATTTTTTCTGATAAGGTGTAAACCTTGCAAAAATACCAACCTCCACGTCATCATCATGCCCGGTAATATTTGTGTAAGAATGGTGATAGTAGTTATGCTTGGTTTTCCAGAGGTATGAACTGCCACCGATAATGTCAAGCCAGTGGCCCATTAGCCTGTTTACAATTTTATGTTTTGAATATGCACCATGAATTGCGTCGTGCATCACGTTGAAAGATAGTGCATTTAGAGCTAGTCCCAGTGATAAAGATGCCAGCACAATTCCCCATAGTGGAAGATTTGCAAATACTATCAGGCAGTATGAAATAATGACCCACGATATGGCCCTGAAGGACTTTAAATACATATTAAAGAGATCTCTTCTTTTATTAGAACTATTTTCAAAGTAAGAATTTACCCTTTTGCCGAGTTCTTTTTCAAACTCACTATTGGGTGCAAATCGGATTTTTACATTTGATTTAGATTCAGAAGTAGAAACTGTTTGTGAAGCAACTGTGCTATTTGACATAATTTTTCTGATGTGATTATACAGAATTCTCAGTAAAAACCAATATGATTACTGATTTGTTATTGTTTTTAAACAGCTTCAAAATATAAATACTAAGGTTCGATAATATCTATCCTCTGCATCATACCGACATCTTCGTGTGAAAGAATATGACAGTGCATAACTGTCTGCCCTGTAAATGAAGCTTCCAATTCAGTACGGAATGTTACCGAACCAAAAGTTACTCCCGGATCTGTGATTGGTAAGCTATTACCACCACCTGTGGGTTGAGGAGTGGCCCCGGGAACCAAAACAGTATCACGGTACTCGGGCTGGGGTAGTGGTTTGCCGTTTATGTGGGTAAGTAAAAAAGGGTTTATGTGTATATGAAACGGGTGATCAGAAAACGAACGGTTAATAATTGTCCATTCTTCAAAATTACCTGCAACCATATTATCAAAAAGTGGTTCATTTGCATCAAAGAGTCCTTCTTTCTCGTAGTTTATTCTTGGAATTAATGGATCATCTACTGGATTTGGTTTTCCTTCATCATTTGCATCTCTCATCATTAAAAGATTTGTCATTTCAAGGCCGCCCCAATAATCTGCATTGTAAAGATCAAAATACCATCCACACGAAGGAAGCCTGTCTGAAGGGTCGCTGCCCATTGCAAAGCGGGTTCCGCATATTTCCCATGCAACTGTTCTTTCAGCGTCAGGGGTAGTATCAAGTTGTGTTTCTATACTCGGAAGTGCATCTGGTACGGGAAGGGGGCCGTTTGGAAGCGGCATATCCATTTCTTCACCTTCCACTATCAGTGTAGCAAGGGTATACGGATAAGTGATTTCCTGAAGCAGGGTTTCACCTGAAACGATGGGAAAATCAAAACCAATTCTTGCAGTTCTTGGGCTTGGGTCGATTCCAGACTGTGTGATAACTGACCAGCCAATATCGGAATCACCGTTTGGGCCGTCAGGATTAAGTGCTACAAGTTTGTAAGTTCCAGAACTTCCAGCTTTTATAAGCAAATCAGCCCTGTTACCCGATGCCATTACATAAGGTTCACCTGTTTCGAATGTTACCATTTCTGGCACTGTTATCCCGTCATTCGCAAGCAGATTTAATTGGTGCCCTTCAAGTGCTACGACAAGTGTAACACCTGAACCTGCATTAAGTACTCTCCATCTTTGTACTTCACCCGGTTTCATCCTTATAACAGGGTTTGTCTGGCCGTTTGTTAATAGATACATAAAGCTGTTTTGATATGTACTCCAAATACCAAGGCTGTCAGATGGAGTTGAATTTTGCTGTGTAGCAATCTGATTAACAAACGGTACGTTTCCCTGCTGGTCAGTCCTTACAATATTAAATAGTATAAGTTTTTCCTCTGCGTCCTGTACTTCGGGGACAGTATCAAGTGTTCCTTCCCCGCCTTCAACTATAATAAAACCGGCCATTCCACCGAAAAACTGGAAGGAAACAGCGCCGTGTTTATGAGGATGATACCAAAATGTTCCTGATTGGTGGCCAGGTGGCACATCTATATCAACCAGGTTTTCAGTCCCGGGTTCCATTCTTCTGAATACATTATCGGCATTATCACCCGGGTTAACCGAACCTCCGTGAAAATGAAAGTTGGTAGTGTAAGGATTATGAGGGAATGCTCCGTTTCTCTGGGTTTCGGGATTTTCAGGGAAATTATTGATCATATTTATAAGTATTCTGTCGCCTGGCTTAACCCTGAGGGTGGGTCCCGGGATAGTTCCCGTAAAAGTTGGAGTATTTACCTGCCTTATCTGCCCGGTACCTCCATCTTCCAGGAAGTTAGTTGATATATTCATATCAAATGTTGTATCTAAAATACCGTCCACGGATTCTATAACAATTGGTTCTGTCAGATCCTCACCACTGGGCTGAGTAGTAGCCTCATATACTGAATAGGAAATAAAACAAAATACAAGAATTGAAATATATAATATTGATTTTTTTCTATTCCTAACATTATCAGACATATTGTTTGTCCTCGTATTTAAAATATCTTTTTCTATGGGTTTTTCTGATGGAGATTAATAGAAGGGGAAGGAGCAATATTACAAAATGTAATAATGAATTCCCTGTATTCGTATTCTCAGCAGCAATTGTACACCCACTTCCTGAAGAACCCTCTACTACTGTTATAGAGCCATTTACCAGATTCAGATTTTCTTCGGGAATATTATTTCCTGCACTTGTTCCAAAAGAGGTGTGAAAAAAGCTTTGAGTGTTGATAATAAGATCTGTCATATCGCCAATATTTGCATCTGAATTTATAGTAAAAATAATTCGAAGCACAACACCGTCTGGTATTAGATCCGGTGGAAAGTTTTTTGGAAATATCCCGGAAGATACGCCCATAGTATTGATTGTTCCAAGAGTCCCGGTGCAGTCGGATATAAATTCACCATTTACTAGGCAGAGGTCTTTTATAGAAGGGGTTATAAAAAATTCAGACTCTTCAATCTCTGAACCTTCGCTTATCTGGAATGCGTCTTCTATGGATACAACTTCGGGATCGAATACAATAAATATTCCTCCTTGTGCAGCTTCGGTGTTACCTGAGATAGTTACATCAACAAATATGTCCTGACCGGCTGCGCCTTCAAGGTTTGGTAAAGTAACATTCAGCTGCTGTGAATGAGCTGAAAATAAAAAAAGATTTATAAATAAAACTATAAGGAGAATATAAGGTATTATCAGTTTTGAATTCAATCTAAATCTCACTAATTCGAATTAATCCATACTAGCAAACTTAAAAATTTATGTCAAATAATAGCTGTCTTCAATCAATTACTATTTTATTAAGATGCTCAGTTATGATAATTAATTTGGGAGTAACACGTTAAAATCAATAAATTACTATCAAATTTATGATTGAACATTATAGAAAATGGTTTATTCATATAGCTGCTAGCCTCGCATTTGGCCTTATTCTTCTTGATGAAACTGTTGTGGCTGTTGCACTACCAACCATACAAAAAGAGTTTTCAATGACCCTGGTATTATCACACTGGGTGATGAATTCCTATCTGCTGGTTTTAGCAGGGTTTATTGCCATAGGCGGAAAACTTGGCGATATATTTGGTTTTAGAAAAATCTTTTTAACAGGCCTGTTTTTGTTCGGAGCTTCTTCAATCGCTGCCGGGTTTGCACAAAACCCTACCTGGCTAATAAGCTCGGTAATTCTCCAGGGTTTTGGGGCTGCAATTATGTTTCCAACTTCAGTAGCCCTTATTGCAAATGTTTTTCCTGCCGGCCAAAGAGGGCTTGCAATGGGTATTTACGGGTCTATCGGGACTATTTTTCTTTCTATTGGGCCGTTAGTTGGGGGATATTTTACAAGTGAAATATCCTGGCGATGGATTTTCTGGATAAATGTTCCGATTGTTACTTTCATAATTATTTTATTTCTAGCCAGCTGGAGGGAACCTGTTCTCAAACCGAGCGGTAAAAAATTTGATTTTGCAGGCCTTGTTACCCTGGTATCCGGTATAACACTTCTCATACTGGCAATAATGCAGGGCCCGGACTGGGGCTGGGATTCTGCTATAATAATCTCTTTATTTATTGTCTCGGCCATAATTATTATTTTATTTTGCATCACAGAGCTTAAAGTTAACAACCCTTTAATAGAGCTTGACCTTTTCCGAAGCGGTACATTCAACGTGTCTAATCTCCAGATATTTACCGGGCAGTTCTGTAAATTATCAGTAGTAGTATTCGGAGCTCTTTATTTTCAGAAGGTACTTCATATGGACCCTTTTAAGGCCGGCCTTGCTCTTCTTCCCGCAATGATCCCTATCCCGATTATGGCTATAGTATGCGGTAAGGTTACTGATAAATACGGGCCCAGGTATCCCTCGATCCTTGGACTTATGCTTGGCGGAATATCAATTATATTGATTGGTTTTTTAACGGGGTTCAATCGCTATGAATATATACTTCCTGCACTTGTACTATACGGATTTTCCCAGCCATTTTTATACACACCCCCAAGGGTTGCTGTTACTAACTCTGTTCCTAATGAAAAGCAGGGGCAGGCAAGCGGTATTGTTTCTACATCCCAGATGATAGGAGCAACTATGAGCGTAGCCGTGCTGAGCGCCATCATCACCGAATTTGATAGTTTTATGGTTGTATTTATTCTTACGGGTATTGTTGCTCTAATTGTTACGGTTGTCGGATGGTTTTACCTGGATCCGCAAAATCAACTGGGACGAATAAATAAATAATTAAAATTACATTAAAATCTTTTAGTTATTAGTTTCCTGTCCATATATTTTTTATTCTTTCAAATGCATCCCTGGGATCAAGTTCATCTGCGACGAAAGGAAATGGAAAATCCGAGGGGCTGTTTCTTTTAAGAATTACCGAGTTAATACCAAACCACTCTTCATCGGCACAGCCACCAGGAAATGCAAGATTGGCATTTGTTCCGCCATTATGTATTCCCGGAGTTCCTGCCTTCCACCATTCATCTGTCCATTCAAATACTATACCACCGCTGGTTACTTCAGAAGGAGGGGAAGTTTCACCAAATGCGGGATTGATAGTTGTTCTTCTTATATCGTTCCAGTGTACTTCAAGATAATCTGCCTGTGCAAGGGCATTATCAGGAAGTTCTACTGCATTTCCAGATGCACAACTTTCACTATCCCTTGTAGAGGCTGCAGGCCCGAACTCGGTAACAATAAAAGGTTTTCTGCTTGCATTTTGATAGTCGCCAAACAACCTGTCAAAACCTTCAGTCTGAGTGCCCCTGAACGAGTTAATTCCCCAAATATCAATATTCGGCATTTCTTCACATATCGAATTAGGGGAAGTACAATCGGTATCGGCTGTACACGGTTCACTTCCTACAGTTATAGTCCCATCGGGATCAACAACAGCACACATTGAAGGACCAATATTCTTTGCAAGAGGAATTGAGATCATGCTGTCATCAAGTAGTGTAACCATAGTTTCTTTAAGCGGTGCAATCTGCTTAATATCTGCAGCTACAGAATCTATGTAGTTCCAGTATTCTGGGTCACTTCTTCTTATGTCATTGTTCAGTTCGTTACCAATTACAAAACCCCACACAGTGTCGTTATCTTTTAATTGCTCTGCAAGTGTAGTGTATGCAACCCTGTCTTGGTCCTGAACTGTAGTATTTCCGGTACGTCTGAATTCTGCACCCGAATTGGTCATTACAATTTCACTGGGGTCAGCTGATGAACATCCACAAGCGGAATCAACACAGCTACAATAATCAAATATTTCGCTCCTTACAGGATATGCTACAAATGCACATACTAGCGGATCATCCGGGTTTTGCTGAAGTACCATATCAAGGAACTTTGTGTGGTCCCTGAAATGTTCTGAACCGGGGGGTGGAGGTACTGGGGAAAAAGTACCAGATCCCTGCCAGAAAGGGTCCCATGGCCACATGCTATACAATCTGATTGTATTTGCGCCCATTTCACGTATTTTTTCCAGATCCCTTTGCCAAATTGGTTCCCAAAAGGCGTCATCTCCATTGTTAAAAAAAATGTCCCCAATATTGCTATCGTCAAAACTGGCCCCAATTGCTATTGGAGAATAAGCAACTCCCTTTACTGTTATTACTTCGGATTGGCCATCTAGTGTAATTACAAGCTGCCTTCCAAGCCTTTGGAGATCGCCAACTTCTCTAATAAAATCATGAATATCATTTGATTCCTGGCTGCTGTCATTATTGTCACAGGCAGGTAAAAAGATTAATAAAATTAACAATGCGAAGAATATATTTAAGTTATATAAACTTTTCATCCAGTTCTCCTAAATCAAAAATAGATTATAAAAAGTACTATCATTCAATCATATAATACTTTATTTCAAATTTAAATATTCTTTATTAAAAAAGTTATAGTAGGCCTAAATCATTCATTTGCTGATTCAAACTGATGTATAAATCTTTGAGAATATAATAAAACCAGATACTAAGGACAATAACCAGGATGGTAATTATGATTTTTGATACTTTTTTGTACCGCGGGTGAAACCATACCAGCGGCAGGGCAAACGGGCCTATTGAAAGAATGGCAAAAACCACTACAAAAGTGGAAGAATACCATTTGGTTTTTGGTAACCTAGATTTGTTTAGAAACTCATTACAAAATCGGCACTTTATGGCTTCTTCCTGTATTTCTTCTGCACAGAATGGGCATTTAATCATAATTAACCTGGGTGTTATATATTATACAGCGGTGTGGTTATAACCATAATTATCTTATTTTACACTGGTATGATAGAAAAATATTATGAATAATGAATTAAAGACTTAAATTTGTAAAAGATTAAAAAATTCTATTTTCTAAACCTTCTTCCAAGAATTAATGCAGGAATTATTAGATAAACTATCAATCCAAAAAATGAAGAGTTGCCTCTTGGTGCAAGTGAGCAGCCGCTTGAACTTCCGTCACCATCATCTTCAATAAAGAAAACAAGAAATTTCGGATCATGTAATCCGCCGCTTTCCGCTGCAACAAATACATCTATAAATGCACCTGTAGTTCCATTGAAACGTATAATCTCATCTGAATTAAAGCTGCTTACGTAAAGATTACCGTCAGGCCCAAAAATAAGTCCCCTCGGGCTGTCGAGTCCGCCGCTTGCCGCTGTAACAAAAACATCTATAAATGCTCCGGTGATTCCATCGAAACGAATAATTTCATCACTTGCGGAACTGCTTACATACAGGTTGCCATCAGGGCCAAAAATAAGTCCACGAGGGCTATCAAGCCCGCCGCTTGCCGCGGATACAAAGGCATCTATAAAAGCACCATTATCACCGTTATACCTTAGTACTTCATCGCTTTCAGAACTGCTGACATACAGGTTATTATCAAGACCGAATATAAGGTCCCGTGGTTCGCTCAAACCACCGCTTCCAATTGGTACGAACACGCTTATTAATTCTCCTGTTGTCCCGTTGTAGCGGATCACTTGATCTGATTCCCTGCTGCTTACATAAAGATTTTCGTCCGGGCCAAAAGTAATACCCCACGGCGCATCAAGCCCCCCACTCCCCTCTGTAACAAATACTTTTATGAAAGCTCCTGTTTCACCATCATAGAGAAGTACCTGGTCAGTTGTACGGCTTGCAACATAAAGGTTTCCATCAGGACCGAATTTAAGGCCCGAAGGGTTGTCCAGCCCACCGCTTTCAAAACTTACGAAGTCATTTACAAACGCTCCTGTAGACCCATCATACTCGAGTATCTCATTGCCATTAAAACTACTTACAAAAAGTCTTTCCACATCTTGCGCTAATAGTGAAGATGTACTCAAAATTGCTATAAATAAGGTGATTAATCCGGCCATTATTACACTTTGGCTACCAACTCTTAATTGTTTACTTATTACAACTATTTTATTTTGAATTAATTCGTTTTTGCTTTTATACATGAGAACCCCTCCTATATTTAATCATATATATATATAATACAGCTCATTCAAAGATAATAGAAAATAAATTGGATTTGTAACTGGTTTAATGAATATATCTTTTGATGATATTATTTAGTACTTGGTTTAAGACTTTGGAATGTATTATAATAGGAATTAATAACCAGATTTAGTTATAGGGATGAAACGGGTTGTATAATAAATTTAATCAAATAAATATATTCATAATAATCCTGGTTTTTACTTTTATCTTTGCAGGTGGAATAAAATCTCAGGAGCTACCACAGGAACTTCCCAAGGTTCAGGTTTTATATGAAAACCTTCAGCCTGGTGAAGCTCACTATTACAAAATTGGCAATCTTAAAACTGGCGACACCGTATACATAAATATCGAAAATTTATCCGGTAATCTCGACCCCATTCTTGGAATTACTTATAAGCAATCAGATTTCAGTCAATTTGAAGACTATTTTGCTATTGAAATTCCAAAAAAAATTGAAAAAGGAGAGGAATTTGCAGAAATATTCCCGGATTTTGCTGATAACTTTTTTATTACCTGGGATGATAATTCAGGAGCTCTAAGCGATGCAAGTATTACTTTTCAAGTGCCCGAAAATGGAGATTATCAGATTACTGTTGCAGGTACCTACTACCAGCTCCAAAGGGGTGATAAATACTATAATACATTTGGAAAATACAGATTAAATATTGGGGTAAATGCCCCGGAAGTTCTTAGTGGAAATGTAAGCGCTACCGGGGATAAGATAGCAAGCCAGATGGGAGTGTTTAATAAAAGGGTACAGGAAGAAATAATTGAGTTATCAGAAGAAAGGGATTATATGGAGCTGTCCCTGAACACTCTGGACAAAGGCAACACGCTTTATGTATACGCGGAAAGTATGTCGGGGGAATTAATTCCGGCCTTAAAACTCAGGGACTATGGAAACAGGTTACTTGCATTCGATAACCTGTTAGATGAAAAAAATACTGCAACAATTGAATATAAGCTTAAAGACGGTGCCGAAAATTACAGCTTAATAATAAGAGCGGATCATAAAAACCAGAAAATTGAGAATGGCCAAATACGATTGTTAATAGGGACAAATACCCCGGAGATACTTGCAGGTAAAAGTGAAGAAAGGGGAAGGCCCATTTTTAATGAGCCCGTAGAAGTCGATGTGTCCCTCCATGTTGACCAGATATCAGACATTAACCAGACCAAGGAAAATTTTACGGTTGTTGCTTACCTGATGATGTACTGGCAGGACGATAAATTTGCATATAATCCCGACAAATGTAAATGCAATGAAATTGATTTTAACAGGGAGCAGTTTTTTGAATTTACCCGGGAAAACAATCTTGAATGGCCCAAATTTATTATATTAAACCAGCAGGGAAGGCGTTTTATACAGGAAGAAAATTTCAGGGTTTACCCTGATGGGGAAGTAAAATTTTTTGAAAGGTTTACTGTGACGCTCCAGGCCCCTGATTTTGATTTCAGAAAATTTCCATTTGACCCACAGCAATTTTTCGTACGTATAATCTCTCTTAACGCTGTAGATTATTACAATTTTATTCCCAACAACGAATTACCTTCTCTCGGCAAGCACCTCGGTGAAGAAGAGTGGGTGGTTACTAATCACGAAAGTTATGTAAGAGATAGAAAATTAATTAGAACACATTCAGAATATATATTGGAAATAGATACAGTCAGGCATATAAATTACTATATGTTCAGAATATTCCTCCCCCTATTATTAATAATTGTAGTATCCTGGGGGACCTTTTTTATGAAGGATTATTCCAACAGGATAATGGTATCAGTATCAAATCTTTTAATATTCGTGGCATTTAACTTTTCGATAGGTTCTGATTTACCGAGACTTGGTTACATGACATTTATGGACGGAATTTTATTCGGCGCATTTTTAATTACCGCAATAACCGTGCTTATAAACGTGTTTTTCAGGCGCCTGGAGATACTGGGCCACCAGGACCTTGCCCAGAAAATAGATGGTTATGCGACAAACTGGTATCCAGTCGTTTATCTGGCTACTATAGCCTTTTTAATTTTAATTTTCTTATATATGGGCAACTAATTTTCACTTATAAATTATAAAAAGCTACAGTATTGCCGCCGAGTATCTTTACCTGCTCGTTAATCGAAAAAGTCGCGATATATTCTTCTATTATTTTTAAGACTTCTTTATACTCTGCAGCAAGTAGACAAATCGGCCAGTCCGAGCCAAACATAACCCTGTCGGTCCCAAATGCATTAACTACTAGATCTAATACTGGCAGGAAATCTTCTTTATTCCATTTAAAATTTTTAGTTTCCGTAACCATTCCGGAAAGTTTGCAGCAAACATTGGGAAGAACCGACAATTCACGGATATCTGATATCCAATTAGTATTAATACTGCCAGAAAGTTGTGGTTTACCTATATGATCCAGTACGAACTTCTGATTTGGAAATTGACGAACTAAATTCACAGCTGCGGGCAACTGTTGTTCTCGAACTACTACATCATAAGTAAGTCCGAATTTTGATAATTTACTTATCCCGGAAAGAAAATCAGATCTGATAATGAATTCCTCAGGTTCATCCTGTATTATGTGGCGAATACCTTTTAATATTTTATTTTGTGAATAATATTCCAGGCGTTCTTCTACATTAACTGCGGTCAGGTCAACCCAACCTACCACCCCTTTTATAAATTCATTTTCATCTGCTAGTTTAAATAAGAATTCAGTCTCGGACTCAAAATGAGCAGCTTGTACTGCCACTGTTCCATCTATACCATTTTCAATAAGTAACGGACCTAAATGTTCGGGGAGGAAATTCTTTTGAAGAACCTGCATTGAACTGTCCATCCAGGGATAAATAGCAGGATCATAGTGCCAGAAATGCTGATGTGAATCAATTTTAATCAACGGTGAGAATCCAGGCTCTCTGGTTACCGCTGATTTTCCCCTTAAGCTGGATATTCTTTCGTTTTGGAATATTTTCTAACTTTTCGATTGCTTCCGGTGAACCTTCTACTGCATAGAGTGTTTCACCACCTCTTTTTGTTTCTAAAAAGAAGTGAATATGTTTTATATCTTTACTGCAGGGTTTGGTGGAAATCTTTGGTTTTGCGTTTTTTTTATCAGGTTCTGAAAAAAGACAAATAAGATTTCCTGTAAGAATTACATAATCATCCTTATTATCGGCATATGTGAATTCGTATGAAGAGAATAGTGATATAATAAAAAATGATATCAGAATTAAAAATATGTGGTTTTTTATATTTTTCATTATTTTTACCAATCTATGACATTAAATTATAATACTACAACTGTTTAATTAAAGGAAAAAAATATATTTATTTAGTAGTAATGGTATTAAATTAATATCTAAACGGTTTAATTGATATTTAATTTAAACTGTGATAGCGTTGAACTATTGTTTGTTATAATAAAAACAATTACTACTTAAATTTTTGTAAAATAGGGGCATAAAATGAAATTTAAATTTATATCGATGTTGTTTTTTGTATGTTTAATATGCAGCTGCAGTTCTGGTTCACAAGATGATCAAACTACCTCTACTGCTAATACTAATACTTCTATAGACAGAACGGTTCTTCCAATACAGGCACCCGAAAATGAACCCATAACCACTATGGATGCGCGGGATGTTGAAACCCCCAAAATTTTTGAAGTAAATGCGCCGGAAGGAGCACCCAATGTAGTAATAGTGTTAATAGATGATATTGGATTTGGTGCAACAAGTACTTTTGGTGGCCCTATTTCAACTCCTAGCTTCGATAAACTTGCAAACAACGGCCTAAGGTTTAATCAGTTTCATACAACAGCTTTATGTTCTCCTACAAGAGCTTCACTGCTTTCAGGCAGGAATCACCATGCAGTAAATGTGGGTTCTGTTATGGAAGTAGCCACTGGTTTTCCGGGCAACATCGGCCAAAGGCCTGATAATGCAAAATACGTAGCGGAAACCCTCCGTCAGAATGGTTACAGCACTGCTGCTTTTGGTAAATGGCACGAAACAGCCGCTTGGGAAGTATCGGTATCCGGCCCTTTTTTCAGATGGCCCACCAATTCAGGGTTTGATAAATTTTATGGTTTTATAGGCGGTGAAACTAATCAATGGGACCCTGTTATATTTGATGGTGTAACAAAAGTAGAAAAGAAGGACAACGAAGATTACCACTTTACTACCGACATGACTAATGAGGCCATCAACTGGGTTAAGTTTCAGCATGCAATGACGCCTGATAAACCCTTTATGTTATATTACGCAACAGGCGCCGTACATGCACCGCATCATGCACCTGAAGAATGGATTGAAAAATACAAGGGACAATTCAATGATGGCTGGGACAAACTTCGCGAAGAAACCTTTGCACGTCAAAAGGCACTGGGATTAATACCTGAGAATACAAAACTTGCACCAAAACCAGAGAATATAAAGGATTGGGAACAGTTAACCGAAAATGAGAAAAAGCTATTCGCGATCCAGATGGAAGCATTTGCAGCATTTACAGAACACACTGATAACGAAGTTGGACGGCTGGTAGATGCAATTGGTGAAATTGGAGAACTGGATAACACATTGTTTATATACATAATGGGAGACAATGGTTCGAGTGCAGAAGGCGGTTTAAGCGGTACTTATAACGAGCTAATACATCTCAATGGTATATTTGATGCTGAGACTACCGAAAGTATGTTAGCTAGGGCTGATGATTGGGGCGGCCCCGATTCTTTCCCACATATGTCTGCTGGCTGGGCCGTAGCTACAGACGTACCATTTACCTGGACAAAACAAATGGCTGCTGATTACGGAGGTACCCGTAATGGTATGGTTATGCATTGGCCTAACGGGTTTTCTTCTAAAGGGGAAATTCGTTCGCAGTGGCACCATGTAAATGATATTGGTCCCACAATACTTGAAGCAACAAAATTACCTGAGCCAACTATTATTAACGGAGTGAAGCAACGTCCGATGGATGGGGTAAGTATGTTATATGTTACAGACAATCCTGATGCAGAAGACCGTCATACAACTCAGTATTTTGAAATGTTTGGCAACAGGGCTATCTATCATGAAGGTTGGATGGCACGGGTAGTTCACCGTGTACCATGGGAAGGAGTTCCCATTAATACACTACAGGATGATAAATGGGAGCTATATAATACTAAAGAAGATTTTAGCCTTACTAATGATCTAGCTGCATCAAATCCTGAAAAGTTAGAAGAATTAATAGCCTTGTTTGAAACAGAGGCAATTAAGAATAATGTCTACCCACTTGATGACCGAGTATATGAGCGGTTTAATGCAGCCATTGCCGGACGTCCTGATTTAATGGGAGAAAGGAAGAGTTTAACCCTTGCTGAAGGTATGGACGGCATTATGGAAAATACCTTTCTCAATATCAAAAATAATTCTAAAACGATAACCGCTGACCTGGAACTTGTTGGTAATGACCGGGGGATTATCCTTGCACAGGGTGGAAAATTTGGTGGCTGGGCTTTATACATGGACAATGGAAAGCCTACCTATACTTATAACTGGTTTGGTTTGGATAATTATACGGTAACATCTTCGAATGCTATTCCCAAGGGAAATGCAGAAGTTAAGCTGGACTTTGTATATGAAGGTGGAGACGAAATTGGCAAAGGTGGTGTTGCAACTATTTATGTGAACGGGGAAAAGGTGGCCGAGGGCCGTATAGAAAAAACAATACCTTCTGTTTTCTCAGCCGATGAAACTGCGGATGTTGCAAAAGACGATGCTACGCAGGTGGCAAACTCCGTATTCAAAAACGTGAAAGATTCTGAATTTACAGGACATGTCAAAAAGGTAGAAATAAGTATCCCGGAAAAATAAATATTCCTGATATTGTAAGATGTGAAATATAAGGTGTTTTAAATGAAAACTTTAATCAAATTACCAGTTCTATTATTTTTAATAGCTTTTGTTTTATCTGCAAATATTGCTTGTTCGCAAGGGCAAAATGAAGAAAAAGATAAAGCAGAAACAAAAGTACCGCAAAAAGACCAGCAGAAAGCTGCAAAAACTGCTGATCAGGTGCTATTTCAGAACGTAAAGATTTTCGACGGTTTAAACAATAAACTTTCAGGGCCAATGTTCGTCCTTGTTGAAGGTAATAGAATTTCCAATATATCAGCAAGTAATATTAATACTAATAATAGTGCAATAATCATTGATGCGGAGGGTAAAACCCTTATGCCTGGCATGATTGATGGCCATGTTCATTACATGATTAATGCAGATTACGGAGAAATCGAATCCAACATGGACCTTACTGACCTTGCTTACCGTGCAAATATAGTTGCTGAAAGGGCACTAATGGATGGATTTACTTCTGCACGTGATATGGGAGGCCCCGCATTTGGGCTTCAGAGAAATATCGATTCGGGCATTGTAGTAGGCCCCAGGATATATCCATCCGGAGCATTTATTTCCCAGACATCAGGCCATGGTGATTTCAGGCATAGGTACGACGGCGGATTTAATACTGAAACTGCTAATGAACAGTCTAATTTTGCAAGATTTGGAATAGGGACAGTTGCAGATGGAGTTCCCGAGGTATTAAAAGCAACCAGGACTAATCTAAGGAACGGTGCTACCCAGATTAAAATGATGGCAGGAGGCGGCGGCTCTTCAAAATTTGACCCGATTGACACAACACAATACTCAAAGGAAGAAACCTGTGCAATTGTGGAAGCAGCTGCTGACTGGGGGACATATGTTTCTGCGCATGTATTTACTGACAGGGCCATGAATCGTCTGATGGAATGCGGTGTAATGTCATTTGACCATGCCTTTTTTATGACAGAAGATACTATGAAAAAAATCGCTGAAAAGGGCATTTACGTTGTTCCACAGATGTGGGGATTATCACCGGACCTTGCAAAGAATCCATTAATGCCCAAAGATAAACTACCAATGATAGCCGAACTTCAGAAGCAATATGGTGATTTTGGCAAAAAACTCCTGTCAAATAACGTTAAGGTTGTTTTTGCTTCTGACTATGTTGGAGAATTTGCAGATGCCGAAAGGGCACGAAGGTACGAACTCTGGTGGAGAACGCAGGCCTATGGAAGTAATTTCGAAGTTTTGAAGCAGTTAACTTCTACTGCCGGCGAACTGCTTGCACTATCCGGACTTAGAAATCCTTACCTTGATGCCGGCAAGCTTGGTGTTATAGAGGAGGGTGCCGGGGCAGACATTCTTATTATTGATGGCAATCCTCTGGAGGATATTTCAGTTCTTGGTGGTACAGACAAGTGGTTTGATGCAGAACCTGAATGGAAACCTGTTGAGACAATCCAGGTAATAATGAAAGATGGGAAGATATATAAAAACACCATAAATTGATGTTTAAATTTTCAGCTTTTGTTCTATTGATACTACTCTTTTCTTCTAATAATACTTTTGCACAGAACACGAATATTGAATCAAGTGCCAATGATCCTTACAAAGTGCAAAGCTTTAAGTCGGGTTATGAAAACGTACCCCAGTTTGGTGGTCCTGGAAGTGTTGGTTCATTATTAAGAGAAGATAACGAATCAAAACAGCCTTTACTCAGGCTTAAATTTTTTGATGATTTATTCAAACCCTGGTTCGAATTTAAGGGCAGGGTAAATGAAAAGACAGGTCTTTCATTTGGTACTGATTACACAGCAATCTACCAGGTTGCAACAGAAAGCCCGGGAGAAGATGATACAGCCGGTGGCATTTGGAGGATATTCGGCAACTGGACTCTTTTAGGTAAAGATAGCGGAAATACAGGTTCATTAGTAGTTAAAGTTGAAAACAGGCATGGACTTGGAACAAATATTTCTCCTCAGAGTTTTGGGTTTAACCTCGGCTATATAGGACTTACATCTGCTCCTTTTAATAATTTTGGCTGGGGGCTTACAAACTTTTATTGGCAGCAAAAATTGTTTGAAGGAAAGATTTCAATTATTGCGGGTATAGTCGATGCAACAGATTACGTAAATATTTATGGTTTAGTTAACCCCTGGACTTCATTCAGCAACCTTGCTTTCCTTACCGGACCTACAATACCTGTTCCAAACCAGGGACTTGGTGCAGCTTTTGGAGCGATGTTAACTGATAATATTTATCTTGTTGGAGGTATTGCCGATACAAATGGAGATCCGACAGACCCATTTGAAAATTTTGATACTTTTTTTGAAGACAACGAATACTTCACACATATTGAAGTAGGCCTTACTACTTCCCAGCAGAGGATATATCTGGACAACGTTCATATTACATTATGGCATGCAGACAGGAAGGAAGATGCCGGGACTCCTTCGGATTGGGGGATGGCTTTTAGTGCTTCGAAATTCATAAATGATACATGGATGCCTTTTTTAAGAGGCAGCTTCTCCGACAAAGGTACAGGTGTTGTAAAAGACTCTATCAGTACAGGAGTTGGATACTATTTCACCGGCAGTACCGATCTGATGGGTTTGGGTCTTAACTGGAGTAATCCAACGGACAGTTCCCTTGATGATCAGTACACTGCGGAAATATTTTATCGCTTTCAGCTTGCACAGAATATTGCAATTACACCTGACATTCAGTTCTTAATTGAGCCGGCTTTAAACCCCGATGAGGATTTTATTGTTGTTTTTGGGTTAAGGGCAAGGATTGCTCTTTAGATCCTGACAACAAATAATGCTGCTGTTCCAATAACATTTACTTCGCATTCAGAAAATCTTTTGTCCAAACCTTTTTTAAGAGTATCGAGATCATCTTCAAGGTTAGAAAAAACCTTATTTTCATTAAACCTCTTCATAAATCTTTTTGTGAGCCAGTTCTGCTTAACTCCTTTATTCAGGATTGTTGACCCGAAAATAACACCGCCCGGTTTAAGCAGCGGTTTGATATTGTCGAATACCACCATCTTGGTTTCCATAGTTCCCGGCAGGCAGTGTATGACAGCATTTATTGCTATTGAATCAAACTTATCTATTTTTTCTTCTATCGGATCAAGAACATTAGCGGTATAGAGTTCCGGTTTGTAGCGCGATACTCTTTCCGCGGTAAATTTCAGGCTGTTGGGGTTTAAATCCATAAGGGCAAGGCGTGGATTTTCTGAGGGAAATTTGCTGTTGTCGAGGAAGTATCCCGACCCTACTCCTATTTCGAGATGGTTTGACGAAAGATTTTCCCTGTAAAGTCTTAAAGGGTATTTAATCGGACAGCACCAGAGATAAGGGACAATCACTTTTAAAATTAAAAAGTCATAAAAACCAAGCATCCTCGGTGTATATGCTGCCTGGCCTGCTTCAACCTGTTCTTTTGTTACAGTCATTGTTCTATATAATATTAAATTGTCTCAAATAAACAAAGAAATTAAGAATTTATATGACAGTAATACTTGAAAATATTGTTCCCCTTGGAAGATCCCTAATTGAATACAGGCAGATGTTTGGCCTTAGTGATTCTGACCTGGATAAATCCATAATAGGTGTTGGGGACGGGGTTGCGAGCTTTAATTCCGAAATGAAGGAAATGGGAAACAAAGTACTGTCTGTTGACCCGCTTTACGAATTTGAGGGAGATGAGATTCATAAAAGATTTTTTGAGGTAATTGACGGTGTAGTGGAACAGCTAAGGTCTACCAGTGAGGAATATAACTGGAATTTTTTCAAAGACCCCGATGAATACAAAGAGCACAGAATTATAACCACGAATAAATTTGTCAGTGACTTCGAATCCGGTAAAAGAGAAGGAAGGTATAAGTTTGGAGAACTTCCAAATCTTGAGTTTGATGATAACTCTTTTGATATTGCCCTTTGCTCTTTTTTCCTGTTTTTTTATTCCGATCAACTAAGCTATAAATTTCACCTTGCATCGGTAAGGGAACTTATCCGCGTAGCAAAAGAGGTGAGGATTCACCCACTCATTGACCTAGCAGTAAAGCGTTCGTTACACCTTGACCCGGTAATTAGCGAGATGGAAAAAGATGGTTACGAGGTTGAAATAAAAGATGTTGAATACGATATGCAGCCTAACGGGAATATAATGCTTAACATAATTAAAAACAAATAAATTTAAACTACCTTCGTTAGTAGCAGATCATGTCTTTTGTCCTATTATAGATAAGGCTATAAAGGGAACAATGTTGAAAATATAGATAAATATTTTGAATAACCCAAGATAGGAATACATGATGATATTAAGAGTTTCACTTGGAATTGAAAACCAGTTTCCATGCATACTGTACAACCAATCTGGTGCATAAATACATACTAATGTTGAAAGCAATAGCAAAGATACATTTATTATAGTGCACCACAGAAAAAATCTTTTTAAAGTTTGAATATTCATAATATTCTCCTATCATTAATTTAGTCTAGGTTGTCGTATAAATGTTGGATCAGGTCCGTACTTGTAACTATGCCTTCCATTTCTCCTTTCTTGTTGGTAACAATAATCGAATGAATTGTACTAAATCTTAATACTTTGGCGGCTTCCTTAATTGTTGATGAAACCGGGAGCGTTATCAGGTCTTTTGTCATAACTTGATCTATTGTAAAGTTATGATCCATAATTGCGTCAATCATTCTTTCATCCTGTGTATCAATGTTAAAAATAAGCTTTAATATGTCCTTCGTTGATATTATGCCGATAGGATACTTGCCGTCTAATACAGGTATATGATGTATCATGTTTACCCTGAAGATCTCATTAACATCACTAAGCTTTTGCTTTACATGGACTGAAACAACATCGGTTGTTAAAATGTTATTAATTTTTTCGTTTGTCATAAAGTCGATTCTCCTTTGAATTATTTGATGCAATCATACTGTAAAATACAGCAAATTTTATACCAGTTATAACCAACCTGAATTATTGAATATATATTAAATATTAAATGTATGTTGTCTTAATTTAGGACAGCAATAAATAGGATTAGAAAACTTGTAAGGTGACAATAAAATCATTAATAATATTATTTTGATCTTCAATATTAAGGGAGCAAATAATGATAGCTGTATCCCGAGCGAGAAAAGTACTGATTGGTTTGAATGTAATTGTATTAGCATCACTATTTATTTTAATATCATGTGATTCTGATAATAATCCGTCTGAAACTAAAGGTTTTATCGAGATATGTGAAGAAGATCCGATGGGAGTTTTATGTGATCAGCCTTATGCACTTTGTATTGCAGCCAGCTGCAACCCTGACACAATAGACAGTAATAAAATTGAGTGCGGTGAATGTGACAGTGATGACGGAAGCTGCGGTTACTGTTATGTATTCGATGGTGTTTCCTGCAGCTTTAACTCTTCATGCAGTGAAATTGAGCCGAGCGGTGACCTTGTGTTTTCAACATATTCCGATGAGCTAAGTATTAGCTTTGATTTTAAAGCGTTGGAATGTAATGAAACTCAGGCAATACAGGCAAACTGCATGGACGCTCCGTGTACCCTTACCGGAGAGACGGTACCTCTTGTAGATGAATTTGGTGAGACCTTTTTTGTGCCCACTGCTATATGCGACTGTGAGCTGATAAATTCTGATACGCCTTCAGGTACTCTTGGCGGACAGTGCAACGTTGATAACTGCAATGCAATCTGGTCTACCTCTACGGAAATACCCGGAGGCGTACTTGCGGTAGTTCCAGAGTGTACGGATATAGATTAAAAATTAATTTGTACATTCACTTAACGGATTGCATCCGGTACATATACCAATGGAGTTAGCACCACATATACAACCATCACAGGAAGTTGCATTATTAAGATCCGTATCAGTAAGATTTGCACCACTTAAATTTGCATCTGTCAGATTTGCACTACTAAGATCTGTACCTGTCAGATTGGAATTCATTAGATTTGCATTTTGCAGACTGGCTGCTTCCAGGTCTGCATTTGTCAGGTTAGCACCACTAAGATCTGCGCCACTTAAATTTGCCATTTTAAGATCAAAACCAGTCAGATTCAAACCATTGAGTTTTGTACCAGCCAAGTTTGCACCTGTAAAAGTTGCACCGCTAATGTTCGCTCCACTCAGAGTTGCGTCTGCAAGATTTGCATTACTCAAATCTGCATCACTAAGGTCAGCTCCACTCATGTTTGCCATTGTAAGGTTTGTACCCACAAGTTTAGCAAGTACCAAATCTGTACCAACGAGTTCAGTATTACTAAGATTAGCACCATTAAAATTTGCTAAGCCAAAACTAGAATTACTTAGATCTAATCCGGATAGATTGACACCACTCAGATTGGAACCGCTAAGTAAAGTCTCATTGAACAGTGCTCCATCCACACTTGAACCAGATAGATCGGCATCTGCAAAATCAGCATTGTTAAAATTTACATTCTGAAGATTTGCACTACTAAGAATAGTGCCTTCAGCCAACACATTTTCCATATTGGCACCACTTAGATCTGCACCTGCTATTTGTGCACCTGTAATATCTGCACCGTTTAAATTACAACCAATACAACTATTTGTTGATAAAAGAGTTTGTTTATTTTCTTCAACAGTTTGAGCCCTGGCGTCAATAACTGCTTTATTTTGAATACCTTTGAATAAGTTTGACACAGCTATTTTAAAATTATTTATAAATTGGCCGTTATTTTTAATATCAGATATTTCTTCCTGATCAGGAATCAAAAAAATTGAATGACTGTCTTCACTTAATCCGTCGTGAAATAGAGTAAGTAAATAGTCCCCTGGTTCTATAATCTCTGTGACACAGTCTCCATTTGCTTCTACCGAAATGATTAAAGTGCCTTCACTATCTGTAATTTCCATAAAGTGTGTAGCTTCTTCATTATCATCTTCCCAGCAAAAAGTATGTTCAACTATTTTTTCGTATGTAACAGGGATCACATCATTTCCTATATCTCCGGTATCATTTGTAGTTTCTTCTGAATCTGGTGATTCAAGGAAATTTAAAATAAGTCCATCCAGCCTTGCAATTATTTCTGCATCATTTGCAAAATCATTTTCTGTAAGTACCCGTACAATTTCCTGATTGTCATTGTCGTTGTCGCAGGCAGTTAATAAAGCTATTATTAGGAATACTGAAAGTAGGCTTAAAAGTTTATTCATCCAATTCTCTCCTTAAAAAATTGTTTCTAATATTAATCACTAAATCTTAATATATTAAACAAAAAAAATGAAGAGAAAGTTTCAAGATAAATACAAAGATATATTTTCAATCCGATGATTATTTTTAACACCTACTTGAATTATTCCTGGAATTTTTATATGATTGAAATTAAGTCAAATAAGGGGTGCAGGATGATACAGAGACTATTAATATATTGTTTTATTTCATTACTTTTTTTAATACCATCCGTTTCGTTTTCAGGTGATTTTTTTGTTTTAGGAGATGGAAATTTCTCAATTGCCGAAACCGATACTACTAATTTTCAGCTTTTCTCTTTTTATGATTTAAGGGACCGGGAATCTTTTGTCCAGGTTACCAACACAGGTAGCGCAGCAACCCTTCACGTACAGGTATTTGACGTAAGCAACCTGTGTAATGAAAACAACTTTAACGACACTTATACTCCAAATGATACCCATATGTACAATATGAGAGATATTCAGACCAATAACGGCAATGATTCCGGTGTAGTGCTTCCTGATAATGCTTACGGATTTGTAGTAATTACAGTAGTCCAGGGAATTGGGCAGCCAACTGATGAAAGCGGCGTAATCATTGGAAACTTCAGGGTGCTGGACAACGCTGGGTATGAATACAGAGCTAACTCCCAGGGATTTAAGGAAGGTGATCCGATAGGAGGGCAGTATCACATCAATTACACAACTGCTGGTGGTATAACCAGATCTGATATTGTAGGAATAACAGTAAACAACCTTTTAAGCGGAGAAGTTACCACGGCAGGGTCATCGGTAACATTTGATACGAATATATACAACTTAAATGAAGTACCTTTTTCCTGTAGTGATACAACATTTTCATGTACGGAAAACACATTTGAATACGGCATTAATAATGCAATACCGCACAGCAGGGATAAAGCAGTACTTTGTGGGTCAAACAATGTACCGGAAGGATTTGTAAAACTGGAAGTTATAAATGACAGACTTTCAACTACAGAAGCATTTGCAGGGTTTGCGGGAATAAACACTGGAAACAACAGTAGGGGAAGTATGGATTCACTTATTGCAGTAAGGACAATTATTTGTGGCGACAGTATATTGGATGGTGGAGAAGGTGAGACCTGTGATCCGCCAGGGGAACTAGAACCAAATGGTAATGAATGTCGTTTAGACTGCACATTCTGTGGAGATGGCATAGTGGATGAGGGACAAGGTGAGACCTGTGATCCACCTGGGGACCCACAGCCTCCAAATGACAACGATTGCCGTGATGACTGTACGTTCTGTGGAGATGGCATAGTGGATACAGATGATGGTGAAGAATGTGATGATGGAAACAATGATGATGCCGATGAATGTAGCAATCTTTGTGAACTTCAAGGCGGGTGCTGCCTCAATGAAGAAGTTCCATTTATGTGTGTAGAAGATTTTAGAACTGAATTAGACTGTACCACGGTGGACAGTGGAACTTACCTGGGTGACGGCACAATGTGTGATACTGCGACAAACTGTCAAACAGTTGGCGTGTGTTGCAGTTTAGATAACCCGTGTCAGGAAGTAACAGAGTTTGAATGTGAAGCTATAGGCGGAGAGTACAGCGGTGACGGAACCATGTGCGAACCAAGTTCTTGTCCGCAACCAATGGGTGCGTGTTGCAATACAAATGTATGTAGTATAACAACAGCGGATGGTTGTGAAACGATAGGCGGAGAATATCAGGGAGACGATACGGTTTGTGAACCAGGTACTTGCCCATTCCCGCCGGGTAATGGTGATTGCTGTGAACTAAGCGGTAACGGTACTCCGGGTTGCGAGAATATGACCTGCCAGGATGAAATTTGCTTTGATGATTCAATCTGCTGTGCTTTAGTATGGGATGAAGTGTGTGCCGATGCGGCTAATATTGAATGTGGTATATGTGGTGGTGGAGATGACGATGATGACGATGATGACGACGATAATGTTACTTAAAGGTTTTTGAACTATTAATTTGTTGTTCCCGTGGAAGCGGTAATTTAAAACTGTCCTGGATCCCCGATTAATACATCAGGGATGGTATTTGTTTTTGTTGTGTTTTTTCAAAATTAAAACTAACAATGTCCCAATTGCAAAAGAATCAAGCTATTGTAAAGCGGCTTATTGAGGAAGCCTTTAATAACCGCAAACTCTTGCTTTTGCCGGAACTTCTTCATGAAGATTTTGTCAATCATCATGACCTCTTGCCTGTAGAAAACAAGAAAGGCCCGGCAGTTTTTGAAGAACTCTATACAAAGATGTTCGAGTCATTCCCGGATATTAAAATCCATAATAACAAGATGTTGTCCGATGGGGATATGGTGATAATTTATGATACCTTAAAAGGGACCAATACCGGCCCTATGCCCGATGGCCAGCCTGCAAGCGGAAAAGCTGTAGAGTTTGATACTATTAATATTTTGCGAATTAAAGACGATAAAATAATTGACCGCTGGGGACTTACGGATCAGTTAACGATGATGAAACAACTGGGTTTAGTTGAATAATATTTTAAAATAATTTTATTGTTTTAATAAAATAAAAAAAAGGAGCAGTGACTTGATCACTGCTCCTTTTTATCTGATTATCTGATTTAAATAAATAAGTTTCTAGCTATTTTGGTTACAAGTAGGACCATTAAGACAAAAATTTACAAACCATAATGAATCCATACTGCCCCTGCCGTTGCCATTATTTAATCCGACAAAAATACCACCGGTGCCTCCATTATTTATGAGGTTGATATTAACAAAACCTTCCGCAATATTATTCCCGGGGCACAACAGCTCTCCGCCTTTTGAATGCGGTATAGCATTATTGATGCCATATTCAAAACTTGCAACATTGGCACTAGCTTCTGCATTGTTTGCAACATATTCCAGAAGATCAGGAAGCATAGGATTGTCCTGGTCGGTGCATGCAAAAATTACATTTCTGCAAGAAAAAGGGACTTCATCAAGATTATAGATATCAATGTCTAAAAGGACCCAACTACTTGTAAGATTGGCTGCTGTTACTTCAAAAGGTTCATTGCTTTCAAACAGATTGTAAGTAATTCCAACAATATCTGAAAGGTTTACATCACCCTTAACGTTGTAGTTAAAAGTAAAATCAGAATCTGTACCACTATCTGCGAAGATAAATTTAGTACTTAATGAATTTGTTCGGTACTCATATCCACTATTATCTAATACTCTAAAATTACCTATTAAACTCCCGCTAATCTCTTGTGCAGTTGTAACTACTACAAATCCGTAAGCATTGTTAGGGAGCACTACCCCTGTTGGGTTCCCATCATTACTTTCAATGTTTCTCATGTTGTAAACGTGGGTGTCATTTTCAGTGTAGTTATCGAAAAAGTCATTTTCGTTACAGTTATTTTCAACATCAAATATCTGTACGTGAATATTTCTCGCATCTGCATCTATATTAGTCAACTGGATGAAAGTTTCTCTTTCCCTTAGATCAAAAAAGGAAATTAATTGAAATCCAGGAGCATCAGATTCATTATTAAAACCATCACAAGAAATAATCGAAAAGATTAAAAGCATGCATAGAATATGCATTGAAAAAAGTTTTATTTTCATTTATGTCCTCCTTTAATTACTTACACATTATACATATTTTTTACAAGTTATACACATTATTGTAATTTTTGTGAAAGTGGGAATCTAGAATTGTTCTGTCTCCCCGGTTGTTGTTTTAATCAAAGATTAACAGCTAAAGAATTAATCCCTTCTACCCCATTACAGACTTGATCCGGAATGATAATTTGTTGTGATTATATAAAGAAGTAATGACAAACCATTGCTTCTAATTATCTGATTTGCACATTGAAAACTACAAATCTGGAATTTATGGTAGAGTTGGTAGCGGTGGTATTATAATACCAAAACATTCTTCAATATTACCAAAACATCTGCTAGCAGTCCACAATGAATCCATGCTGCCCCTGCCGTTACCATTGTTTAATCCGACAAATAAACCACCAGTGCCCCTCCATTCAAGAAGTTTGATATTGACAAAACCTTCCTCAATATTATTCCCGGGACAAAGAAGCTCGCCACCTTTTGAATGCGGTATTGCATTATTTATTCCGTATTCAAAACTTGCAACATTTGCACTAGCTCCTTCTAAATTAACAAATTCTAATAATTCCTGACGCATAGGATTGTCTTGATCTGTGCATGAAACTACTACGTTTCTACATGAGAAAACATTTTCATTTAGATCTAAAATATCAATATCCACAAGGGCCCAACTTTCAGTTAATTCAGCAGCAGCTACTTCAAAAGGAGTCTCAGTAAAAGGATTGTATGTAATTCCAACAATATCCGACAGGCTTACATCACCCTTCATATTATAGTTAAAACTAATATCTGAACCTGTAGAAGGATTAATCCCGAAGATAAACCCTGAACCTCTTTCTACTAAGTTTGTGCGATATTCATAACCCGCATTGTCCAGCACCCTGAAATTACCAACTAAACTCCCTTCAACCTCTTCCGCAGTTGTAATTACTACAAATCCGTAAGCATTATCAGGAAGCACTACACCGGAAGGATTACCATCATTTGTTTGAATATTACTTATATTATAAACATGGGTGTCATTACCAGTATAGTTGTCAAAGAAATCATTCTCATTACAGTTATTTTCAACATCAAAGATCTGAACATGAATTCTCCTTGTGTCTGCATCTGTATTGGTCAATTGAATGAAGGAATCTCTATCCCTAAGGTCAAAGAAAGAAATTAACTGAAATGCAGTTGTATCAGATGAGTCATTAATATCACAGGAAACAATCGAAAAAATTAAAAACAGACATAAAATATTGATTGATAGAAGTTTTATTCTCATAAGTATCCTCCACTAAGATTAGTAAATAATACAAAATACTAATAGGTTATGCAATTTATTGTTTTGGAAATGAAGAATAATTTTTCATTCCGACGAAAGCAGGAATTTAGAACTGTTCTGGACCCCAATCTGGGTCGGGGATAAAATTAAAGCGATTGTGATTGTAGTGTGATTAATAAATCTTGTATATAATCAACTATAAATAATATAATGGTATAAGATGATTTATTTAAGGAGGTAAATAATGAAATTAGGAATTGCATTACCTCAGCTTGGCAACTGGGCTACACCCGAAAATATAATTACAGTTTCTCTAAAAGCAGAAGAGCTTTTATACAACTCTGTGTGGGTGCAGGAAAGGCTGCTCTTTCCATTAAATCCTAAAAAACCATATCCCGTAACTCCAGATGGGTCATTACCAGATGGTTACAAATATGTATTAGACCCAATAATTTCTCTTAGTTATGCAGCTGCAAACACAAAAAATATTCGTATAGGAACCTCTATTATTAACGTGGCTTATCATACACCTGCAGTTCTTGCTAAACAGCTTGCAACTCTGGACCATATCTCAGGTGGTCGGCTTGATTTCGGAGTAGGGATTGGATGGTCTGAAGATGAGTATGATGCAACAAATGTTGAATTTAAAAACCGTGGGGATAGGGTTGATGAATTTTTAAAATGTCTTATAACCCTTTGGGTAGAAGATGAGCCAGAATTTAATGGCACTTATTATAAAGTACCAAGATCAATTGTGAATCCTAAGCCTCTTCAAAACCCTTACCCCGTTATAACTATAGGAGGATTTAGTCCACGTACGTTTGAAAGGGCGGTTACTCTTGGTGATGGCTATAATGGTATTACACTGCCTTTTGATCAAATGGCGGGTGTAATTGATACTCTCAGGAACTCAGCTGATTCATTTAACCGTGATTTCGACAAACTTGAGATAGTCTGCAGATCGGCACCAGTAATTATGGATGAATCTCCAGGAGGTGAGAGAATACCTCTTGTAGGTAACCCGGATGAAATTAAAGAAGATATCGAACGTTATAACGAGCTTGGAGTAAGTGAAATAATTATGGATTTTAATTTTGATCCGGAAATGACTGCTGATAGAATGATTGAATATATGGAAATACTCGCAACTTAATAATCACTTGGCGACGGTTAAAACTATGGCATTGAATGTGTAACGCTAGATTAGTGACTTAAAATTATTGCTAGAACTGAAGCACTTTGAGTGAATTACTAACTTACTATATATAAATTTTTATTTAAATTTGATTGATTATACTCTTATTAAAGTTTTATTTAAAAATAATTAATATGAGAATATTTCTTTTTCTTCCACTTTTAATCTTTTTACTCGTTACTTGTAGCAGTGGGCATATAAAGACAATTAGCTCTGATCCCGGACAGACAACCAATTCAACTTTAGAGGTTGTTATGATATCCGAAGTCGAGTGGAAACAGCTTAATCCCAAAGGAGATGTAAATAGCCCCAAGGCAGCTACTTTATGGGGTGATCCCAACGAACCCGGGCCATCGGGATTTCTTGTTGAGCTTGTAGATGGATTTTTCTCACCACCTCATATTCACAGTGCTAATTACCATGGAGTTGTTATAAACGGAACTATTCACAACTCAGAACCAGGCGTCGAGGAGGTTTATCTACCTAATAGTTCCTTCTGGACACAGCCTGCTGGCGGAGTACACATAACTGCATGTAAGGGATCATGCATTGCTTACATAGAATTTGAAGGAGTGTTAGATGTTCTTCCAGTAGAGGAAGCAAAAACTAACCAAGACAATAAAAGTACTGTTTTGCACTCGGCGGACATTACATGGATCGATCCACCAGGATTTAAAGCTTCTTCCAATGTACCAAAGTTAGCAGTTCTCTGGGGCAATCTTCAGGATGATTTGCCAAGCGGAACACTCATCAAAATGCCTCCTCTTTTTTCAGGACAAATGCAGAACAATAACGCGACTTTTCACGCTGTACTAATCCAGGGAAGAATTAAACTTATGGAGTCTGAAAACAGTAATACCAAGACTCTGGAACCAGGTTCTTATTTTAGCTCAAAGAGGTCAGATTTTCAGATTTCGTGTGAGGGTGGAGAGGATTGCATCCTTTACTTACGTTTTGAGGGTGTATTCGACTTCTTTCCAGCAAGGCTTAATTCATAAAATATAGTTTTTTAGAAAGACCTATCCCTTATTACAGCATTGGTCTACCTCGGTAACTACTATAACAATTGAATAATATTAAGTACAAAAAGGTTTTGTAATTGTAGTGTGATTGAATAGAATACACTTAGAAACTTAATTTGGTGGCACTACACCAACCCTTTTTGCATAATTGTCATATTCATCTACAAGTGTTTTTAATTTTTTTGGATTAGTTGAAGCTAGATTATTAGTTTCGCCCGGGTCTTGGTTAATATCATAAAGTTCCCAATTATTTGAACCAAATGGTGGTGGTATGAACGCTGCTTTATAATTTCCCTGTCTTACCCATTTACCTCCTGCCATTTCTCCAGCAATAATTTCTTCATCTCTATAAATTTTATCAGATTTTGCTGTCAAAACAGGTACCAGAGATTTTCCTTCTAAAGGGTGAATTTTATTATTTTTATAGACTTTAGGGTATTTAGCCCCTGTCAATTCGAGGATTGTTGGCATTATGTTAGTTGCATAAGCAAAACTTTCAATTGTTCTACCATTGCCCATAACTCCTGGACCAGAAATTATAAGAGGAACTGATATTCCACCTTCCCCAACAGTTAATTTGAATAAACGTTTCGGACCTCCTCCAGCAGTAGCCCATCCGATACCATATGCAATTGCAGAATTTGGGCGGCCAATATTTTCTAAACTATTATCAAATTGTTTTAAAAATTCTTCCTGGTTCTCTCCAGGGTAAGTTTCCATTTCCAATGGATTAGCCCCGTTATCGGACATAAAAATAATAACTGTGTTGTCATACTGACCTGTATCTTTTAAAAATTTAATTACCCGCCCAACGTTATAGTCAAGGTTATCAACCATTCCTGCATATACTTCCATTATTCTTAATTGTATTGCTTTTTCTTCATCAGTTAGCTTATTCCATGGTTTTACACCGGGAATTGCTTTTGGCATTACAGCACTTGCAGGAACTACACCTGCTTTTTTTGCAGCATTAAATCTTTTCTTATGAAATTCGTTGTAACCATCGTCATAGGTACCCTTATATTTGCTAAGCCAAGGCTCAGGCACATGAAGTGGATCATGTGGTGCACTGAAAGCAAGATAAGCCAAAAAAGGTTTACCATCTTTGAGGTTTTCTCTTATCGAATCAATTAAATAATCGGTATAACTTCTGCTTGAATAAAAATCTTTGGGAATTTTATCTAATTTATCACCGTTTTTGGTATAAATTGCCGGGGTTTCACTTTTCATAAGACCGCTCATATCACTCCAGTGACTTGCCCCTCCAAACAGCATACTAAAACTTCTCTCAAAACCACGAGCATTGGGATAGAAATCAGGTTCATGGCCTAAATGCCATTTTCCTGCCATATATGTGTGATAACCATTATCTTTTAATAATTCGGCAATTGTTACAACACTATTGTTAAGGTGCCCTTCATAACCAGGTGCCCCTTTTTGTGACTCTGTTAACAATTCACTCATGGTTCCAAGACCAGCCTGATGATTATCAATTCCGGAAAGTACCATGGACCTTGTTGGAGAACAGCTGACAGAAACATAATACTGAGTAAACTTTACACCTTCTTTGGCAAGTGAATCAATATTAGGAGTTTCAATTTCACTACCAAATGTACCTATATCAGTAAATCCCATATCATCAGCAACTATAATAAGAATATTTGGTGGATTGTTATCGTTAGCAGAAAAAAGGTTGGGTGTGAAAAAAATAAAGAATGGCAAAATATATAATAATGTTTTCACAATAGTTGCTCCCTAATCTATATTTTTTTAAATGGTAATTTTTATTGTCTCATCAATAGATAAATTTAGTTTAGTGCATTACTATTTATTGTGTTTTTTCTAATACCATATGGGATATATTGATTATCACTCAATAGATCCGGTCACCTTATTGCTCTACTTCGGTAACTTACTATAACTATTAATGAATATCAACGCTAAATTGGCTTTGTGATTGTAGTGTGATTGAAAATTGTGAATTTTCTATCTACGGATTGCTATAATCCTTCTAATAATAATAATTGTAGGAATCAAAAGGTAACATAGTAATTCAAACAATGCCGAGTTCCCGTAAATAATCCCCGGTGGTGCAAGTGCACAGTTTGAATCTTCATTTTTACACAAAAAAGACGTGTCTTGAACTTCACCGGGATTAAGGGAGCCATCTCTATTTAAGTCAAGTCCTGACTCAATTTTAAGACCTCCATATTCGCAGTTGATCCCGGTAGGCTCATTGGTAGAATTAATCAGTGAATTAAAACCTTGTTCCCCTAACGGTCCGCTGACCCCGGGCACACCATTACATACAAAAAATGTGTTAACAATCTCATTTGGGTCAAGTATCCCATTTAGGTTTATATCAGGACCGGTATCTGCTTTTACTCCACCAAATTCACAGTTGGTACCTTGTGGCTCAATTGTAGTTTCAATTATGTCACCGTTTTCACCATTACAAACAAAAGCTGTTGCTTGAACTTCATTGGAGTTAAGTATCCCGTCTCTGTTTAAGTCGAGCCCGGACTCAATCTTAAGGCCACCAAATTCGCAGTTAGCTCCAGGTGTTTCTATGATTGTATTAATCAGCGAATTAAACCCTGCTTCGCCCTGCGGGCCTTGTGCCCCCTGTGGCCCCTGTGGCCCTACCGCACCTTGTTCACCATTACAGACAAAAAACGAGTTAAGCACTTCGTCTGAGTCAAGTTCTCCATTTAAGTTTGTATCCAGCCCTGTCTCTACTTTTACTCCTCCAGCATCACAATTAGTTCCAGGGAGTTCTTCAACCGCATTTAACAAGGTCTGGGCTGTTACGTTAATAAATAAACAATTAACATTAAACTGTGAACTGGCAATTGAGAAGCTAAGTACCCCTGTATCATTGTCTATTGAATTAATTGGTGTTATATCGGTACAAAATATATTAAGTTCCTGGCCCTCGGATATATCCTCAGTGACCGTATAATCTCCAAACGGTACTGCACAGCTTTGTGAATCAGTATGGTCCATTACCAGCTCACCGCTGTCACCCTCTAAACCACATCCTTCCAGCTCTTCAAATCCTGTGGTCGTAAAGTCAAATCCTGTACCACCTGGCGGGTCTGTTACCTTTTTGATTGTTACAGAAGCCGAGGGCCCGTTTTCATAAGCACCTGAATCACAAAATGATCCGAAAGGCCTCGGAAAGTTTCTTTGATCAATGGTTACAGCTATGCCCAAATCGTTTATCGTATCACAGTCGGAAGACGCACCGTCAAGAGGATCTCCTCCCTGAAGTGCAAGTGTTTGTGTTGGACCACCGTTATCAGCAAGTTGATCCAGGATGATGGTTGAATCATCTCCATCAAAACCGCAGGTTGTGTCATTGGAGTAATTGTTTGATTCATCCGTAGAAGTTGCTATATCTTCATTACAGTTATTACCTGAGGTAGTTGCTGTATTAAAAGTCGCTATTGAGTTTCGTATATCGATCGAGGTCCCGGCATTATATATACCCCCTCCTTCATCATCTGCTTCATTATTGGCAATTGTGGTAAAAGATATGCTTATAATTCCATCATCATCATTATAAATAGCACCTCCGTCTGTGTCGGTGCTGTTACCGGTAAATGTACTATTGGTTATTGCAGCTAATGTTCCATAAATGTTGAATATAGCCCCACCACCTGTATCTCCAGCGACGTTATTGCTAAATGTGCTGTTAGTTATTTCTGACAATGTAGCATTAGAGCTCGCGATTGCTCCACCAGCTTCTGCTTTATTGGATGTAAATGTGCTGTTGGATATTTCTGCTATTGAGCCATCAGTCAATATTGTGGCACCTACAGTTATAACATTATCTACACTGAATCTGTTACTGGTTCTTAACATCATTACCGGATCACTGGTAGCAATCGCACCACCAAAAGAACCGGTGTTATCAATAAATGTGCTATTTGTTATTTTTGAGATACTGCCTTCATTACATAAGGCACCACCAGATGAAGGAGCGGTATTGCCAGTGAATGTACAATTGGTTATTTCAGTTATTGTGCTTCCATTATCAATAGCACCGCCAGTATCAGCAATATTTCCATCAAAAGTACAGTTGGATATTTCTGATAATGTTCCTGCATTAGAAATAGCCCCTCCGTCCCAAATAGTGATATTACCACTGAATGTGGTGTTGGAAATTACGCTTATTGTGGCATCTGTATCGATATAAATAGCACCTCCCTCTTCAGAAGTACTGTTACCACCTAATGTACTATTTTTTATTTCCGTGACCGTGCCCTCATTGTATACAGCACCCCCGTCCTCAGAGCTGTTGTTACCGAAGAAGGAACTGTTAGTTATTGAGGTTATGGTGACTGTATTATATATAGCACCTCCATTATCAGCACTGTTATCTTCAAAATCACAAGAATTTATAATTAAATCTTCATTGTTTAAAATTGCACCACCATCATCACTGGAAACAGAACCATTAATAAACGTCAGCCCGCTTATTGACACTGATATTTCAGTCCCGGTACTATCATCAATTTCAAAAATCCTGGAAGTACCATCAGCGTCTATAGTTATTACATCAGCACCAGGGCCTGTTATGGTCAAATCATCTGTTATTGACATCTGGCCTGTGCTAAGAAGTATCGTCCCATCAAGTGATTCGTCAAAAGTGATCTCATCGGCCCCTGATGTTGAATTTGCTTCATCAATAGCTTCTCGTAACGAGCCTGTTCCTGAATCGTCAAGATTTGTAACTTCTATTTGTGCATATAATGGAGTGTTTATAATGAATAGGGCGGTTAATAAAAGTCCTAAAGATAAGATAGTTTTCATATTAATTCCCCTCTTCTGTTAATAATAATTTTATTAAAGTCGAATATGAACGGTTTTTCGTAGAATAAAAATTAACAATTTTGTTTTACCTTTCTGAACTTATTAGAGGACTTAGCTTTAGCTATGTTAAATTATTGGTCATTAAATAAAACTGGGCCAAAGAATATAGATATAATAAATATTCCCTCGTAGTTGTTATATTCTTCCTTCCGTCATACATAGGGAAAATACTTTATGAATGAATCATTAGGGGTAATCTACTTAATAAAAAACTATTATCCAGTTTCAGCTATCTATTTTGTAGTGCTGTTAAACTGTTTGTTCTGTAACCAAATATATCCATTTCCTCCATGGTATATCGGGGGATTTACAGTAGACAAACCCTTTAGGAGGTCAGTCTACTTTACTCAGTATATGTTTAAATGTTTTGTTTAGAATCTTATTTAAGTGAAAAAAGTTTTAGCCTAAGTTTAGAACCTGCATCTGGCTTAACAATCAGTTGTGCAGGTATTATCGTTGCAACAATACTCGCTATCACTTGTATTCCATATAAGAATATCGTCGCTTTCATCTACACAGGCATAGTCACCACAATCGAGAAATCCAGTTACAGTTGATGAGGAACAAAACCAAGCGACACTAACAAATTCCGTCCCTATGAAGTAACAACTACTATCATTATTACAAGGGGAAGTTGTTATTGAATCACCTGCATCAAGAGTAGAAAGAGAGGCAGCAGCTAATGTATCCCATGTACTGTTGCCATCGTATGCACACCACTGGAATCTATCTGATAGGCAGTTTGTAAGTGTCATATCACTACATTCGGCTGTCGCGTTAAAAGGTTTTAAGAAAAAAATGTTTACAATTACCATAATGATTAAAATATATTTCATTAAATTATCTCCTGATAGAATTATTGTATGCAAAATGAGTCGCTCGTAACAAAATCATTTTCCTGCCATGTATTGATGCAGTCTGGATGAGGATCCGAAAGGTCTGTACCTTCGCGGTCAATACCTGTTTCAACTGACTTGTTATTACCTAATGATACGTTGCTGTTAATTGTGTTATTAGTACCAATGACTCGGATTCCCGAAATTTGATTATTGCTGGATTCACTTCCTGAAATAGTGTTGAAATTTGCCCCTATGAAAATTCCATGACTAAAATTGTTATTGTTGGCTTTAACATTAGAAATTATATTGTTATTTCCCCCATCAACAAGTTCGTTATTAATTACGTTGATGATGGCTATATTAACGTAGTTGTTATTGTTTGCCTGCGTTTCAGAAATTTCGTTGGAGTTTCCGAAAATTACTATACCCATATGGTCATTTTCGGATACTTCGCTATTTGTAACCAAATTGCCGTCCCCAACCACCTGTATACCGACTGGGTGGTTACCGTTCGCTGTAACATTACGAAGGGTATTGTCGTTGCTTACTATTACAAACCCTCCGGGTAACTCAATATCCCTTTCCCCAAAGTTGTCTCTTGCCTCCACATTCTCGATCGTGTGTTCACCTTCACCTACTGCAAGCACGCCCGCTTCGCAGTTCTCTACAGAACCGTTCTTAACAGTGGCTCCCTGTCCTGTGAGTAGTATTCCAACCGTTCCCGCAGATCCGTCACAAGAAATCGTTTTTCCGTTGAGATCAAGTGTTGACGGTCCCTGCAGCGTAACAGCAGTGCTGCTGCAATTCAGAACATCGCTTGTAGTTATGATTTTCCTTGATTCAGGTGGGACAATTTTCGTTGATGACTCTGTAACATTATCACCGCACCTGAGTTCTACCGGTTCAAAACCCTGGTTGTTGTCATTATCACATGCTGCTATACCTAAAATCATATATAGAACTAATGCTATAAATAAAAGTGATTTATCCATTGTCCTTCCGGTTAAGATATATTTTGATTCTTACTTAAAGTATTAATTAAAAATTCTTAGTTAATATTACAACCATTTTCAATTTGTAATAGTATTTTTGATTAAGAGTTACTCCATTAAAATTTAGAAAGATTATATGTAAAGGTGGATTTGAACCACCGACATTGGATAAGTGCCAGAATGGGTTAGTTATCCTAAATAGAAATTTAAATCAGCTGAGTCTGCAATAGTAACAGATTGCTATAGTTCTATACCTTATTACAGCATTGGCCTACTATATACTTGTCATTCCGGGCTTGATCCGGAATCTAGTCTTTTTGTGGATCTCCTATTGTTGTTGGGGATCACATATCCTTTGTGATTGTAGTGGGATTAATCTTATTACGTGTAAATCATTTTCCGATTTTTCCAAATTGCCAGACAAGGGTTAAAACCACATAATCACCTTCAAGCTGATTAGTTGCATCTAAATCATGTAACCAGTTAGCGGTTATTGTTGGATACCATTGGCCCGCCTTTGGTGTCCAGAGTAATGATGGCCCTATACCTATGGACTCTCCCTTAAAATCACCAAGTACAGCTCCGGAGCCGCTGTCGCCGGTTACTTGTTTAAAATAATATCCATGCAAACCAATTGCAAAATTTTCGGAAAAAAACTGGTTGAACATTGCGTCCAGATGAAACTCGCTTCCTGTCCTGTAATCTGTGTCGTTGTTTTCCGTGTTGATCATTAAGCCGGGTACAAGAGAAAATTCACGGCCAGTCTCCATATTTAAATAAGTTATAGCCAATACTGTATCAAAGCTCCAGTAATTGCGGCCAAGGTTAACATTGTTGTCAATGTCATACTCCCCGGTAGGTATAGTGATTAGCTCGTAAAGATTAAAATAAAAGTTTCCTGTATTCCAGTATCCGGAAAAAGGCATCAAAATTATATCTCCCAAACCTGTTTCACTGTCATTTATCCTACTGCTCGTAAGTTCACCAACAAGGTCTGCTTCAAGGTCAACATAGCTAATCGGAATAAATGCGGCAGTGGCAAATGATCCACCGAATATAGATTTTTCAAATGAATAAATAAGAGCCGACATGTTAACATAGGCAAAGGTGTCTATATCAGTTTCAATACGGCCTTGTAAAACAGCTCTATCTGCTTCTGCGCTATAGAAGAGATTGTAGTTTATGTATGTTAAACCTGGAATTGGGGGAACGGCTACAGCATAATCACCATAGGTACCAGGGAAATAATTGGATGAAGCACCTTCGCCTGCCCTGACCTTTGAAATAAAAAACAAAGATAGTGTTAAAACTATAAAGAGAAAACAAATCGAGGATATTCTCATTTTGATGGCTGATAAGGATCGGGAGCTCCTGGCTTGATTGGCGGATATTTTTTCAACGACGCAGCATGATCCTCGAGCTGTCCAAGCGCAGCCTTTGGAACCCATGTATTCGGGAATAATACGTTGTCGCGCTCCTGTGGATCATTCATGAGATTGTAAACTCGCGGCATGGTGTAGGTACGTAACTGCCCCTGCCAGGTGTTTTGTTCCTTCATGTGCAGTTTCCAGTTTCGCCACTTGACGCCAAAGACGTCGTTACCCATGTAGACTATAAACCCCTCACGACCAGATTTCTTACTATTGCCAAGGAAAAATTCCGACATCTCAATGCCATCGATAGGGCGATCGCTTGGTATCACGCCTCCAGCAATTTTCGCCAACGTTGGGTATAAATCCATAGCGTGCACAATTTCATCGCTAGATTTACCAGCCGGAATCTTTCCCGGCCAGCGTATCGCAAAGGGCACACGCAAAGCACCTTCGTAGCTAGTAAATAAGGTGCTACGCCACGGACCAGGTGATCCATGCATTGCTGTTTCGGTGGTCAGGTTCGTACTTTCGTAGCCAAGTGCTTCCGGACCGTTGTCCGCAGTAAAAATGAAAATCGTGTTGTCGGCAATACCTAGATCATCCAATGTATCGAGTAATTCACCAATATAACTATCGATTTGCATTAACAGATCACCCCACGACCCATTGCCCGATTTACCGACGAAATCAGGATGTGGCATGGTCGGGAAGTGTGTCGCCGTATAGGGCAGATAGACAAAAAAAGGCTTATTGGCCCTAGCTTGGCGTTTTATAAAATTGATTGCCCGATCGGTCAGATCGCGGTCTATTAGTGGACGATAATCGAGGCGATAGGGGCGAACCTTTTTCGGTGTTGACCCTCTCTTACTTTCCATGACAAAGGTCTCTGCAACACCGCTTTCGCTAAATCCCTGCATCGATGAATAAACTGCCTCGTCGGTCGAATTTGGAACACCGTACCACTCGTCGAAACCCTGATCAGTCGGGAACCTGCCTTCAGTGCGACCAAGATGCCACTTGCCATACATGCCAGTGGCGTATCCAGCTGCGGACAGCATTTCCGCCATAGTTACTTCCCATTGCACCAGTCCGTAATCCCCTTGACCGAGTGGTACAACACCGTTACCACTACGTATTGCGTAGCGACCCGTCATCAAAGCTGATCGCGAAGGAGTACATTGAACCTCGACATTGAAATTAGTCAGGCGTAGCCCTTCGGCTGCAACCTGATCCATGCGTGGGGTCTCCGCACCGCGAATGATACCACCGCCGTTAAAACCGGGTTCCCCCCAACCAAAATTGTCCATAAATATCAATATTATATTTGGCTTGTCTTGTGCCTGACTTGGAAAAGTCATAAATAAGATGGTTAAAATAATAACTACAATTCTTGTTTTCATATTTTTATTAATATAAATATCCTTTTAACTTTATTCTATTATAAATATATTGGTTATTACAAGTAAATTAATAAAAATTGAGATAAATAAGAATCTCACCCCAAAGATTTAGTCATACTAAGGTGATTTGAGGATTTGAACATTTGTGTGCTTAGTATTTTTTGGTTACTTAACCAAAATAGAAATTTAAATCAGCTGAGTCTGCAATAGTAACAGATTGCTATAGTTCTATACCTTATTACAGCATTGGCCTACTATATACTTGTCATTCCGGGCTTGATCCGGAATCTAGTCTTTTATGGATCTCCGATTGTAGTCGGGGTTCACTTATGGCTTTGTGATTGTACTGGGATTAAAAAAGGAGCATTAATTTGTAGTACTATTCCTCAAATGGAATTATTCCAATAAGTATTATTTAATTATTGATAATCAACTAGCTAGGATTGTTATTTAAAGCCATTGAATTTGGAAACCACCAACTATCCATAGTTCCCCTGCCATTACCATTGTTTAGACCGATAAACCCTAAATATCTTGGCGACTGGATACCATCAAGAGAAATCATTCTGACAAAACCTTCATCAATAATATTACCAGGACAAAGTAATTCCCCATTTTTGCTATGAGGTATTGCGTTATTTATCCCATATTCAAATGATGCAACACTTGCTCTACCGTCTTCTTCAAGGAGAGCACCAAGTAATGGGTTATCTTGATTAGTACAGGCAAAAATAATATTTCTGCAGGAAAATATTACTTCATCATTATTAAGAATATCAATATCAAAAGTAACATTACTAGATAGTATATCAGATATGTCTATCTCTCCCTGTGCTATTGATGTGTCAGCCTCGATTCCAATAACATCCGAAAGAATAACACCGTTTTTTGTATTGAAATTAAATGTTATTGGATCTGAACCATTAAAAGAACCTAGAGATGGAAAATGAGGAGAGTTTGTTCTGTATTCATAACCGTTGTTATCAATTACTCTGAAATTCCCAAAAATGCTTGCTTCAAAATCTGTTTGACCACCTATTGAATCTACTACAACTGCAAAAACTATCCCATAAGCATTGTCGGGAAGTGTTACACCAGAAGGATTTCCATCATTTGTTAGAATATCTCTAAGGTTGTAAATATGTGTATCATTTGGTGTATAAGTATCAAAAAAATTATTTTCATTACAATCATCTGCAACATTAAAAATTTGTAAATGAATTATAGCGTTAGATGAATCTAAATTTGTAATTTGTACATATGATTCTCTATCTCTTAAATCAAAAAAAGAAAAAAGGTCAGGTCTTCTTACTGTATCAGTATCACTTATTCCATTTCCAGAAAAAGAATTTTTTAATGGTATGAGACAAAGAACAAATATAAAAAATGAGTAAATAACAAATTTCATGAAGGATCCTCCAAGCAAGTTTTCATTATTATACAATTTTAATATTCAGAATTGAAGAAATAATTTAGAAATGGTGGCGACGGGTAAAACTATGGTACATAGGAAATAACGCTGGTTTAGTAACTTAAAATTTTTATTTTGAACGAATGTTACGATTTGCAAAAACCTAATTTGAACCACCGACATTAGACAAGTGCAAGAATGGATTACTAACACTAAATTAAAAAATTTATATTATCTTTGGCAGCATTAGATACATAGTGCTACAGTTCTATACCTTATTACAGCATTGGTCTACCTTCACAACATACTAAAATTATTGAAAAAATTCAACACTAAATTGGCTTTGTGATTGTACTGGGATTAAAAAAGGAGCAATGACCTGAAACACTGCTCCTTATATTTTAACATTAATTTCTATTATTATTGTTCAAAACAATATAATGAATTTAATTCATTACAAAGTTCTGTTCCGGCAGTAGTTGTCCAATTCGAATCAGTAGAACCAAAATCACCTTCAATACCAACATCAGAATCGGTTCCATCACTCCATTCATCACAATTTTCTGTATGAGCAGTACCATTTGTATTTGTTCCAGTCCATACGTCACTTATACTTCCAGGGGGTCCCCCCATTGCATTTAAATTTATTGAAGAATCAATTGTGCCATCCGTAAGTTCTGTCCAATTAGAAGCAATCTGGGTACCATCTACCAATTGATATGGAACAGATACCTGATTAAAGTTGTCATCAGGGCTGTTACCAAAACTATCAGAAATCCAGGCTAAGAAATTACCAATCAATCCTGCACTATCTGCCTGTATTTGGCAAATATCATTTGCATCTGAAACTCCACCTATATTACCATCATGTGATGTACTTGTTACAAACACCCTGCAAAACCTCCTGTCTTCACAATCGCAAAAATCTTCATTACCACAGCCAGGATCAGCACAATCTATTAAACCATCTGCATCATTATCAAATGAGTCGGAGCAGGTAATTGTACTATCCTCCATTCCACATAATTGACCCATCGGACCACCAACTTCGCCATCACAAATTGGTTCTTCACAATCTGCTAATCCATTATTATCATTGTCAAACATATCATCACAGGTCATCTCTCCCTCTGGTTCACAAATTAAATCTTCACCTTCATCATTTGTTCTCACTATTATTCCATCACAGCCAAGGTCCTGACAGTCTGTAAGTCCGTTCATGTTGTTATCTATTTCGTCGCTGCATATATCAGGAAGCCTTAAAAGCTCTAGTGAACTCTCTTCCCACATGCTGTCCATACTTCCCCTTGAACTTCCGCCTGTGTTTAACCCTACGTATCCTGCAAATACCTCTGTATCATTGCTTGTTATTCTGTCCAGTACTACAAACCCTTCGTCTATGTTGTTTGATCCACAGGTTACTGCCCCGTCTCTACTGCTCGGTAGTGCTTCGTTTATTCCGTATTCAAATGTATTTGCCGTGCAAGAGAACGTTGTATCACTACAAGAAAAAGGAACTTCGTTGTTATTATATAGATTTGTATCAAAAGTAACTCCTGTAGCAGCTGTTACCTCTCCGCTTTCTATATCTTTTACCGTTATACCTATTACATCTGATTCATTTATCCCACCTGCTGAGCTATAGTTAAAGGTAAGCTGATTACCGCTTAATTCATCAAGTAATGTTCCATTCTGTGAATTAGATCTATATTCATAACCCGAAGCGTCTAATACCCTAAAATTACCTATTATCTCACCATCTAAATCAGCCGGCTGTCCTTCTCCAAGTACCGCTGTAACTACTACAAACCCATATGCACCAGCTGCTAGATCTACACCAGATGGGTCTCCGTCATTTGTTTCAATATTTCTCATATTATAGACGTGAGTATCGTTAGGTGTATAGTCATCAAAGAAGTTGTTTTCAGTACAATGGTTACTTACATCAAAAATCTGTACGTGCACTGTTCTGGCACCTTCGGGATTAGTTACCTGGATAAAGCTTTCCCTGTTTCTTAAATCAAAAAAGGAATAGAGCTGGTATACATTAGCATCTGTTTCAGAAAGGGGTAGGTTTAAACCACCTGAATTTGCGTTATTAAAAGTAGTAAAGGAAAAAGTTAGTGCTATTAGTAATAAGGTTAAAAAAGTCCTTGAGATAAGTTCCATATCCGTCCTCCATATTTTAATCCACTTATTATACAATTTTATTATTTAGAATTGAAGAAGTACTTAAGAATGGTGGCGATGGGTAAAACTATGGCACTTAGTAAGTAACGCTAGATTAGTTGTATAAAATTTTTATTTTGAAGGAATTATACGATTGGTAAATACTTAATTTGAACCACCGACATTGGATAAGTGCCAGAATGGGTTAGTTATCCTAAATAGAAATTTAAATCAGCTGAGTCTGCAATAGTAACAGATTGCTACAGTTCTATACCTTATTACAGCATTGGCCTACTATATACTTGTCATTCCGGACTTGATCCGGAATCTAGTCTTTTATGGATCTTCGATTATAGTCGGGGATCACTTATGGTGTTGTGATTGTACTGGGATTAAAAAAAGGAGCAATGACCTGAATCACTGCTCCTTTGCTTATTAAATATTGTTAATCATCACCATGCTTATTAAGACCTATTTCACCATATTCATTTATAATCCATGTTGTTAATATTTTCAATTTATCTTTGCTAATTTTAGAGTTAGGATGCATCAGTTCATAAATTTTCATCGGCATTTCGCCTTCTTGTATTTCTTCTATACTCTCATGCATAAGTTCACTTTTTTCATTTACAGAGTATTTATCCCAAGTTGAAAAATTTAGGTATTCCCTACCTTCATTAACATCATGTGCAATTAACCATGATATTGGTGCATATTTTGTATACCAGTACCAAGTAGTTTCGTTTGAATGGCAGTCATAGCAGGATTCTCTTAAAATCTCTTTTATATTTTCAGGGGCTTTAATATCGCTAGAAATTGGTGGATTAGTCAAGTTGACAGGTATTAAATTAATAGCAAATAGAACTACTAATAACGTTATAAAAGAATAAATTGTAAATTTCATTTAATTAATTTTTACGCATGAAACGTGCCAATTAAGATTATGTAATTAACTAGGGAGGTTATGAAAATATTACTTATAAACAGAATTTAAAAGTGTCTTGTTCCAATACAGTGTTCAATGTTATTAATATAGTCTTTAATTCTACAACAAGCTTATGAACTAAATATTATTAAAATCACCCCTTGGTTAAACCATATATAACGTTAGCATGTGCTGCTCCCCGCTGATTTTTGTAAGTTGCTGGGATTGTTGGATTGTTTTAATTGTTATTATTGTTAAAAGAATTGAATAGGTACAGAAACCCAATATAAATTATAGTTATTCCTACAAAAATTAATCCGCCCCAAAAAGAAACTGGTAAGAAGTAGGAGTTATTTTCACCGTCGGTTGTAATTAGATATACCCATTCATCTATTGCCAGACTTAATCCAATACCAAATATAATAACAGTAAGATGTGAGATAAGACCATCGAGTGAACAAATTATTAATGGAATTCCTGCAAATATTATTAATATAAGTCCCGTATATAAATGGTGGATATTATAGCCCCATACATCAAAATCTGCATTTGGGTAAAAATAAAGAATTGTTCGAATGATAACAAAAGTCAAAAACAGAGAAGAAATTAATAATATTGATCGTGTTTTATTTATATGGCTCATAATTCATTTACAATACAATATTACCACTATAGTGAACTACTTGAATATAAATTCTAATTATACAAATCTTGATAAAATATATATATCATTAGAATGTGTTGATACCTTTTGGTTGTAGTGAGAAAACTCTTGCTAATGCTTGTCAGTTTTGGTCCTGTTATATTAATCGAGTGTGAAAAACAGATGGGATGTCCCATGCTTCAGAAATTTTACCATCAACAAACCGCCAGACAACAACAACATCAAATTCCATGGTTTTGCCTTCTATAGATATGCGGTTACAGGTTTGAATTACGACAAGTTCATCTCCAATAGGCTTTGTATCAATTACTGAGACATTGAAACAGTCATTGCTTATCTCCACGAGCTTCGCAAAAAAACTTTTAAGTTCTTCAACACCGTGATAGTCCCCTTCCAATTCGGTCAGTTTTGGATTGTAATAATGAAAGACAAAATTGTCTGCAAAGATATCAGCACATGAATCCAAATTCCGGATATCGATTTTCTGTAAAAGGGAAATATTTGAGCTAATTGAATCAGTCATGTTTATGCTCCCTTCAATATAAATTAAATACCCATGTTACTAAGGCCGGTCGAAAGCTTGCTTAGCAATTCTGTTATCCCGGGGTGTTCTATCTCAAACTGCTCAACAATATGGGAAATTTTTTCACTGAAATCATCAATGTCGGGATTCTCATTATTTTCCAGCTTTGAATTAAGGTCCTGAATTAGGAACTCTAATTTATTTTTTACATCGGTGTCTTTAATATCTGTATTTTCAAGTTCCTGTTTCAAATTAATTAATAATTCGGATAATTTTTCTTTACTCATTTTTACCACCTCGCATTTAATTTTTAAAATTCTTTAGTCTTGAGTACTCAAATAAAAAAGTAATAATCGCAGGTACCGTAGGAATTAATATCATAATTATATTCAATCCAATTTTTTCAGTATGTGAAAAACCACTTGCGAAGGGAACATGCAATCTGACAGCGTATTCGGGATATAAAAAACTTATAATTTCATATTCATAAACTACAAAGAACATAAACAGAGAAATAAATACATAAACTAAAATCGCTGGATATAAAGATTTTTTAATCATAATAAGTCCTATACTTTAGGATAACCGAGTAAAAGAAAATCATTTTTAATTTCATCTAATATTGCCGGATCATCAATTGTCGCAGGAACTTTATACTTCACCCCATTTGCTATTTTTTTCATGGTACCCCTCAGGATTTTTCCTGAACGTGTTTTAGGAAGTCTTTTTACTACAGTGGCTATTTTAAATGAGGCTACCGGGCCAATGTGGTTTCTGATCATAGTTATTATCTGATCAATAATTTCATTCTCAGATTTCTTCACTCCTGCATTCAGGACAATCACACCTATTGGGATTTCGCCTTTAAGTTCATCGCATACTGAAATTACTGCGCACTCAGCAACGTCGGGATGATTTGCCAGTACTTCTTCCATCTCGCCTGTGGACAACCTGTGGCCCGCTACATTTATAATGTCATCCGTACGGCTCATTACCCATATGTAATCATCCTCATCTTTATAACCAGCATCGCCACATACAAAAAAACCGGGAAACTCCTCGAGATATGTTTTTATATATCCTTCATCATTATTCCAAAGGGTTGGCATTGAACCTGGTGGAAGCGGCAGCTTAATAGTGATATTACCAGTGACTCCAGCTTCAACTTCATTACCTTCGTCATCAAGAATATGAACATTAAAACCAGGTACTGATTTTGTACAGGACCCGGGTTTTACAGGAAACTCTTCAATGCCGAGACAGTTGGACCCAATTGGCCACCCAGTTTCAGTAAGCCACCAGTTGTCTACCACTGAAACATCTAAATGATTCTTTGCCCAGTGCAGCGTATCAGGGTCCAATCTTTCACCCGCCATAAAAAGCGACCTAAAATTGTAGAGGTTATATTTCTTTATATATTCTCCTTCGGGGTCTTCACGTTTTATTGCTCTAAAGGCAGTTGGAGCCGTAAACATTACATTCACATCGTGTTCGGATATCACACGCCAGAAAGATCCCGGATCGGGAGTCCTCACGGGTTTACCTTCATAAAGAACTGTTGTACATCCCTGCAATAGCGGCCCATATACAATATAAGAATGTCCAACAACCCACCCGACATCTGACGCCGCCCAGAAAGTTTCACCCTGGTTAACATTAAATATATTTTTCATGCCCCATTTAAGAGCCACCATGTGTCCTCCATTATCTCTTAATACACCTTTTGGGACACCCGTTGTGCCTGATGTATAGAGAATATAAAGCGGGTCATTTGCTTCAACAGGAACGCATTCAGAAAGATTTGCATCCTTCATTAATTCCTGCCAGTCAAGGTCGATTTTGGGATTGAGCTTTACTTCGAACTCCGGCCGCTGAAAAATTAATGTTTGATTGGGTTTGTGTGATGATAATTCTATTGCCTTGTCGAGAAGTGATTTATATTCTACTATTCGGTCTATTTCTATTCCGCAGGATGCAGAAAGGATGATTTTGGGTTTTGCATCTTCAATCCTTGTTGCTAACTCGGGAGAAGCAAAACCCCCAAATACTACTGAATGTACAGCTCCTATCCTTGCACAAGCGAGCATGGAAATTACAGCTTCCGGTATCATGGGCATGTAAATAACTACGGTATCGCCTTTTTCTACTCCCAGTCCTGAAAGAACGTCAGCTAATTTTGAAACCTCAAGGAAAAGAGAGTTAAAAGTTATTTTCTTAATTACACCTGTTACCGGACTGTCATAAATAAGTGCATATTGTTCTCCCCTTCCTTCTTTTATATGTATGTCGAGTGCATTATAACAAGTGTTGGTTTGTCCGCCGTTAAACCATTTATAAAAAAGGGGGGTTGAATTATCAAGAACCGTATCCCATGCTTTATACCAATGGACATCTTTTGAAGCTTCAGCCCAAAAGCCCTCTGGATTTAAAATTGATTCTTCGTATACTTTTTGATATTCACCCTTCATAATTATTTAAGCACTATTTAAGGTTTAAATATTATTGCTGCAGACCTTTGTTGAGCCTCCATAAAAAAAGATTCTCTGTAAAATTAATTTTTAACAATAAAATAAATTCCCAGAATAATCAGGGCTAATACCAGCACATATATATAATTCCCTGCTATGATCTCCACGTTGTCACCTCTAATATTCAATCTATTCATCAATCACTCTAAATCAATGAATAGCATTAAATATTTGTTGATTCACCTCTTTTTAGAATCACACACTTAAGACCCATTTTTTCTACTTCTTCTTTAAACATTAAATCGTCGGCGGGATTGTATTTTTTACTGAATAATGCCGGACAGTTGTAATGGCATGGAATCACAACTTTGGGTTTTATGCTCTTTACAGCCTGCAAAGCCTCTGTCTCATCCATGGTGTTATGCGGGATCTTTCCACCAATTGGAATCATTAAAACATCACAATTTTCAATAATTCCCCATTCTGAATCGTGAAAAATAGTATCTCCCAGGTTTACAATATTTTTATTATCGACAAAAATATTGAACCCGATTGATCCATATCCCATTCTTTCATTTGGGCCGGGATACAGGGTCTTGGAAAAAGGACCAATCTTAAAAGTTATAGGGCCATGTTTTGACTTTAGACCCGTAATTTTCATTCCATCAAATTCAATTGCTTCACCAACAGAGATTGTGTGCAGATTATTAATCTTTTTTGTAAAAGCCAGCCCTTTGTCACGCGGGCCAAGCATCAGTTCGTTGCCATTATCTTTTTTCACCATGGATTTGTTGCAGAAAACTGCAGCATTGGAGGCCTTTGCAACTCTATCCGTGTACCAGTGATGGTCCGGGTCTCCGTGAGTTATAAAAAGATGGGTTATGTCCTTCCATAAATTTTTTGGGATTAAGCTTTTTAATCTGAAAAAATAGAGGTCCGCACCTGGGTCAATTGCCAGTGTTTTGCCACTTGTTTTTATTATGAAGGTGTTATAACCGTAAAATTTAATTTCCATTTATGATCAATAGTGCAAGTAAAGGAGTAACATTAAAAACCAGAAAAACGATTTTAAATAAACCAAGAAAAGAGTAGTAGACTAAATTATAGTTTTCCCTGGATATAGGAAACCATTTACTTTGAATGCGGTATGTTGATTCAGGGATAAACATAAAAATTGCTGTCCAGCACAAAAAAACTACTAAGTTTATTATTGTGCACCAGGTAAAAAATGTAATTAAAGGTTGAAGATCCATAATAAACCTCCCTATTACTTATAAACATATACAAATAACATGCCAGTATGAATTTCAATAATTACAGGGCATTACAAATTGTTGTATTTTTAGGAGTGTACGAGTTTAAGACAAAATGTATTTATACTGATGTAACAAGTTGCACAAACTGGTAATTAACTTCAAAAAATACATTATTACAGAAACAGAGAAATTCTTTTATTTGCAAATGTATTAAATTCAATATCTCGATTAGATTAGAATAGTCAGAATCCTCCTTACAAGCATTGTCTTTCCACTGCCTGGAAAGCCAATCATTAGGATGTGCTGCTCTCCGCTGATTTTTATAAGTTGCTGTGATTGTTGGAGTTTAAAGATTAGAAATAAAAAAAGGAGCAATGACCTGAATCACTGCTCCTTATGATTTTTTTATCAGAAATTAGGTGCCAGAGTGTGTCCAGTCTTACCCTGCCGTATTAGTTCTCATAATCAACGTACAATCTTCTATATTGTAGAAGCTAAATTAACTTCTTGCAGCTATTTTATTTTCTGCACTTTATTCATTGGCCATACTTGGTCAAAATATGGCTTTTCAGGTCCATATAATCTAAAGTATAGAAAATAGGATTCTCCATTGTTCGTTTGTATCCAATTTGATTCTCTGCTTTTTGGTGCTTCAGGTCCAAAAAACAGATCAATAGAACCATCTGCATTTTTGACTAAATCTTTATTTCTAGAAGAAATATCAGATTTTCTTGTTTTATTTCTGATTATTAATCGATTAGCAATGTCATATACAGTAATTGACCAGAAATCAGCTGCAGGTGGGTTAGGTCCAATTCTGAGTTTGTAGTTATTACCACCCATAAGTGCATTATCATCAGCATCATAATAAGAACCCAGGTACGCCGATCCCTTCCCTGGAATACGTGATACCATACCTGCAGAAGTTGTTGCCGCCTCGAAAGTGTAGGAGGCTCTTTCATTAAACATAGAATAATTCTCCATATCTATTTTAGGATTCATGCCGGCCATTACATCTTCCCAGCCCGAATCCTCTCCATACAGTGCTGTTGGAAACATTTCTTTAGTCTTGTTAAAAGAGGTAGCTTGCGCCATGGCCATTCCAACTTTAAGACCTTCCATTAAGATACTTTTCTGGTAATCCGTTGGATTAAAGGGGTTTCCTTTCTCAATTCCCAGATCTTTTAGCCAGGCATAAAAAAATCTATCTCTATCGGCCATAGGCTCTTTTTGGATATATTCATTTACCAGTTCCCAATATTTCATATCTCTAGGTTGTGTAATCAAAACTATTTTTTCACCTGGCTTTGGTTTATAGGTGATGAATCTAGTTTTTGGGGGATTGGAAGCATCGGATAATTTATAAGCAGTTACAGCGGTTTTTAATTTATCTGCCTCCACTCCGGTCCCCAAAACACGATAGAAATAAAAAATTATAAAAGTATCTGATTGGATTATCTCTCCTTTAAAATCTTTAGGGTATTCCTGCCCTGGTCCCACTAATAATATTGTTTCTTTTTTACCAGAATTTATTTCTTTAATCGGCTGTTCCCATGCATTGTTTACAACACCATAAAGGCCACCAGCAGGAATGTTAACGACTAAAGGACCTGTTTTTGAAAGATCAACCATAGATAATGTGTAAGGAGTTGTCACGTTGGCTGTTAGAAATGGGTAAACGCCATCATAGCCTTGATATAAACCAATCACAGGGTCGTTCCCATCAATATTTAAATTGCTTTTTATAGAATCATACATTTGATACATACCGGTGATTGGTAGGGACCAAAGTACAAGCTGAGTAACACGTTGCAAATCCATACGTCGATGCAATGCTTTTGCAGTATCCTTAGTTATAGTCTGATCCTGATACTTGATTTCACCTACGTAAGTTTCTTCAATTGTTTGTGCCAACACTGCAGGAATAAAGAAGACAAAAATACTCATTAATATTGTAAAATTTTGTATACCAATTTTTTTCATTTTAGGTTCTCCTTATTAAGCCCAGAACTGTTTAAAAGAATTAATATTCTTATTATAATACACATAATATAAGAATTTTAATTCTAAAGGTGGACCTAAATTCGGGGGCTTGACACTTAAAAATTACCCCTTGATTAAACCATATATATCATTAGGATGTGCTGCTCTCCGCTGATTTTTATAAGTTGCTGTGATTGTTGGAGTTTAAAGATTAGAAATAAAAAAAGGAGCAATGACCAGAATCACTGCTCCCAATTTTTTATAAGATTTTATTTAATAATAAACTTGTTTTATCCAACTGGTTGAGTTGGACTTCTTGGATTCTGGTTAAACCAGGAGTCCATGCTACCCCTGCCATTTCCATTATTTAGGCCGATAAAGTTTATAAATGCCGGTGGTTGCTGGCATCTTATTGTTATATTTTGAAATCTTGCAAAACCTTCTTCAACGTTATTACTTGGACATAGAAGTTCCCCGCTTTTTGAATGTGGGATAGATTCATTAATTCCGTATTCAAAGCTTGCAACACTTGTTTCCGTCAGTTCAAGCAATTCCTGAAGTCTTGGGTGATCCTGGTCTACACATGCAAATGTTACATCCCTACAGGAAAATGGGGTTTCATTTACGTCGTAAAGATCAAAATCAAAAGAGATGTTAGAGTTGATAATGTCCTGTGCTATTACCTCAATATTGTTATTTCCTTCTCCTGCGCCGTCAACAAGAATAGCTATAACATCTGAAAGTATAACCCCTTCTTTTTTGCTGAAATTAAATGTAAATAAACGTTCAAAGTTAATGAAATTATTATCTTGCTGATATCCATGGGCGTTTGTCCTATATTCATAACCCAGATCATCAATAATTCTGAAATTTCCTATAAGTGAAGTGGGGTTATCTGTTGACGCTTGCCCGGCCCCAATAACATTAGTAATTGCAACAAGTCCGTAAGCGTTGTCTGGTAGTACTACACCAGAAGGGTTGCCATTGTTTGTTTGGATATTACCCATGTTGTAAACATGAGTATCGTTTGGGGTAAGTGTATCGTAAAAATTGTTTTCATTACAGTCGTCATCCACATTGAATATCTGGACGTGAATTGTAATATTAGAAGGTCCAGAATTAGTATTGGTAATTTGAATAATGGTTTCTCGGTCCCTTGTATCATAAAAATAAAATTGCTGAAAACTTTCATGATCAGTTTCACTAACAGGGAGAATTCCAGAAAAACTTGGTAGAGTGGATAATAATACAAAGGCAAAAGCTAATAATGCTATTCTAACTTTGGTTATTTTCATATTTATCCTCCAAAGAGTTTTAAACATTATACAATTTTATTTTTGTTATTTGAAGAATTAATAAAAATGGTGGCTACGGGTAAAACTATTGCATTTAGTAAGTAACGCTAGATTAGTAACTTAAAATTATTATTAGAACTGCAGCACATTGATTGAACTACTAAATTACTATATATAAATTTTTATTTCGATAATGGTACAATCCAGCAATGTTCCCGATTGGTAAATACCTAATTTGAACCACCGACATTAGATAAGTGCTAGAATGGGTTAGTTATCCTAAATAGAAATTTAAATTAACTAAAGAAGCAAGAGATACTTTGTACCTTAGTTCTATGCCTTATTACAGCATTGGCCTACTTTGCTAAACTACTATAAATATTAAATAATATCAAGGTCAAAATGTGTTTGTGATTGTAGTGTGATTATTAGAATACACTTAGAAACTTAATTTGGTGGCACTACACCAACCCTTTTTGCATAATTGTCATATTCATCAATGAGATTTATTAATTTTTTCGGTTTATTAGTGGCAAGATTGTTTGTTTCTCCGGGGTCTAAACTAATATCATATAGTTCCCATTTATTTGAACCATAAGGAGGTGTTATCAAAACAGCTTTATAATTCCCCTGTCTGACCCATTTACCTCCCAGCATTTCACCTGCAATAACATCTTCGTCACTATAAATTTTATCAGATTTTGCTGTTAAAACAGGTACAAGGGACTTGCCTCCCAAAGGATGAATTTTATTGCCATTATATACTTTAGGGTGTTTTGAATTTGTTATTTCAAGTATTGTTGGCATTATATTTGTTACATATGCGAAACTTTCAATTGTTTTTCCGTTACCTATAATCCCCGGACCTGAAATAATTAATGGAGCTGAAATTCCACCTTCTCCAACAGTCATTTTGAATAAATCCTTTGGCCCTACACCCGCAGTAGCCCAACCAATTCCATATGCATATGCAGAATTGGGATGGCCAATATTTTCAATGCTATTATTAAACTGTTTTAAAAATTCTTCCTGGTGCTTTCCGGGATAATCTTTGCTGTCCCATGGATTTGCCCCGTTATCAGACATAAAAATAATAACAGTGTTATCATACTGACCCGTGTCTTTCAGATAGTTAATAACCCGCCCGATATGATAGTCCAGATTTTCAACCATGCCTGCATATACTTCCATTTTTCTAGCTTCTATTGCTTTTTCTTCATCAGAAAGCGAGTTCCAGGGTTTTACTTTGGGATGTGGTACAGGCAATTCTGCACTTTCAGGTACAACTCCTGATTTCTTTGCGGCATTAAACCTTTTTTTATGCAGTTCGTTGTATCCATCGTCATACTTCCCTTTATATTTACTAAGCCACGGTTCAGGCACGTGAAGTGGGTCATGGGGTGATGTAAATGCAAGATAAGCCAAAAAGGGTTTCCCATCATTTTGGTTTCCCCTTATTGAATCAATTAAAAAGTCGGTATAACTTCTGCTTGAATAAAAGTCTTTGGGTAGTTTGTCTAATTTTTTTCCGTTTTTGGTGTAATCTACAGGAGTTTCATGCTTCATAAGTCCAGTCATATCATACCAATGACTTGCACCACCATGCAGTAAAGCAAAACTTGTTTCAAAGCCACGAGACTTGGGACGATGTTCAGGATCATGGCCTAAATGCCATTTACCTGCCATATAGGTATGGTAGCTATTATCCCTTAATACTTCGGCGAATGTTACAACGTTGTTGTTGAGGTATCCTTCATAACCAGGTGCCCCTTGTTGTGAAGGTGTTATTAGTTCACCCATGTTTCCCAGACCTGCAAGATGATTGTCAGTACCTGAGAGAAGCATTGATCTTGTCGGTGAACAGCTGATAGATACATAATATTGGGTAAATTTTACGCCCTCTTTGGCAAGTGAATCTATGTTAGGAGTTTCAATTTCACTTCCATGAATACCTATATCCGTATATGCCATATCATCAGCAACTATAAGAAGAATATTTGGTGGATTGATCTTGTTTGCAGAGTAAAGATTAAGTGTGAATAAAATCAAGAAAGAAAAGATATAGAATGAACTCTTCATAATAATCCTCCTGAATTAATCCAAATCATAGCATATATTAATATGATTTGTAATAAATACAGAGTTTTCTGTGCAAAGGGAATTGGTGGCGACGGGTAAAACTATGGTACATAGGAAATAACGCTGGTTTAGTAACTTAAAATTTTTATTTTGAACGAATGTTACGATTTGCAAAAACCTAATTTGAACCACCGACATTAGATAAGTGCAAGAATGGCTTACTAACACTAAATTAAAAAATTTATATAACCTTTGGCAGCATTATTTACTTCTTGCTACAGTTCTATGCCTTATTACAGCATTGGTCTACCTTCACAACGTACTATAATTATTAGATAATATCAAGTTTAAAATGGGTTTGTGATTGTAGTGTGATTATTCTAAAATTTAGATCCAAGCACCAAGTTCACTTAATGAGGTGGAATATACTAAATAGTTAATATTGTTTTTAATTGTGAGCTCTTGTATTGCTGGCAATAAAGATTTTGCATTTTGTTGGTTTATATTTTTATCTAAACTATATGAATACTTCGAAACGTGCCCCCACATATGTTGTAAAGCATTTATGATTCCTCCGGATAGAGGTTTTGTCTTTAATATATTTGCAAATTCTGCTGATAATTCTTGAAATAACTCAAACTTTTTTGTTTTGGCTACAGAATTACCAATTGACATGTATAAATTAGTATCTCGAGCTAAAACAGAATATTTGTGTTGAGCCCAAAGTTCTTGTGTATTTTTTGGTAGCGGTATTCTCCCTTGAGCTTTATTAGTATATTTTCTAGTAAGTAATTTATATTGATTTCCAGGTTCATCTATATATATACTTGGCCATTTACTTTTGTTACTTCTTGTAAATACAGGAGTTTTATCATGAAATCCTCTTAGTAACATCTCGTGCTTAAGCAATTTATGTCTTTGTTTAAGGGCCCATCCACACCCTTTCCATCTAAGTGTTTCTGGATGATTTGAATAACCTTTTTTTTTGTTAATTAGAATAGAGACAATAGCATGTAATTCTCTGTGTTCACCTAAAAGACTTTTATCATTTAAATATCCAGGGTTAATATCCCAAATTCTCATAATTGACAGAATAAAACATTATTAAACTTTAGAAATTTAATAATAAATTGGTCTCAATAACAAATTCAATCATTAAATTTAAATTTTTTTAGTATTTATTTGTTTTCTTTAGCTCTTTCTACAATATTTTTAATCATCCCGGAAAACATAAGACTATGTATTGGGTAAAGCATATACCAGTATATAATCCCAAGAAGACCAATAGGGTCAAAAATAGCAGTTTGTTCTATAACATTTTTATCATTTTTTTCTTTAATTTTAAACTCTAGCCATGCTCTTCCAGGAAGTTTCATTTCGGCGAATAATCTTAATAATTCGTTTTCCTTATAATCTTCAACTCGCCACCAATCTATAATATCACCAATTTTAATTTCATTATAATTTGTCCTTGATCTTCTCATTCCCACACCACCAAATGCTATATCTATATATCCTCTTAATTTCCAAAGCCAATCAGAGTAATACCAACCTGTTTTTCCTCCAATTATTTTTATAGGTTTAAACAATTTTTTCTTTGGTATATCAACAACCATACTGCGTGTATCAACTAATCTGGAGCCGAATTTTTTACCACCCCAACTAATTATCGAATTAGTTGATGATATAGATTGTGACCAGTCATTATTATGAAATTCTTTTTCTTCCTCTTCTAGTGCTATTTTTATTGAATCTGAAACATTTTTTGGTTTAATATCAAAATATTTTTCAGCAGAATGATCATTAATTATTGTCGGAAATTTAAGACTATCAATTATTTTTCTTCCAATTCTGGCGTATACTGGAGTCACAAGACCGAGCCAAAGGCTAGATAACCAAGGTGTAAGTACTGGAACTGGTATTATATATCTTTTTAATCCCCTCTGTTTTGCATAGATTTGCATTAGGTCACCGTAAGTTATTACATTTTCAGATCCTATTTCAAAAATTTTATTACCTTCAATGTTTAATTCTATAGAGTCAGATAAATAATCGAGCAAGTCATTAATTAAAATTGGCTGAGTCTTTGCATATACCCATTTAGGTGTTGTCATAACTGGAAGCTTTTCGACCAACGCTCTAATCATTTCAAAAGATATACTTCCTGCACCTATAACAACAGATGATCTAAATTCAACAACTTGCACTTTGAATTTTCTTAATATATCACCTGTTTCATGTCTGCTTGCCAGGTGTGTGGATAGTTTTTTTGATGAATCTCCTAGTCCACCAAGATATATAATTCTTTTTACACCTTTTTTTTCTGCAGCTTTTCCAAAATTTTCAGCACCTTTACGGTCCAGTTCTTCAAATGAATCCTTATTCCCCATGGAATGTACAAGATAAAATGCAGTATCAATACCATCCAAGGCATTCTCCAGTGACTGTTGGTCCAGTACATCACCTTTAATAACTGATATTTTATTAGAAACCCTTGAGCTCAGATACTCAGGTTTTCTTGCTAAGCAGAACAAAGAATATTCACTACTCTCTAGTCTTTTTAACAACCTGTTACCTATATAGCCAGTAGCACCTGTAATCAATATTTTCTTTTTACTCATTTTAAATTTGACAGTTGATAATTATATTAAGAATTGTTATTAAACAAACATAGATAAACATAGCTGAAATAATATCTTAGACAGAAAATATAAAATTATTATTAGTGTGAAAGGTGGATTTGAACCACCGACATTAGACAAGTGCAAGAATGGGGTAGTTATTCTAAATAGAAATTTATATAAACTTGAAAAGCAATAGTTACTTTATACCGTAGTTCTATACCTTATTACAGCATTGGTCTACTTTAAACTTGTCATTCCGGGCTTGATCCGGAATCTAGACTTTTATGGATCTCCAATTGTCGTCGGGGATAACTTATAGCTTTGTGATTGTATTGGTATTAAAATGAAAACAACTAAAACTTAGTTTGCGAGTATGTTGATTGTTATTGTTCCTCCTGTAGGCTGTGAAGCCTGACAAGGTACATCAGGATCATTAGGTGTTCCCCCTTGGTGGCACTGTGTTGTATCGTTGCAGTCAATACTACACGGACACCCATCTCTATTAAGACAGTTTGTGCAGCCAACCGGAAATAGACCAAACACGTTTTGGTTGCCGGTAGCTCCTGATGTAGGACCCAATGTCGTTGGGCCTTTACTCAAAGTCATACTGATATTTGGTAGCTTATAACCCTGTACGAGTGAAATATCTGCACAGTCGCAGGGTGGTGAATCACATCCTGGTGTCTTACTGCAATCATTTCCATTAATAAGGATTTCAGCTAAAGAAGGCCCTGTACCCGGAGTGATTCCACAGGGTTGAGTTACTACTTCTTCATCAAATGCAAAATTTATTGAGGTCAAGCAATCGGCTTGTAGTAGTGGAGTACATATATCTCCTTGAGCGATTGGAAAACTACATATTGAAGAATTAGTTGTAGTAGTGCATGTTGTATCACCAGAAGTACATGAAATTGTAGACCAATCTGAAATTGTTGTACAGCTTTCAGGGCTAAAAACGGCATAAACTGTAGTTGCAACTCCCTCATTTGAGATATTAAGAGTAGTACTTAGTGTATCCGTATCACCATTTAGATCATTATCGTTGTTGTTACCACATCCACCGATGGTACCAAAACAAACTAAAATAATTAATGTAAGAAATACAGTAGCATTTAGAAGCTTATTTTTGTTCATTATAATATTAGTCCTCCCAGTACTCAAAAATGCTAATTAATTATACTAATTTATTGTTAAGAATTAAATGGGTGAATAAAAATGGTGGCGACGGGTGGATTTGAACCACCGACAAATGCCTTATTACAGCATTGGTCTACCTTCACAACATACTATAATTATTGAAGAAATTCAACCTTAAAATGGCTTTGTGATTGTACTGGGATTAAAAAAAGGGAGCAATGAGTTGAATCAGTGCTCCTTAGTTACATATAATTCATTCTTTACTATAATTATATTATAAGGGTTCAGGACTTAAGGAGAAGGATTAAAAGTTGAATCTCCCCATGCTGTATCCATACTACCTCTTCCATTACCATTGTTTAATCCAACAAAAATGCCTACTAATGAGCCATCGTTATTTCCTATATCAAGCCTAACTATGCCCTCTTCAATGGTATTTCCAGGACAGAGGAGCTCTCCATCTTTAGTATGAGGTATAGAATTGTTTATGCCGTATTCAAAGCTTGCTACATTTGCAAAATCACTTGATGGTTGTTCCAGTAATTCCTCATATAATGGGCTGTCCTGGTCAGTACATGCAAACATTACATTTCTGCATGAGAAAATAACTTCATCTTCGTTTAATATATCAACATCCATTACATGCCAAGCATCTAATATGTTTGATGCTTCTACTGCAGGACTGTTATTATCAAAACCATCTATATCTTCCACCACAATTCCTACTACATCTGAAAGTGTTACCCCACCTTTATTATTAAAATTAAAAAACCATTCGCGGTTGTTTGGTTGAAAATTTCTTTCATTTTCTTGACCAGATGAATTAGTTCTGTATTCATAACCTGAATCATCAAGTATCCTGACACTACCAATCAATATCCCTGATTCTTCATCTATTACTAAATTGCTGTCAACCGCGGAAATACTTACAAATCCATAGGCATTATCAGGCAATATGACTCCTGAAGGAGCTCCGTTATTAGTCTGAATATCCCTCATGTTGTAAACGTGTGTGTCATTTGGAGTTAATGTATCAAAGAAATTGTTCTCATTGCAGTTGTCATCAACATTAAATATCTGTACATGTACAGTAACGTCACCACTTACATCAATATCATTACTTACATCAGGGTTAGCTGTATTTGTAACCTGAACATAAGTCTCCCTGTCTCTTAGGTCAAAGAATGAAAACAGTAAACCAACTCCAGTATCTGTGTCAGGTATCCTAGTGTGTTCTGCATAACTGTTATCAGTGCTTATAAAACTAATAGTAAAAAGCAAAGTAATTAATAAAAGAAATGATTTTGACATAATATTGCCCTCCCACTAATATAAGAAAATTATACAATTTTATATTTAGAATTTAAAGAAAGTATTAAAAAATTGTGGCGACGGGTAAAACTACGGTACTCAGTTAATAACGCTAGATTAGTAAATTAAGATTTTTATCTTGAAGGAAGGTTACGATTGGGAAAAAACCTAATTTGAACCACCGACATTGGATAAGTGCAAGAATGGGTTACTAACGCTAAATTAAAAAATTTATATAACCTTTGGCAGCAATAGATACATAGTGCTACAGTTCTATGCCTTATGAGAGCGTTTACATCCTCGTTTAATACTAAGCCATACCACTCCATACAACTATATAAGGTTTTAATATTATTATATTAATTCGTTTTTACTTAAAAGGTATTACACCATACAATTCAGCACCAAATGGTACAATATGGACACCTCCTTGGACACCTTTAATTTGGAGACCACATCATTAGGAAGTTAGGCTCCCCGCTGATTTTTATAAGTTGCTGATTTTATTAGATTGTTTGATTGGAAAGTTTGAGCATAAAAAAGGAGCAATGACCTGAATCACTGCTCCTTTTAATTAGGCTTTATTATCATGAGACAATTCGTCGTCAAGAATGATCTTTCTACCTTCCTGATCCACTTCGTAAAGATCAAAAACCAAATCATTCAATTTTTGTTGTTCTGCCTTCTCTTGCCTGTTAAGTTGTGTTCTCTCTGAATCCGTCTTTACTGAATAGAGTCGCTCTTTTAGATTTTGAATGTTCTTCACGCAAGTCATGATCTGCTTCACTAATTTCACATTACTCTTTGTCACAGGGGTAATAGGTAGCCTCGCGACATTCTCTTTCTTTACTTCAGCAAGTGCTTCCCCCATTTCGGGATTCAACGAATGATAAATCCAGTCTATAAGAGTCGAATTAAGAACACCCAAAATATACTCGGCCGGTATATTATCATCGCGCAGTACACCTATGTGAACGTTGTTCATGCAAACTAGTTGTTTATGGTCAATAGCGGCGATTATACTATCACCTGTTTGCCTCACAAGTATCTTTACTGGGCTGTCAAATTGTGCGCCTGGACGAGGTTCGGCAAGCCACTGACCATATTTAATCCATCGATCTTCTACTGGCCTAACCAAGAAAGCTTCGAAATCTGCACCACGTATGTACTGTCTATATGTGCTGTCGATCTTCCGATCAGCGTCGAAAACCCGCTCCTTTACAACCTTCTTTGTCTGCTTTGGTATACCCTTTCCTGTTTGATAAGGCTTCATCCCAACAATCCAACTAACAAAAGTATCGCTGCGAACACCATGTGACCGTATTTTTCTAGCCAGGTTTACCCTCTTCTGATCCAAAAAAATGTTGAAGACTTCATTGGCAAGTACGGTCCAATCAGATTGGCTATGTTCAATAATGTCGTGAAATTCTTCTATCTCTGCGCTTGGCGATAGGTCATAGAGGATATTTGCTTTAAATCTATTTCCGCTTGGGGCACACTTTTCGAAAATGACTATTTCTGTATCAACAACGGCTTTTGCACGTGCAAAGACAGGAAAACGAAAGTGAACTATATCCCTTATACATGTATTTGACACCACAAAGTTTCTAAGCGAAGCTTGGTTCAGATTTGTCAGCCAGGGGTTTGGAATGATCATACCAAAAGCACCGCCTTCCGTCATCAATTTTTCTATTGACCGCTCTACAAATAGTAAGTAACTATCATACTGATAGCTCTGATGTTGGTATTTATCCTTAAAGTAAGACTTTTCTTGATCAATTAGTGTTGCTCCGTAGGGAGGGTTTCCTATAACTACATCAAAGCCTTTTGAGTTCTCAAAGAAGCTGAATTCATTTTCCCAGTCAAATATATTTATACTATAGACTTCTTCATCTGAAAACAAACTCATCTCGTGCTGACTATAGAAGTCGCTTTCTACAAGAGAGTTGCCACACCTAATATTCTTACAGAGGTTAGGTAATGCTCTAATGTGGAATAAATCCATCTGACGCGCCATCGCATCAGCTGACTCTCCCTCCAGCACCTTGAGTAACAACGAAAGTTTGGTCACCTCTACAGCCTGAGGATCGATGTCTACTCCGTATATATGAGTGAGAAGGATTCTTCGGCGCTCAGCAATTGTTAGCCGCCAATTGCCTTTACTCACTTGCAAAAGCTTCGGGTTCCTACCTTTAGTATATATCTCAGGGTCTTGTGCTAGGTACTGATCACGATACCAATCTAAAATATACTGATATGCTTCGATAAGAAAGGAGCCTGAACCACAGGCTGGATCAAGCACTCGTAAAGGGTGTTGCTTTTTAACTCTTTTATCAAGACCGGATACCTGTGTAAGGGACTTGCCTTGTAAAAGAGGGCCTATAGTATTCTTTACAATGTACTTCACGACGTAGGTTGGAGTGTAATAGACGCCTCCAGCCTTCTTTACCTCAGGCTTTTCTTCAATTATTGCGCGGTTCCCAGAAACTTTTACTACATTTCCAAGGAAGCGCTCATATACCTGTCCGAGAATATCCGCTGGGAGAACAGAGAATTCATATGGGCTCTCAGGATAGTATAGGCTTCCGAAAATTGACCTGAGTATCTTGTCATCGATGCACAAGTCAAGAGTAAAAGTATCTAGCGTTTCATTAGATCCATCAATGTTTCTGAAGTGAAAGAGTCCAGAGTTGTATCGGTCATCGGCCCTACGAAATAACTGCGTGAGATTTTCATAGATTCCACCACTTTTCTTGAGCGTCTGTAATTGCCCGTAGGTTTCAATACCTCGATCTTCTGCAATTCGTAAGAAAATGATACGGTCGATTGTTCTTTGGACAGCTGTGTTTAGCTCGTGTATTGAAAGCTGAGTGTTACGAAGTGCAATATTCTGTGCAAGTGCCTCACGCCAACTTTCGATCTCTTCAAGAAAAGCATCGTCAACCTCTGCAGTTCCACGTTTTCTCTTGTTGTTGTCCGCATACTTGTCGAAGGAACCCTTTAGTATTGCTTCTCTTGAAAAGATGGACTCAATTTCGTCCCATTTCTCCTCATAGTTTTCAAAAGTGTAGTATATAATGCGGGCCACACTCGCTTTATCACCCTTCTCAGGCTTTATTCGACAATCATAGACAGCAAATTCTTCAAAGTCTGAGAGGATCGATAGTGGTAGCTTGGCACTCCAAGCATAGCGCCGGAGCTGATAGGCAGGGCTGATATCGTCTTTGATGTTGACCGAGGGTTTCTTGGCTTCGAGGAAGAATTTACGGGTTCCGCCTATTCGAAAGGCATAGTCTGGAGCTTTGGTGTTTCCGCCGATCTTTAGCACATCTTCGTGAACAACGTCTTTGTAAGCTTCTGCATAGCCCTGCTCGTTGTCAATATCCCAACCTAGAGCTTTGAAGAAGGGATCAACAAACTCTCGTCGGACTTGAGTCTCGTTGTATGAGGCCGCTTTGTAAGCTTCCTTGTGTAACTGGAAGCGCTCAACTAGATCGAGGATGGCCTTAGGTGCTGTCATGCTAATTATTGTTACACAGGGGCCGACTATTTGAAAGTAATTCTAGTACAATAGAAGCATTATTATATTCCATGTATTACTTTATGAAGTTCATCACTCAAATTGAAATTATTTAATTATTTGATTTTAATTGATTTATGCCATCCAATAATACACACGTAGCAATACAATCATCTTCATTATATTCAAGAATTCGCTTACGCACTTGAGGATCACGTGATTTAACCCATTTATCAAACCATTCAATTGAGGCAGCACCAGATGGATCATTATCGCGCCAGGAAAATCCAAGATATTTTGCCAAAGTCTTAATAGAAAAATCCCATGTTGGCCAATCAGTTGCTTTCTTAACAACGTCAAAATAAAGATCAATTGCTTGTGAAGGATTGAAAATCTTTTCAATTTCTTCACTACTGCAAACATCTGGATATTTCTCTTGTAGTTTTCGGTAAATGGTACGTTCATATTTGGAATAATAGTAAATCGTACACGGCTGATTCTTTCTCAAATAGTGTAAAGCATCAGTGAATGCTGCTTTTTCCGATTCTAACGTAGGTTCGTCTGCAAAAAAGTATACAAATTTTTTGGTTGCATTGTTGAGACCATACCGTTCTACAAATCCATGCAGGTAGCAAATGTCCCGCATGGGATCAAATTCAATATCGAAGAACAGCTCTAAATTATTATCAGGCAATTCTATAGGTTCATGAAGCAATGGTTTAGCATTTTTTGAAGTCTGCAGCTTTGCTCGTTTATGAAATTTCATTAATGTATCAATACCAATACCGGGGAAAACAGTTTTTTTGCCTAAAATATAATTTTTTGGGTTCATACTGGCGAGTTCAGGTATATTACTTATACGATCAACCATAGTGTCACGCTTGGACCGCCCAAGTTCAGGTATGAGGGTGAGATCCCATTCATCAGCAAGACGCTTTGTGCATACTGAATACCAATGACACAGTTTACATACACTACTAAAAGCAGGTACCGTTTGGTTACCTTGTTCTAATATAGAAATAGCTTTATAAAGACACTCTTCATAATCTTGCCACAATGTTTTTGGGTTTCGATTTCCATAACTTTTCATTAAATCATAAGTGACTTCATTGCTGTTTATATCCCAAATGAATCCACGACGACCACCAGATAAGCCCTTACGTTCGAGAATATCTGTATAAAGAGCAAGCTGAACTGCATAATGTTTTTTTGGTTTTGAAAGGTCTTCCGGACCTTCCTCTCCCGCCCCTGACTTAATATCACCAACTACATATCCTCCGGCTTCATTTCTTAACAAATCAGGAATACCAAGAAGATTACCATCTTGAATACGGCCGCTATAAATCAATGACTCACCACGGCCCATTGCTTCAAGTGTGAGTCTTTCACTTTCTTCCCCTGCATACATTGATAGATCAAGAAATGGAATTTGGAGACCTTCAATAACCTCTTTTTCAAACATTGAACCCTTTTCCCAGAGAAGTTCAACAAAGGGATTAGACTCATCTTGTTTTGACAAATCGCCAAAAAGATCCATTGTAACCCTATGAGGACAAACTAGAAGGTTGTAAAGCATTGATGCTGTAACTTGTTTCTTCATAAAAAAATAGGTTATTTAACCTCAAACCAAGGAAGACCATGATACCCGTTGGGGTGCGATACTGTTGTTTGAATTTTATTCCCATTTATCTCAAAATCTGGTAAGCCGCTATAACCTTCCGGATGCGAAACTGTTCTGTAGATTTTGTTTCCCTTGATCTCATACCAAGGTAGACCTTGATATCCCACAAGGTGGTTAACCGTGGTGTATATTTTATTATTCCTTATCTCAAACCAGGGCAATCCATGGTATCCATCGGGATGACTAACCGTAGTATATATTTTAGACATTGTTATTCTCCACTTATTTAATATTTATCAATTTACATTTAATGATTAATGTTTTTTGTCTTTTGGAGGATTCGGATCATTTCCATAACTATCACTATCACGGATTTTTCCATCTTTTCCATGAATTACTAGCTCCACCTTTTCACGTTTTGCCTGCGTTTTGCCACGTTCTATTGCTTCCTTTTGGGTGTCATGTACTGACCCGGCTTTTCTTGCACCTTCCTTCTTTGTAGCCCATCCACCTGGATGTGTTATTACATGAATATCTTTTTTTGTAGCCATTTAAGTTCTCCTTTTATTTAACAATCTGGTAAATCATCGAGGTTGTTTCTCGATGAATCATCTTGATTAGTACGTAGATATTTTCCATTTGGACCATTAACCACGTGGATATATGTTCGACTGGAACGCCAAGGCACATAGTATTTATGTGTTCCACTTTCTATATCCCTTATTGCATCCCTCTTACTTCTTGGAGACCAATAAGAAGCGGGATTACATAGTGCCAAAATGTCACCATCTCCGTCTTTTCTTGTACTTGCGACTTTTCTTTCTGTCATTTAACCTCTCCTTGCGAATGTATTCTCTTCGCTGTATGTTATTACGTTAGTAGTATACATAACTTTACGCTATCGTCAAGGGAGGATTGTTAAATTGTCAGCAAAAAATATTTTTCAAGATAGATTATTTACTGCAAGAAAAACACGGGGATTATTACAGGAAGATTTAGCTAACTTATCAAATCTTCAACCTACCGCAATATCACATTTTGAAAATGGTACGAGAAAACCGTCATTTGAAAACCTCAAGAAACTAGCAGATGCACTTGAAGTCACATCCGATTATCTCTTGGGCAGAACAGATGATCAAAAAACTTATAAAAATAATGAACCATTATATCGTCATTTTGAAAACCTGACTGCAGATGAACGTGAGCTTGCAAGAGAATTTATGAAGAATTTAGCTAAACGAAGTAAGGGAAAGAAAAAATAACGGAACTATGCCTCATTTAAAATGGACCTCCACAGCTAAATACCATGCAAAAGATTTATTAAGTAAATTAGGAATAAATTCTATTCCTATATGTCCTTTCTTTATCGCCGAAAAGTTAGAAATAGAAATTATGAAACTCCCACCCAATAAAAAGGGGGTTTCTGGAATGCTGCTGCAAAGTAATGATAATTTCGGAATATTATATGCTACATATTTAAATAATGAAGGGTACGAAAGATTCTCAATATGCCATGAAATTGGACATTATTATTTACCAGGACACCCTGAAAAAATATTGAAAGAAGTAATTCATCAATCACAAGCAGGTTTCACAATCGATGATCGCTTTGAGTTTGAGGCTGATCAATTTGCAGCAAACTTACTTATGCCTGCTCATTTATTTGAAAAAGAAGTAGACAAATTTCCTACTAGTATGAATTCAATAGAAAAACTTTCTAAAATATTTGTAACCTCATTAACAGCTACCGCAATTAGATACATTGAATTTACACCTGCAGCTGTGGCAGTGATTTTAAGCACTTCAAATGTTATCGATTATTGTTTTATGTCTGATACCTTTAAAGAGTTTAAAGGTATTGAATGGATTAAAAAAGGTACTCCTTTACCAACATATTCTATAACTCATAAATTCAACAAGGATAAAAAAAATGTTTTAAAAAGTTTCCGAAGGGAAGGATATATTAATATTCAGCATTGGTTTGGTGGTGATTATGAAATAGAATTGGTTGAAGAAGTTTTAGGATTAGGTAATTATGGAAAAACTTTGACAATTCTATATACGACAGACTTAAGCCAGATTGAAGATATCGAAGAAGAAGAAACACTTGAAGAACTATGGACTCCCCAATTTTAATTGAAAAAACAGAAATATTACTTTTTTGCAAAAATAATATTATTTTTTTTAAATTAGTTAACCACCTGTAATCATTATACATATCAATTCGTTTTCACGAAAATCGCCTCAAATACACAAAATAAACCAAAAATTACCTGTTCAACATTACGTCTTACTAAGTAAGGCCAATAAATAAATTGGTCAAATTCACAATTAAAGGGGTTTGTAAATGAATAATACAAATCATGTTGTACAGGATGGTTTGCCAAAACAGCTTACTATCAAACAGGTATCAAAAATATTCGGAATTTCCGAATGGACGATAAGATCATGGGTGTCGAAGAGACATGTACCCCATAGACGAATCGGTAGACGTGTATACATCCCGACGGTCAAATTTATTACATGGTTAAACAAACACGATGTTGAAGGGTCAATGCACCTATCAAATAAGTCAAAACTCAAGGAGGTATCACCTAATGTCTAAAGAAAAAATGATAACTAGTAGTAACTTGGTCGATGACTATGTCGATAGGGCCGACTTCGAATATTTCCATGATCAAACAATGGAGCCGTATATAAGAACAGTACTCGATAATACAGTTAGAAATATGAAAATAGGTTCCCAGGAATTTAATATTTTTGTGTCTAAAGACTTTAAAGAAAAATATGGAACGGTATTACGTGTTTCAAATCTTAAAGATATATCAGAGATAATGATGGGATTTGCTGTACATGACGGTCAGGAGTTTAAATTGGATGTACGTATCATCAAGTCTAATGATAATTCTATTTATTATGATCTAGGCCTTGGTAAGTTAGTACATATTAACGTAAATGGTTGGGAAATAATAGATCCCCCTTACCCAATGTTTAAAAAGTTCTCGCACCAAAAGGAACAATCCAAACCATTAAAAAGTAATAAAGAGGACTTTGAAAATATTGATCAATTTATTAATATTGAGAATGAAGAACAGAAATATCTTTTTAAAGTTAATTTAATTACTTGTTTCATACCCGGCTTCCCTCATCCCATAGAATTTCTTCATGGTGAACAAGGATCAGCAAAAAGTACTCTTACCAAAATTAAAAAGAGCTTGATTGATCCTTCAGTTTTGAACAGTATTAGTTTAAATAAGGACAACGAATTGATACAAGCCGTAAGTCATCATTATTATCCTACTTTCGACAACCTCAGTGTTTTAAAAAAACAAACCAGTGATTTGCTCTGCAGGTTTGTAACTGGAGAAGGATATTCAAGAAGAAAACTTTACACCGATGATGATGACATAATTTATCAATATATGAGATGTATCACCTTAAACGGTATTAATCAGGTAGCTACACAACCGGATTTGCTCGACAGGGGATTGATATTTGAATTGAAGACAATCCTTCCAGAAAACCGTAAATGTGAACAGGATATATTTAAAAAATTTGAGGACCTAAAACCAAAAATATTGGGTTCTATTTTTTCTATAGTTTCTGCATCACTCAAAGAATTCGATTCAATAATATTGGAAAATCCTCCAAGAATGGCTGATTTTACAAAATGGGGTTGTGCTGTATCAAAAGCAATGGGACTTTCAGAAGAAAGATTTTTGAATGCCTACAGACACAATACCCAACTAAAAAATAATATTGCTATTGAGTCTAGTCCTATAGCACTTCCAGTTATCGAATTAATGAAGGACAAGAATCAGATAGAAATAACTGCAACTGAACTATACTACGACTTAAAAGCTGTAGCTGATACAATTGGAATCGATACAAAAAGTCATTATTATCCCAAAGATCCAAACTGGCTTTGGCGTAGGCTTAAAGAAATCAGACCTAACCTTTTAGAATATGGTATTCAAGTTGATAAAATCGATGAATTCCGTAACGAACGTGGTCGATTAATAAGGCTCGAGAAACTAAACGGAATATGACAGCAAAGACAGCATTTATGGGAAGTTTAAAGTATTGTTGACTTTGTTGTCTGTTGACAACTAGTCTAGATAATATTGGACAATGTTTTTATTTTTCAGTGGGTAGTAAATGGCCGAAAGAGTTACCTTGCCATTTACTACTACTGATTTAATTTCAGGATGGTGAATATATTTAATATTATTGGCGCTGGTTTTATTTGGATTTCTTATATAATATTTTGGCTCCAAAATTAAACTATTATCTGCACCAAGATCCTTAAATAAGGTGTATAATGACTTTTGGATAATCCTCCAGTAGTTTAGCATTTTACTGTATCGTAATTCTAATTCATCTTTTAGTTTCCATATACACTGGTAATGGTTAGTGCTGGTATTGATAATATAGGTAGGTAAGGGAATACCATGTGACCTGCATCTCTGTTGTATTATTTCTTCACTTAAAATCACATCAGAATCAATATCTACAAAGCAGTATTGAATTGAGTACAGGTAGTCCAACTCTTTTTTTAAGTAAAACTTATTTCTGTTTTGATATAATGACCTTTTAAATGTTGAGACAGAAACAAAGTCAGCTGTTTCTTCGGCATTAACAAAGAGGACCTTTGATACTGTTGTAACTAGCTTTGAAGGTTCAACAAAAACGTATCCGTATCTGGATGCAGCTTCATAACCTATAATGTTGTCTTTACCCTGCCATGCATAAAACTTAAAAGGCTTATAAGTGCTCACAGATAATTAATTATTTGCTTATATATGTAAATTGCAAGAGAAATTAATTTGTTTGGAGTATTAGTAAGTAATAACTAATTATTATTAATAAATAATTATAATTATGTTGTTTATAAGTGGAGTTATATACTGAATGTCATTTTTTGTAATCGATCTTAACGTTCAGCTGAAAAGAACTAACCTTGATTACCCTGGTTTAGGGTCTTCTCAAGCTTATAGAGCCGAGATCGTTTTATTCCCGACGACTTGCCCCTGTTTAAATAGATCGAGGCTTATTTATTGCATATTCAATATAATTAAATGTTATCCAATTTTATATAATTCTTTAATTGCTAGCTAATATGACCTGTTTACATTATTAAGTTTAAATTATAAAATATTTTATAATTTTATGTGATATTGCTGTTAAATAATAAATCTATGAAAAAGTTGTGCTTAATTCTTATAATATTTTTTACAGTTCCAGCATACGGAGGTGGTTGGGAAGGTTCTTTAGTGAAAATTAAAAAGGGAACACTACTTTGTGACTATTTCAATATGGAAAAAGCACTTATTTTGGTAAAAGCTAAAGACACAGACTCTCTAAATGCATTAATTAAAAGAGGGTCATGTATGAAGGCACCAAAAGATTTTATAGCCACCGTTGTAAAGGATGCATCAACATTTACTGATCCAAACTTAGCTGAAATTATGTATGATGGGGAATCAGTTTGGGGAGCGATGAGTGACATGGACTGTTGTTACCAATATAAGCAGTAATTGTACACAGGCCTATAATGCCCCAGTCTTTTTAATTCCACAAAATTAGTATATTTCATTCTTTAAATAGATAATATTTATTAATGTTTTACTTATAAACATTACAATAGATATGCCAATTTCAAATGAGGTTATCTTTTATATTAAATTATACTTACATACCCCATTAAACACCTTATATCATATGTGTCAGCCCCATACAGCGGTGATCGTTCTATTTCCAAACCCTTGCCCATCTTTGGCACAATTGTTTATTATATATTAGTAATATTATATATATATTATGTAGTTATATTTTTTATTTGAGTGTATAATTATGTATGAAACAAAAGAAGCTTAGAGCGAAGGAAATTATTATTCCCATTAGTAACGCGGAATATAAGTTTCTAAATAAATATGCTTCAAGAAATTTATTGTCTTTACCCGAACTAGTAAGAGGCTGGATACATGAGGTAATGAAGAACGAGGGTTACATACTTAATGAACCCAAATTACCTCTGGTCGAGCTGATGAGGGAATAATTATGGGTGTTTTTATAAAGGGAAGAAGGTGGTACATAGATTATTATTTACCCAATGGTAAGCGTAAGAGAGAAGTTGTAGGACCTGTCGACGTAATTGATAGATCAGTTGCCGAAAAAGCATTAAAAGCAAGAAGAGGAGAGATTGTTCAAGGTAAATTCAATCTGAAAACCGAAAACAAACCGACCTTCTTTGATGACTTATTAAATAAATACCTTGAATATGCTAAAGATAATCATGAAGCATATGACAGAGACGTAGGTATTTGTAAATTATTCAAAAGTTATTTTAGAAATGAAGAAATCAGTAAAATCAGTTCATGGTATGTTGAACAATATAAATCCAAAAGACGTAAAGATAATTTAAAACCATCAACAATAAATAGGGAATTAACTGTTTTAAAAAGAATATTTAATTTAGGAATTATTTGGAATATATGTTTAACAAACCCAGTAAAGAATGTTGAGTTTTTTAAAATAAAGCCAATTAAGGAGAGAGTTCTTTCTGATAATGAATTCTTAAAACTTTATAAAGCAGCAAGCGATCACCTTAAGCCCATACTCCATACGGCTATTGAAACAGGAATGAGAAAAGGTGAGATATTAAATCTGAAGTGGGATAATATTGATTTTGAGAACAATTATATTTATGTAGAGAATAGTAAAAATAATGAAAGTAGATCAATACCAATAAGTACATTTCTTAAAATAACCCTTCAAAAATTAAACAAAAATAAAAGATCTGGTGAATACTTATTTTGCTACCATGAAGGTAAACCTATTGAACATATTTATAGATCTTTTAACACTGCATTAACAATATCTGGTATAAAAAAGTGTAGATTTCATGATTTAAGACATACATTCGCAACTAGGATGGTTACATCAGGTGGAGATATCGTAACAGCAAAAGAAATACTTGGCCATAAATCAATAATTATGACACAAAGGTATTCTCATCCATCACCTGAGCACAAGAAAAAAGCTGTAAATATGATATCTATAGACACCTCCTTAGACACCAAAGAGATATCTAATCAAATTGATGAGATAGATAATGCGATATAAGTAACTATGATTAAAGAGGAAAGTGTTGGTGGCGACGGGTGGATTTGAACCACCGACAAATGCCTTATGAGAGCACTGCTCTGCCCCTGAGCTACGCCGCCAAAGAACGTCAAATTATAGCATTAAGTTGCCGTCTTTCAAGAACTTTAACACCATTTTTACTTTTGGAAGAATTTGTAACCTATTGATTTATATGCAAGGTTTGCAGCAAGTACATCAGGCCCGTGAAACCCATTGACAGGAGCAAGTTCCACAATATCCATGCCGATCACATCCCTTTCGAGGAAAAGACTTTTCAAAAGCCCTAGTGTTTGATACCAGCCAAGTCCGCCCGGCTCGGGTGTCCCGGTAGTAGGGATTATCGACGGGTCAAAGCCGTCTACATCAATTGAGAGATATACTTTTTCTTTCAGGTTTGAAATAGCCTGCCCTATCCAGTCTGTATCCTGCTGTATCTCTGAAGCGTGTATTATTGCAACATTCTCTGAATTAATTATGTACTGCGATTCCTCTTTTGAATAACTTCTGATACCCACTTCAACTACAGGGATATTTTCTTCAACAATCCTTCTCATAACTGTGGCATGGCAGATTTTTTTGCCTTCGTATGTGTCCCTAAGGTCACAGTGGGCATCAATGGACAGCACGGAAAAATCTTCATAGAAATCTTTAAATCCAAGCACTGCTCCAAGTGATATTGTGTGTTCTCCGCCTAGATTAATAACGAATTTGTCATCTTCAACAAGTTTTGCGCTTGTAGATTGTATAAGACTTGTGATCTGTTCAGGGTCAAAATCATAATCTAATTTTTTTAATGTATGAATACCTACATCCGCAGGTTCACAGTGGAGCTCCTCGTCGTATAATTCTATAGAAGTCGAAGCCTTGATAATAGCAGAAGGGCCTTTGGAGGTTCCTTTGCCAAATGAAACTGTCTTTTCGTACGGGATAGGGACAATGACAACACCTGAATTTTCATAGGACGAAAACTCATCATCAAGATCCATAAAATTGGATTGTGTATCAGACATTTAATTAAGGTAAAGAACTAACCGGTTTTTTCTATTTCTTCTTTTATTAAACCAAGCCTTATCAGTTCCCTGTAAGCCCTTGTATGGCTGCCGTGAGTTTTAAGCTGTTCGATGTCGGCAGGCTCATCAATATCGAGTGCAATATTTGGCAGTTCGTATACTTCATACGGAATATTTTTATTGTCCGCCTGCTCTTTGTGTTTTCTGAAACTATCGTGGCCAAACATCGAAGTTATGGCATCGGGCGGTTTCCTAAGAATAGCATTGGTGCCGAGTTTGTCAGCAGCGGGGACCATAATAACATGTGGATAGTCTTTAACCTTCCCCATTACAAAATCTATATCCTGTGCGGTTATAAGCGGTGCATCACCGGGTATGACTAGCACAGATTCTGCGCCCATTTCCTTACAAACTTTTAGTGCGTAGTCCACAGAGGAACTTTCGCTTTCCTGGTTTTCTTCGTCAATGATTACAAAATCCAGTTTGTCAGCCATGTGCATTGCATTCTTATCCAGCGTAACAACTGCAATTTTGTCCGGGAGTGTTGAACTTGAAGCTGCTTCAAATACATCTTTCAGCATTTCATATGCAAGTGCAGTCCTGTCTTCCTGGCTAAGGACCGAAGAAAGCCTTTCATTTGCAAACTCGAGGTTTTTTACGGGGATTAATAAAAAATTCACACAACAAATCTACAGTAGGATAAAAATTTATCTACACTTAATTTTTAGTTGCTATAATTAAACAACTAGTATTAAATATTTAATTATATGACTAATATCAATAAATACTCCGGACACAGGAAAAGGCTGCGGACAAGGTTTTTGAAATCGGGCATTGATGGACTTCAGGATTATGAACAGGTTGAGCTTCTTCTTACGTACGCAGTACCGATCAAAGACGTTAAACCACTGAGCAAATTGCTGATTAAAAGGTTTAAGACTATCCAAGAATTACTTGATGCAAGTGCTGAAGAGCTGATGAAAGTAAGAGGCATGGGTGAGTCATCAGCAGTACTTATTAAATTAACACGTTCACTCCTTACAAAATACTCAGAGGAAAAGATGTTTTCGGCTGATGTATTAAATACACCTGAAAAGGTATATGAATTTTCCAAATTAAAAATTGGCTCCAATAGGAATGAATCATTGCTTGCAATATTCCTCGACACCAAAAATAAGGTTTTAAGTTATGAGATTGTTTCTGAGGGATCAATAGACAGCGTAACGGTTTACCCTCGAAAGATAATAGAGTTAGCCCTAAAAAATAATGCCTCGGGCCTGATTATTGTCCATAACCACCCGAGCAGCGACCCGTCACCATCGACAAGTGATGAGGAACTTACAAAAGAACTTAAAAATATATCGGAGTCTATGGATATAAGACTGCTTGACCATATAATAGTTTCAAAAAAGAGTTACTACAGTTTTAGTAAAGAAGGGAAGTTGGAATAAAAAAAAGAGCAATGATGAATTTTCATTGCCCCATTTTATTGCCGTAAAAAATTAATATTAATTAAGGCCAAAATTCATCCAAACAAGGTCAAAACTACCTCTTCCATTGCCATTGTTTAAACCTAAGAACAATGAAAAATTCCATTCAGTCGGGTCTGCCCAATCTATCATAGTTAATCGGGCCATGCCTTCTGAAATATTATTTCCAGGGCATAAAAGTTCCCCGCCCTTACTATGTGGTATCGCATTGTTTATTCCATATTCAAAACTAGCAACACTTCCTGAACCACTTACTTCTTCGCTTCCGTTTCCACCATTAACAAATTCCAGTAAACCTTCTAGAAGAGGATTATCCTGATCAGTACAGGCAAAGATTACATTCCTGCATGAAAAAGGCACTTCATTTAGATCATAAATATCAACATCCAAATTCATCCATACATCATTTAAATTTGCGGCCTGAAATTCATATAATGGTGATCCTGCATTGCTATCATCAATAGGTATTCCAACAACATCCGATAATGAAATACCATGTTGTGTATTATAATTTAAGTAATATGATTGAGGGGGATCAGTATAATTATCTTGTATGCCGATACCGGCAAGGTTAGTTCTGTATTCATATCCATTGGAATCTTCTATTCTTAAGTTACCAACTATTTCAAAATTGGATTCATCAACAACAATTACAGTAAAAATACCGTACGCATTATCAGGAAGTACAACCCCTGATGGGTTCCCATCATTAGTAATAATTTCCCTTATGTTATATACGTGAGTGTCATTTGGTGTATAAGCGTCAAAAAAATTGTTTTCGTTACAATTGTTTTCTACGTCAAATATTTGAATATGAAGTGTGCGATTTTCACTTGTAATATTAGTTAACTGTATGAAAGTCTCTCTGTCCCTAAGATCAAAGAAGCCCACTAACTGATAATCAGCAGTATCCGTTTCATTTACATAGAATCCAGCATTAACATTTGAAACAGAGAATGTAATTAATAATAGAAATATAAATAGTTTTATTGCCCTCATGATTTTCTTCCAAATTCCTCCAAAAAATTTTTGATAATCCTTTTAATAATACACTATGAATTATATTAATAAATAAATTTTTAGTAATTCGAAAAAATTAAACCCGGCTAACCCCCCTGATTTTACATATAATCTGATTGACATAGTTATTTAATGGTTATAGTATTCGTTAGACGGGGATGGGATTTATAAAATGAATTTTAAAAGTGGTTTTTTACCGATAATAACGCTATTAATCTGTTTATCATTTGGGGTCACTGCGACTGCTGAGACCTTCTACCATAAAAGTAAAGGTGGAATAAACCACTACACCAATGTAAAACCCAAGGGGAACGACTATACAAAGATCCGTAGTAACTGGGGAAGAAGTAAATCAAAAACCAAGAGTCTCCAGGATTACGGAAGGTATGAATATTCTACCGAGTATGACCACCATATAAGAATGGCCGCCGCAAAATATGATCTTGACCCCAACCTCATTAAGGCCATGATAAAGGTTGAATCCAATTTTTATTCCAAAGCCGTTTCACCCAAAGGGGCACAGGGCCTTATGCAGCTAATGCCGCCCACTGCGTCACGAATGGGCGTGATTAATGCATTTGACACACATGACAATATTATGGGCGGGTCAAAATATTTTAGATTTCTCCTCGACCTTTTTGATGAGAATAAAACCCTTGCTGTAGCAGGATACAATGCAGGAGAAAATGCTGTAATCAAATACGGCTATGAAATTCCCCCGTACAGAGAAACTGAAGGGTATGTGGATAAAGTATTTGAACATTATCAACATTTAAAGAAAAAAGATTCAAGACTGGCAATAAAACCTGCTAATACAAAACCTTCGAATAAGATAAATCTTGTAAATGATGATAATAAGGTACAAAAAAGCGGAAAACCTTCAATTGTCTACCGTGAGACACTTGATGAAGTAGAAGTTAAACCACAGAAAAAATCCAAGTTGATCGTAAAATCAGTAGAATATTATGACAACTCCGGGACAAAACAAACTACCAAAACTGTTAAAACCTCATCAGGTGGTGAATACACAGTCCAGATAGCATCATTTCCTGATAAGGATATTGCAAAGGAAATGGAAGAATCACTCAAGGCAAAAACATATCCAGCTTATATTAAAGCTGCCAGTCTGCCTAATAGAGGTACTTGGTACAGGGTAAGGATCGGAGAGTTCACAACCAAGCAGGAAGCCCTCCTTTATATGGAAAGTTTAAAAAGAGAGCAGCCCAATATTTCTTCGCCAATAGTAACTTCAAGAAACTAATTGATTTTTTAAACCCCTTAAATTAAACAGATCTTAAATCAAAAGCTAAAACGTATATTTACTATTGATGAATAAATTGTAGATTTAATTGCTATGAGAAGAGACTTTATTATTACACTTGTTGTTGTATTGGCGCTGATATTTGGATTGGGTTATTTATATCCTTATGTTTTATGGTCACTTGTTGTTGTAGTGCCTTTGTCACTTGTTGGCCTATATGATTTTTTCCAGGTTAAGCATACAATACGCAGAAATTTTCCCCTAATAGGGCATCTGAGATATTTCTTTGAACTTATTCGCCCAGAAATAAATCAGTATTTTGTAGAATCAAATACCGATGGTGCACCTTTCAGCAGAGAGGAAAGGTCAATTGTTTATCAAAGGGCCAAAAATTCAATGGATACACTTCCCTTTGGTACGCAAAAAGATGTATATGAGACAGGATACGAGTGGGTTAATCATTCTCTACATCCAAAGCATGTTGCCCCCGAAAGTCTGAGAATCAACATAGGCGGGCCGCAGTGTAAAAAACCATATTCTGCAAGTGTTTTAAATATATCTGCAATGAGTTTCGGTGCGCTCAGCAAAAATGCCGTGATGTCATTAAACAAGGGTGCAAAAATAGGAAACTTTTCACATAATACCGGTGAAGGCGGTTTAACAGGTTATCATCAGCAGGGGGGTGACGTTGTATGGCAAGTTGGAACAGGTTACTTTGGATGCCGCACACCTGAGGGTACATTCTGCCCCGACCAGTTTAAGGAAAAAGCAAATAGTGACCACGTAAAAATGATAGAAATAAAACTTTCCCAGGGAGCAAAACCAGGGCATGGGGGCATTCTACCTGCAGCAAAAATTACACCTGAGATTGCCGAGATCAGGAGTGTTCCAATGGGAGAGGACGTATTATCCCCACCAGCTCACAGTGCATTTTCCAGCCCTGAAGGACTGCTTGAGTTTGTCCAGACACTACGGGATCTAAGCGGCGGAAAACCAATCGGGTTTAAACTCTGCATTGGGAAAAGAAGAGAATTTATTTCTATTTGCAAGGCTATAATCTCAACAGGTATTTACCCGGATTATATAGTAGTTGACGGTGGAGAAGGCGGTACCGGGGCAGCACCACTTGAATTTTCAAACCATATAGGCACCCCGCTGGTTCCGGCACTGGTGTTTGTTCATAACGTACTTATGGGTTTTGGAATAAGGGACAAAATCAGAGTAATTTCAAGCGGCAGGGTAACATCCGGATTTGAAATTGTTAAGCAGCTTTGCCTAGGAGCTGATGCCTGCAATTCGGCAAGGGCAATGATGATGGCTCTTGGATGTATCCAGGCACTAAGGTGCAATAATAACACCTGTCCAGTGGGCGTCACAACACAAAACCCAGTACTTGTTGCAGGGCTTGTAGTATCAGATAAAAAAGTAAGGGTGGCTAACTATCACAAAGAGACTGTTAACAGTGTTGCAGAGATTATAGGAACTATGGGAATTGAGAGAACAGAAGACCTAAGGCAGTGGCATGTAATGAAAAGAACAGCACCTAATGAAGTTAAACACTATGGCGAAATTTACGAGTACCTTCATGAAGGTGATTTATTGAAAGATGAAAATCTTCCCGCTACTTTTGAAAGGGCTTACAAGGCTGCAGTTGCAGACAGTTTTTCACACATAGAAGACATATCACGCAGGCATTGACAGTTAATTTAGGTTTGAGTTTTCTTTTAAGCTGTACCTGCCATTTTTAAATTCAGAAAAAATAAATTCTATAAGTGGGTGGTCAACAGGGCTTTGAAAGCTGTCGGTTTCAAGATGTCTTTCAGCCACATATGTTTGTTCTGAACTTCCTTCCACAATAACGTGGTACCAAGGTTTTTCCTTTGGAGGGCGTGACCTGGCGACTGCATCATACCACTCATCACTCCCGCTGAAAACAGGGTCGACGTCTATTACTACACCGCGGTAATCAAATTTCTTATGATGTATTACATCACCGATTGCAAATTTAGCAGATAGTTCATTATTCATATTGAAAAGCTACCATATATAATTTGGTTTTACATCCCGACAACTTAGTTACGTCTAATAAAAGTCAAAATCTTCAATTAAATACTACACAACTTTTTGCGAGTCGATATAATCATATGTATGAGTTCCCAGACACCGATGATAAAGCAGTATAAGGAAATAAAAAAAGATTATCCGGATGCAATTCTTTTTTTCAGGCTCGGTGATTTTTACGAAATGTTTTTTGAAGATGCAAAGATTGCCTCGGGTATTTTGGGGATTACACTTACATCGAGAAACAAGTCCAGCGACAATTCTATACCTCTTTGCGGTGTACCGTATCACAGCGTTGAACCATACCTGGCGAAGCTACTTAAAAGCGGCCGGAAAATAGCAATTTGTGAACAGATAGAAAACCCGAAAGATGCAAAAGGAGTTGTTGAAAGAAAGGTGGTTAAAGTTCTTACACCGGGTGTTATTCTGGATTCAGAAAACCTGGAATCAAAATCAAATAACTATATTGCATCAATTTATTTTAATTCAATAGAGCCTTCAATGTCATACTGCGATGTTTCCACAGGTGAGTTCAAAGTTACTTCGTTTGAAAATGAGAATGAACTTTTAAGTGAGCTTTCACGCATAGAACCTAAAGAGTTATTACTGAACGAAAACCAGTTTGAACAGAAAAAGGAACTCTCCCTGCATATTAAAAATACGCATAATCCACTGATTACATATATAGAGGATTGGAGCTGGGACAAGGAACATTCTACAGATACACTCAAAGACCACCTGGGGGTTTCCACCCTCGATTCATACGGTTTTAATGGAAATGCGGGCCCACTTGTTGCTAGTGGGGTTTTGCTTAACTACCTTAAAGAAACGCAGATGGATTTTATGCCCACACTCCACGAACCCGTTTATTACAAATTGAATGATTTTATGGAGATTGACGAATCTACGAGAAGAAATTTAGAAATATTTAAGCCTCTAAATGGTGATGAATCAGGGCCATCCCTTTTAAATACAATAGATAAAACTATTACCGGGATGGGTGGAAGGCTTATTAAGCAATACCTTAACTATCCTCTTATGAACGTTGGTGCTGTAACAGAAAGATTTGATACAGTTGAGGAACTCAAAAACAGTTCTGATCTAAGAAAAGACCTAAGGGATGAATTAAAAAAGATAAATGATATTGAAAGACTGATAGGAAGAATTACCACACTTGCCGCAAGGCCCAGGGACCTAGGCGCACTCAGAGACAGTTCTGTTTCTATTACCGAGGTCAAATCACTAATTAAACCAGCAAGCTGCAGTTTGCTTAAAGCCGTATTGGCTGACCTGGATGATTTTTCTGATATAAGGGAAAAACTCTCAGCCGCACTTGTGGATGAGCCTCCGATTTCATCAAAGGAAGGGGGAATTATCAGAAAAGGACACAATCCTGAATTAGATGAATTAAAATCAATTCAGACTGAGGGAAAAAAATGGATCTCAGACCTTGAAAGAACCGAAAAGGAAAAGACCGGGATTAATTCTCTCAAGGTTGGGTTCAACAGGGTGTTTGGTTATTACATAGAAGTTACAAAGACCAATCTTGATCTTGTACCGGATGATTATATTCGTAAACAAACACTTGCCAACGCAGAAAGATATATCACTCCTGAACTAAAAGAGTTTGAAGAAAAAATTCTTGGGGCCCAGGAAAAAATTATTGAGCAGGAAAAAGAGCTGTTTGAACTATTAAGATCAGATGTTGCAAAGGAATCAGCGAGGGTAAGAAAGAGTTCTTCTTTAATAGGGATGCTTGATGTGTTGTGTTCGCTTTCCGAGGTTGCTTCTGATTTTGGTTATACAAGGCCTGAGATAAACGATGGTGATTCAATAGAACTCAGACAGTCCAGGCATCCCGTTGTTGAAAGACTGGAACTTGAAAATGGATTTGTGCCCAATGACATTTTGCTTGATTCCGATCAGCAGTTTCTGCTTATAACCGGGCCAAATATGGCAGGTAAATCAACACTCATAAGACAGGCTGCACATATTGTGATACTTGCACAGATGGGAAGTTTTGTGCCGGCTGATTATGCAAAAATTGGTATTGTAGACAAAGTTTTTACAAGAGTCGGGGCTTCTGACAACCTTGCAAAAGGCCTTTCTACATTTATGGTAGAGATGGTTGAAACGGCCTATATTTTAAGAAACTCTACGGATAAAAGCCTGGTGATTCTTGATGAGATCGGGCGTGGTACAAGTACTTTTGACGGAATGAGCATAGCCTGGGCTGTTGCGGAATACCTGCATGACCTTGGTGCAAAAACAATGTTTGCCACCCATTACCATGAGCTCGCCCAGCTTACACTTTCCAAGCCGAGGGTAAAAAACTTTAATGTGCTTGTTAAAGAACAAAGAGATAAGATTATATTTTTAAGAAAACTTGATCCGGGTTCTTCCAGCCATAGTTACGGTATCCAGGTGGCCAAACTTGCCGGGGTTCCTCAAAAAGTTATAACTTCTGCTAAGAAGACACTTTCTACCCTCGAAAAAGTACAGGCCAAGCTAAATGAGCTTATTGCCGGTGAGCAGATACTCCTTTTTGAGCCATCGGATGAAGATGTAGCTATTGAAGTGGATAATGAGTTGGCAGATGAGATTCAAAATCTTGACCTGATGAATATGACACCTCTTGAAGCACTTAATAAATTAATAGAATTAAAAGAAAAAACTTATAATAAAACCTAAATTACAGTTTATAAAATTTAGTACTTACTTTTCTTTATCTTGATATAAAGAAAAGTAACAAAAGAAAGATCAAGGCTAGTAAAAGTTACGAATAATAAAATCAATTTGAATGCTAAAATTTACGAATCCCACCACTACCCCTCGCATATTTCTTCACGCATTCTAAAAATTGATTATAAGGTGAACTTTTAAGGCTTGATACTATTTTATTTTTTATTAACTACTCATCTTGAAATAACCAGAAAATATTGAATAATTAATATGTGAGTTTATTTAATTATATATATAATATATTTAATACAAAAAAGAAAAGCAGGCTCCGAAAAAGATACCTTGGCAATGGATACAAAGGGGAGCAGATAGCATGTAGATTTCTCAAAAAATGTGGCTACGAAATAATCGATAAAAATTACAGGTGTAGATTCGGGGAAATTGATATTATTGCTGTCGAAAATAATGTTTTGTGTTTTATTGAGGTAAAATCCAGAAAAAACACCGATTACGGACTTCCTGAAGAGTATGTTGATAAACGCAAGCAGGAAAAACTGATAACGACTTCGTATTTATATACTATTGCTAAAAAATCAAATATAGCGGATAGACGTTTTGACGTTGTATCTGTTAACCTAGAAAACCTTGAATGCAGCGTAATTAAAAATGCATTTGAAGTAAATTTATAATATAAATACCCATAAATTTTCAATTTTTTTAAAAAATTCCCTTGACACAGTCCAATTGATGAATATTTTATTGGCACTTTAATAGTTGAAGTGCTAATTCACAGATTTTTAGGAGGTAGTAAAATGAAGGTTAGACCATTAGGTAGTAAGGTGTTGGTAAGGAGAGATGATGCTCCTGAGACCACAGAGGGTGGAATTATTATTCCCGATACTGCAAATGAAAAGCCGCTTGAAGGAGTGGTAGTAGCAGTTGGAGAAGGTGCCATTTTACAGAACGGTAACAAAGTGGCAATGACGGTAAAAAAGGGAGATGTAGTATTTTTTGGCCCATATTCGGGAACAGAAATTGCCCTTGAAGGCAAAGACCACGTAATTATTGACGAAAATGAAATAATTGCGATAGTAGAGAAGTAAAATTCAGGAGGAATACAACAATGGCAAAAGAAATAAGATTTGACACAGTAGCAAGGGACTCACTTTTAAGTGGAGTAAGCCAGCTAGCAAGAGCAGTAAAAGCAACACTAGGGCCCCGCGGTAGAAACGT